>Ga0209792_1001136_pt1 | contig 13998 bp, 11 predicted proteins | sample EBPBio142005_DNA_FD_185860 | JGI IMG/M metagenome (GOLD analysis project Ga0209792, IMG submission 185860) | Wastewater treatment Type I Accumulibacter community from EBPR Bioreactor in Madison, WI, USA - Reactor 1_6/14/2005_ DNA (SPAdes)... | ecosystem: Engineered > Bioreactor > EBPR >... | reverse complement strand
ATTCATGTCCTAATCACCCTGATATGACAAGTGATAAGCCCGGTAAGTGTTCAAAATGTGGAACTTCATTGACACTTTCTCCTAAAGAGAAAATGAAAATGGAAGTGATGAAAATATATACCTGCCCCATGCATTCAGATGTAACCAGTAACAAGCCCGGTAAATGCACCAAATGTGGCATGGATTTAAAAGAAAAGGCAAACTAATGTTTCTATGCTTCCAAACTATTAAAATCAAATTATGGTTCAAAAACTAATTGAACTGGCTTTACGCAACAGGCTTATCGTTCTGCTGATGGCAGGCGGCCTGTTTGCGTATGGCATTTACTCGGTCAAGCAAAATCCTATTGATGCCATTCCTGATTTAAGTGAAAACCAGGTTATCGTTTTTACAGAATGGATGGGCCGCAGTCCGCAGGTGATGGAAGACCAGGTAACCTACCCTTTGGTAAGTAACCTTCAAGGCATTCCAAAGATTAAGAACATCCGGGGTACGTCTATGTTCGGGATGAGTTTTGTGTATGTAATTTTTGAAGATAACGTTGACATCTATTGGGCGAGAACAAGAGTACTGGAACGATTGAATTTTGCCCAACGATTATTGCCACAAGGAGTAACACCAACATTGGGCCCAGATGGAACAGGAGTTGGTCATATCTATTGGTATCATCTTGATGCACCTAAAATGGATTTGGGTGAACAAAGAGCCTTACAGGATTGGTATATCAAGTTTGCATTGCAGACCGTACCCGGCGTGGCTGAGGTTGCATCATTCGGCGGATTTGAAAAACAATATCAATTAGTTGTTGACCCTGTAAAATTGCAGTATTACAACATCTCTTTGATGGATGTAATGAATAAAGTAAAAGCTAATAACAATGATGTAGGCGGCAGAAAGTTTGAGATGGCTGATATGGCCTATATCATTCGTGGGTTAGGCTATATCAAAAACAAAGAAGATGTAGAAAACATTGCACTCGCTAATTACAATGGCATTCCGGTACGGGTAAAAGATATTGGCTCTGTACAAATGGGTGGCGATTTACGGCTCGGCATTTTTGATATGGATGGAAAAGGTGAAGTGGTAGGTGGCATTGTAGTAATGCGATATGGCGAAAATGCCAACAAGGTAATTGAAGCAGTTAAAACGAAAATGAAGGAAGTAGAAAAAGGATTGCCGGAAGGTGTAACCTTTAAAACTTCCTACGACCGCAGTACATTGATACAGGAAGCCGTTGATTCAGTAAGAGGAACATTGATTGAGGAGATGATTGCAGTTTCTCTTATAGTTCTCATATTTCTTTTCCATTGGCGCAGTGCGGTTATTATTCTTATACAATTGCCTATTTCAGTTGCAGCTGGTTTCATTTTTCTTGAACTATTTGGTATCTCTTCCAACATCATGTCGTTAACAGGTATTGCATTGGCTATTGGAGTAGTGGTGGATGATGGTATTGTAATGGTGGAAAATGCCTACCGCCATATCAGCGAAGCACAAACAGAAAAATTAAAGTCATCTAATAAAACATAAACATGGCAAAGTGGTTTAAAAGAAATAAAGACCCTTTAACAGCAGAGGAAAGAAATGATATTATTGAAAAGTCTTCCAAACAGGTTGGCCCTGGTGTATTCTATTCAACCATCATTGTTGTTACTTCTTTTCTGCCGGTGTTTTTGTTAACTGGTATGGAAGGAAAACTGTTTAGCCCCTTAGCCTGGACAAAAACATTTATCCTGCTAATTGATGCGGTGTTAGCTATTACATTAACACCTGTACTAATTTCTTTTTTCCTGAAAGGAAGATTGAAACCAGAGAGTGCTAACCCTATTACAAGAACACTGGAAAAAATTTATACCCCAATCTTGAAATGGTGTTTAAAATGGCGCAAAACAACAATCGGTATCAATATTGTTGCATTAACGGTCGGCATTGTTATGATGACCCGTTTAGGTTCGGAGTTTATGCCGCCATTAGATGAAGGCTCATTACTATTTATGCCTGTCACACTACCTGATGTTTCTAATTCAGAAGCAAAAAGATTATTGCAGGTACAGGATAAAATCATCCGCACCGTTCCGGAAGTATCGCATGTATTGGGCAAGGCAGGCAGGGCAAATACTGCAACAGATAATTCTCCCATCAGCATGATTGAAACCATCATCCTGTTAAAACCTAAAAATGAATGGCGAAAGGGAATGACTAAAGATGGTATCATCAATGAGCTTAATTCAAAAATGCAGATACCGGGAGTAACAAACGGATGGACACAACCCATTATCAATCGTATCAATATGCTTTCAACTGGTATTCGTACTGATGTTGGGTTAAAAGTGTATGGGCAAAACCTTGACAGCATTTATGCTTTTGCCCAAACTATCAAAAAACAACTGGAAGGGATTGATGGAGTTAAAGATTTGTACGTTGAACCAATAACTGGCGGCAAGTATATAGACATCACCGTCAAGAGAGAAGAAATCGGAAGGTATGGTTTAAGTGTGGATGATGTGAATACAGTAATTGAAAGTGCATTAGGTGGAATGAAACTAACTACTACCATTGAAGGCCGCCGGCGGTTTTCTGTTAATGCAAGATATGGTCAGGATTTCCGTAATAATCTTGCCTCATTAAAACGGTTGCAGGTACAGACGATGAACTTCGGTCCTGTTCCGTTAGAAGCGGTAGCAGATATAAAACTAAGCGATGGCCCGCCGATGATAAATTCAGAGAATGCTATGCTGAGAGGTACAGTTCTGTTTAATGTGAGAGAAAGAGATTTAGGAAGCACGGTAAAAGAAGCACAACAGAGATTAAACCAGATGATAACAAAACTTCCCAAAGGATATTTTCTTGAATGGAGCGGCCAATGGGAAAACCAGATAAGGGCAAATAAAACACTCTCCATGATAATGCCGATTGTACTCGTCATCATTTTCATGGTATTGTATTTCACTTATCATTCTTTCAAAGAAGCTATCACCACCATGATAACAGTACCATTTGCATTAATTGGTGGTGTGTTTATGGTTTATTTCTATGGTATCAATTTATCAGTAGCGGTTGCAGTTGGCTTTATCGCATTGTTTGGAATGGCAATAGAAACAGCCATGCTCATGACCATTTACCTGAATGAAGCTATGAATAATATGGTGGCAAAGCATGGTAATTCTAAAGCAACGCTGACCCCAGCAATCATCCGTGAATTTGTAATTGAAGGTTCAGCAAAAAGGTTGCGGCCAAAACTAATGACGGTGTCTGTCGGTCTGTTTGGGTTGATACCTATTCTTTGGGCAACCGGTGTCGGCAGTGATATTATGCGGCCAATCACCATTCCATTAATTGGCGGCACTATTACATCCACCATTTATGTATTATTGATTACTCCTGTAATTTTTGAAATGATAAAGGAAAGAGAATTAAAACGTAAAGGCAAAATTGAATTAATAGATGTTAAAGAATAAATTACTCCTGACATTATTTGCATTAACTGTTACTTTCAGCAGCAGTTCGCAAATACTAAAGCTGAATGCTGTTATTGACAGCATTAAATCCTCACATCCTGTGCTGAAAATGTATGACAATGAAATCCGCTCAATGGATGAAGCAGCCAAAGGTGCAAGAAGCTGGATGCCGCCGCAGGTTGGAATCGGTCAGTTTATGACGCCATATAATGTACGGCTTTGGAGCAAAGATGGCAGTGCTCCCGGCATGGGTTCCGTAATGCTTTCTGGTGAGCAAATGTTTCCGAACAGGAAAAAACTGGATGCAGATGAAAATTATATGAAGGCAATGTCATCGGTGGAGAAAGAAAAGAAGAATGCAACGCTGAACGAATTAATCAATGATGCCAAACAGTTTTATTACGAATGGATAATCCTGAAAATGAAAATGGTGATACTCGGAGAGAATGAAAAGATTCTTGAGTTCATGATTAAAAATGCAGAGATACGCTACAAGAATGGGTTAGAAAAAATCAGTGCCTACTATAAAGCCAAAGCTGCATTGGGTGATGTAAAGAATATGCTACTGATGTTTGAAAACGATATAAGAGAGAAACGCATCCGCATCAATGCACTCATGGGTAGAAATGCGATGACTGATTTTGATATTGACACAACTTATTCTCTAAACGATTATTCAGGGCTTGTATTTGATAGCACATTATTTTATAGTAACCGCAGCGACCTGAAATCATTAGACAAAGAAATCAATCTCACCCGGCTGAAACAGGAAACAGAAAGAGCCGCATTGAAACCACAATTCGGTATTCGGTACGACAATATGTTTGGTTTTGGTGGGCAGCCGCTACAATATACCGTAATGGGAATGGTACGGATTCCAATGGCTAAATGGTCATCCAAAATGAACAAAGCAAATATTGAAAGCCTGAAATGGAAAACCAGTGCCATACAATCACAAAAAGAAATGATGGTGAATGAATACAGTGGCATGGCTTACGGTATGAGGAATGAATTTAACTTAAAGAGGAAGCAATTGAAACTTTATGAAGAAAATATTATTCCTGCATTGCGGAATAATTATAAAACGATGCAGTTGGGGTATGAGCAAAACACGGAAGAATTATTTATGCTCTATGATGCATGGGAAAGATTGAACATGAAACAACTGGAGTATGTGGATTTGCTCAACCAGGCATTAAAACTTCAGGTAACGATTGAAAGATTAATTGAAAAAAAATGAAATCAATAAACTTTTTACTTTTAGTTGCCATGATTATTGCTATGTATTCCTGCAATAACAAAAAAGAATCTCATACAAAGCATCAAACAGCAACTACAAAAGATATGTACACTTGCCCGATGCCGGAAGATTCTGTATTAAGCGACAAGCCGGGTACTTGTCCGAAGTGCGGAATGGACTTAGTAAAAATGGAAATGAACGACCATCAGCATGATAAAGTGGAATACACTTGTCCCATGCACCCTGAAATAATTAAAGATAAGCCGGGTAAATGCCCCATCTGCGGAATGGACTTAGTGAAGAAAGAAACAGACAGTAAGAAAGTCGGTGATGTAGAACTGGAATCGTTGCTAAAACCAACCAATGAATTTGTTGTATCATCAATTCCCGTAACAACAATTGAGCAAAGAGGTGAACAAATAGAGATTGAAGCATTGGGCAATATTGCTTATGACACAAGACAGGTGGGAAGTATTTCAGCAAGAGTATCCGGACGAATTGAAAAATTATATGTCCGATACCGCTATCAGAAAATAAGTAAAGGACAAAAGATTTTAGATATTTATAGCCCTGAACTACTGACTGCACAGCAGAACTTTTTATTCCTTCTAAAAAATGATACTGCCAACACCACATTTATAGGAGCTGCCAAAGAAAAACTTTTGCTATTGGGTATGAGTAATGAGCAGTTGAAGCAGGTCGTTCAATCAGGCAAGCCATCGTTAACAATAGCTGTGTATAGCAATTACAGCGGCCATATTCATGAAGCATCCAACGGCGGCAGCATGAATACAGAAGCTGGTAATATGAAAGATATTTCTTTAATCACCGAAGAACTTTCATTAAAGGAAGGAATGTATGTACAGAAAGGCCAATCGGTTTTTACAGTTTTTAATCCCGGCAAAGCATGGGCCATCCTTAATATTTATGGAGATAATCAATCATTAATAAAAGCTGGGAATACAGTAAGAGTTGTACCGGAAACTGCACCAGGCAAATACTTTACGGCAGCCATTGATTTTATTGAGCCATTCTATCGCAAAGAAAGTAAAACACTCACGGCAAGAGTGTATTTCAATAACAGTGTTTTGAAGATACCAATCGGCAGCCAGGTGAAAGCAACTGTTTTCGGAAATTCAAAAGAAGCATATTGGCTCCCAAAAGAAGCTGTTCTTTCATTAGGAATGGAAAAAGTAGTGTTTCAAAAAGCCGATAACGGCTTTAAAGCGGTGAAAGTTAGCACCGGCATCACTCATGAAAAACACATACAGGTACTAAGTGGATTGACTGCAACAGATTCTGTAGCGGCAAATGCCCAATATTTAATGGATAGTGAAAGTTTCATCAAAGTAAAAAATTAATTATGCGATATATCATAATTGCAGTAATGGCTTTATTTGTTTTTGCAGGATGCAAAAACAAAAAGGAAATTCCTAAAGAACCCGACACTTATTATACCTGTTCAATGGACCCACAGGTGGTGGAATACAAACCGGGTAAATGCCCGATTTGTAAAATGGACTTAACACCTGTAAAGAAAAAAAATGGAGAGAATAAAGATGAATTGCAATTGAGTGAACAACAAATTCAGTTGGGTAATATTCAAACCGATACTATACAAAACGGAACTATCGGTGACCAGTTGGTATTAACCGCTACTTTAAATTTTGACCAGATGAAAGCATCGTCTGTAAGTTCAAGAGTGATGGGCAGGGTTGAAAAACTGTATTACAAAAACCTTGGCGATTATGTAAAGAAGGGCTCACCGCTTTATGATTTGTACAGTGAGGAGTTAAACAATGCCAAACAGGAATTTATTCTGGCTTTAGATAAGAAAAGGGCTTTTTCAGCCGAAACTGTTATTGACTTTGACCAGCTAATTCAGAGTGCAAAAAACAAACTACTGCTTTGGGGATTAAGGGAGGCACAGGTAAATGAACTGGCTAATACAAAGAAGGCAACACCCACAACAACATTTTACAGTACAGCCAATGGCTATATTACACAACTTGATATTCGGGAAGGAGATTATGTAATGGAAGGCGGCACAATTGTAAAGCTGGCCGACCTTTCCACCTTGTGGGCAGAGGCTCAGGTTTATACCTCACAACTGGCTGAAGTTAACAGCAACAGCATAGCTACTGTGCAGCTTCCTGATTTTGATAACAAAGAAATCAAGGGCAGGATTGAATTTGTAAACCCTGAAATAAATCCTGATACAAGAATCAATCTTATCCGTGTGTCAATTCCTAATCCGGGTAATCAGCTAAAACCGGGTATGCCAGCTTATGTGTTATTGAAAAGTCCGCAGCGACAAACGCTTACTTTACCTGGTGATGCTGTATTAAGAGATGGCAGAGGAGCAACAGTCTGGTTACAAACAAGTCCAAACACTTTTAAAAGTGTAATGGTGCAAACAGGGCTGGAAAGCGACGACCGGATTGAAATAAAATCTGGTATATCTAATGGTGATATAATTGTAACCCGGGGGGCCTACCTGCTGCAGAGTGAATTTATATTTAAAAAAGGTGCCAACCCCATGGATGGAATGAAGATGTAAAACAATCTTTTAATAGCAGGCAACCTTTTATTTTAATTATTTGTATCATTTTCAAAGCCGCTTTAAAACCAAAATATCAATAGTTGTCATATTGTAACGAGGAACTGAAACATTTGCTCGACGGGTGCCGCAAAAACAGTCGTTCACATGAGAAGCTGTTTTTTGAATGGCTGAAAGAGTTTGCAGCAAACGTTTGCTACAGGTACGCTTCAAGCAAAATTGAGGTGCAGGACCTTGTATGCGATGGATTTGTAAAAGCATTTAAAAACCTTCACCTGTATAATGAAGATATTTATGGATATAGCGAAGCCGCTTTTAAAGGCTGGTTTAAAAAAGTGCTAATCAATAATTGTATCAATTACCTGAATAAATTTCATCCTAAAATTGAATTTAGTGAAGCAAATGTGTTGCTGATGGCAGAGATTAGCGACGAGTCTGAATCTGTGTTGGATGCAATGAGTTACAATGAAATATTAGAGACCGTTATGGAGTTACCACCTGCATATAAGATGGTGTTCAACTTATTTGTGATTGATGGCTACACACATGAGGAAGTAGCCGGTATCCTGGGTATAACTGAGGGCACATCCAAGTCAAATCTTTTTAAAGCCAAGCATTGGTTACAAAAAGCATTACAAAAAAAAATGAAACATAAAAGATATGTTTAACCAAAATGATTTATTTTTTGACAACAGGATTCGTTTTGCACTTGAAAGGCACACCGACCTGAGCCTTATTCCGGACTGGAATAAACTGGAAGAAAAATTAGACATTGAAATGCCGGTAAAGAAAAAGCGAAGAAGGTTTATTGTGTTCTGGTTTCTTTTTGCTGGTGTGCTTGCAGGCACGGCTTATTGGGGGTTTGATGGTAATTATAATACCAAGAAATATTATTCCGATAAAACTCCGGTAGATACAAAACAAAATGTTATTGTACCTGATGAAAGTAAGAACAACGAGAGTGTTAAGCTGCAAGATGAAAACATTGTAAAAGACAATACTGATAACCTTTTAAAAGATAGAGAACCAAATAGCAGCATTATACCGGCATTACCTAATCCACAAACAATTTATACAAAAAAGGTCTCTGTCAATAATAGACGAAAGAGTGATATATCCGTCACTACCCCATTAATGGAACAAGGATATGAAGTAGGTGGGAATGCTAAAGCTTTCGATAAAAAAATCAGCAATGACAAATTAGCCGGGTCTGATATTGCTGTCGAAAACCAGTTAAATTTAGTTACAGAAGAAATCAATGTCCCAGAAAAAACTACTACTATATCAAACACTGATATAGTAAAAGAAGAGAATATTGCAGCCATTGTAAAAGACACGGCGAACAGCATTACAAATAATCCAAAGCCAAATGTAAAGAAGCCAAATATTTCCCGTTTTTCATTCACCGCCGTCAGTGGTGTCAACTTGAATAGTGTTCAATTAAACAAACCTTCCAAACCTGGATATGATTATGGTCTTTTGGTGGGCTACAGATTCTCCCCAAAAATTGAAATCAGGTCAGGAATATTATTTTCTAAAAAATTCTTTACCGCTTCAGGTAAAGACATTTCGTTCGATTCTGCAAAACTGAATTTACCATCCTACACAAGCATTAACCTGGAAGATGCAACTGGCTATTGCCGTTTCTTGGAAATCCCCGTTATGCTGTATTACAATTTTTCTTCAAAAAATAAAACCAGTTTCTATACCGCTGCAGGCTTCTCCATTAATAAAATGCGGATGGAAAGTGTGCATTATAAATTTATAGCTGATGGCAGCACAGTAATAGAGAGAAGCCATAGCAGTGCCAGGCATAGCAGTAACGATTTTTCTACTTCAATCACATCCAATTTTTCGGTTGGTATTAAAAAGCAAATAAATAGAAACTGGAATATTTCGTTTGAGCCATATTTAAGATTGCCTTTAACCCGTTTCAATAACAATAATTTAAGGTTCAGTAGTTTTGGTACTATGCTGTCGCTAACATATTCTTTGCCAGGCAAAATAAAAAAATAGCTTCCAGGCAACTCTTTTTAGCCTTTTATTGTATCAACATTTATAAAACAAATCCCAGAAAATGAAACAATTAAAATCCAATGCCGTCATACTATTGATAATGGCAGCAATCTTTGCAATTCCGTCCTGCAAAAAAAATGATGGTATGTCAATGGAAGAAAAGAATATTGACTACCCGGCTGCTTATGTGGTAAACGGGGAAAGTAGTACCATTTCCGTAATTAAGCTAAGTACAAATACTTTAACCGACAGTATCAATTTAATGGGCAATGGCGGCAGCATGATTATGTGGCCACACCATATTTATCATCACCAGTCAGGCAGCGAACATCATCTGGCAATTGGCGTTCCGGGTATGGATTTAAGTGCAGGTCATACCGGTGGTATGCCAGGTATGAAAGGCATGGTGGTTGTAATGAATGCAGTTACAGGTGCAATAAAGAAAAATTTCGAAGTACCGGTAATGAATCATAATGCAGTATTTTCTCCTGATGGAACGGAAATATGGACATCGCAAATGGATATGGCAGGAAAAGTGTTGGTCTATAATGCCACTACTTATGCGTTGAAGAATACAATAACAGTAGGTGATGAACCTGCTGAAGTTACATTCAGTGCCGACGGAACAAAAGCTTATGTATGCAATGGCATGAGTAACACAGTAAGTGTAATTAACCCATCTACTAAAGCTGTAATAGCAACTATAAATGTTGAATCAAATCCGGTTGGCGCATGGCCTGCATCAGGTGGAAAAATGTTTGTTGACAATGAAGATTCTCAAAGCATTTCTGTAATTGATGTTGCAACAAATGCAAATCTGGGAACGATTATACTAAATTTCAAACCTGGTTTTGCTGCATTTAATGCCACGGCAAATGAATTATGGGTAAGTAATGCCACCAATGGTAAAGTGGCTTACTATCAGGATATGGGCGGCAACTCATGGATGAAACATGGGGAAATTGTAACAGGTGCGGATGCTCATGCCATCGCCTTTAACGGTGGCTTCGGATATGTAACAAACCAGGGCGCCAATACAGTGTCTGTCATCAATGTTTCCACACATACAAAAGTTAAAGACATTCCGGTTGGGAAAAAGCCGAATGGAATTGTATTCAAATTATAATAGTAACGTCATATCATTTTAAAAATAAAAGTAAAATAATGAAAAAAGTAATTTTCGGTATCGCTATGATTACAATTGGTTTAGGGTTTACAGCATGTAAAAAAAATGCCGATGGTATCATCCTTCAATCCCATGATGATAACAGGATGATGGATAGCATGCATGTTATGATGGACAGGATGGAAGCCATGACGATGACGATGGACCCTGAAGTAGATTTTAGTGAGATGATGATTATGCACCATGAGGGTGCCCTAAATATGTCGAGGGCATTGGTATCTGCCGGGAAAAATGACAGCTTGAAAAGATTTGCACAAAAAGTTATTTCAGACCAAACATCCGAAATTGCTGTGCTTAAAACCATAAGAATGTCTTTAACAGTAAATAATATGGACATGGAATTTATGCAGGAGCAAATGGATAATATGGAAAAAACCACAAAGCAATCTGATGTGCAAATTATTACCGGCGATTTAGATAATGACTATGCCACCTTAATGGTTATACATCACCAGGCTGCCATACAGGATGCTTCTGCTTATCTGCATCACGGCGATAATGCTCAGTTAAAAACAATTGCAAACAATATCATTACAGCACAGAATAAGGAAATAATTGAATTAAGTAATTGGCTCAAGGCAAACAAGCGGTAATTTTTTATAACATATCAAAATAAAAGAAAGAGGCATAATTTAGTGCCTCTTTTCTTTTCAGACTTAGTTTACAGCATCTTTTCATAATAAAATTTAGCAGGCTTGCAAAAATTCAAACTTTATATCTCCGGGGGCATGGCTGTCTATATAGGTCGTCAGGTGCAGACAAAAATGCATGCACACCATGCCCTTGAAATTGTAATGTCATTCAACAAACCTTTCTTGATTTCAAAAAATGGAACTGAATTTGAAAAAAGTGATTGCAGCATTATAGCTGCTGACTTTCCGCATAAATTTACCGGTCAGGATGATTTTTATATTTTCATTTATTTGGATGCTGAATTGAACTTAACACACAGACTGGAAACATCGTTAAAGCTGGAAGAGCATATCCTGCTTCATTACTTTGGGAATGAAATCGAAGCTGTAAGAACAGGATTTATCAATTGGTTTAACTCTGCATCAAATGATGATGAAGTTGCAAATAATCTTATTGGCTTGCTTGTTGAGACGCTAACGGGTAGCGAAAATTCAGTCCATCAACTTGAAGAAAGAATTAAACAATCAATCGAATTTATTCATTCAAACCTGCATGAAGAAATAAGTTTGGCAGAGATAGCTTCTAAAGTGCATCTTTCTGAAAGCAGGTTTGCTCATTTATTTAAGGAGCAAACCGGCATCCCATTTCGTAAATACATCCTTTGGTGCCGGATGCAGGCAGCATTACAAGAAGTAATGAAAGGACAATCGTTTACCAATGCAGCATATGGCGGGGGCTTTTCAGATGTAGCTCATCTTAGCCGCACATTTACAGAAATGTTTGGCGTTTCGCCTTCAGAAGTTCTCAAACAATAGCAGGTTTATTCAAGCATTTTATTTTCCGTTAAAGCATTTTTACAATTCAAAAAATGTTTAGTATGAAGAAAGTATTTCAGTTTGGGATTTATCCTGCCATCATGTTGTCAGCTTCTGCCATTATTTTGTATGGAATCCAATCAGGGTACAACCAATATCTTGCAACTATCCCTGTCATTACGCTTACAGGCATATTAATTTTAGTATTGGAAAAATGGATGCCTTATGAAAAGAATTGGGTAAGTGGTAAAAATGACTGGAACCTTGACCTTACTTACTACGTCATTAATTACAGTATAAAACTAATTGCTCAGTTTCTTTTTATATGGCTGGCGGGAAGTATTAGTTTTTTGTCGTGGTTTCCGATGCAATTGCCATTTTGGATACAGGTTATAATTGCACTTACAATTATTGACTTCTTTCTTTTCCTTGTACACTGGCAGAGCCATAAATATCAATTTTTATGGAAGCTTCATGCTATTCATCATAGTTCGGAGCGATTGTACTTTTTGAATGGTGAAAAACGTCATGCACTGCACCAGGTAATAGAGGGAACACCCGGCATTATTCTTTGCCTTGTAATCGGTACTCCGCAACCGGTGGTAGTGGCGGCGCTGGCAATTCTGGCCATAAATATGTTTATGCAACATACCAATCTTGATTACAAAGCAGGTATTTTGAAAAAATTCTTTTGTGTGGCAGAGTTGCACCGCTGGCATCACCGTGCAGAATATAAAGATGCACAGGTTAACTACGGCGCCTGGCTTACCATCTGGGACCATATTTTCAATACAGCTTATGATAGTCGGAAAATGCAAACAGAATTAGGCGCTATCGGTATTACTGAAGAAAAGAACTTTCCAAAAAACTACTGGAAGCAATTTCTCTACCCCTTCAATAAAAAAATTCGACAAAATTCAAAAACAATATTACTGATTGCAGGTATGTTGTTTATAAATGAAATTGCCTTTTCCCAAACGGGAGCAGATGCTATTACCGGCAACTGGCAGCTTCAGGATGGCAGTAAAAAGATAAGCGTTATTAAAGAAGATGGCAAATACGTTGGTAAAATCTATTGGGTAAAAGACCCGTCAAAGAAAACTGAGATTGGCCGAAAAGTTTTATGGGATTTGGAATACGATGCTAATGACAAAGAGTGGAACGGTGGCGAAATTCAGTTGCCTGATATGGGACATTCTGCAAGTTGTTATATAAAAATAAAAGATGCAAATACTGCCACAGTTACCGGCTACCACGGTATGAGGCTATTGGGCAAAACCAAGACTCTTACAAGGGTGAACTAAATGGAGTAAATAATGTATTTTGCTGTTCTAAGAAGTATATGAACAACAATTTAACCCAGCTTTTACGGCAATATAAAGAAGATAATCAGTCGGTTTATAACACCTGGTTCATCAATAACGAAGAACGGCTAAAGGCTTTTCGTTCCATACGTCGTGGCGTAATGCAAGTGGTGGATGATATTAAAAATAAAAAGTTTCCTAATGATTTCAAAGGTTCGTCTCTTGAGTTTGTACTTACCTGCATTACAGAGCAAAAGCAGGTATTTGAAGGAGCCTCACATCCTTTTTACTGGAAACCAAAACTGAGAATACCTGATATATATGAGAACGAAAACAACAAACAGTCTTTCGGCCAGTTTTTAGAAAACTGTTTAAATGCAAAAGCTGAAGAGCAGATTATTAAAGAAATAATCAAATTAGACGGACTAAAAATTAAAGGCCTTGGCCCGGCAGTGGCAAGTATCCTTTATTTTCTTCACCCCACCCTCATTCCACCCTTTAACACAGCAATTATTAATGGATTCAATTCTCTGTACAAAGACAAAAAGAAATTAGGTAGCTGGAGTGAATATCTTAAACTCAGGGAAGTAATGATTGATACCAATAATCAGCATCGTTCCGAACTATCGTCCGATTTAGGCGCTATTGCTGGTTTATTGTTTGAAATCGGAACTCAAAAATTGATTTTAGGCACTGATGTATATTTATCTGAACCCGAACGGAAAAAACTGGAAAAACTAATTGAAAAACGTCAGGAAAGTGTGCAGCAGGAAAAAGAAGAAGAAA
>Ga0209792_1001135_pt1 | contig 14010 bp, 14 predicted proteins | sample EBPBio142005_DNA_FD_185860 | JGI IMG/M metagenome (GOLD analysis project Ga0209792, IMG submission 185860) | Wastewater treatment Type I Accumulibacter community from EBPR Bioreactor in Madison, WI, USA - Reactor 1_6/14/2005_ DNA (SPAdes)... | ecosystem: Engineered > Bioreactor > EBPR >... | reverse complement strand
GTTTCCGCCAGCTAGGCTCCTTACATCACAAAGGCCGGTACGATTCTGTTCGACCTGGGAAAGGTCTTTACCAGCGGACGCCGACCCTGACGCCGGCTGTCTCCGCTCCGTCATTCTCCTTGCAGAGATTGGCGTTGGAGAAGTGGTTGGCGTAGGCCTGCACGGTCACGCTCGACGTGATGTCGTAGCCGACGGCCGCGCCGAGATGGAAGAGCGCGTTGCAGCCGAGGCCCTTGTACCGGACCGGGTTCTTGAGATTCCTGGCGTCGTTGACCGATCCGCCGAGGCTGCCCGACAGATAGAACTTGCTGGTGAGATTGTAGGTCCAGTTCAGACCGGCATAGCCGAAGCTGACCGGACGGCCCGGATCGTCGACGATCGCCGTGTCGAAACCGATATAGGGCCGCGGCGAGCCGATGAACGAGAGGAATTCCGGCGAGCGGAACAGCACTTCGCCGTTGAAGCTGACGCCGTCATATTTCATCGGGGCAAACAGCCCGGTGTCGTAGGACGCGACGCCGAGGCGGATTTCCATCTTGTCCGCATAGTTGCCCCAGCGCTCGAAACGCTCGAGCGTCGGCTCCCTGAGCTCCTGCGCGATGGCCCCCGTCAGCGACAGAACAGAAAGAACGGCTGCAAAAGCGATCTGTTTCAAGAACATGCCCGATATGTCACCCGATAACCGGATAATTGCCTTAGCGGCAGCATGCCATGCAGACAATCGCCAAGTCGTTTCTCCCGTCATGCCAGACAGCTTTGCCCGGAAGGTGTTGCAATACAACATCAATTCCGACGCATTCAAACACCGGCAAAAGCGCTATGATGCGGTCGCGACCGGCTGCATGGTTGCGGTCACGGGGCGAATTCGGTAGTGGCCCGTGCCCGACCGGCGATACCCGCCCTGTCGAAACGAAAGATTCCGGCCAAAAACATGTCGAAACCGCCGTCCCATGGCCCGTCCCAACGCCAGTTGCGCGTCGGCGAACAGGTGCGCCATGCCCTGTCCGACGTCCTGGCGCGCGGCGAGATCCGTGACGATCTGATCCTGTCGACCGTCATTTCCGTGTCCGAAGTGCGCATGTCGCCCGATCTGAAGATCGCCACCGCCTTCGTCGCGCCGCTCGCCGCCAGCGACGACCAGGCGGTGATCGATGCGCTCGGCCACCACGCCAAATTCATCCGTGGCCGCGTGTCGGGCGCGCTGCGCCAGATGAAATATATGCCGGAGTTCCGGTTCCGGCTCGACACGAGCTACGACAACATGGCGAAGATCGATCGCTTGCTGCGCTCGCCGGAAGTCGCGCGCGACCTCGACAAGGACGGAGACGAATAGGTGGCCCGCAAGAAGAAGGGGCGGCCGGTCTCTGGCTGGGTGATCCTCGACAAGCCGGTCGGCATGGGTTCGACCGAGGCCGTGTCGAAAGTGCGCTGGCTCTACAAGGCCGAGAAGGCGGGGCATGCCGGCACGCTCGATCCGCTGGCGTCGGGCATGCTGCCGATCGCGCTCGGCGAGGCGACCAAGACCGTGCCTTATGTGCAGGACGGCGCGAAAGTCTACCGCTTCACGGTCAGATGGGGTGAGGAGCGCTCGACCGACGATCTTGAGGGCCCGGTCACCGCGACATCGCCGGCACGGCCCGACGAAGCCGCGATCCGCGCCTTGCTGCCGAAATATACCGGCGTGATCATGCAGACGCCGCCGCAATTCTCGGCGGTGCGCATCGACGGCGAGCGGGCCTACGATCTGGCAAGAGCGGGCGAGACGGTCGAGATCGCGGCGCGCGAGATCGAAATCGGACGTTTTGAGTTGCTTGAAGCGACGGCGGATGAAGCCATCTTCGAAGTTGAATGCGGCAAGGGCACCTATGTGCGCTCGCTTGCCCGCGACATGGGGCGCGACCTCGATTGCTACGGCCACATCAGCACGTTGCGACGCGTGATGGTCGATCCGTTCGATACGGAGGACCTTGTAACGCTCGAAGCGATCGAGGCCGCGGCCGACGTTCCGCCGCGCGGCGAGGATGGCGAACGGCCCGAGCTTGCGCCCGATGAGGCCGCTGTGCGGCTGAAGGCGCTGGACGATCTGCTGCTCGACACGTCGGCGGCGCTCGACAACCTGCCCGAGGTCGCGCTCGGGGACGACGCGGCGCAAAAGGTCCGGCTTGGCAATCCGGTGATCTGCCGCGGCCGCGATGCTCCGGCAGAAGCTCCGGAGGCATTTGCCACGGCGCGCGGACGGCTGGTGGCGATCGGTTCGGTCGAGGCCGGCATGTTCAAGCCGCGCCGCGTCTTTGCCGGCTGACCAGATGCAGGACCCGAACGGAACCCAGGCGTCGCAGACGCCGAAGCGGGCCCGGCGAAAGGTCCGCATTTCGCCTGTCGGCTCATCGCCCGGCACGCTCATCGCCGACCCGAACGCGCTGCCGCCTGTGCTGACGCTGACGCTGATTTCACCCGACAGCGTGGAGACGATCGACAACGCCCAGCTCGCCGATGCCCGCAAGGCGCGCGGCAGATGGCCCGTGGTGTGGCTGGACTGCGCCGGCCTGGCGGATGTCGAACTGATCCAGCAGATCGGGCGGCTCTTCGATCTCCACTCGCTCGCGCTGGAAGACACCGTCAACACCGGCACGCGGCCCAAGACGGATTTCTTCGCCGACCATGTCTTCGTGGTTCTGGCCATGATCGACGACGCCGCGACGCATCGCTACGAACAAATCTCGCTTTTCTTCGGACGGGATTTCGTCGTGTCGTTCCAGGAGCGCACCGGCGATCCGTTCGGCCCGGTGCGCAAGCGCATCGCATCCTCGGTGCCGAACCGCCTGAGGGAGCGCAAGGCGGACTATCTTGCCTATGCGCTGATCGACGCCGTGGTCGACAGCTATTTCCCGCTGGTCGAGCAGCTCAGCGAAAAGACGGATTCGATCGAGGACGAACTGCTGGCGCGGCTCGACCGGCATCAGGCCCGCCGCCTGCATCTGATGCGGCGCGGCGCGGGCCTGCTCAAGCGTCCGCTGGTGCCGATCCGTGAGACGGTGGCCGCGCTGCTGCGCAGCGACACGACCGTCATCGCTTCCGATACCCGGATATTCCTCAATGACACGCTCGACCACACCACAACGCTGATCGAGCTGGTCGAGAGCCAGCGCGACATGCTGACCGGCCTGATCGACATGCATCTCGCCTTGAGCCAGGCGAAGACCAGCGACATCATCTCGTTCCTGACGATCGTCTCGGCGATCTTCATCCCGCTCACATTCCTTGCGGGCATATGGGGCATGAACTTCGATACGTCCGTTTCGACCTGGAACATGCCGGAGCTGGAATGGGCCTACGGCTATCCGGCCGCGCTTCTGCTGATGTTCGTGGTCGCCCTGTTTCTTCTCGGTTATTTCAAATGGCGGCGCTGGCTCTAGCGTCCTGACCTTGCGGAAGCCGGTGCGCGTGTCATGATGGCGCTTCGGGAGACCCATCATGCGCCGGACCATTCTTGCCGCCAGCCTTTGCCTGACCGCCTTCCCGGCGCTGGCCTGCGACGGGCCGCCGGTGTGCACGGTCGTCGATCCGACCGGCACGCCGCTGAATGTGCGCGAGGGACCGAACGGCAAGATCCTGTCCAGCCTGAAGAAGGGCGCGCTGGTCGAAATCATCGAGCACAAGGATCACGACGGCAAGAAATGGGCGCTGGTCGGCAAATATGCGGAAGCCTGGGGCTATGTCTTCGGCGCATACCTGAAGTGTGAAGGCCAGGACGACTACGGCAAGATCTGCACTGTCGCAGACCCGACCGGCACGCCGCTCAACATCCGCGAGGAGCCGAACGGCAAGATTTTGGGCACCTGGGACAATGGCGTGCGGGTCCGGCCCTATGAGGAGAAATCCCACAATGGCAAGCTTTGGTATGCGGTCGAACGGATCGCGGACGACAACGCCATCGGCTGGGTCTTCGACCCCTATCTGAAATGCGAGGAAGACGAGGGACACTGACCCGGTCTTTCGGCGACAGTCCCATTCGCAAGCTATGCGCGCCGCGCATAGGTGAAATGCCGGCACCCCCCTGCCTCGACAAAGGGCAAACGCCTACATCCAGCCTGTAAAACAACATCATACAACAGGTATCATCATGACCCGTGGCATCTTCTCCGGAAGGCTGCTCGGCCTTCTCGACGTTTTTGGCAGCGCCGTCGGCGCCGCGAACTCCATCGAAAATCGCCGCGCGCCCGATCCGCGCGACCTCAAGCGTCTGGGCATCGACCCCGACCGCTTCCGCGAAATCAACCGTTTCTGATCCGATTGCGCCACAGGCGCGATCACACACCCGTTCGAGCGCCCGCTTTCCTGACGAAGGTCAGGTAGGCGGGCGTTCTGCCTTCGCGCTTGGCCTTCGCCTCGTAGCGCGTGCCGGGCCATCCTTCGAAGGGTTGACGCCAGTCGTCGGCCGAGCGCGCCGTCCATTCAAATCCGCCATTGGCCGCCACTTCGAGCAGCGTCCAGTTCACATAGTGATCGATGTCGGACGCAAAGCGGAACACGCCGCCGTCCTTCAGAGCACGGGCAAACCGGGCAAGATTGGCAGCATTGACGAAGCGGCGCTTCCAATGCCGCTTCTTCGGCCAGGGATCGGGATAGAAGAGATCGATCCGGTCGAGCGATCGAGGCGGCAACCAGTCGAGCAGCGCCGCCGCATCGTCGTCGTGAAGCCGCAGATTGGGCCGCGGCTCCCGCTCGATCATCCGCAGCAGGCTGGCCATGCCGTTGACGAAGGGCTCGACGCCGATATGGCCGGTCGAGGTGGCGCGGCCGCTCTCGTGATGAAGATGCTCACCGCCGCCGAATCCGATTTCCAGCGCGACGCGATCGACCGGCACCGGGAAAAGCGTCCGCAAGTCGGCGGGCGCCGGCTTGCCGAGCTCGACCTTCAGCGCCGGCAGGACCGTGGCCAGCGCCGCGGCCTGCATGGGCCGGATCGTCTTGCCATGACGACGGCCGAAGAACGCCTCGGTCGATCGCGAACGGCGTTCCTCCGTCATCGGGATACTTAGGCTGCGACCGCTTCCTTCAGCGCTTTTGCAAGGTCCGTCTTCTCCCAGGAGAAGGAACCGTCACGGCCGGGCTTGCGCCCGAAATGGCCATAGGACGACGTCCTGGCGTAGATCGGCTTGTTCAGGTCGAGATGCTTGCGGATGCCCGACGGCGACAGGTCCATGACCTTGCGAAGCGCCTTCTCGATCTGGTCTTCCGTCACGTCCTTGCCGGTTCCGTGCAGGTCCACATAGACCGACAGCGGCTGAGCCACGCCGATCGCATAGGAGAGCTGGATCGTGCAGCGTTCGGCGAGTTTTGCGGCGACCACGTTCTTCGCCAGATAGCGCGCCGCGTAGGCGGCCGAACGGTCGACCTTCGTCGTGTCCTTGCCGGAAAACGCGCCGCCGCCATGCGGAGCCGCGCCGCCATAGGTGTCGACGATGATCTTGCGACCGGTCAGGCCGGCGTCGCCGTCCGGGCCGCCGATCACGAACTTGCCGGTCGGGTTGATGTACCAGTTGCAGTCGGCGGCGATCTTCAGGTCGCCCAGCGCCTCGCGGATGTACGGCTCGACGACCTTGCGGACCTTCTTCGAATCCCATGTCTCGTCGAGGTGCTGCGTCGACAGGACGATCTGGGTTACTTCCGACGCTCTGCCGTCCACATATTTGACGGTCACCTGGCTCTTGGCGTCCGGGCCGAGCTTGCCGGCGTCGCCCTTGCCCTCATGGCGGGCGGCGGCGAGCAGTTCCAGGATCTTGTGCGAATAATAGATCGGGGCCGGCATCAGGTCCGGCGTCTCCGTGCAGGCGTAGCCGAACATGATGCCCTGGTCGCCCGCGCCTTCCTCGCCCTGCCGGTCGGCTGCGTTGTCGACGCCCTGCGCGATATCGGCCGACTGGCCGTGCAGCAACACATCGATCTTGGCCGTCTTCCAGTGAAAGCCGCTCTGCTCGTAACCGATCGAGCGGATGGCCTTTCGCGCGACGGACTTGAACTTCGACGGATTGATCACCGGAAAATCAGCCGCATCGTGCTTGATCGAGCCGTCGGCGTTCTTCTTGAGCAGCGACGGCGGCACGCGCACTTCGCCTGCGATCACGACCCGGTTCGTCGTCGCCAGCGTTTCGCAGGCCACTCGAACGTCCCATGGGTTCATCCCGGACTTCTTCGCCTCGCGATAGACGAGATCCACGATTTCATCGGAAATCCTGTCGCAGACCTTGTCTGGATGCCCTTCGGACACGGATTCGGAGGTAAACAGATAGTTCAGGCGCGCCACGGGCTTCTCCTCTTTGGGCGGCGAAAGGCCACCGGAGCGCGCCCCTGTTATGAAAGCGCGCCAAAGCCGTCAAGCTGACGCCAGCCGGAAGATCATATCGTCGGGGAAAAATATTCTACTCGTCGTCGGCTGCCAGCGACTTGACGAGATCCACGAGTTTACGGCGAACCCGCGCGTCGGAAATCTTTACGAAAGCGCGATTGAGCTGAAGTCCTTCGGCGCTGTTGAGAAAATCGACGATGTAGCTCGTCGAACTGTCTTCGGCGAAGCCATCCGCCTTCGCCTGATCATGACCCGGCGCGTCTTCGAAAAAGAAGGCGACCGGGACGCCGAGGATCGCGGCGATCGCCTGGAGCCTGCTGGCGCCGACACGGTTCGTGCCCTTTTCGTATTTCTGAATTTGCTGAAAGGTGATGCCGAGGCTCTCGCCCAGTTTCTCCTGGCTCATGCCCAGCATGTTTCGACGCAGCCTGACCCGGCTTCCAACGTGAATGTCAATCGGATTGGGTTTCTTCTTGTTCTCAGCCATTTCGTATGCCGTCAAAAATGATCCGGTGTCGGGATGCTAAACAATTGATTTTATTCAGTAATAATAGTGGGCGCCAAAATGCGTTCTAGCCGCGCCTGAAATGAATTATGTTCATTTCCGTGCGCGGCTGTCAATTCTCGCGCCGCCGCCTCAGCAAGATCATAGCACAGGCGAGGGCGGCAAAGAAGAAGATGGTGAACATACCGTTGGCGCCCACCGATCCGACCGGCGGCTCGCGTCGCTGGAGCGGCAGGGACACGTCGAGACTGCCGATTGCGTTGAGGGTCAACCCATCCAGAATCCGGCCGTCGGCCTCGACCACCGCCGAGATTCCATTGTTGGCGGCGCGTATCAGCGGCCTGCCAAATTCCACCGCGCGGATCTGGGCCTGTCGGAAATGCTGATAGGGCCCGGGCGTGTCGCCGAACCACGCGTCGTTGGTGACATTCAGGATAATGTCGCTCGCGCCGGCGAGGCCGGCCACTTCGGACGGAAAGATCGCCTCGTAGCAGATCAGCGGAAGCGCGGTCAGGCCGCCCGGCAGCGACAGCGTTTCCCGTCTGGTGCCGGCGGAAAAACTGAGGGGAACCGCCACGATCTTCGTCAGCCCGAATCGGGTCAGCAGCGATTCGAAGGGAAGATACTCGCCGAACGGCACCAGGTGGACCTTGTCCGACGCGCCGGCGATCTCGCCGCCCGGCCGGATGGCGATCACCGAATTGTAGTAGCGGGCGCTTGCCTCTCCACCGCCCTCGCTGCGGATGGCTCCGGCCAGGAGGAGCTGCCCGTCTTCAAGCGCGGCGCCCAGCGCCGCCAGTGCGTCCGGGCGATCCGTGAAGAGAAATGGAACCGCCGTCTCGGGCCAGACGATCAGCGCGGGAGGCGCGCGCCCTTCTGCCGGCGGCGCAGTGGTCAGATCAAGATAGGACTTGAAGATGCGGTCGCGGACCGCCGTATCCCATTTCTCGGACTGGTCGATCGACGGCTGGACGACCCGGACCGCCAGTGTCCCGGATGAAACGGGTGGCTGCGCCATGCGGTAGATGCCGAAGCCGACATGGGCGCAAAGGATGGCCAGCGCTAGCGCAAGCCCGGCCCGGCGACCCCGCTGCGCGGCAAGAAGCGCCGGGGCGGCGAAGACGTAGACCGCGACCGCGTTCATCCCGAACAATCCGATCAGCGAGACCGACTGCATGAGGGCGGGGATCGGCATCGCGGCATAGCCGATGGCGTTCCAGGGGAAACCGGTCAGGACGACCGCGCGCAGCCATTCGGCGACCGCGAAACCGAATGCAAGCCCGGCGATCCGTCCAAAACCGTCCGACCAGAGCGCGCGCGCGATCGCGCAGGCCAGCGCGTAGAACAAGGCGAGTAGCGCAGGCAGGCCGACGACGGCGAGGGGCAGCGCCCAGGCAAAGCTTTCCGCCTCGACCAGCAATGCGTTGCCGATCCACCAGAGGCCCGCCAGAAAGTAGCCGAAGCCGAACCACCAGCCTATCGCAAAGGCAGGCGCCAGCCGGCGCAACCGGCCGCTGCCCTGTTCGGGGACGGAGCCGTCGAGCAGCCAGACCAGAATCGGAAAGGAGACGAAACAGGCCGCCGGAAAATCAAACGGAGCCTGCGCCAGAACCGCAAGCGCACCGGCCAGGAAAGCCAGGAGCGCACGGCGCCATCCCCACAGCAGAATGACCTTGGCGGCCAGCCGCTCCATATGAATTCCGATACCAGCGAATCAGACCGCACCGGTTTATCAGCCAACCCCCGAGCAGGGAACGGTTGACGCCCATGGCGTTCGGCTGTCCGCTATGCGGCCTTGGGAAAGAAGATCGCCCGGCCGGGATCAAAATCGTAGAGCGGGACATAATCGCCGGCGTCCGACGCCAGTTGCGCCACGCTTTCGAGAATGAAATCGACCTTGCCGTCGGGCATCAGCACGCTGAGATTGAGCCGGACAAATCCCAGCTTCTCCATTTCATCGCCGGCAAGAATGGACTGCCGCATGCGGTCGGACGTTTCCGCATCGATCCCGAGCAGCCTGTGCGCATAGGGGCCGGCGCAGGCGCAGCCGCCACGGGCCTGTATGCCGAAACGGTCGCTGAGCATACGCGTCACGAGCTGCTGATGAACGAAGCCGCCCATGCCGTCGCGGACCCGGAAGGAAAAGATCGGAAGCCGCCGCGCCGTCAATGATCCCAGCAGTTCAAGCCGGGGATGGTTCGACCATGCGTCCAAGGCGCGCGCGACCAGCGTCCGGCTCCTGCCGGCTGCTTCGTCGACGTCGATCGCATCCTTGGCGATGAAGGCGAGCGCGGCGCGAATGTCGCCGATGACATTCGGCGTGCCCGCCTCTTCGCGCGTCTCGATGCTGTCGCTGAAATCATGCTCGGTCGGCGAGACGAATTTGACGGTTCCGCCGCCCGGCCAGGTGGGGCGGCGCGAAACGACCGCGTCCCGCCTGACGATGAGAATGCCGCTCGCGCCCGGCCCGCCAACAAACTTATGGGGCGAGACGACGATGGCATCGATCTCGGCGCCGGCGTTGCCCATGCCGATCGGCACGTAAGGCCCGGCGCAGGCATAGTCCCAGATCATCGTCGCGCCCGACATCTTCACAGCCCGCGTGACCGCTTCGACATCGGTCAGGATGCCGGTCACGTTCGAAGCCGCCGACAGAGAGCAGATCACTCGATCGGCGCCCGGGGCCGCGAGCGCGGCTTGCAACTCGCGCATGTCCGGCCCGCCTGACGGCGCTTCGGCGATCTCGATCACCTCGGCGCCTGATTCGCGCCAGGGCAGGATGTTGGAATGATGTTCGTACGGCCCCAGAACAATGCGCGACCGCTTGCCGACCCCAAGCAAGGCCACCAGCCGGTTGATGCCGGCGGTAGCGCCGGAACCGCAGAAGATGACCGCGTGGTTCTCGTCCGCGCCGCAACAGGCGGCGATCCGCTCGCGCGCCTCGCGCCGCAAGCGGGTCATCATGCCCCCGCAATACGACGCCTCGGTATGACTGTTGGCGTAATAGGGAAGCACGTCGTCCAGGACGAAAGACTCGATGCCACGCAGCGCTCTTCCGGACGCCACATAGTCCGCATAGACAAGCGGGCGCATGCCGAACGGACCATCGACCACGGCTTTCGCGCCAACCAGATCCGAGGCGAGCCAGCCGATCGGATCACGATGGTCGATCGTGCTCCGAAATCTGTCCAACAGGCCCGTCGAAGATGCCGATCCCGGCTGCCGCATCGCATCGCTCCTTCAAGTGAAACGATCATGGCACAAGCGGACGGTTGAAAACCGTATCGAATTACTGCATTCCTAGGTCAGATTTTCGATCATTTGACCTGTGATATGGAAAAATTCGACATTATCGATCTTCGCATCCTGACCTGCCTTCAGGCCGATGGCTCCCGCTCGCAGCGCGACCTCGCCGAACGCGTCGGCATGTCCCAGAACGCGTGCTGGCGGCGGCTGCAGCGGCTGAACGAACGCGGCGTCCTTCAGGGCACCCGGGCGACGATCGACCTGTCCGCACTGGGCCTCGACCTGATCGTGTTCGTGATGATCCGCACCCGGCACCATTCGAAGGAATGGGCCGACAGCTTCCGCAAACATGTCGAGCGGCTGCCGGAGGTGACGGATTTCTACCGGATCGGCGGCGACTGGGACTATCTCATCAAGGTCGTGGCGCGCGGCATGTCCGGCTACGACGCGTTCTACCAGAAGCTGATCACCAATTTCGACCTGGCGACCGTCACCGGCTTCTTCTCGATGGAGGCCATCCTGCAGAACAGGGGCCCCGACCTCGCGGCCCTGCGCCGCGGCTGACGATATCGGTTTCGATCTGAACAATGGCGCGCCGCGCCGGGACAGACGATAGCTGTGGTTACGCCACGGTCCTCCAAATCGGCGTCAAAATGCGCGCCCGTCAGGAGGACAGTTTGTCCCGCCCTGACGACAGATTGTCCCCGGGTAGCGCTGCAACATTCGTAACCCATTGCTTTTGCTGCCCGGCAGTTTGGCCTCGCAATTGCTTGGCCTGAATTCGATATGGTTAGAGGCTTGAGATCGCATCTCTCGGCCTCAGGAGTGCATCATGGCTGGAAAGCGCCCCGAGGGCATCGTCGACTACAAGGGGCCGGCTGGCGGATGGGGCGCCCTCAAGGCGGTGGCGCTTGCGCTCAAGGACCAGCAGGTGATCGCGCGCGGCGCGCACGCGCTGCTCAACCAGAACAAGCCGGACGGCTTCGACTGCCCGAGCTGCGCCTGGCCGGACCCGAAGCATACCGCATCCTTCGAGTTCTGCGAGAACGGGGCCAAGGCGGTCGCCTGGGAGGCGACGACGAAGAAGATCGGCCCGGATTTCTTCAGGGAACACACGCTCGGCGAACTGTGGACCAGGTCCGATTATTGGCTCGAGGACCAAGGCCGGTTGACGGACCCGCTTCGTTACAATCGCGATACCGATCATTTCGAAGTCGTCGGCTGGGACGAGGCTTTCGCCGAGATCGGCGAGCGGCTGAATGCGCTGGACCATCCGGACCAGGGCGAGTTCTACACGTCGGGCCGGGCCTCCAACGAGGCCGCCTTCCTCTACCAGCTTTTCGTGCGCCTCTACGGCACCAACAATTTTCCCGACTGCTCCAACATGTGCCACGAGGCCAGCTCGGTCGGCCTTCCGCAATCGATCGGGGTCGGCAAGGGAACGGTCAGCCTGGAGGATTTCGACCATGCCGACCTGATCCTCTCCTTCGGCCATAATCCGGGCACCAACCATCCCCGGATGATGGCCACGCTGCGGAACGTGTCCAAACGGGGCGGCAAGATCATCGTCTTCAATCCGCTCAAGGAACGCGCGCTCGAGCGGTTCGAGTCGCCGCAGTCGCCCGTCGAGATGCTGACGCTCTCGTCCACGCCGATCGCGAGCAACTACTTCCAGGTGAAGGTCGGAGGCGACGCGGCCGCCATCAAGGGCATCTGCAAGGCGCTCCTCGCCATGGATCGCGATGCCGAGGAGAAGGGACGCGAACCCGTTCTCGACCACCGGTTCATCGCGGAGCATACGGCCGGTTTCGATCTGCTCGCGGCGGACATCGAAGCAACGCGCTGGGATGAGATCGAACGCATAAGCGGCCTGACGCGCGCAGGGCTCGAATCGGTGGCGCAAGCGTATGCGAACGCCAAGGCCACGATCGTCTGCTACGGGATGGGGATCACCCAGCATGCGACCGGAACGCAGAACGTCCAGCAACTCGTCAATCTGCTTCTGCTGAAAGGCAATATCGGCCGCCCCGGCGCAGGCATCTGTCCGCTGCGAGGCCACAGCAACGTGCAGGGTGATCGGACTGTCGGTATCTGGGAAAAACCCGGCAAGGCGATGCTCGATCGTCTTGGGGCGGTCTTCGCCTTCGATCCGCCGCGCGACCACGGCCACTCCGTCGTGGAAAGCATCGCGGCCATGCGGGACGGGCATTCCAAGGCGCTGATCTGCCTGGGCGGGAACCTCGCCATCGCATCGTCCGATCCGCAGGCCTGTTTCGAGGGCTTTCGCAAGCTCGACCTCTCGGTCCACATCACGACGAAGCTCAACCGGACCCACCTTCTGGTCGGCGAGCGGACCTTTGTCCTGCCTTGCCTCGGGCGGACGGATATCGACATGCAGCAGACGGGCCAGCAATTCGTGACCGTCGAGGACTCCATGTCGATGGTGCACGCCTCGCGCGGCTTTGTGAAGCCGCCGAGCGACAACGTCCGATCGGAACCCTGGATCGTCGCCCAGATCGCAAAGGCTACGTTCCGCGGCAAGCACGGCGTCGACTGGGACGGCCTCGTCGCGGACTACGACCGGATCAGGGACAAGATCGAAGCCGTCTTTCCCGACTTCCATGATTTCAACGCGCGGGTTCGCAAGCCAGGCGGATTCCATCTGCCGAACGCTGCGAGCAACCGGCAGTGGGTGACCAGGACCGGAAAGGCGAATTTCGTCGTCTCTCGCGGGCTTCACGAAGACGAGACGACCCGTGACGGCCTGGTTCTCCGGCTGACGACCCTGCGCTCGCACGACCAGTTCAACACGACCGTCTATGCGCTCAACGACCGTTATCGCGGCGTCTTCGGGCGGCGGGATATCGTCTTCCTCAACGAGAACGAAATGGCCTGCCGGGGGCTCGCGGAAGGCGACCTCGTCGAACTGGTCACCGCGCTCAGCTTCGCGCGCGAGGATCGCATCGTTCGGGGATTGACGCTTGTCAGATTCGATCTGCCCGATGGCTGCTGTGCGTCATACTACCCCGAAACGCAGCCCTTGATCGCGCTTGAGGATCACGACCCGCAGAGCGGGACGCCGTCTTACAAGTCGGTTCCAGTCCATATCCGGCGCTCGGACGGCGCAAGCGACATCGATCGCATCGTCGTGAAGGAAGGCGTGGCCGGAAGCTCGTTTCCGGCAAGGAGATGAAAGCCGCTCCATGCTGACCACTCATTCAATGACTGGACGATCCGGTGCGGTATAGACGATCGTGCGGTCAGGCCGGACGATGGCGCCTCGCGTCAGCCGGGCAGGTTCGATGCGGCCACGTTCCATGATGTGGTAAACCGCCTCGCCGCCGGCGATGAGATAGTCCGCGACGATCCGGCGATGACACCGCCACCACACCGCTTCCGAACACATGACCGCGCAACGCTGCCGGTGCCCCGCCTCCCGCAGGTGCTCGAGTCTGGCCTGAAACTCATCCGACAACGCGTAGTCCGCGTAGTTGTGGAAACTCTGGTTCTCCCACAGGCCGTTTACGGCAGGCGGCAGGCTTCGCCCCTTTCCGCGCAACCCACCGAGCGCCGCCATATGCTCGTAAGCCATGCCGGACGACGCCAGGTCCGTGGCCAGCGCATCGCCGTTGAACTGTGGATTGGCGCGCGACCCGGGGACTTTCCTGATATCGGCGACGAGTTCGATCCCGGCGTCCTTCAGCAGGTCGACGAATACCTCGAGTGGCCGGTTCGAATGGCCGATCGTGAAGAAGGGAAGGGCCACTCGCCGCCTTCAGTCCGGAATGTGCTGGAGCGCGGCAGCCTTGTGCGCGGCGATGTGATCGGTCTTGTCGCTCTTGATTTCGTATTGGGGATCGCTCTCCGTCGCCCGGTGCGTGTGGCCCTTGTAATCGAAGTCCCGCGTATG
>Ga0209792_1001132_pt1 | contig 14054 bp, 15 predicted proteins | sample EBPBio142005_DNA_FD_185860 | JGI IMG/M metagenome (GOLD analysis project Ga0209792, IMG submission 185860) | Wastewater treatment Type I Accumulibacter community from EBPR Bioreactor in Madison, WI, USA - Reactor 1_6/14/2005_ DNA (SPAdes)... | ecosystem: Engineered > Bioreactor > EBPR >... | reverse complement strand
GGCGCGCTCGGACCGTTCATTCGGCTCGAAGGAGGCGACCATACGCTGGATCGTCGCGGCGACACCGATCGTATGGGTTGTTGTGAAAACAAGGTGGCCCGTCTGCGATGCTTCGATAGAAGCCGAGATAGTCTCACGGTCACGGGATTCCCCAACAAGAATAATATTCGGCTTGCGGCGCAGCGCGTTTCGCACGCCGCGGGCAAAGGTCGGAAGGTGGCGCGGAATTTCCGTTTGCGAGATAAGTGAGCGCGGTGATTTGATCGCATCGTACACATATTCGATCGGCGCTTCGTAACACACGACTTTCCCGCAGCCGCGTTTTCTTTCCATCAGCATGCGGATACCGGCGGCGAGCAGCGTGGTTTTACCCGATCCTGTCGGGCCTGTGATAATCACCATACCTTGGCGCGGCGCCCAGTTCTTTATGATGTCCTCTTCAACATTGAGGTCTTTCATCGTCGGCGGTTCGTTCGGAAGCACCCGCATCGTGATCTGTGCGGAGTCGCGGCCGCGCGAGAGAATGGGCGTTACGTTTACGCGGAAACGGATACGGGTGTAACGGTCGGGACGAATTTCATAGGAAAGGTCGAGATCGTTCCCGGAAGCCAGGCGCGCGCCCGCCTCAGGGCCGTAAATCTTGTTCAAAAAGACGTTCATATCCGCCGCGTCCACGGGACGATATGTCGCTGGATAGAGCGTGCCGTAAATTTCGTTGTAAACAGGTCTGTCGGTCTGGATGGTAACGTCCGAAGAATTTTTCTTCACGCACCACATCAGGAAGGGATCGATCAACTCGTCCTGAAAGCGCGGCGGCTCTTCCGGCCATGTTTCGGCGATATTGTCCTTTGCCTTGAGAAGGCTTATCGGCTTCCGGGTGACCATTCCTGTGTCTCCGGCTGCAGAGCGGGAAGGCCCGTGATCGAAACAGCGCGATCGCCAACCCGCATTTCATTGCCGCCGCCCGTTACACCGCGATCAACCTGAAGCGCGTAAGGCGGGGAAACCATACCCTGTGATAAAAGTGTTCTGTAACGCACCATGCCTTGGTAGTCGGCGGTGAGTTTGTTTAAATCTGCCTGGAAAATTTCATCGGCCTGTTCGACGCCGGCTTTCCAGCCGCGATCAAAATATTCTTCCCATTTTTTGCGTTCATCCGCATTTTCGGGGCGGAGCAGATCCGGCGGCGGGGAGACCTCTCCCCACTGACGCTCGAGATAGGCGCGCCATGTGCGGGGCGCTGAGACGATGCGGGCGTTGCGGCTGATGTTGTAATAGCGATCCGAGACGGCCGCTTCCAGCCCGCCCTGCTCGATCGTCATTGCATCCAGCGATTCACCGATGATCGGCGGCTCGATCAGAAGACCTGACGGAGCAGGAATCAGCAGCTGGCGGAAATCGAAAACCTGGTCGAGATAACGGGCGCGCGTTTCCATTTCGCGGCGAATTTCATAGGTGCGCCATGCAAGGCCGCCACGGGCGCCGTAAGAAAGAGCGCCCTCGCGCACAGCCTCGAAACGGATATCCATCGGCAGGGCGGATTTTTCGCCGTCATCCGCCTTCTTTTCTTTTTTGATGGATTTCAATTCTTCCTGCGAGGGCGGCGGCGGGATGTCTTCGAATTTCATGGCATTGGCGGCATAGCCCTGCAGAGGCGCTATAAACAGGCACCCTGCGATCAAGGCCATCCCGAAACGCGAAAGACGCATGACCTACCCTCCGACGCCGGTTACAGGCGCGTAATGCAGTTCAATAATGCCGCGCTCGGAATCAACCTTTACATCGCCGCGCACGCCGAGCTGGAGCCCGATGTCACGCAGGACTTCGATGACCGGCTGGTTTTGTACATCGACATTGACGACGAGTGGAACCGGCGGACGGTTGCCGAGCGTTACGAAGTTATAGCTGGCGCGGTCTGCCAGCTTTCTCAAAATCTGTTCGGGCGGGCCGACCCAAGTAATGGTGATGGCGCGGGCCAGCTCTTCCGGAGCATTATGGATTGGCTGGACAGCAACGCCCGGTGATTTCGACTGTTCGATGGCGGCCAGTGTCTCGAGAGAATTCGAGGCGCGGTCCGCGGCCTCGGCGAGCATCAACGACACCTTGTCGGGAGAAGCGACAACTTGCGCGTTGCGTTTGTGTTCGGCGCAGCCTGTGACCGCGATTACAGCGATAAAACAGGCAAAGGAGGTTTTGATAAACCGTCTAAAGTCCGTGGTGCGTTTCATGAAGGTCCGAATCGGTTTTTGTATGCAGGTTAAATCTTATCCCCTCGTCAACGAGGCGACAAGACAATCCATAAAGTAATCCAGTGTCTTAAATCAAGTTTACCGCGTGTTGCTGTCCCGAAGCAAACCCTTGGAGCGCATCGCGGCGACCACGCGGCCCTTGTAGGGATGGCCGTATTTCGGGGTGCGGGAATGGTAATGCGCGATGGCGCGGGCAAGGCTGCCCGTCTCATTCATATGGGTGCGTAAGATCCAGGCGGAAACTCCCATATTCGTGCAAGGGTCGTCGCGGACCCAGCGGTAGGCTGTATTTTCCGAAACACCCCATTTTTCAGCCAGATCCGGTATCCAGAGGGTGTTGATCTGCATAGGGCCCAGATCGTAGGTACCATTGTCGTTGGGGCCGACGGCCTGACCGACCTTGCCCCCTTCGACCTGATGAATGCCCACGAGCACAGCGGGCGGCACAGAGTAGGTCTGGGCGGCGAGCATCAGGCAAGCGGCAAGGATTTTTGTCATCAGCTATTATACAACGGTAAATGGTTAAAAAATCTATAGCGCGAGAACCGCGAAGAGCGCAAAGAATAGCAGATTCTTCCGGAAAAAGAAAAGACCGTTTAAGCGCTATTATGTCTTCTTGAAGAAAGACATCGGGTTTGCCGGTTTGGCCGGAGCCGCCTGCGCGGGCTGGGTTGCGGCGGGTGGTGCCGCAGGCGGAGGCGCCTCTGGCTGTGCGACGGCCGGCTTGACCCCGCCCCCGCCACCGCGGGACGAGGACGCACCTGCACCCATGGAGCCAAGGAGAACCTCGACCATCGATGCCTGCTTGTCGAACGATTGCCACACAGCATCCATACCGGCGCCCGTAGCGCCGGAAGATTTCATGCGTTCGGTTTCGGCGCGGTGGGCGCCCGCGTATATTTTTGCAAGAGCCTGCAAGATAACAAGCTCGCTCATCGCCGTTGCGCTTGTGCCGACCACATTCAGAAATTCTTTGGCCTTAGCGCCAAGGCGGTCGGAGACATCCTGCACGAGTTTTGTATCCGCCTGTCCGAAGGAAAAATCGTTGATCGCTGCAATTGCGGGCAATAGCGCGTGGATCGCGTAGATATTGGTCTGGACGGCATCGAAGAAAGGCGGCACGTCATCAAGTGTCTGCAACCTTTGCGCATGCTCGGCGGCGGGCGCGAAATTGTCCGCGAAAACGATGACGGATTCCAGCGCCTTTGAAATACGCCGCGATTCCGTATCACCGGGCACACGGCCGTTTGCACGAAAGGATTCCGCGACAAGACCGGCGGCAAGAGCGGCCAGCGATACGCGGATTGCATCGGCGTTCCCGTCTTCGGATTTCAGATTCATGGACTGGGATAGGGAAATGCTGATCTTCACGCTTTCCGACAAAAGCGCCGCCAGCGTTGCCGCGTCTTTTTCCTCACCGGCGGAATGCGTGTTGACCGCCGCCATAAGCGGGGCGCCCAGTTTTTGCAGCAGTTGAAGAAGGAATTGTGAACGCGAATCCATGACCGTCGGCGATATCCGTTTGAAGTATTACTCTAACCTAAATTTGTTAACCGCCAGTTTAGCGGTGTTTGCCGCTAAACCCAAGGATTAAAATGGAAAATCCCGCAATTCCGGGGCTATCTCGCGGCTCCGGCGGGGCCCAGATCGGCGATCATCCCCTGAATGTCTTTGGGCACGCCGCGGATGATTTTGATTTCACCCGTCCGCGAACGATAAACCGTAAGAGGCGTCACGTCGAACTTCCAGGCCTGCATGATGGCCATATTTTTCATGACAGCCTGCGTCGAGACACCTTCCTTGGCAGGCAGGGCAGAGGCATCACCGTCCAGATGTTTGAAGAAAAGCTCTTCCCCGTTCGGGGCGGCCAGCAGCAGGGCTGCCTGTTCGGGAGAGCCTTGAATGAAGCCAACAGGAAGCAGCCTGACCTGAATGAGTCCTTTGTCGATGTAATCCTTGCGGATCAGCTTGATGAATTCATGGCAGTGCGGGCATTGCGGATCTATGAAGCTGTAGATGACCGGTGCGGTCGACTGGCCAAGGCGGATTTTGTTGCCGCTTTCGACGTCCGCGAACATGCGTTCAGCGGGGGATTTGGTTTTCGCGGTATCGACGATGCTGGTTTCTTTCTTGACCTCTTCCAGCGATTGCGCAGCCGGCGAGTCAGAGGCTAGAAGATCGAGAAATTCGCCGCCTTGCTGTTGCAGGGTGCGCACCTGTTCGATTGTAATCGGCCTGCCATCCTGACCGAACATCAGGCCTGTGACGAAGGCCTTTCCGTCTTGCGTGATATAGTAATATTGCTCCTGCCCCTGATAGATCGCGATCCAGCCATCCATGCCATGTTCCTTGCCGAGATAGCGCAGTTGCGCGCCGCGCTCGGACAAGGCTTCCAGCGCCTCGGGCACATTCGGCACGGGGGCGGATTTGCTTTGCGCAAAGGCCGGCGTTGCGGAAATCATAAGGGCGGCAATGAGGGCGAGCAGACGCATGGCGGGTTCCTTTGCAGTTGCGAGGCGTGACAAATCTATCGTACGCGCCTTGGCGGGGAAAGATCAAAATTAGAGGAAGAGCGTCACTATCCCCGTATAGCCATAAAGCCGGGCATTGGATATTTCACCCGCCGCGTAAAATCCGGCCAGCGGAATGTCCCCCAGCACGGCGCGCAGCAGGGCCATTTCCCCGCCGACCTTGTCCCCCGTCCCGAATTTCACACCCGCCCGGGCAACACAGGAAACATAGAGGGCAGCCTTGGGTTTGAACTCGCCGCGTTCATGGACGATGCGTTTGTGAAGCGCGACGAGGGTTGCGGAAAGATCACTTCTCACCGTGTCGTCATCGCGGTGAACGAACATCATCTTCTGTTTGTCGGTCAGGATCTCGCCAACCGCCATCGCGCCGGTGTCCGGATCCATCGCCACGATATTGCGCACGGTGAAATCCCGCTGGTCGCTCTCCGGCACCGGAAAGGCAACATGCGCCTCCCCGCTGAGCAACCGTTTCAGATCGTCCGGAAGGCCCTTGCCGCCACTCTCCAATATCGCCTGACGCGGTTTGTATCCAAGACGCTCTTCTGCCATACGGCTCATTTCTTCGGTAAAAACATCAAAGGGCGAACGCCCATCGAGGTACGAGACAACATGATCGTCGAGTTTGGAGATTTCATGCAAAGGCCCCATGGGAATGCAGCCTTGCGATAGGGACGTAGCGACAGCCACATCGCTCGAAAATATAAAACCGGAAACGCCGCCTTTTGCGGCATCCCTCCCTATGATCGCGTGTCCGCTGCGCGACGAGGCAAGGCCGCCGATCATGAAGCCTCCGACGGTGGTTTCTATTTCTTCCAGCACATGCGCAGGGTTTCCCTCGACGGGGTCAGCATGAACGACAACCAGCATGGGATCGTTTTTGATGAGCCAAGCGTCCAGTTCCTGATTGAGGCCTTTCAAATTCTGACCCTGCGCGGAGAAGGCGCGAACATGGCCTTCCGGAACCTGACCGACCATGACGCTGATCGCCGGAACGCCGACATACTCCACGCCGCAACCGCAGACGCCCATAGCCGCGCATCCTGTCCAATGGTCTATCCCTGTAACAGAGCGAAAAAGCGTAAGGATGCTTTGCGCGTCTTCCGCGAGCGCATCGCTAATATATAAAAAGCCGATATTCGGTTTGTAGCCGTCGGTTTTCAGGGAATCGAGTTGCTCCAGCACGGCCTTGCTGATGTCCCGCCAGTTTTCGCCCGAGGCGGATGTGCTGATAAAATGCGTAGAGGTCACGGTTTCCATGGGATCAATTATAGGCCTTAATTCCTTGGCTTCAAAGCCTTCTTCCCGCGCCGCTCTTTTTACGCTAGCATCGCGGTCTATCTTGTTTGCGCAAAGGAGTGTCTCTTATGGAATGGCTTATACCCCTCGCAGTTGTTGTCGGCGCGCTTTTGTTCTTCGTGGGTCTTTACAACCGGCTGGTAGCGCTGCGCCAGAACCGTGGCAACGCCTTTTCGGACATCGATGTACAGCTGAAGCTCCGTTATGACCTTGTTCCACAGCTAGTGGAAACAGTGAAGGGTTATGCCGCGCACGAAAAAACTGTTTTCGAAAATGTTACGAGCGCCCGTGCCGGCGTTGCGCAGGCGAAGGGTACAGACCAGCGGATACGTGCGGAGCAGCAACTCGGCGGAGCGCTTGTCAATCTCTTTGCCGTTGCCGAAAATTATCCGGCGCTGAAGGCCGATCAGAATTTCCAATCCCTTATGAACGAGCTTTCGGATATCGAAAATAAAATCGCGGCGGCACGCCGTTACTTTAACAATGCAACGAATGAACTCAACACCGCCGTCCAGCAATTCCCCTCGAACGTCGTCGCCGGAATGTTCGGATTCAAGACAGAGAATTTTTACGAAGATGCTTCCATTGAACGCGCCGCACTTGAAAAGGCACCAGAGGTTAAATTCTAAATCATGGCCGTTAAGGGTATCCAGACAGAGATCTGGAACAACAATCTGAAATCGATTTTCCTGCTCGTTCTCTATCCTGTCATTCTCGGCTTTGTTATTTTTGCCGCCGTCGCAGCGTTCGGCTATTTTTCCGGGCATGCGATCGGTTTCGACAGATCGGGCGTCGGCGTTAACTGGCAGGCAGCCGCCCATTACTCGCTTTTTATCACCGAGCAATTCTGGCCAGCCATTGTCAGCGGTGTCGTTCTATGGTTTTTGATCGCTTATCTCTTTCAGGGGGCCATGATCCGCGCCATGTCCCATTCGCATCCTGTCAGCCGCAAGGAAGAGCCGCAGCTTTACAATCTGGTTGAGAATATGTGCATTGCGAGCGGGGTTCGAATGCCGCGTCTCGAAATCATTGAAAGCCATGCCCGCAATGCTTTTGCCAGCGGCATTGACCAGAACAGCTACACCATCACCGTCACGCGCGGCCTGATGCAGTCTTTGTCCAAAGATGAATTGGAAGCCGTTCTCGCCCATGAATTGACGCATATTTTAAATCGCGATGTGCGGCTTTTGATGGTTTGCATAATTTTCACAGGCATGCTCGGTATTGCAACGCAGTTGATCTGGAGCAATGTGCGCTATGCGCTCTGGGTACCGCGGCGGGCAAGCAGGGACGGCAAAGGCACAGGCATGTGGCTACTTGTATTCGCGCTACTTGCAATTTTATGGATAGGCTATATGGCGACCTTGCTCACGCGCTTCGCCATTTCGAGAAAGCGCGAATTCATGGCCGATGCGGGCGCTGTGCAGATTACAAAAAATCCCGATGCGATGATGCGGGCTCTCATCCGCATTTCCGGCGCCGCCGACATTCCAAAAGCACCGGGGGATATCAAGGCGATGTGTTTTGAAAACGCGCAGCCTTTCCTCGGCCTTTTCGCGACGCATCCGCCGATCAAAGAACGCGTCAGGGCGATTGCCGCCTATTCCGACCTGCCCGTGCCGGATCTGCGCGCCAAACAGCGGGCGGAAGCAGGCGATGTTTTCGAGCGCCCGGAAGAGCCGGGATACCGCGATAACTGGACGACACGCCAGAGATTCCGCGCGCGGCGGAAGGCAAATCCCTGGGTTTGAACAATTTCCGGTTTGCCTTGGATTTGCCGCATAATCATCCTATATTGTGCTTACGTACAAAAACACGGTTTTAACCCTAGGAGATTAAAAACCATGCAACCTGACAATTTCGGCTATCAACAACCGTCCGTTACGCGCGCAGGCGCGAATATTGACGCGGGTCTGAAAGCCCACATGCAAAGCGTCTACAACCGCATGACGGCGGGCGTTTTCATTACGGCCCTTACGGCCTTTCTCGTATCGAGTAGCCCGGCTTTGATGAATTTCTTCCTCGGCGGCCCGCAGGCCTACATCGTGATGCTTGCCCCGCTCGCCATTCTCTGGTTCGGCTTCCGCCCGGAACGCATGACGCCCAGCCAGCTGATGATGGGCTTCGGCGCCCTGTCGGTGCTTTACGGCATCAGCTTCTCCGTGATCTTCGCCGCCTACACAACGGCAAGTATTGCGCAGGCTTTCTTCATGGCAACGGCGCTCTTCGCCGGTCTTAGCATCTTCGGCTATGTGACGAAGAAAAACCTCGATGGCCTCGGCACTTTTGCCGTGATGGGCGTTTGGGGTGTTTTCATTCTCTCCATCGGCACGATGATCGCAGGCGCTTTCGGTGCCGAAACATCCACCATGCAGACGGTCATTTCCGGACTTGGCCTCCTCGCCTTCTCCGGCATCACCGCATGGCAGACCCAGACGACCAAAGAGATGTACCATGCGTCCTACGGCGGTGATGCGAATTCCCGCATGGCATGGGCCGCTGCGCTGAACCTCTACATCAGCTTTATCGCGATGTTCCAATACATCCTTCACTTCGTTGGCAACCGCGAATAGTTTTTTGCGGCGCACAACCTAGAAGCGATTTTAAAACCCCGCCAGAAGAGCCTCTGGCGGGGTTTTTAATCTTTTGGATATACATTTGTATTAAATTCGAAAGAATAGATGCAACATCATAAATAAAATCATAAGTTGTATTCTGTTGAACGAAAACGGGGATATGATTACGCGCCGCATACTTTTGGTCGACGATACAAAATCGCTCGCAGAAATGTACGCGCTATCCCTGACCCAGGCCGGCTATCAGGTTACGACGGTTCATTCCGGCGCGGCTTTGTTCCAGACTTTGGACACGGATGCTTTTGCACCGGATGTGCTTGTGCTGGATGTAAAGCTGCCTGATATGGATGGGCTCGAAATCCTCTCGCGCCTGAAAGACCTTGGTTTCGATGCTCCCGTCATCGTCATAACCGGTCACGGCTCTATTCATACGGCCGTGGAAGCCATGCGGCTGGGGGCCAGCGACTTTCTGGTCAAACCTTTTCCAATCGAGGCGCTGGGCGATAGTGCGAACCGCGCCCTGCAAAATGCAGGGCTGTCGACGAAAGCCGATATCGGGGCGCAGTCACCGACCGATATCGAAAACGCCAGCCCGCGAAAACCGGCCGTACAAAGAGCAGGTTTTGGCGGTTTTATCGGCATCTCGCCGCCAATGCAGATTGTCTACGACATTATCGAGAATGCCGCCAAATCATCGGCGACCGTTTTTATCACCGGTGAATCGGGCACAGGTAAAGAGATTTGCGCGGAAGCCATCCACCGTTATTCCAAAAGGGCGAAGGAGCCTTTTATCGCCATCAATTGCGCGGCAATTCCACGCGAACTTTTAGAGTCGGAATTGTTCGGGCATGTGAAAGGCGCCTTTACCAGTGCGATGAATGATCGGGACGGCGCGGTGACGCTCGCCGATGGCGGAACGCTTTTCCTTGATGAAATCGCGGAAATGGCACCTGACATGCAGACAAAATTGCTGCGTTTCCTCCAAAATCTCACCTATCGCAAAGTCGGGGGCAATAAAACCGAAAAGGCGAATGTCCGGATTATCTGCGCGACCAACAAAGACCCTCTCGAGGAAATTAGGCGCGGCCATCTGCGTCAGGATTTATATTACCGCCTGCATGTGGTGCCTATCCAGATGCCCCCTTTGCGACAAAGGCGCGGCGACATCATCGATCTGGCGGATTATTTTTTGAGGCTGTACGCGCGGGAGGAAAACAAATCTTTTCGATCTTTTTCTCCGGAGGCCGAGGCTGTTCTTGCCGGCGCCCTGTGGCCGGGGAATGTGCGCCGGCTCCAGAATATTGTGCGCGGGATGGTGGTTTTGCATGACGGACAGGTTGTCACCTCTGCCATGCTGCCTCCTTCACTGCGCGAAGAGACCTATCGCACGCCACAGGGGCATCAATCCCAAACTATCCAGAATGACTACAGCAATACGGTTAGTCCGCTGTGGCAGATCGAGCGCGACGCGATCGAGAGCGCCATTGCCCTGTGCGAAGGAAATATCCCAAAAGCGGCGGCGATGCTCGAAATTTCACCCTCTACCATCTACCGGAAAAAGATGATCTGGGACAAACACCTGCCTTCCGCGCCCGGCGGCGGCACTGGCGCCCAGCTTTTCTGAGCTTGACCTCTCGCGCCTTCCCTCCTAGGTTGGCGGTAACCAGCCAAAGGAGAGAAATATGCTGAAGGAATTCAAAGAGTTTATTGCACGCGGCAATGTGTTCGACATGGCCGTCGGTATTGTCATGGGTGCCGCCTTTACCGCCATCGTCAATTCCGCCGTGGCGGACCTCGTCATGCCGATTGTCGGCGTTCTGACCAGCGGCGTTGATTTCGGCGATAAATTCATTGCCCTGAATGGCGAAGACTACGCCAATATCGAAGCCGCCAAAGCCGCGGCCGCGCCCATCCTCACCTATGGCGTCTTCGTCAACGCGGTCATCAATTTCCTGATCGTCTCTTTCGTGATCTTCATGCTGATCAAACAGGTTAACCGTTTGAAGAAAAAAGAGGCTGCCGCCCCGGCAACACCGCCCGCCGATGTTGTTCTGCTTACGGAAATCCGCGACCTTTTGAAAAAATAAGGACTTAGGTCCAGAAACAACAAAACGGCCCCCCAAACGGCGGGGCCGTTTTTTTACTTGATAAGTGAGGGGGACTTCCCTATTTTCCCCGCTACCAGAACTTCTTCACGTGCGTGGGGGTATAGCTCAGCTGGGAGAGCGCTTGCATGGCATGCAAGAGGTCGGCGGTTCGATCCCGCTTACCTCCACCAATTTTCAAAAGCACATCAATGGGGTATTTGAGCCGCGTCCGGATCCGGTGACTTTCCGGCAGCCTTCATCAATATCAGCGAAATCAGGTTCAGCACGAGGAAGCCTATGGTGAGCGGGATCAATGTCCCGTTGTAAAGCTGGCCGATCAGCGTTCCCAGTGACACGGACAGTAGCGAGGACATCGCCCCCGTGACCGCGCTCGCAACGCCTGCAATATGCCCCATAGGCTCCATGGCGATAGAATTGAGATTTCCGAACATGACGCCAAAGCTGAAAAACAAAACCGAGGCATAGGCCATGAACATCCAGAGTTCGACCTGCACATTCAGATTCACGACAAGGAATATTGCCGACGCGATAACGACCGAAGTGGAGGCGATGTAGCAGATACGGCGCATGCCGTATTTCTGGACAATGCGGGAATTGAGGAGCGACGCCGCGCCAAGCACCAGAGCCAGCGCGCCGAAATAAAGGGTAAAGGTCTCGCCCGTTCCGAACATCACCTGGAACACCTGCTGCGACGAATTGAGGTAGCCGATAAGCGAGCCGAAGCAGATGCCCATTGCAATCGTGTAGCACATCGTCAGGCGGGTGCGGACGACTATGCCAAAACCATGAGCCAGATTTTTGAATTTGAAGGGAATCTTGTCTTCCGGGTGCAGGGTTTCTTCCAGACGGAAAAAACACCATGTGCCAAGCACGGCGGCCAGAACGATATACATGATAAAAATCGTGTGCCACGATCCGAAATTCAAAATCGCCTGCCCGATCGACGGGGCGATCGCGGGAACGATCATGAAAAACACCATGATGATGGACATGATGCGCGCCATGTCACGGCCGGCATATTTATCCCGCACAATCGCGATCGCGCAGACATAGGGGGCGGATACGCCAAGCCCTTGCACAAACCGGCCAAAAAGCATCATGCCGATATCCTGCGACAGAAAGCAGACAAAGCTGCCGACAACATAAACGCCAAGGCCGATGAACAGAACCTTTTTGCGCCCTAAGGCATCGGAAGCGGACCCCGAAATCAGTTGCCCGGCCATCATACCCAGAAAAATGAGGCTGATGATCAGTTGCTGCTGGTTCGGATGGGTGACGTTGAGATCCGGCCCCATAATACCGAGAGCGGGTAGCATTGCATCGATGGAGATGGCGACGATGGACATCAACGATGCCATCAATACGATAAATTCTTTCACGGGAGGAAATTCCTTTTATTACCTTATACTTATTTGCCACTCGCCCCGTCCGGTTTCAAGCCCGATAACGTTGATCGCCCTCGAAACAAGCGGTACAGGGGCATGAATTAACGTCTTGGAAACCAGATCGGAGGCAATTGTCAGAAGGCCGCACCGGCCAAACGATAAGGAAATATGCCATGACAAACATTCCTGTATACGAGGACGAGGCCGCGCGGCTCCAGTCTCTTCTGCAAGCCCGCCTTCTAGATACGGCTGTAGAAAACCGCTTCGAACGGGTGACAAGGCTTGTGCAGAATATGCTCAATGTGCCGATTGCCGCTTTCAACCTGATCGACGAAGAAAGGCAATGGACGAAATCGGCGCAGGGGCTCGAGAAAATAGAGCTTCCACGCAAAGATTCCTTCTGTACGCATACAATTCAAAGCGAACGGGTTATGGTTGTAGCGGATGCCCGCGGTGATTCCAGATTTTCGGGCAACCCTTTGGTGCAAGGGGATCCGAACATCGTGTTTTATGCAGGATGCCCCGTACGCGCACCGGATGGTCAGCGCATAGGCGCTTTATGTGCCGTGGATAAGAAGCCGCGCAATCTTCTGCCACGGGAAATCCAGATGCTGCGCGATCTTGCAGGTGTGCTGGAAACAGAACTCCGCCTCGATGACATGAAACACAAGATGGAAGGGCTTGAATCAAAACTCAGCCGCGCCGAGAGCAATGCGCGTGTAGACAATCTGACGCGTCTACCAAATCGCGCGGGGATCATGGATATTTTCAAACGGGAATGGGCAACGGCGATACGCAACAAACAACCTATCGCCGTTGTCGCCGCGGACATTGACCGCTTCAAAAACATTAATGATATACATGGCCTCGAAACAGGGGATGAAGTCTTGCGCCAGCTTTCGCGAATCCTCATGTCTTCCTTACGCTACGAAGACGCCATCGGGCGGCTCGAGGGCGGGGAATTCTTTTTCATCCTCCCCGGTTGTCCCGAAGACCGCGTATACGAAATCATAGAGCGCATTCGTATGGAGACCATGGTTTCCGAAATTGAAACAACGAGCGGCATTCTGCCTGTAACCGTCAGTTTCGGCCTTGCTGCAACCGTACCGACGCAGGACATGGCCATGACCGACATGATGGAACATGCCGACATCGCCCTTATGGCCGCGAAGAAGCAGGGGCGTAACAAGACGGTTCTCTATAAGCCCGACATGTCCGCGGCGGCCTGAGACCCTGCCATAAACTATCCAGACGGGGGCATGAAACTGTCCCCGTTTTGCTTTGCGGCAGCGTAAATTCGGTTTAGACTGGCAGCAACTATGACTTTGTTTTCACAGGATATAAGACCAGATGCAAAAAACTGTTGCTCTTCTTTCTTTAATTATGGTAATTGGAGTGCTTGCCGGATGCCAGAATACGGCACAAGGCGCAGGCCGCGACATTGAAAATATGGGCGAGTGGATACAGCAAAACACCTAGCATCCGCCCGCTCCTTACAAGGAGTTTGAACATGGTTCGTTTTATTTTTGTCTGCATGGGCGTTGTCGCCCTGTCGATCCTCACGCTTGCCGCGCAATTCATGCTGGACGGCATCGAAGGAGCGCAACAGCAGGTAGCCGCGCGCAACACCGCCGTGCCGGAATCCGAAACGATCGCCATGGAGAGCGAGCCTACGGCAGAAGACCTGAACGCCATCGAAACGGCCGCAGGGGCAGACGCCGCCATCGACGCGCCGGGCAACCAGACATTTGGTGATGCCTTTACGGACAATTCACCGAACGCGTTGAAAGAACCCGCCCCCGCGATAGAAGAAACACTCTTCCCGGGCGAAGCCACCGCAGAATAAATTCAGCAAGAAACAATAAAAACGCCGCCTGGAAATTTCCGGCGGCGTTTTTCTTTTCTCTGA
>Ga0209792_1001129_pt1 | contig 14069 bp, 16 predicted proteins | sample EBPBio142005_DNA_FD_185860 | JGI IMG/M metagenome (GOLD analysis project Ga0209792, IMG submission 185860) | Wastewater treatment Type I Accumulibacter community from EBPR Bioreactor in Madison, WI, USA - Reactor 1_6/14/2005_ DNA (SPAdes)... | ecosystem: Engineered > Bioreactor > EBPR >... | reverse complement strand
AGCTTGCGCTCCAGGCGCTCCAGGTAACGTTCGACCACGGGGCCGAGATAGCTGTTGAGTACTGTCGTCGCAGTGCGTTCGTACTCGCCGAGTACCGGGTTAACCTCGCTGGAGAGGCTGACGTAGATGTCCGGCCCTGCGATCTCGCGGATCAATTCACCCAGACGCTTCTCGTGCGAACCGTTGCGGAAAGACCACAGCAAGCACACCGCGAATGCGCCGGCGCCCTTGTCCACCATGGTGCGGATCTGGTGGCGCGCAGCGTCCTCGTCGAGATCAAGAATCACGTTGCCGCCCTGATCGATGCGCTCCGGTATCTCGCCGATGAGGTCGCGGGGGACGATCGGATCCGGGTAGTACCGGTTACTGAACTCACCGAGCCGCTCCACCGGCGTTCCCGCAGTGAAGCCCATCAATCGCTGGATGATCAGGGTGTCGGCAAATCCGCGAGTGGTGAGCAGCGCAGTCTTCGTGCCTTGACGCTCGATCAGGGCGTTCGTAGCCTGCGTCGTTCCGTGGCCGAAGGTGACCACCTTGGTCAGCACCTCGCGAACCGACTCCCCACGCTCCTCCGCGACGAGTTCAAGGGCTGCGAAGACCCCCTCCTCAAGGGCGTGAGGGGTGGTCGGCGACTTCGTGGCATACACGCGGCCCGCCGCGTCCATCGCGACGATGTCGGTGAAAGTGCCGCCAGTGTCGACTCCGATGTAGAGCTGATCGCTGGCCGCGATGCCTGCAGTGTTGTCGGTCATTCGTCTCATCCCTTGCTATGTCTGGATCGGATTGTCATGCGGCTGTCGAGCGGAAGGCCGCCGCCGTCAGGTTCTCGGCGCTCAGGTGCTCGCCGTGGAGCTCGGAAGTGACCACGCCGTTGGCCATTACCAGAACCCGATTGCACAGGTGCGCGAGGTCCTCGTACTCGACGCTTGAGATCACAGCGACCATTCCCTTCTCCGCGGCAGACGCGATGAGCCGGAAGATGTCGGATTTCGCTCCCACATCCACCGCTTGGGTAGGCTCGTGCAGCACGAGGACGCCGGGCTCGTTCGACATCCACTTCGCGATGACGACCTTCTGCTGGTTGCCGCCGCTCAAGCTTCCCGCCGACACCCCGGGATCAGCGGGGCTGACACCGTATTCGTGAACCAGCCCGGTAGCGTAGTCCGCCTCTGCGCGTCGACTCAGGATGCCGTGACGTATGAACCGCCCGATGTTCACCAGCGACAGGTTCTCGGTCACGGAGACGCCGGTCGCAATGGCCGTCACCTTGCGATCTGCAGGGATCAGCGCCATCCCGAGTTCGATTCTGCGTTCGATCGACGCGTGCGCGACGTCGACGGGCGTCGCGCCGATTGTGATCTGGCCGGTGGCTCCGGTCGACGGATCCATCAGGAGAATGGGGACATCCTCGAAGCCCGAACCGGGCAGACCCGTCACCCCGATGACCTCGCCCTTTGCCGCGACGAAGGACAGATGCCTTACCCGGCGCCCGTGCAGTCCCTCCACACGGAACACGGTCTCACCGGAGGCGCGGACATCCCTCTCGGGGTAGTAGCTTTCGATCGAGCGGCCGACGATGTGCCGCACGAGATCCTCGTGGGTCACATCGCTCGCGTCTTCAAGGGCGACGATGCGTCCGGAACGCAGCACGGCGACCCGGTCGGATGCCGCCAGGATCTCATCCAGTCGGTGGCCGATCAGCAGCACGCCGACTTTCTCGCTGACTGCGAGGTCACGGATCCAGGCGAGCATTTCCCTCGCGTCATCGCGCCCGAGGGCCGCCGTCGGCTCGTCGAGGATCAGTGCCGTCAGGTGCTCATCGTGAGCGGCGCCGATCGCCCTCAGTACGGAGAGCTTGGCGGCCGTCGCGAGGCTCAGAGTCGCTGCATCCGCCCTGATGTCGACATCGACCCCGTACCGCTCGACCATTGCCTGCAGTCTCCGACGCTCCTTCGCCCACTTGACCGGGGCGAGCAGCGCGCTCTGGTAGGTGCCAACGAGCATGTTCTCCAGTACCGAGAGACCCGGCACCAGCTGGGAGTCCTGGTGCACGAACCGAACGCCAGCAGCGCGAGCCATCGAGGGGATAACGTGCCCGTCGATAGCCTCGCCCGCGAGGCTGATGTGCGAGCCCTTGTCCGGGGCGTGGTAACCGCTCAGGATCTTCACGAGAGTCGACTTTCCCGACCCGTTCGCGCCGATCAGGGCGGTCACCGTCGACGGGAGCACATCGAGGTTGACGCCATCGAGCACGGCGACTCCTTCGATGTAGCTCTTGCTGACACCGCGGAGACGGATCACCGCGTCGTCCGCCCCGGACATGGGATTCGTCATCGTGCTACTTCTGCCAGAGTTCTGCGAACTTCGCCGACTGCTTGTCCGTTCCGGCGTACCACGAACCATCATTGGCCGCAGTCTCGGAGAGGTCCAGACTTCCGACCGAGGTGGTGTCAAAGATGCGTACTGGCGCGTAGGAAACGTCGACCACCGGGGTGCCGGTCATTGCGCGCAGGAGCTGGTCCGCCTCAACGTAGCCGAGCGCGTTGAGGTCGATTCCGACCATCGCTACGGTGAGCGAGGTGCCGGACGCGAGGTCCTGCATGAACCCGAGGTTGCCGTTGACCGTGACGACCTTCGTCGAACCACCCCGACCGGACTGCTGGATTGCTGGGTTCGTGAACTGCGTCATCGGGTCGAACGCCGGCACGACATAGTTGATCGTCGGGTCCTTCACAAGCTCAGCACTGGTCGTGGGTCCGAGATCGTTGGCCCAGTTCGCGAGCGTGACACCCTTGACCGTGATCGTGCAGTTGGCGCAGTTGGCCTTGATCTCATCGGCGAACGCCTCCTGCTCGGAGACAGATCCGATCACGTCCGGCGTCGTGAGGAACAGGATGTTGGCGGTGCCACCCGAGTCCTTGATGATCCAGTCGGCGGCGAGCTGACCGGTGAGCTTGAACGGCTGGCTGGTCTGACCCGCTAGGCCGTCCAGCAGCGGTGTCGAGGCGTCGACACTGGCGCCTGCGAGTACCGGGATGCCTGCTGCGTTCGCCTCTGTCAGTGCACTCGCGTAGGTGGCAGGCTCGGGACCGTCCACCTGAATCGCGGCAGCGCCTTGGGCGATCGCCTGGCGGATGCAGTTGTTCGCGTCGACCGGGTTGCCTTTGCCGTCGCAGGTGGTAACGGAGACGCCCACGGAGTCGAGGGCCTTGGTGAAGTTGGCGCCGACCGTCGCGAGGAAGGGGTTACCCGAGTACTGGGTGACCCACCACACGTTCTTGCCCGCGACACCCGACACGTCGAACGCGGCGCCGGGCTCGATAACTTCGCTCTCACCGGTGTAGGCGTCGAGGTTGGTCGTCACCGCCGCCGGAATCGCCTCCGTGGACGAACCGTCGCCCGTGGTCGTGGCAGGAGTCGAACACGCGGTGAGTGCGAGCCCGAGCGCCGCGACGGCGACCAGTGCTCCTATGCGTTGTGCTCGCCTGTCTGAAACAGCCATTGTTCTCAACATGTGATGCCTTTCTGTGTTGGTGATTCGTTCTTCGGTGCGGGGTGGACCCGGAAGGGTCACACCCGGTTCTTCCTTCGTGAGGAGAGGTAGGCGATGCGAGACACGGAGACGGCGACGACCACAGCGGCTCCGTAGAACACATCTCGGATCCAGGAGTCCATGCCCAGCAGAACAAGGCCGGTAATTCCGGTCGCGAGGAAGAGCACCGCGACGATCGTCCCGATCGGATTGGCGGTTCCCGGATCGATGATGGCCGTGCCGAGGAACGCAGCTGCGAACGCCGGAAGCAGGAGGGTCTGGAGCGAGGTGGGCTGGAGCCCGCCCGCGACACCGATGACCATGATCCCGGCCAGACCGGCGAGGAAGCTCGTTGACGCGAAGCTGACGAGCTTGAGCCGTCGCACCGGTAGTCCGGACAGCCGGGCGACCTCGCTGTTCTTGCCGATGAAGACGATCCGTCGGCCCAGCGCAGTGTGACGGTAGATGTACCAGAGGACGAGACCGAACGCGATCGAGATGTAGAACGCCGTGTTCACCCCGAGGAACTGCGTGTTGACCAAGCGGGAGAGCTCGGCGGAGACTCCGCTGATGGTCAGGGAGTTGCTGATCCACACTGACAGGCCGATCAGCAGGGTACCCATGCCCAGGGTCACGACGATGCTCTGCACGCCGAGGTAGACGGCCAGCGTCGCATTGATGATCCCGACGACGAGAGCGGCGGCAATGCCGGCTAGCACGGCGACCCAGATATTGACGCCGTAGACCGAGTTGAGTTGGGCTGTGAGGGTCGCGCTGATGGTCATGGTGCCTGCGATAGACAAGTCGATCTCCCCGCTGGCGAGAGTGGGCACCAACGACAAAGCGAGCAGGATGAGGGGGGCCTGCGAACTGAGGAGCGACGTGAAGTTCGCCGCACTGAGGAACGTGTGAGGAACCAAGATCGAGAACAGGATGATCTCGACGATCCACACGCCGATGACGCCATAGCGATAGCCGATGCTCCTGAGCGGTCGCGTCGTGCGCCGCGGTGCGATGACTTCCGGGGTGGGAGCAGTGGTGACCATGTCGACTTCCTCGTCGGTTGAAGCTGAATAGCCGCAACTCTCTTGCAGGGCGGAAACTTTGCCTAGATACTTCTGCTATGCAGAAGCGTCCGGTCCCGGCACGTCCGCCCTACGTCGTCGAGAGCGTTGATCGCGCTCTGCGCCTCATCCAGATGCTTCGCGACCACGGCTCGCTCAGGCTGCGCAGCGCGGCCAAGGAACTCGACGTGGCGGAGTCCACCGTTCACCGATTGATGGCAATGCTGGTGTTCCACGGTTTCGCGATTCAGGACGAATCTCGGGCCTACCTGCCCGGCATGGCGCTCGGCGAGGGGCCCGCGCGACTGTCGTGGACGAAGCAGTTGCGGGACTATGCGATGCCCCATATTGAGCTACTAGCGGACCGCAGCGGTGAGACCGTGAACCTCGTCGTGCGTGTCGGCACCAAGATCCACTTCCTGTGGAGCCAAGAGGGCACCCGAATGCTGCGGATCGTGTCGCGCGCTGGCGCCGTCATGCCCGCGCAGACATCGGCCGGCGGCCGAATCCTCCTGGCGGAACTCAGCGAGGAGAGCCTCCGACGGCTCTACCAGAGCCCTGCTGCCAAAGCGCACAGCGAGGCGCTGGCCGACTCGGAGTTCGAACTCTTCGTCCGTGATCTGCGCCTCATGCAGCGGAATGGCTATGCGACCGCGAACCAGGAGATAGAAAAGGGTGTGACCGCGATCGCGCTGCCTCTTCGCGATCACTCGGGGCGCGCTATTGCCGCACTGTCGGTCTCAGCTCCCGCGACACGGTTCTCCGAGTTGATGAGTCCGCGAGTGATGAGCCTGGCGCTGTCCACCAAGGAGGACATCGAGGCGGACCTTACCTCGATGGAGGTCTGACTGCGCGGCGCATCGGACGCGTCAACCCCTACTCCAAGGACCCCTGTTCCGCCCTCCGCAACCACATCCCCCAAGCGCGGTCGACCTGGCCGGCGATGGTATCCGCCGCCGCCAGACCTTCTTTCGTCGTCAGCGGAGTCCACTCGCCCAACCTGATGACATCCGCTTGCAGCCTGGCATTCACTTCCGTGTAGATCGCTCGGTAAACCGCCAGCCGGAGGCTCGGTCCGACCACAACCGACCCGTGACCCCGCATCAGTACGACCGAACCGGAGCCGAGGGACGCGGCCAGCGCGTCCCCGATCTCTTCGGACCTGACGAGCAGGTCGGTTCCGTCGCCGAACTGGTCCCGGATCTCGAAGCGACCTACGCCCTCCGCAAGGAAGCCAGCCATGTGGAACAGGGGCGCAAGGGGTACGTTCGACACTCCGAAGGGAATGACGCCGAGCGAGTGGCTGTGCACCAACGCAGTGACATCGGGGCGCGCGCGATAGATCGAAGCGTGGATGAAGCGTTCGAGATAGGGGCGGCGTCCATCCTCGGGTTCGCCGTCTAGACCGATCACCTGTACATCTGCGGCCGTGACAAGGGTCGGGGCGAGGTTGCGCGAAAGCAGAAAGCGACCAGGGTCATCCTCCACACGCACACTGACGTGACCGAAGGCATCCAGCACGCCTTGATCGAAGAGGATGTGGTTGGCGTCGGCGAGCTCGGCCGACTGCTGTTCGATGGTCACGTCCCGATCCTGCGCTGTGCGCGCCGAATTGGCTATGCCATTCTGCATGGCGCAAACCACGAGCCGATTGACAACCGTTGGGGTACTGACAATATAGTTGGGCTACTGAGCAAAGGAGCCCACCGTGCAGTTCTACGTCGATGGTTACCGTATCGGGGACCCGGAAGTGCTCCCCGCTGCACCGAACGCCTACTCTCCCGGTGACCCGCTCCCCGACGAAGTGGACGTGTTGATCGTCGGCACGGGACCCGCGGGATGCGTGCTCGCTGCCCAGCTCGCGGCCTTTCCCGGCATTCGCACACGCATCATTGAGCGGCGCGAGGGACCCCTTGAGCGCGGACAGGCCGACGGGGTCGCGTGCCGCACAGTCGAGATGTTCCAGGCCTTCGGTCTCGCCTCGGCGATGCTCGACGAGGCCTACTGGGTCAACGAGAGCGTCTTCTGGGGCCCGGACCCCAGCGATCCGTCCCGCATCATCCGCACGGGGCGGGTACGGGACACTCAGGACGGACTCTCCGAGATGCCGCATCTGATTGTGAACCAGGCGCGTCTTCAGGAGTACCTGCTGGAGAAGATGCGCAAGTCGCCGACCCGACTGGAGCCTGACTACGGGGTGGAGTTCGTCACGCTGGAGGTGCAGCCGACGGGCGAGCATCCGGTTCTCGTCACCCTGAGCCAGGACGGCCAACAGTTCCAGCTCCGAGCCAAGTACGTAGTCGGATGCGACGGCTCCCGCAGTGCGGTGCGCACGGCCATCGGGCGCGAACTCCACGGCGACGCGGCCAACCACGCCTGGGCCGTGCTGGACACCCTCTCGGTGACGGACTACCCCGACTGGCGCAAGAAGTCGCTCATCCAGTCGTCGCACGCGGGCAACATCCTGCTCATCCCCCGTGAGGGCGGCAACATGGTGCGCCTCTACGTCGACCTCGGTGAGGTGACCGACCGTGATGCACTGAAGGCCATAACGGCGGAGCAGGTCATCGCGACCGCTCAGCGCGTCTTCGCGCCCTACTCCCTCGACGTACGCGAAGTCGCCTGGTTCTCGGTCTATGAGGTCGGGCAGCGGCTCACCGACAAGTTCGACGACGTGCCGTTGGCCGACGTTGGTAGCCGCCTGCCGCACGTGTTCGTCGCGGGCGATGCCTGCCACACCCACAGCGCCAAGGCGGGGCAGGGCATGAACGTGTCCATGCAGGACACGTTCAATCTCGGTTGGAAGCTAGCCGCGGTGCTCGAGGGTCGGAGCGCGCCGGAGCTGCTCAGTACTTACTCGGCGGAACGACAGGCGATCGCCCAGAACCTGATCGACTTCGATCGGGATTGGTCGGCGACGATCGCGCAGCCCCCAGTCGACCCCGAACATCCCGAGCTCGGCGGCCTGGAGCCCGGAGAACTCGAGGCGGCGTTCGTCGAGTCTGGCCGGTACACCGCTGGGCTCGCCACCTGCTATGAGCCTTCGGTCCTGACCGGTGGAGCAGCGCACCAGTATCTCGCGACAGGGTTTCCGATTGGCATGAGGTTTCACTCGGCACCCGTCATGCGCGTAGGCGATGCGAAGGAAGTGGAACTCGGGCACACGCATGAGGCCGACGGCCGGTGGCGCCTCTATGCTTTCGCCGACGCGGCAGGAACTCGCGCGGCGGCGTTGTTCGACCACCTGCATGACGTCGTCGTTCCCCGCTACACCCCGCCACACGCCGATGCTGACTCCATCCTTGACGTGCGCGCGATCTTTCCTCGGCCGCACCACGAGATCGCGATCCCCAAGCTACCGGAGGCGCTAAGGCCGGCAAGGGGACGACTCGGCCTGAGGGACTACGAGAAAGCCTTCGCCTCGGACGCGAGACGCGGAGGCGACATCTTCGACGAGCGAGGTATCGACCGCACGGCGGGGGCGCTGGTGATCGTGAGGCCCGACCAGTACGTTGCACATGTGCTCCCCCTCGATGGATTCACCGATCTCGACGCCTTCCTCGCAGGGTTCCTGAATCCGGCGTGACTCACGAACCCGAGCCTCTGCGATATACCGGGCACCTCATCCGGCGTGCCCAGCAGCGGCACGCCGCGCTGTGGCAGGAGTTGGTGTCGCAAGACGTCTCCAGTGTCCAGTACGCGGCCTTGGCTGTCCTCGAGCGGATGCCCGGCGCCAGTCAGAGCGAGTTGGGGAGCGAGCTCGACCTGGACCGGTCCACGATTGCCGACATCGTCTCGCGCCTCGAGCGGCGGGGCGTAATCGAGCGCACACCGCACCATAGCGATCGCCGCCGCTACGCGCTGAGGCTCACGGCCAGCGGCCTGGCCGAGATCGCGCTTCTTCGGCCACGGGTCGATGCGGCGAACAAACGCCTGACGCAACCACTCACCGTGGACGAGCACCGCACACTACGGGTCCTGCTCACACGAATACTCGCTGACTGAGGGACAGCGCGATCCGTCAGGAGACCCGCCGCGTGAAGACCTGGTGCACGACCCCGGATGGCGACGCGACGGTCTCCACGAAGAATCGCTCCTCGAGACCCTCCAGCCCGTCCCACAGCCGCACCCCGCGACCGAGGACGATCGGCACCACCACGATGTGCATGTGGTCCACCAGGTCGGCCGCGAGGAATTCGCGCACGACCGTCGGTCCGCCGCCGAGCCGCACGTCGAGGCCCCCGGCAAGCTCGGAGGCGAGGCCGAGTGCGGCCTGCGGTGAGGCATCCCGGAACAGGAAGGTGGTCTCGCCGAGCGTGAGATCCGCGCGTTCGTGATGGGTCAGCACGACGACGGGGGTGTGGAACGGCGGCTCATCGCCCCACCAGCCCTGCCAGTCGTCCTGCGGCCATGGACCCTTCTGCGGGCCGAACTTGCCGCGTCCCATGATCTCGGCGCCGATTCCGACCCAGCCCGCGGCGGCGAAGGCGTCGTCGACTCCGGTCGTGCCCTGACCGATCGCCTCGGCGTCGTGGCCGGTCATGCTCACGAAGGTGCGCGTGGGGAAGAACCAGCTCATCAGGCGGCCGCCCGCGTGTCCGAACGGCGCGTCGAACGACTGCCCCTCACCCGTCGCGAAGCCGTCGAGCGAGACGGCGAGAGTGTGCACCCTGAGTTTCGTCACGGCCTCGAAGCTAGCAGCATCACGCGGCCAGATGGAACGTGGTCGCGAACCGGCCCAGCAATTCGACGCGCCCGTGCAGCACCTCCACCACGCCCGACTCGATGGCACGGTCCGGGGCGAGCTCGCCCGAGATCAGGCGACGGATGTCCGGCCCGGCGGCAAAGGCCAGGTCGGCCGGCCCGTCGCCGCGGGTCACATCGAGGGCTGCGCCATCCACGCGGATGAGCAGTTCGGCGGCCCCCACCCTCGCCGCGTACGCCGTCGCGGGAAGGGATGCGGCGACGTTCTCGCGGAAGGCCGTGCGCAGGGTCATCGTCATCGCGTCCGGCGTGATGATCTGCTCGTCGCGCGGGTCGCCCATGGTCTTGAATCCCCAGGCGCCGAGCCCGAGCACCACCGGTTCGAGCTCGCGACCGTAGGGGGTCAGCTCGTAGACGATCACGCGGGAGTGCGGCACGCGGCGGAGCACGCCCGCGTCCTGCAGCTCCTTGAGGCGCGTCGCCAGGATGTTGCTCGGGATGCGGGGCAGGCCCGCCGCCAGCTCACCGTAGCGGCGGGGACCCACGAGGAGGTCGCGCACGATGAGCAGCGCCCAGCGCTCCCCGATCAGTTCGAGGGCTCGGGTGATTCCGTCGTGCTGTCCGTACTCGCGTGCGGCCATCGACCTCAGGCCTGCTGTTCTGCGGCCGATTCTGCGCTCGGCATCGCGGCATCCGGGTCCATCCAGCCGAACTCGAGGTGGTTGCCGTCGGGGTCGGTGATCGGGCGCTGGTACATGAAGCCGTAGTCGGTGAGGGGACCCGGCTCGGCTCCCCCCGCCCCGAGACCGGCGGCGATGGTGCGATCGACCTCCTCGCGGCTGTCGAGGAACACGGTTGTCGCCGTCGACGGACTCACCTTGGGGTCGCCGAGCGGGAGGTCGGTGAAGGTCTGGAAGAACTCGCGCGTCATGATCATGATGTAGCTGTGGTCCTCCTCGACCACGAAGCACGCGGAGTTGTGATCCGACATGGCCGGATTGAGGGTGAAGCCGACCGCCGTGTAGAACGCCTTCGCGCGCTCCAGGTCGGTGACCGGCAGGCTGATGAATATCGAGGTCATGATGTCCGCTCCTCTGTGTGGTGGATGGCGTTAACACTTGCAAAAAACAAGTGCCACGTCAAGAGGGTTCTGCCGGAACGTCGACCAGCACCTTGCCCACCGTGCCGCCCTCGACCGCATCGTGCGCGGCCGCCGTCTCGGCCAGAGTGAACCGGGTCAGCGGCAGCCCGTGCTCCTCGCCCACCTCGAGCGCGCCCGCGGCGGCGGCCGCGGTGACGTCGGCGGCCGCTGACGCGAGAGCCGTTTGCCCCACGGTGTACAGCAGCACGTACTGCAGCCGGGCGTTGAGGCCCATGAATGCGCGCATGGGGATCGTGGCGGCATCCCCGCTATTGGCGTAGATCGCGACCGAGCCCCGGGTGGCGAGCACCGCACCGACCAGCGCGACGTTGCGGATGATGTCGACGTCGACCACGATGTCCACGCCGTCGGGTGCCAGATCGCGGATGCCCTCCGCCGGGTCACCCGTCGTGTAGTCGATCACGTGGTCGGCGCCGGCGGCTCTCGCCAACGCGGCCTTAGCCTCGCTCGACACCGTGGTGATCACCGTCGCGCCGGCCCACTTCGCGAGCTGAATCGCGGCGTGGCCCACGGCACCGGCGCCGCCGGTGACGAGCACCGTGCGCCCCGCGAGCGCGCCGGGCGCGAGGCGGGTCGGGCCGTCCTCGTGCACAGTGAGGGCGCGATGGGCGGTCATGGCGGGCACGCCGAGACTCGCCCCCACGTCGAAGCTCACCGAGTCGGGCAGCGTCACGGCCTTCGCCGCGTCGATGATCGTGAACTCCTGCGCCGTACCCTCGGATGACTCGTGCTGGGCGAGATAGAGCCAGACCCTGTCGCCCACCGCGAGTCCCGTGACCGCCTCACCGAGCGCGTCGACGACTCCCGCCCCGTCCTGGTTGGGCACGACATCACCGGCGAGCTGGCTCGGACCGGTCTGCGCTGCGCGACGCTTCCAGTCGGTCGGATTGACGCCGCTCACGAGCATCCGCACCCGAACCTGGCCGGGACCGGGCTCGGGGATGGCACGCTCAACGAGTCGCAAGACGTCGGAGGTGCCGGTGGAGCTGTAGACGATGGATCGCATGGGTCGATGGTAGCTACCCGAGACGGCGCAGGCGGGCCCCGCTGGCGTCAGCCGTCGAGCTCGCGCCTCAGGTACCGTGGCGCCTGGCTGTACCAGCCCTCGGTGATGAGCTCGACGAGCAGGTCGGGCGCCACGGCCTCAAGGCGGAAGGCGACCTTCGGCTCGCTCCATCCCGTGGTCTGGCGGAGGAACACGTCGGGCCAGCCCTCCCGGTAGGCGAGCTTGTCGTCTTCGGAGGAGACCTTGACCACGAACACCGGCTCCCGCTCGATGACGGCTCGGATATCCGCGGGCACGCTCGGCCATGGATGGGCCTCCCATGCGTACAGCTTGTTGCGAACGAACCAGGCGGCCCCACCCGTCGTCGCGCGCTCCTCGCTTCCGGGCAGCGTCGCGGCGATGGCGCGGACATCCTCAAGCGACGGCACGCCCCCACGCTAGCGGGCGGGTGTGACAGGGCGAGTTCAGACGGCCGCGTCGCCCGCCCGCCGCGCCTCCGCCTCGAAGCTCTCCGCGAAGCCGGACATCTCGCACAGCGCTGTCGACGGTGCCCAGAAGGTTCCACACCAGCGGACGACCTTCACTGATTGACAGGTGACTGCACAGTCACCTATTGTCGAGCCGTGGATACGGATGTCGTGATCGCCGCGATCGCGGATCCGTCGCGCCGTCTCATCCTCGACGCGCTGCGCCGACGTGACGGACGCAGCGTCGGCGAGCTCACCGAGGAGCTCGGCGTCATCGGACGTCACGCCGTGCTCAAGCATGTCGGCGTGCTCGAGGCCGCGGGGCTCATCGTGTCCCGCAAGCAGGGACGCGTGCGCCTCTGCTATCTCAACGCCGTGCCGATTGTGGAGCTGGCCCAGCGCTGGATCGACGACTTCGGCGCGCGTGCCGCCGGCGGGTTGCTTGCACTGAAAACCGATCTGGAGAGGGAGAACCATGAACGACAGGGTCTATGAGGTGGATGTCGCGGCGCCCGCCGCCGACGCATGGAAGGCGCTCACCGAGCCCGACACCGTGCGCCGCTACTACTTCGGAACGTATCCCCGCACCACCTGGGAGGTGGGCTCACCGATCGAGTTCGTCGACGACGACGAGGACGCGCAGATCGTCGGCGAGGTGCTCGAGTTCGAGCCGCCCGTGCGACTCGCGCACACCTTCATCGCGACCTGGTACGGCGAGCGCGACGATCAGGGCTCGCTGCACTGGGGGGTCGTGCCCACCGAAACCGGATGCCGCGTCATCCTGACCCACCGCGGCGCCCGCGCCGACACCCGCGAGGGCTCCGAGACGGCGGACGGGTCGAGGCAGCTCATCGAGGGGCTGAAGGCGCTGCTGGAGGAGAATGACGCCTGAACCCCCGGCTACTGAGCGAATCTGGGGGCGGATTCAGACGGCCGGGAGGCATCGTGCTGATGGCGTCACTCGCCGGCTCTCAGGCGGTCCGAGCATTGCGGCTTCATTGGGAAGTCGACTCCGGGCCAGGGCTAAATCAACTTGGCATTGTGCAAGTCCGTCGGATTCGACTAGCGTTCGCAAATGAATATGATTCAGCGATGCGTGAGCGTCGCGGTCGCAATTGCCTTGATCGCCTCTCTGCCGGGCTGCAGCGCCGCAAGCAAGGTCGACGACGTAGCTCACGCGCTGGGCATTAGTGCGTCAGAGGCGACGACACTCCTTGGCGCGTCAGGTCGCACCGCGGACGATTGGATTCGTATTGCCGGCGAGGCCAACGCCGAGAACAATGCAGCCATCCTTTCAGCGTGCGTCTACCTGCTGCTCACGGACACGGGAGCCCCCAGAACCGCGAGTGACGCCCAGGAACTCCTAGCCAAGACGCAGGCAATAACCGCGGGCTCTCCGGTGCTCGACCTATTCAATGCCGACTTGCGCGCGGCTGTCGACGCCGGGGATGACGCTGCGGCAGCCGCGGTCATTGTCGCATTCGACGTGACCCGCTGCTAGCGGCTCGAGCCGCGTGCTTGACGAAACCTTACGTTTGCACCACCCTGGGAACACCTCAAGCAACGAGCTGCGACAGGGGCGACCGAAAGGAAGGCGGATGGGACTCGAAGGCTGGATCGACCCGGCAAGTCACTGGAAGGCGACTGGCCAAGTTGACTCGACGGGCAGAATGACTGACGCGACTGTGATCGACCATACCGGGGCGGAGCGCACAAGAAATGCGACCTTCTCCAGCAAGGCCGATTTCATCAACTGGGTGAAGCGCCACTAGAGGCGTGTTGCGACCGATCTGAACCTAACGTCCCCTGAAGCAGAAAACCCTCGCCATGACGGGGGTACACACTTCAGGTCCCTGAGAACCGGCTGGCGCGCCCGGAGGGCGATGACGCCCGCCGGTGCCGCAGATAGACCCGCGCGTACAACGCAAAAATCCCCGCCAAACAATGGCGGGGATTTTTCCGATGTGCGCCCGGAGGGATTTGAACCCCCGGCCTATTGATCCGTAGTCAATTGCTCTATCCGCTGAGCTACGGGCGCATGTGGCATCCGCAGTGCGAAGCCAACCTGAAAACTATACCAGCGTCGGGCCGCGCTCAGAACGCTGGTGCGGTGCCGGTCTCCCAGACCATGCTC
>Ga0209792_1001128_pt1 | contig 14071 bp, 9 predicted proteins | sample EBPBio142005_DNA_FD_185860 | JGI IMG/M metagenome (GOLD analysis project Ga0209792, IMG submission 185860) | Wastewater treatment Type I Accumulibacter community from EBPR Bioreactor in Madison, WI, USA - Reactor 1_6/14/2005_ DNA (SPAdes)... | ecosystem: Engineered > Bioreactor > EBPR >... | reverse complement strand
GCCAAGGTCAAGGCGACCTGGGGCCGGCTCGACCTGGTGTTCAACAATGCCGGCGGCGGCGCGCCGCCCGTTCCGCTCGAGGAGCTGCCCTACGAAACCTGGCTGAGCGTCGTGGCCGCCAACCTGACGGGACCCTTCCTGTGCACGCAGGAAGCGATGAAGATCATGAAGGACCAGAAGCCGCGGGGCGGCCGCATCATCAACAACGGCTCGATCTCGGCGCATGCGCCACGGCCCTTCTCGGTGGCCTATACCTCGACCAAGCACGCCATCACCGGCCTCACCAAGTCGACCTCGCTCGACGGCCGTGCCTACGACATCGCCTGCGGCCAGATCGACATCGGCAATGCCGTGACGCCGATGACCGAGCGCATGACCAAGGGCGTGCTGCAGCCCAACGGCACGACCATCGCCGAGCCGCGCATGGACGTCGATGCGGTTGCCCAGGCCATCGTCTACATGGACAGCCTGCCGCTCGACGCCAACGTACAGTTCATGACCGTGATGGCGACCAAGATGCCGTTCATCGGGAGAGGCTGAGCCTCTCCTCTCCCGTCTCCTCGCCTGGCGGACGAGACGATCCGCCGGCCGGGATCAGTAGCCTTCGTCGCGAAGGTTCAGCAGCGGGAAGGCGCTGTGCACGCCGGGCAGGTTGGTCGGCATGCTGCGGCTGATGTAGCTCTTGTCGAGCTGTGACAAGGAGGTGACGCCCAGCAGGCCCATCGCCTCCTTCATTTCCTCTTCGAGCAGCTCGATCACGCGCTCGATGCCGGCCGCGCCGGCGGCCGCGAGGCCGTAGCAATAGAGGCGGCCGAGCCCGACCCAGTCGGCTCCCATGCAGATCGCCTTCACGATGTCGCTGCCGCGGCTGAAGGAACCGTCGACGGCGATCTTGGCGCGGCCGGCAACGGCCTCGACGATCTCCGGCAGCACCTCGGCCGAACCGCGACCATGGTCGAGCTGGCGGCCGCCATGGTTCGAGCAATAGACGGACCAGACGCCTTGCTGGCAGGCAAGCTCGGCATCCTCGCCCGTACCGATGCCCTTCAGCATGAACTTCACGTCGGGAAACTTCTCACGGACTGCCGTGAAGTTCTTCCACGAGAAGGACGCCTGATAGTCCTGACCCGTGGCGGACGTGCGCCACGATTTCACGAAACGCTTGGCGATGTCGCGCTCCCGGCGACTGTAGACCTGGGTGTCGACGGTGATGCAGAAGGCATCGTAGCCTGCATCCATCGCCCGCTTCACACAGTCTGCGACCCAGGCATCGTCGCCGCGAACGTAGAGCTGGTAGATCTTGGGCGCCGCGCCACCCTTCACGATGTCCTCGAGCTTGAGCGTCGTCACCGAGCTGATCAGCATCGGGACATTGCCGGCGCCGGCGCCCTTAGCCACCGTAATGCCACCGCCAGGCTCGAAGGATTCCAACGATCCGACCGGCGCCAGCATGACCGGCAGCCGGATCTTGCGACCGAAGATTTCCGACGAAGGATCGATTGTCGAAACGTCGCGCAACACGCGGGGCTTGAAGGCAATGGAGTCCAGCGCCATCCGGTTGCGCCGCAGCGTGGTTTCGGTCTCGGTCCCGCCGATCAGATAGTCCCAGATATTGGGGTTGAGGCGGATTTTGGCTGCTTTGACAATTTCGTGCAGCGTCACGAACTCACTCTCAAGGCCGCTCGCCATCTGTCCCCCGATCCAAAGCCGTTTGGCGTTTTCTTGCGCGTCCGGCGCGGTGCGTCAATGAAACGTCACGCACAGCGGTCAATAAAGGCCGCTGGCATTGACGATAGCGGCTCCAGGCGATTTGATCGTCACAAGGCATCCGCCCGGCGGAACCCACAAGAAGAGCCCGCGTACAAATGGGGCAAAGGTGAGGCTGATGATGAAAAGACGCGCACTGACGACGGCACTCCTTTTCGGCTGGATGGCAGGTCCTGCTTTGGCTGCCGATCCGCTGCCCGCGCTCAAGGAAACCCCGATGCTTGCCGACCAGGTGAAGTCGGGCGCTCTCCCTCCGATCGACAAGCGCATCCCCCAGCAGCCCTGGGTGGTCACGCAATTCGCCGGTGGTGACGGGCCGGGCCGGCAGGGCGGCCAGCTCAACATGCTCGTCGCCAGTGCGCGCGATACGCGCCTGATGACGATCTACAGCTACACCCGCCTCATCATTCACGATCCCAAGTTCAAGCTGAAGCCCGACATCCTCGAGAGCTACGAGGACAAGGACGGACGGGAATTCACCTTCAAGCTGCGCGCCGGCCACAAATGGTCGGACGGCGAACCCTTCACCACCGAGGACTTCCGCTTCTTCTGGGAAGACGTCGCCAACAACAAGGAACTCTCGAGCTCCGGTCCCTCGGTCGAGCTGCTCGTCGACGGCAAGCCGCCCAAGGTCGAGATCATCGATCCGCTGACGATCAAGTACACTTGGGAGAAGCCCAACCCCTACTTCATCGAAAGCCAGGCGCGCGCGGCTCCGCTCTTCCTGTTCCGGCCCGCGCATTACCTCAAGAAGTTCCACACCAAGTACACGCCCGAGGCGGAGATCCTGAAGGCGGCCAAAGGCGGCCAGCAGAACTGGGTCCAGGTCTACAAGCGCCTCGACGTGATGTACGCCAACGACAATATCGACCTGCCGACGCTCAACCCGTGGGTCAACACCACGGCGTCGCCGGCGCAGCGCTTCGTCTATCTGCGCAATCCCTACTATCACCGCATCGACGCCAAGGGGCAGCAGCTTCCCTATATCGACCGCGTGATCTTCACGGTCGCCGCCACCAACCTCGTGCCGGCCAAGGCCGGCCTCGGCGAGGCCGACCTGCAGCCGCGCTACCTCAACATGCGCGACTACACTTTCCTTCAGAAGAGCGCCCAGACCTCGGGCGTGAACGTGCGTCTGTGGGAGTCCGGTTCGGGCTCGCAGATCGCGCTCTACCCCAATCTCACGGCCAACGACGAGGAGTGGCGCAAGCTGATGCGCGACGTGCGCTTCCGCCGGGCCCTGTCGCTCGCCATCGATCGCGACGAGCTTAACCAGGTCGTCTATATCGGCCTCGCCAAGCCCTCCAACAACACGATCATGCCGCGCTCCGAGCTGTTCAAGCCGGAGTATGCGACCAAGTGGGCGAACTACGATCCCAAGCTCGCCAACAAGCTCCTGGACGAGATCGGCCTCACCAAGAAGGACAGCCAGGGCATCCGCCTGCTGCCCGACGGAAGGCCGGCGACCATCGTCGTCGAACATGCCAGCGAAGAAACCGAGGATGCCGACGCGCTGGCCCTGATCGCCGACAACTGGAAGAAGATCGGCATCAAGATGCTGACCAAGCCGCAGACACGCGAAAACTTCCGGCTCCGGACCTTCTCCGGCGAGGCGGTGATGACGGCCTTCGCCGGCGCGGTGACCGCGGTGCCGACGGTCAACACCAGCCCCAAGGAATTCGCGCCGACCATGCTGGGCGGCCTGCAATGGTCGCGCTGGGGCATGTTCGTGGAGTCGAAGGGTCGGCAGGGCGAGAAGTGCGACATGGAGTCGGCCTGCAAGCTGCTCGACTATGTGAAGGAGTGGGAGACCGGCGCCACCCCCGAAGAGCGGCGCAAGGCCTGGGACAAGATCCTGCAGACCAACGCCGACGAAGTCTTCTCGATTGGCACGGTGAACGGCATTCGCCAGCCCATCGTGGTCGGCCCGAAGGTCCGCAACGTGCCGAAGGAAGGCTACTACGCCTGGGATCCGGGCGGATATATCGGTCTCTACCAGCCCGACACGTTCTGGATCGCGCAGTAGGGCTGGATCGCGCAGTAGGGCTGGATCGCGCAGTAGGGATCCGTGGGCGCGCGCTTCTCCGCGCGCCCATCGACCTCACCAGGTGTCGATGTTCGGCCGCTTCTTGTGGCTGGAGGCAGGCCGGCGCTCGGCCGATAGAAGCGCCGTGGCGATCCAGCGGCGGGAATCGGCGGGGTCGATCACCTCGTCGATCTCGAAATAGGTCGCCGTGCTCAACGCCTTGCCGCGGGCATAGGCTGCCGCGACCATCTCATCGAACAGGGCGCGTCGCTCGGCGGGATCGCTCACCGCCTCGAGTTCCTTGCGATAGCCGAGCTTGACCGCGCCTTCGAGGCCCATGCCGCCGAACTCGCCGGTCGGCCAGGAGAGCGCGAAGGCCGGCGCATGGAACGAACCGCCGGCCATTGCCTGAGCGCCCAGCCCATAGGCCTTGCGCAGGACGATGGTGCCGAAGGGCACGGTGAGGTTGGCGCCGGTCACGAACAGGCGCGAGCAGTGCCGCACCAGCGCGGTCTTTTCGATTTCCGGACCTACCATCATGCCGGGCGTGTCGCAGAGGAACAGGATCGGAATGTCGAAGGCGTCGCACAGCTGCAGGAAGCGCGCCGCCTTGTCCGAGCCGTCGCTGTCGATGGCGCCTGCGAGGTGCACCGGGTTGTTGGCGACGATGCCCAGCGGCTTGCCCTCGATGCGGGCAAAGGCCGTCACCATGCCCGGCCCGAAGGCGCGGCGCAGTTCCAGCACCGAGCCTTCGTCGCAGAGCGTGGCGATGACGTCGCGCACGTCGTAGACGCGCAGGCGGTTCTCGGGGATGGCGCGGCGCAGCACGCGCTGGTCGGCCGCACGCCACTCCGGCAGGGCGCCCTGGAAGTAGGAGAGATACTGCTTGGCGACGGCCACGGCCTCCGCCTCGTCCTCGACGGCAATGTCGACGACGCCGTTGGGCACCTGGACCGACATCGGCCCCACTTCCTCGGGCGAGAAGACGCCAAGATTGCCGCCTTCGATCATCGCCGGGCCGCCCATGCCGATCGACGAGTTCTTCGTGGCGATCACCACGTCGCAGCAGCCCAGGATCGCCGCGTTGCCGGCAAAGCAGCGGCCGGAGTTGATGCCGACCAGGGGCACGGCGCCGCTCAGTCGCCCAAAGATATGGAAGGCCATGGTGTTGAGGCCTGCAACCGATTGCACGTCGATGTCGCCCGGCCGCCCGCCGCCACCCTCGGTGAAGAACACCAGCGGAATGCGCTGCTTCTCGACGATCTCGAACAGCCGGTCCTTCTTGTGGTGGTTGTTCTTGCCCTGCGTTCCCGCCAACACCGTGTAGTCGTAGTGCGCGACCGCGACCCGGCTGCGCTCCGGCCCGAACAGCGAGCCGTTGACCCGGCCGATGCCGGTGATCAGCCCGTCGGCCGGCGTCTTCTCGATCAGGTCCTCGATGGTGCGCCGCGACCGCTGGCTGGCAATGGCAAAGGCGCCGTATTCGACAAAGCTGTTGGGATCGACCAGATCGTCGAGGTTCTGGCGCGCGGTGCGCTGGTTGGTCTTGCGCCGGCGCGCCACGGCATCAGGCCGCTTCTCGTCGAGCGTCAGGGCCCGGCGTTCGAGATATTCACCAAGGTCCGGCCGGATATGGTCGAGGTCGATCTTCTCCTCGGCCGCAGCGCCCTTCACCTCGACATCGGCCTCCTCGACGAACAGCAGCGAATGGCCTTCGTAGATCGTCTCGCCCGCCTCGACCGCAATGCGCCGCACATAGCCGCGCGCCGGGCTCCTGATCTCGTGCTGCATCTTCATGGCGTCCATGATCAGCAGCGCCTGGCCTGCCGCCACGGCATCGCCCTCCTTCACCGCGATGCTGACGATCGTGCCCTGCATCGGCGCCGGCACGGCAACCGTTCCCTCGGGAGCATCACTACCGGCATCGCCCGGCATTGCCGTGTCGACGCGGGCCTTGCCGAAGGCCAGTACGGCCAGCGGATCCACGCTGTCGACCCGCGCTCCGGCTTGGCGCCCCGCCGGAGCGGCGCTGCTGGCTGCGGGCTCGAAGTAGAGTCCGCCCTTCTGCTTGGCTGCCGCGTCGATCAGCGTACCGGCATGGTCGTCGACAAAGCGCGTGTAGACCTTGTCGGCGCGGAAATCGGGGTGGGCGATCAGGGCCCGCAGGAAAGCGATGTTGGACGGCGCACCCTCCAGCCGAAAGGCCGCCAGCGCCCGCTCCGCCCGCGTCAGCGCATCGCCGAAATCAGGCGATGGGGCATGAACGATCACCTTGGCCAGCAGCGAATCGAAGTTGGGGTTGGTGCGGTAGCCGGCATAGCCGTAGGTGTCGACACGGACGCCCGGCCCCGACGGCGGCTCGAAGGCGGTCAGCGTGCCGCCGCCCGGCTTGGCCGAGCCGTCGGCCGTCATGGTCTCCATGTTGATGCGAAGCTGAATCGCGTGGCCCCGGGGCGTTGCCGCCGCGAGGCCGGTTTCCGTCAGCTTTGCGCCCGACGCGAGCCGAAGCTGCGCCTTCACCAGGTCGACGCCATAGACCTCTTCGGTGACGGTGTGTTCCACCTGCAGGCGCGGGTTGGCTTCGATGAAGAAGAACTCCTGCGCTGCATCATCGACCAGGAATTCGAAAGTGCCGAGGCTGCGATAGTGCACGGCCTTGGCCATGGCGATCGCCGCGTCGACGATCCGCTGGCGCAACCCGGCGCCGAGATGCGGGCTGGGTGCCAGTTCGACGATCTTCTGGTTGCGGCGCTGCACCGTGCAGTCGCGTTCGCCCAGCGCCACGATGCCGCCCTCGCCGTCGCCCACGATCTGGACCTCGATGTGACGGGCGCGGTCGATCAACCGCTCGGCGTAGAGCGCCGGATTGCCGAAGGCGGCTTTCGCTTCGGCGGCACACCGCTCGAAGGCTTCGGCAATCTCGGCCGCCTGGCGCACCGGCCGCATGCCACGCCCACCGCCGCCGGCGATGGCCTTGATCATCACGCCGGACTTCGCGTGCCTCTCGAAGAAGGCGCGAACGCCCGCGAGATCGGCGGCGCCGTCCGTTCCGGGCAACAGGGGAACGGATGTCTTGACCGCGTGAGCACGGGCTTGCGCCTTGTCGCCGAACAGGTCGAGCTGCTCGGGCGTTGGACCGACGAAGACCAATCCCGCCTCGGCGCAGGCTTTCGCGAATGCCGCATTCTCCGACAGGAAGCCGTAACCGGGATGCACCGAATCGCAACCCGCCGCCTTCGCGGCCGCGATGACGCCGGCGATATCGAGATAAGCTGCCGCCCCTCGTCCTTTTAGGGCCTGCACCTCATCGACGCGCCGCACATGGAGGGACGTGGCGTCGTCCTCGGACTGGACACCGACGGTGGCGATGCCGAGTTCGGCGGCGGCCTGGGCGATGCGGATGGCGATTTCGCCGCGATTGGCAATCAGGAGTTTCTTGAGCATGTCGGTGCGTCTCGGGGTAAAACCCCCTCCATGTCGAAAAGGCTGCTCATTGTGGCGCACGCGCCGTCGGAGAACACCCTTTCCCTACGGCAGGCCGCGGAACGCGGCGCGCTGAGCGAAACGGGCCTCGACGTCCGGGTCATGGCGCCGCTACAGGCTGGGCCGGAGGATGTACTGGCGGCGCAGGCCGTGATCCTCGGCACCACGGAAAACCTTGGCTACATGAGCGGCGCGCTGAAGGACTTCTTCGACCGCAGCTACAATCCCTGCCTGGAACGCACACAGGGCCTGCCCTATGCGCTCTACATCCGCGCCGGCAGCGACGGCACCGGCACCCGCCGCGGTGTCGAGACCATCGTGACGGGCCTGCGCTGGCGCGCTGTGCAGGAGCCCCTGATCTGCAAGGGCCCCTGGCAACCCGCCTTCGTCGAGCAATGCGAGGAACTCGGCGCGGCGATGGCGGCCGGACTGGCCGCCGGGATTTTCTGACGCTTTCTTGTCATCCTGAGCCGTAGCGAAGGATCTCGTGCCGCTCGCAAGCGGCGATGAGGTCCTTCGCTCACGCTCAGGACGACATTTCTTACTGAGCGGTATACCCGCCGTCGACGACGAGACCGGCGCCGGTCATGAAGCCGGCATCGTCCGAGGCCAGGAAGACGATTCCCTTGGCGATGTCGTCGGCAAGCCCGAGGCGGCCGATCGGGTGCATGCTGGTCGAGACCTTGCGTGTCGCCTCGGTATCGTTGGTGCCGAGCGCCTGGGCGCGCATGGCGAAGGTCTGCTGGCCCATGTCGGTGTCGATGACGCCAGGATGGATCGAGTTGACGCGGACGCGATAGCCCTTGCGGCCGAATTCCAACGCCGTCGACTTGGTGAACAGGGTGACGCCGCCCTTGGTCAGCGAATAGAGCGGGTCTAGCTGCGAGCCCACGAGGCCCGCGACCGAAGCGAGATTGACGATCGCCGAACCATGCGGGCTGTCCTTGGCGCGTGCCTTGAGATGCGGCAGCGCCACGCGCGTGCCCAGCACCACGCCGGTCAGATTGACGGCGACCAGACGGTGCCAGTCGTCCATCGACGCATCTTCGACGCCCTTGCCGACGAAGATGCCGGCATTGTTCACCAGGATGTCGAGACCGCCATACTGCTTCACCGTCGTATCCAACGCGGCTGTCCAGCTCGCTTCCTGCGTGACATCGAGCGGCACGAAGGTCGCCTGCCCACCGGCTGCCTCGATCTCGCGCACCGTTTGGCGGCCGCGCTCCTCCAGCACATCGCCGATCACGACCTTGGCGCCGACGCTTGCCATCAATGTCGCCGTCGCCCCGCCGATGCCGCGTGCGGCTCCTGACAGAAACGCTACCTTGCCATCAAGCCTGTTCATCCAATCTTCCTCCCGCCGGACAGCGACTTGCCGCCAGCCTGTTTGCAGCTATGCTGCACGTCAGAACGAAGAATGAAAACAGGGAGGGCCAACCGGCATGCGCCAGGGTCGGCTTATCGCGACGGGTGCGATGCTGGCATTCTGCCTGTTCGCGCTCTGGCAATCTCTGCTCTTGTCGTTGACGGATCGCCTCGGGCCCGGCCCGGGCTTCTTCCCGTTCTGGCTGGCGCTGATCGGCATCGTGCTTGCCGTCGCGCTGCTGATCACGACGGCCCGCGAGCCCCGCGATCCCTCTGAGGGTGAAATCCACATCCTGCCTCACGGCCCAGGCGCGTTGCGCTGGCTCGCCATCGTCGCGTTGCTGGCGGCCGCGACCGTCGCCATGGCCGTCGTGGGCTTCAGGATTTCGATGCTGGTCTTCAACGCCGCGCTGGTGATCGCACTGGGAGAACGCCGCTGGTGGGCCATCGCGCTGTTCGCCGTGCTGGGGAGCTTCGGCGTCTACTATGTCTTCACCACCTGGCTCGACGTGCTGCTGCCCACCGGCTGGCTGGAGTTCTAGACCATGGAGGCACTGACACATCTGCTCCATGGCTTCGCCGCCGCGCTTTCCCTCAACAATCTGCTCTTTGCCTTTGCCGGCTGCATGCTGGGCACCCTGATCGGCGTGCTACCGGGGCTGGGGCCGGCTGCAGGCACCGCCATCCTGATTCCGCTCACCTTCAGCCTCGACGCCACCGGCGCCATCATCATGCTCTGCGCCATCTACTACGGCGCCATGTACGGCGGCACGATCACCTCGGTGCTGATCAACGTGCCGGGCGAGGCCGCCTCGGTCGTGACCTGTATCGACGGCCATCAGATGGCGCGACAAGGCCGGGCCGGCTCTGCGCTCGGGATCGCGGCCATCGGCTCCTTCGTCGGCGGCACGCTTGCCACCGTGGCGTTGGTTGCCGTCGCCATGCCGCTCGCGTCGCTTGCCCTGAAGTTCGGACCGGCCGAGTTCTTCGCGCTGATGGTGGCGGGCCTTTGCCTCGTCGTTGGCCTCGCCGGCAGCAACATGCTGGCCGCGCTGCTGATGACGGTGATCGGCCTCCTGCTGGCGATGATCGGCATCGATCCGGTGCGCGGCGCGCCCCGGTTCACGTTCGGCGCGGAAGAACTCTACGACGGCATCGGCTTCGTGCCGGTCGTCATGGGGCTGTTCGGCATCGCCGAGCTGCTGTTGGCAGCCGAGAAGCGCCAGACCCACATGATCAGCGCCGAACTCAAGACCTGGCTGCCGACTCGTCAGGAATGCCGCCAGTCCGCAGGCGCAATCGGGCGCGGCACCGTCGTCGGGTTCGTGCTGGGCCTGATTCCGGGCGTCGGCGCCATCGTGCCGACCTTCATGGCCTATGTGCTGGAGAAGCGCGTCTCCAAGACACCGGAACGCTTCGGCAAGGGCGCCATCGAAGGCGTCGCAACCGCCGAGACGGCCAACAATGCCTACGCCAATGCCGCCATGGTCCCGCTGCTGGCGCTGGGCATTCCCAGCTCCCCCACCATCGCGGTGCTGATGGGCGCCTTCATCATCAACGGCATCACACCGGGCCCGTTCCTGTTCACCGAACAGCCGGCGCTCGTCTGGACGGTGATCGCGAGCTTCTTCATCGGCAACCTCCTGCTGCTGATCCTCAATCTGCCGCTGGTCGGACTGTGGGCCAAGCTGCTGAAGGTGCCCTTCAGCTACATGTGCACCGGCATCCTGATCTTCTGCATCATCGGCGCCTACGGGCTGAAGCAGAGCCTGTTCGATGTCTGGATGATGCTGGGCTTCGGCATCCTGGGCTACCTGCTGCGCAAGCTCGACTTCCCCATCGCCCCGGCCATCCTGGCACTGATCCTGGGGCCGATGATGGAGAAGTCGCTGCGCACGACGCTGGAGATCTCCGGCGGCAGCTTCGCCATCTTCCTCGACCGGCCGCTGGCCCTGGCGATGCTGGTGGTGCCGGTGATCGTGATCGGCGTTCTCATCTTCAAGCCTCGTTCGCTCTCTCCTCTCAGGGAGAGCGATGTCGAGTAAAGCCGCCAATCAAAGCTAAAGGGAGGAAACCATGCTCATCCGTCGTCGTACCCTGCTTACCGCGTCAGCCGCCGCCACCATCGCGAGCCCTGCCCTGGCCCAGAACTATCCGCGCAAGGCAGTGCAGTTGATCGTGGCCTTTCCGGCGGGAGGCAGCACCGATGTCGGTGCCCGCATTCTCGCCGCCGCCGCCGAGAAGGACCTCGGACAGCCGATCACCGTGGTCAACAAAGGCGGCGCGGGCGGCCAGCTCGGCTTCACGGAAATCGCCCGCGCGCGGCCCGACGGCTACACCCTGGGCTTCCTCAACCTGCCCGGCCTCAACACCATCATCCTCGATCCCGAGCGCAAGGCTGCGTTCAACATCGACAGCTTCATTCCCATTGTGAACCAGGTGCTCGATCCCGGCCTGATCTGGGTCAAGGGCGACAGCCCCTACAAGACGCTGGCCGACCTGATCGACGCGGCGAAGAAAGCGCCTGGCAAGATCAGCGCCTGCACCACCGGCATCCTGAGCGACGATCACCTCGCCATCCTGATGGTGCAGGAGGCGGCCAAGTGCGAATTCCGCATCGTCCATTTCGACGGCGGCGCCCAGCAGCTCACCGGCGTGATGGGCGGCCATGTCGATTGCGCCTTCGACAATGTCGGCAGCGTCTTCAAGCGCGTGCAGTCGGGCGAAGTCCGCGGCCTTGCCGTCACCGATGTCGAGCGCTCGAAGTTCCTGCCCAACGTGCCCTGCACCAAGGAGCTGGGCATGGCGACAGTCATCTCCTCCTCGACGCGTGGCGTCGGCGCCCCCAAGGGCACGCCAGCCGACGTCATCAAAGTCGTCGAGACCGCCTTCCTGAAGGCGATCGAGAGCCCCGAGATGAAGCAGAAGATGGATGCCGTCGGGCTGGCGCTGAAGCCGATGGCCGGCGCCACGTACGCAAAGTACTACGCCGACACCCAGGCCCTCGCGAAGAAATACACCGAGTGGGCGCTCAAGCAACGTTGAGGTCATGAACCCCTCCCCTTCGCGGACTCCGCGAAGGGGAGCTGCCCTGACGCCTATGAAGGCGCCTACTTCTTTCCGAGCTGATTGAACGGAATGTCCTTGTCGACGCGGACGTCGGCAGGCATGCCCAGTACGCGCTCGGCCACAATGTTGCGCAGGATCTCGTCGGTGCCGCCGGCGATGCGGAAACCGGCGCCGCCGATCCACTGTGCCTGGAAGCCGCCGGCATGCGGGATCTCCTCCTTCATGATGCCGGCCGGGCCCATCAGCTCCATGGCGAAGGCGCCCATGTCCTGCATCTTGGGGGCGGCCACGATCTTGATGATCGAGGATTCCGGTCCCGGCGTCTGGCCCTTGGAGAGCGCGGTCAGGGTGCGGTAGCGCGTCAGCTTCAGGCCCTGCTGCTGGACGTACCATTCGGCGATCTTGCTGCGGACCGTCTGGTTGCGGATCGCCGGCCCGTCCTCGAGGTCGGTGTCGCGCGCCAGTTCCATCAGCTCGTCGATGTCGAGGCCGCCCGACGGCAGGCCGACGGCCAGGCGCTCGTTCATCAAGGTCGTGAGAGCAGCCTTCCAGCCCTCGCCCACCTTGCCCAGCCGCTGGCTGTCGGGGATGCGCACGTTGGTGAAGAACACCTCGTTGAAGTTGGCGCCGCCCGACATCTGCTTGATCGGTCGCACTTCCACACCGGGGCTCTTCATGTCGAGGAAGAACATGGTGAGGCCCGAGTGCTTCGGCACGTTCGGATCGGTACGGGTGATGACGATGCCGAAGTCCGAGTAGTGAGCGCCCGAGGTCCAGACCTTCTGGCCGTTGATCACCCAGTCGTCGCCGTCGCGCTCGGCCTTGGTGCGGATGCCGGCCACGTCGGACCCGGCGGCCGGCTCGGAGAAGAGCTGGCACCACACTTCCTGGCCATGCAGCGCGGGCTTCACATAGCGCTTGAGCTGCTCGGGGCTGGCATAGGCCATCATGGTCGGGATGCACATGCCGAGGCCGATGTCGAAGAAGCCCAGCGGCACCAGGTAGTTCGACTCTTCCTGCTGGTAGATCACCTGCAGGATCGGCGAAGCGCCACGGCCACCGAATTCCTTCGGCCAGGTGATGCGCGCATAGCCGGCCTTGGCCTTCTTGTCCTGCCACTCCTTGGCTTTGACGAGCAGGCCGGGATCGTCGTTGCGCGCGCGGAAGCTCTGCGTGTCGTCGCTCTTGCGCGTGGCGTTGGCTTCGAGCCAGGTGCGCACTTCCTTGCGGAAGGCGGCTTCTTCGGGGGTATCGTTGAAGTCCATCGTTCGCTCCTAGGCCGCGTTCTTCTGTTCGAGACGGCTCACCAGCTTGTCTTTCCAGGCCATCGGCCCGCCGAGCGACAGCGCCATGACGCGCGAGCGGCGGTAGTGGAACTGCGTGTCGGCTTCCCAGGTGAAGCCGATGCCGCCATGGGTCTGGATGTTCTCCTTGGCGGCGAAGTCGTAGGCATCGGTCGCGGCGATGCGCGCAGCGGCGGCGGCGAGCGGCAGGTCGGCGCCGCCCTCGGTCAGCATCATCGCGCCGTAGTAGGCGTTGGAGCGCGCCAGCTCGAGCTTGACGTAGCAGTCCGCCAGCTTGTGCTTGATCGCCTGATAGGAGGCGATGGCGCGACCGAACGCCTGACGCTGCAGCGCATAGTCACGCGCCATCCACATCGCGGCTTCGGCGCCGCCCACCTGTGCAAAGGCGAAGTAGACCGCCGCAGCATCGTAGAGCCGTTCGAGCAGGCTCCAGCCCTCGCCTTCGGCGCCGAGCAATTCTGCGTTGGCATCCGTAAAGGTGAGTTCAGCATGCTTGCGTGCCGGATCAATCGTCTCGACCCGCTTCTTGGCGACGGCCGCCTGGCCGAGATCGACGATCACCAGCGACACGGCACGATCGCCGCTACCGCCGGTGTTTGCCAGCGCGATCGCAAAGGTTGCAGCCTCGCCGTCCGCCACCGGCACCTTCTTGCCGTTGAGACGACCGTTGCCGAAGGTCGTGCGAATGCCGCGCGGCTTGGGCGGCTGGGCGCCTTCGGCGATGGCGAGCGTGCCGATCGCCTTGCCTTCGGCCAGCGCCGTCAGCCACTTCTTCTTCTGCGCGTCCGAGCCCGCGAGCTTCAGCGCTTCCGTCGCCAGCACGACTGAGGAGTCGAACGGCACCGGCGCCGCGGCACGGCCGATCTCCTCGGCGACGACGCAGACCTCCAGCGGCGACAGGCCGAGCCCGCCATACGCCTCGGGAATGCCAGTGGCCGGCACGCCGAGTTCGACGAGGCCCTTCCACACGTCTTCGGCATGCGTTTCATTGCCGTCGAGCACGCGCCGCACCACTTTGGTGGGACACTTGTCGGCGAGGAATTTGCGAACCTGCTCC
>Ga0209792_1001126_pt1 | contig 14079 bp, 12 predicted proteins | sample EBPBio142005_DNA_FD_185860 | JGI IMG/M metagenome (GOLD analysis project Ga0209792, IMG submission 185860) | Wastewater treatment Type I Accumulibacter community from EBPR Bioreactor in Madison, WI, USA - Reactor 1_6/14/2005_ DNA (SPAdes)... | ecosystem: Engineered > Bioreactor > EBPR >... | reverse complement strand
CTGCCCGGCCAGAACGCCTATCGCGAGATTTCGAGCTGCTCGAACTGCGGCGATTTCCAGGCCCGCCGCATGAACGCGCGCTACCGCCCCAGGGAGGGCAAGGGCACCCGGTTCGTACATACGCTGAACGGCTCCGGTCTCGCGGTCGGCCGCACCCTGGTCGCTGTGCTGGAGAACTATCAGAACGAGGACGGCTCGGTGACGATCCCCGACGCGCTGCGTCCCTATATGCGCGGCGTCGAGACGATCGCCGCCGGCGTGGCCAAGAAGTGAGCGCGGTCAATCTCGCCAAGGCGCGCATCCTCGTCACCAACGACGACGGCATCCACGCGCCCGGCCTGCAGGCGCTGATCGAGATCGCCGAACAGCTCTCCAGCGATGTCTGGATCGTGGCACCCGAGGTCAATCAGAGCGGCGCCGGCCATTCGCTGTCGCTGTCGCGGCCGATCCGGTCGCGCGAGGTGAGCGAAGGCAAGTTCGCCATCGAGGGGACGCCGACCGACTGCGTGCTGTTTGCGGTCAAGCACCTGCTGAAGGATCGCAAGCCCGACCTCATCCTGTCCGGCGTCAATCGCGGCACCAACATTTCCGACGACGTGACCTATTCGGGTACGATCGCGGCGGCGATGGAAGGCTGCCTGCTCGGTCTGCCGTCGATTGCCTTCAGCCAGGCCTATACGCACGACCATCCCGTGAAGTGGGGCACCGCCACTGCCCATGGCGCCGCCGTGGCACGGCGCGTCCTCGCCATGGACTGGCCGCGCAACGTGCTGGTCAACATCAACTTCCCCGACGTCGTTGCAGGATCGGTCAAGGGCGTACGGGCGACCCATCAAGGCAATCGCGGTTTCGGCGGCTACATCATCGAGCGCCACGATCCGCGCGGCGGGTCCTACTACTGGATCGGCTACACGCCGCAGGAGCGCGAAATCGACGAGGCGAGCGACATCGCCGCCGTTCGCGGGGGCTACATCTCCGTGACGCCGCTCCACCTCGACCTCACGCACGAGGCGATGCGTCGCAAGCTCGTCGCCGAGTTCGCCGCCGAGAACGAAGAATAGGGCGAGACGGGCGCCGTGAACGTCCCGGCCATGCAGCGCCTGATTGCCGAATTGCGCAACTCGGGTATCGCGGACGAGAATGTGCTGACGGCAATTGCCGCGGTCGATCGCGAGCGTTTCGTATCCGCCACTTTCGCGGAGCGTGCCTGGGAGAATACGGCACTGCCCATCGCCTTCGGCCAGACGATCAGCCAGCCGCTGGTCGTGGCCGCCATGACCGAGGCGTTGCGGGTCGGGCCGCGCATGAAGGTCCTCGAAATCGGCACCGGCTCGGGCTATCAGGCCGCCGTGCTCGCCAAGCTGGCGCGACGGGTCTACTCGATCGAGCGCTTCAAGCCCTTGTCGAAGGAAGCGGAGCGGCTGCTGCTCGATCTCGGCATTTACAATGTCGTGGTCGACATCAACGATGGCGCCAAGGGCTGGCCAGGCCAGGCGCCCTTCGACCGCATCATCGTCACCGCGGCAGCCGAAGAGAGGCCGCAGGCCCTGATCGACCAGCTCGCCGTGGGCGGTATCCTGATCGTGCCGGTGGGGCGCGACCCCACGGCCCAGGTCGTCGAGCGAATCGTGAAGAGCGAACGCGGCCTGCAGCGCGATACGCTGATGCCGGTGCGCTTCGTGCCGCTCGTCACGGGGCCTTTGCCTGTGCTGGGCCAGGGATAATGCGGCCGAAAATCGTCTTTGGCCCGATTCCCGCCGGAATCATGATGCAGTAGAGTGGATTCATGAAAAGAGCCCCTCGCTTCCCCTCGCGATGGGCGGGCTGGCTGCGCACGCTGGGTACAATGGCGGTGCTGTCTGTCACGCTCGGCGCTTGCAATACCGTTATGGGCGCCCGTGAGGGCACCATGGAGTATCCCGGCTCGGCGGCTGGTCCCAATGCCGTTCCCGTCTACGTCGTGAAGGACAAGGACACGGTCGAGGGTCTGTCGCAGCGCTATGGCGTGTCGAGCCAGACGATCATCGACCGCAACAACCTCAAGCAGCCCTACACGCTGAAGGCGGGCCAGACCCTGCAAATGCCGGGCGCGCGCTTCGTGGCCGATAATGTCGGCACTGGCACTGGCACCGCCGTCACGACCCAGACGGCTGCGGCCAATCCCAGTGTGCCGGGCCCGGTCAAGCGCGAGGCTTTGGCTGCTCCGGGGCAAAGCGAGGCGCCGCGATCGGCTGCACCCGCCGGTGAGCCGACACCGCTCGCGCCGGCTGCCCAGTCCGTTACCGTACCCGCGACCCCGCCAGCGCGCATGGTCTGGCCGGTCAGCGGCAAGATCGTCTCGAAGTACGGCACGTCGGGTGGCCAAAAGAATGACGGCATCGACATCGCCGCCGCCAAGGGCACGACGGTGAAGGCGGCCGACAGCGGCAAGGTCGTCTATGCCGGCAACGAGGTTGCCAAGATGGGCAACCTGCTGCTGGTCGAACATTCCGGCGGCTACATCACCGCCTACGGCAACAACGAGTCGTTGCTGGTCAAGAAGGGCGACACCGTGAAGAAGGGCCAGGCGATCGCCAAGGTCGGAAATTCCGGTGGTACGGCCGAGCCGCAGTTGCACTTCGAGGTTCGCCGCTCCGGCAAGACGGTCGATCCCACGACGGTGCTGCCGCCGCAGTAGGCGGCAGCTTCAGACGACCTTTCCGTCGATCTTGTACTCGCCTTTGCGGTCTTCGATCTCGAGGACCCAGAGGTCGGGATCGCGGGCCACCTGGCGCGCGATGTAGGCGTCGGCGTCGGGCTCGGAGACCGGCGTCGGCCCGGTGCCGCGACTCCAGGCCGGCTCGTCATCCATGGTGCTGGCCTGTGTGTAGACCGTCACGCCGGCCTCGAAGCGGTTGATCTTCAGGAGCACCGTGCCGGCATCGGGATCTCCGCGCCGCACGACGGCCGCGGGGATGAAGGCGCGATCGCACAGCCGCACCTGCGCGCTGACCCAAAGTCCGGTCGTGAGGCCCATCGCCATCGGCTCGTCATCCTTCCAGCGCGTCGTCCAATCCATCGAACACGGCCCGCGCGCCGCGCCAGCGGAAGCGCACGCAGGCGAAGGGAAGTGCGTCGAGGGCTGCATCGCCGTCGGCCAGCGAGGCCGGCGCGATCAGGATGGGTCTGATATCGGGTCCGTTGCGCGCGGAGGCAAGCGATAACGAGCCCACGGCGAGCGCCAGCTCGTCGGCCCGGCCGTCGGCCACCAGGGCAAACAGCGGCTGCGGCCGCACACCGCGCAGCGAGAAGAGATCCTGGGTCCCGCCGAACAGGCCACGCTTGGCAAGTTCCTCGTGCAATGCCGCGTCGACCAGCCTGCGGTCGCAGGCTGTCATTGCCGACTCGACCTGCATGGGTTCGACGCAAAGGCCGGGCCGGGTGCTGGCCGGTTCTCCTGCCTTGAAGCGGCGCACCGAATCGACGAATTGACCGAGCAGTCGGGTCAGCCGCGGGCTGTCGAGAGGTGCCACGATCAACGCTTCCGACTCCTCTCCGTCGGGCCAGGTCACCTTGCGCCATACGCCGTCGGCGAGAAATTCGCGGAAGCCCGCCTTGCGTTGGCCAGACCGGGCCCCGCCCATGCGGCCGGAATGGGCGAGATAGAGCGCGCCGGTCGCGTCTGCGACGACAATCCCTGCCACTTTCCGGTCGGTGCCGGCGCGCGGCAGGTTGATCTCGCAGGTGATGCTCTCGCGTTTGGTCGGCGGGTTGGGCGCATAACCGAGAAGCAGCGCATGCCGTGCGGCGATGCCGTCGCGTGCCCGGCGTGGTTCGAACGCCCACCAGAAGGAATCGTCGCGGGTCCAATGGATGGCGGTGCGGAGTTCGCCGCCGCGCCAGGTGAGGCGTACGCCGCGCGCAGGGACGCCCTTCAACGCGCCTTGTAGGCGTTTGATGGCGCGGTCGATACGTCTTGGCTCCCCCACGACCCGCAGCATGCGTGATCCTACCGCTGCCACTGGCCCTTGCCCACTCGGTCGGCATCCGGCAAGAGACCGACCTTCATGGCCGAACCGCCCCTTCTTGCACTCCAGGACATCCGCTACCGGCTGGGTGATCAGACGATCCTCGACGGCGTCGAGCTGTCGATTGCACCTGGCGAGCGCCTGTCGCTGATCGGCCGCAACGGCGCCGGCAAGTCGACCCTGCTGCGTATCCTGGCGGGCGAGCCGATTGCCGATTCAGGCACGCGGTTCGCCCAGCCCGGCGCGACGGTGGCGACCCTGCCGCAGGAGCCGGATTTCACCGGCCACGAGACGGTGGCCCACTATGTGACCTCGGCGCTGCGCGATTCGCTCGGACCTTCGGATTATCGGGCTGCAGCGCTGCTCGACGAGCTCAAGCTCGATGGTGCTCGTGCTCCCTCCGAACTGTCGGGCGGCGAAGCCCGCCGCGCGGCGTTGGCACGTGCGCTGGTCGCCGAGCCGGATGTGCTGCTGCTCGACGAGCCGACCAACCATCTCGACCTGCCGACCATCGAATGGCTCGAAGCCACGCTTTCCGCCTGGAAGGGCGCCTATGTGCTGGTGAGCCATGACCGGCGCTTCCTCACCAACCTGGCGCGCGCAGTGCTCTGGCTCGACCGCGGCATCGTGCGCCGCCTCGACCGCGGCTATGCCGAGTTCGAGGCCTGGTCGAACGACATCCTGGAGCGCGAGGCGACGGAGCGACACAAGCTCGACCGTCTGATCGAGCGCGAGACCGAATGGGCCGGCAAGAGCATCCGCGCCCGCCGTACGCGCAACGAAGGCCGGCTGCGGGCGCTTGGCGAGCTGCGCAAGCAACGACGCCAGCAGATCGGCCCGGTCGGTCGTGCCGTCATCGAGACGGGATCGGCCGAACAGTCGGGCGCGCTCGCCATCACGGCACGCAACATCTCCAAGAGCTGGGGCGACAAGACCGTCGTGCGCGAGTTCTCGACGCGCATCTTCCGGCGCGACCGCATCGGGCTGATCGGCCCCAACGGCGCGGGCAAGACGACGCTGCTGCGCATGCTGATCGGCGAGCTGGAGCCCGATACCGGCTCGGTGAAGCTCGGCGCCAACTTGATGCCGGTGGTGATCGACCAGCGCCGCACCGCCCTCGACCCCGACAAGACGCCCTGGGAGATCCTCGCGGATCGCAACGACCATGTGCTGGTCCGCGGCCAGCAGCGGCATGTGATGACCTATCTGCGCGAGTATCTGTTCCGCGACGAGCAGGCGCGCCAGCCGGTGCGCACACTGTCGGGCGGCGAGCGCAACCGCCTGCTGCTCGCCAAGGCACTGGCCGCGCCCTCGAACCTGATCGTCCTCGACGAGCCCACGAACGACCTCGATGCCGACACGCTGGACCTCCTGCAGGAGGCGCTGGCGGACTATGACGGCACTGTCCTTCTGGTGAGCCACGACCGCGATTTCCTCGACCGGCTGGTGACGTCGACCATCGCCCTGGAAGGCGACGGCACCGCCGTCGAGTATGCCGGCGGCTACAGCGACTATCTCGTGCAGCGCGGCCCGCGTGAAACGCCGACGGCCGCCCCTCCGCCGCGCCGCGAGAAGGCGATTTCTGCACCGCGCGAAGCCGCACCTGCCAAGCAGCGCCTCGGCTATAAGCGGGAACGGGCGCTGGCCGAGCTGCCGAAGAAGATGGATGCGCTGCACGCCGAGATGGCCGCCCTCAACGAGGCTTTGGCCGATCCTGCGCTCTACACGCGCGATCCCAAGGGTTTTGCCGCCAAGACCACCCGTCTCGGCGTTGCCCAGGCGGAGCTCGATGCCGCCGAAACCGAGTGGCTGGAGCTGGAAATGCTGCGCGAGGAGCTGAAGAGCTAGGGGACTTTCTGCATCTTCAGCGCCTATCCAATCGGTCTGCCTGCGATTGACCGCAGATCGGCGTCAGTTTCTCAGCTCTTGCCGATCGATCATACTGAGTTTTTCTGGAGCTCTGGCTCGCCTCACGATACGATCGGTTAGATGGTAGGGCGAAAAACAATAACAACCGATTTGATGATCCTATGCCGACCAGGCGATCATATCTCGGATGACGGTTGGGAAGAGTTTCGAGCGGCCGACGTCGCAGTGTGGAAAAGCGCGTGTACGCATCTTGCGTCCAAGACCTACCAAAATGACCAATGGGATGTAACTGTCAGTATTGATTGGCGTCCAGCCGTTCGACGACTTCAGCACAATCATAAAATAACCGCGAGAGGGTTTGAGGCTTTACGAAGCTCCAAAACCTATGAAGTCTCGATCTGGAAGAAGTACCGGCATAGTGATGTTAGCATACCTTGCAAGGTGAGTGCTCGTTCCACTGGCAAAGAGGTGCAGAGTAGATTTCAGCCTTCCTCATACGCTGCAAATTTTGTTTATGATGTTTTTCTGGCACTTAATCTTGCCGAGCCAGGAAGTTGTGACTTTTTCAAAGCAAGGATTGCTTCGAAGTCCCCAACATCTCCCTTGGAGATCGATCTAGCCAACTATTGGTTCGACTTATCATTCCTCAACGGCCGAAAGAACAAATGGCCCGCACCGACGAAATTACCTCTTCACGTAATCTGCGATTGGTCGAGGCATGTGCGAGTGGGGCTCTCGCAGATCCCTAATAACCAGATGGAGAAAGTGCTCTTCGCGCTTTGGCACCTTAGTGTTTCAAAAGCTTCACCGAACGACGTCATATGGATCTTTTATGGACTTGAAACACTCTTCGATACGAAAGCCGGTGAGAACTTTCGTACTCTGCATCAGCGCATTGCCGCCTTGCTGTCTGCTACCAAAGAAGAAGAAAAGGTTCTGAAGAAGAACCTCCGAAACCTGTACGATTTGCGTAGCGCGTTTGTTCACGGTGGTTTGGAGGTTATTCATCCACTGCACGATGAGTCATGCGACTCACGTGTTGATGAGAAGTACTGGCGCGTTGAGAACGCTTGCGAGTTCGGATTTTCAGTGTTGCTACGGTCCCTCCAAGAGGTGATATCCCGAAATCTATATGCCCTACGCTACGAGGAACGCATCATCTCTGACGCGGTTGGCAATTTGGGGCAATCCCCTGGGCAGAGCTAGATTTCTCATAGGAATAGTAGGTCCAGGTCGGACAAATACGGCTTGAAGGCATTGGCTGGTGGGTTGACGGGGCAGGGGGTGTCGGGTACCCCCACGCACCCCCAAAGGTCCCCCAGAAGTGCCCGATTCCGCTGTTTCTCACGATCTCGACACCCGGCTGGCCGGCCATCCGGCTGGCCTCAGGCGTACGTTCGCGATCATCTCCCATCCCGACGCCGGCAAGACCACGCTGACGGAAAAGCTGCTGCTGTTCGGCGGCGCCATCCACGTGGCGGGCGCGGTCAAGGCGCGTGGCGAGGCCCGCCGGGCGCGCTCCGACTGGATGAAGATCGAGCAGCAGCGCGGCATCTCGGTCACCACGTCGGTGATGCACTTCGAGTATGGCGGCGCGGTCTTCAACCTGCTCGACACGCCGGGCCACGAGGATTTCAGCGAAGACACCTACCGCACCCTGACGGCGGTCGACTCGGCCGTCATGGTGATCGACGCGGCCAAGGGCATCGAGGCGCGCACGCGCAAGCTGTTCGAGATCTGCCGCCTGCGCGACGTGCCGATCGTGACGTTCATCAACAAGATGGATCGCGAGAGCAAGGACCCCATCGAGCTGCTCGACGAGATCGCCTCGACCCTGGCGCTCGACGTGACGCCGATGAGCTGGCCGGCCGGTTCCGGCCAGAACTTCAAGGGAACCTACGATCTTGCCAACGACCGCATGCTGATCTTCGACGCCGCCGATCGCGAACGCATCGGCCAGTCGATCGAGTATGAAGGCATTGACGATCCGGCCCTGGCGAAGTCGCTGCCGGCCGAACTGTACGCCAAGCTTGCCGAAGACGTGGAGCTGGTACGTGCCGGCTATCCGTCATTCGACATCGAGTCCTATCGCGGCGGCCATCTGACGCCGGTGTTCTTCGGCAGCGCCTACAACAATTTCGGGGTGCGCGAGCTGCTCGATGCGCTGGCGGCCTGGGCGCCGCCGCCGCGTCCGCAGCCCGCCGAGCCGCGGCCCATCGAGCCGACCGAACCCAAGGTCTCGGGCTTCGTGTTCAAGGTCCAGGCCAACATGGACCCCAACCACCGCGACCGCATCGCCTTCCTGCGGCTGTGCAGCGGCAAGTTCCGCCGCGGCATGAAGCTGACCCAGATGGGCACGGGCAAGACGCTGTCGGTCAATTCGCCGATCCTGTTCTTCGCCCGCGAGCGCGAGATCGTCGACGAGGCGTGGCCGGGCGACATCATCGGCGTGCCCAACCACGGCGTGCTGCGTGTGGGTGACACGCTGACCGAAGGCGAGACGATCAAGATCGTCGGCATCCCGAACTTCGCGCCGGAAATCCTGCGCCGGGTGCGGCTCGAAGACCCGATGAAGTCCAAGCAGCTCAAGCGCGCGCTCGATGACCTCGCGGAAGAGGGCGTGACCCAGGTGTTCCGGCGCGTGATCGGCGGCGACCATATCGTGGGCGTGGTCGGCGAACTGCAGCTCGACGTGCTCAAGACCCGCGTCGAGGCCGAATATCAGGTGAAGATCGATCTCGAACCGGCGCCCTTCGAGACGGCGCGCTGGATCTCGGCCGAGACGAAGGCCGATCTCGAAGCCTTCATGTCGGCCAACCGCGGCGGCATGTCCGAGGATCGCGACGGTTCGCCGGTCTTCCTGGCGCGCAATGCCTGGGAGCTGGGCTACATCGCCGAGCGGTCCCCCAAGATCAAATTCTCCGACATTCGCGAGCGTGCGTGATGACCTTGAAACGTATCGATCCCGGTCCGCGCTTGAGCGAGGCCGTCATCAAGGGCAATCGTATCCACTGCTCGGGCATGATCCCTGAAGACACCTCGATCGACATCGCCGATCAGGTGAAGCAGACCTTGGCAGAGATCGATTCGCTGCTGGCCAAGGGCGGCAGCGACAAGACGAAGATCCTGAGCGCCGTGATCTGGCTGGCCGACATTTCCGACTTCGCCGCCATGAATGCCGTCTGGGATGCCTGGGTCGTGCCCGGCCAGACGCCGGCTCGCGCGACGGTTCAGGCCAAACTGAGCGACCCGAAGATGAAAATAGAAATCATGGTCGTCGCGGCGATCTAGTCTGCTAAGGTCGCCGCCGATTTTACGGAGGAGAAGGAAATGAGCGTCAAGCGAATCAATGCTGGCCCGCGCATGAGCAGCGCGGTGGTCCACGGCGATACGGTCTATCTCGCCGGCCTGACCGCCGACGATGCCAAGGCCGACGTGAAGGGCCAGACGAAGCAGATCCTCGACAAGATCGACAAGTTCCTGGCCGAGGCCGGCTCCGACAAGTCGAAGATCCTGTCGGCCAACATCTGGCTGACCGACATCTCCACCTGGAGCCAGATGAACGAAGTGTGGGACGCCTGGGTGTCGCCCGGCAATGCGCCCGCCCGCGCCACCGTCGAAGCCAAGCTCGCGGCGCCCGGCCTCAAGGTCGAGATCATGGTGCAGGCTGCCAAGTAGGCCTGCTTACCGCCAAAGACGAAGGGCCGGCAATCGCCGGCCCTTTTTCGTTGGAACGTGGCTCTGATGACAGGGGCTTCCGGCTCTGCTGATATTCGCGCAAACGATAACTCAGAGCAGGAAACGTCCATGAAGTTTCGTACGCAGGCGGATGTCGTCGAGATCGAGAAGATGCCGGTGGCCGAGCGTGTGAAGCACAAGAGCATGCTCGATCTGCTGCAGCACGCGACAACGGCATACAAACCCCAGGTCGCGATCCGCTATCTCGCCGGAACTGGCCCTGACGACGCGGTGCGGGACATCACGTACGGCGAGCTGATGTCCTCGGTCCTGCAGACCGCGAACCTCCTGCAGGCCCATGGCATCGGTCCCGACGACACGGTGACGCTGCTGATGCCGTCGCTGCCCGAGACATTCTTTGCGCTCTGGGGCGCGGAAGTGGGCGCGGTCGCCAATCCCGTGAACTACTTCCTCGACGCCTCGCAGATCGCCGGCATCATGAAGGAGGCGCGTTCCAAGGCGTTGATCGCGGTCGATGCCTCGATCTTTCCCGACATCTGGCCGAAGGTGGAAGCGATTCGCGCCGCCCTGCCGGGCCTGAAAGTCTTCCGGGTCGGTGGCCAGGCAAGTGCGCCTGTGTCCGGTGTCGTCGAGTTCGAGGCGGCCTGTGCGCAACAGCCCGGCGATCGGCTGGTAGCGCCCAAGACGCTCGGACGTGAAACCGTCGCGGCGCTCTTCCATACCGGCGGCACGACAGGTCTGCCCAAGCTCGCACAGCATACGCACGGCGCGCTGACGCTTGCGGCCTGGACCAACGCGCTGCCTTTCGACCTGGCGCCGGGCTCGGTTCTGCTCAATCCCCTGCCGCAATTCCATGTCGGCGGTTCGATCTTCGGCGCGCTGTCCGGGATCGCGAGCGGGTGGACCATCGTGGTTCCTACGCCGCTCGGCGCGCGCAATCCCAACGTGGTGCGCGACTATTGGAGCATCGTCGAACGCCACAAGGTGACGCTGGGCGGTGCGGTGCCGACGACGCTGGCCGCCATCATGAATGTCACCCGCGAGGGCCACGACCTCAGTGCGCTGAAGGGCTTCGTCAGCGGCGGCTCGACCGTGCCGGTCGAGTTGATCCGGCGGATCGAGCAGGAGTTCGGCATTCCGGTGGTCGAGGGTTACGGCATGACCGAGGTGCACTGCTATTCGACGATGAATCCGGCCCATGGCGAGCGTCGCGCCGGGTCGGTCGGCCTGCGGTTGCCTTACCTCGAGGTGCGCGTTGCCGATGTCGGTCCGGACGGTTCGATCCATCGCGACTGCGGCCTGGGCGAGATCGGCCATGTCCTGATGCGAGGGCCGCAGGTGACGCCGGGTTACCTCAACCCGCGCCACAACGAGGGCGCCCTGCTGTCGGACGGCTGGCTCGACTCGGGCGATCTCGGCCGGCTCGATGCCGATGGCTATCTGTGGCTCACCGGGCGCTCGAAGGACCTGATCATCCGCGGCGGCCACAATATCGATCCCGTGGTGATCGAGGAGGCGCTGACCCGCCATCCCGCGGTCGAAACGGCGGCCGCGGTCGGGCTGCCGGACGCCTATGCCGGCGAGCTGCCGATGGCTTTCGTGCAATTGCGGCCCGGCAAGCAGGCGACGCCCGAGGAGCTGCGGGAGTTCTGTCGCAAGGAGATCGCCGAACGTGCGGCGGTTCCCGTGCAGGTCGTGCCGATACAGGTGATGCCCGTGACCGGCGTCGGCAAGATCTTCAAGCCGGCGCTTAGGCTCGACGCCGCGCAGAGGGCATTCGACGCAGCTTTGGCGCCGCTCAGGGCCGAGGGTGCGAAGGTCGAGGTGACGGTGCGCAACGATCCGACCTACGGCACGCTCGCCGAGGTCCGGGCCTCGGGAGCGTCAGGCGAGGCGATCGCCCAACGCTGCGCCGAGCTTCTGGGCGGCTTTCAGATCCGGCACGTCGTGCAGGTCAGTTGATCGGCCCGATGATCTTGCCCGGGTTCATGATGTTGTCCGGGTCGAGTGCCTTCTTGATCGACCGCATCAGCGACACCGCCTCGCCATGCTCCTCGTAGAGGAACTTGATCTTGCCGAGGCCCACGCCGTGCTCGCCGGTGCAGGTGCCGCCCAGTGACAAAGCGCGGGCGATCATGCGGTCGTTCAGCGCTTCGGCCTTGGGCAGGTAGGTCGGATCGTCGGGATCGATCATCATCGTGAGATGGAAGTTGCCGTCGCCGACATGGCCCACGATGGGGGCGTAGATACCGTTCTTCTGGATGTCCTTCTGCGTCTCCAGGATGCATTCGGCGAGGCGCGAGATCGGCACGCAGACGTCGGTTGCCCACATCCCCCAGCCGGGCCGCGCCGATTTGGCCGCCCAGGCGGCATCGTGTCGGGCCTGCCACATCTTGGTCCGCTCCTCGGCCTGGTTCGTCCAGGCGAAGTCGCCGCCGCCATGTTCGGCCGCCAGGGCCTGAACCATTTCGGCCTGCTCCTTCGTGCCGGCTTCGGTGCCGTGGAACTCCAGGAGCAGCAGGTTCTTCGCCGGCAGGTCGAGCTTCGAATACTTGTTGACCGTGTCGACCGTCTCCGTGTCCATCAGCTCGATGCGGGCGACGGGAATGCCCGACTGGATGGTCTGGATGACGGTGTTCACCGCGCCTTCGAGGCTGTCGAAAGCGCACGTTGCCGCGACCATCGATTCGGGGATGCCGTAGAGGCGCAGCGTGATCTCGGTGATCACGCCGAGGGTGCCTTCCGAACCTATGAATAGCTTCACGAGATCGTAGCCCGCGCTCGACTTGCGCGAGCGACGGCCCAACCGCATCAGTCGGCCGTCCGCCGTCACGACCTGCAGCGACAGCACGTTCTCGCGCATCGTGCCGTAGCGCACGGCATTGGTCCCAGAGGCGCGGGTGCTGGTCATGCCGCCGATCGAGGCATCGGCGCCGGGATCGATCGGGAAGAAGAGGCCGGTATCGCGGATATACTCGTTGAGCTGCTTGCGGGTGACGCCCGGCTGCACGACCACGTCGAGGTCGGCTTCGTTCACGGCCAGCACCTTGTTCATGCGGCTGACGTCGAGCGAGATGCCGCCGTTGGGCGCGCTGATATGGCCTTCCAGCGAGGTGCCGGTGCCGAAGGGGATGATCGGCGTCTTGTGGCGGGCACAGAGCTGTACGATCTGCTGCACTTCCTCGGCCGACTCGGCAAAGACCACGGCGTCGGGCAGGTGCGCTTCGTGATACGAAATATCCTTGCCATGCTGCTCGCGCACGGCGTGCGCGGTGCTGACGCGGTCGCCGAAAAGCTGCTTCAGCTCGGCAATGGTGGCGTCGACGTGAGGGGCTTTTGCCTGGGCCTGAGCGGCCATGTCGGTTCTCCTAGCGGGAACCATTTGGATACGCTCAAATGGCGGGAAAGCCAACCTGCAGCCAGCCCGAGGAAACCCCGCCATGCGCGACGTCTATGTGATCGGCGCCTACACCACCGTCTTCAAGAAGCATCCCGGCCTGAGCTTCGGCGACCTCGCCCGCGAGGCCTATCTGGGCACCTTGTCGGACGCCGGCATGAAGACCGGCGCGGATATCGAATCCGGCTGGCTGGGCAATTGCGGCATGGGCTTCTGGGGCCAGAACTCGATTCGTGGACAAGCACTGTTCCAGCCGCTGGTGGAGGAGGGGCTGTTCCCCGAGCGAGTGCCGATGTTCAACGTCGAGAATGCCTGCGCCACCGCCTCGACCGCCTTCATGGGTGCCTGGAAGGACGTACTGGCCGGCACGCATGAACTCTCGTTCTGCATCGGCGTCGAGAAACTCTTCAGCCCCGAGGCGCCGGAGCGCACCGCCGGCCTCTTCAACCAGGGCTATATCACCAGCCAGCATGACCGGCTGGTCGAGGAGATGAACCGGGTCGGCAAGATGGTCGGCTCGGAGTTCAAGCCGGGCGATGACCGCACCATCTTCATGGACACCTATGCCATGCAGGCCAAGTGGCACATGTGGAAGTACGGCACGACGCAGGCACAGATCGCGGCCGGCGCTGCCAAGAACCACAATTACGGCGCGCTGAACGAGAAGGCGCAGTATCGCTTCCAGATGACGCCGCAGTCGGTGATGGAAGACCGGCCAGTGTCGTTTCCGCTCACACGAGCCATGTGCGCACCGATTGGTGATGGCGCAGCGGCGGCGCTGCTCTGTTCCAGGGAATATCTCGAGAAGCTGCCCAAGGCCGTGCAGGAACGCGCCGTGCGGATTGCCGGTGTGGGCTTCTCCGGCGGCATGTATCGCGAACTCGATCAGCCGGGTCTGACACGCGCCGCAGCCGACAAGGCTTACAAGATGGCGGGCCTCGGCCCCGCGGACATCGACGTTGCCGAGGTCCACGACGCCACCAGCTTCTGCGAGATCTACCAGTGCGAGATGCTGCGCTTCTGCCCCGAGGGCGAGGGCGGCAAGTTCGTCGAGTCGGGCGCTACGGGGCCGGGCGGCAAGCTGCCGGTGAACACGTCCGGCGGGCT
>Ga0209792_1001125_pt1 | contig 14087 bp, 13 predicted proteins | sample EBPBio142005_DNA_FD_185860 | JGI IMG/M metagenome (GOLD analysis project Ga0209792, IMG submission 185860) | Wastewater treatment Type I Accumulibacter community from EBPR Bioreactor in Madison, WI, USA - Reactor 1_6/14/2005_ DNA (SPAdes)... | ecosystem: Engineered > Bioreactor > EBPR >... | reverse complement strand
ATGGTCAATATGCGCGATAATCGCGAAATTGCGTATGTGTTCCAAAGGTTTGGTTTTAGGGGTGCTCATGGGGCCGGAATGTACGGATTCCGGCCCGAAAGGGCAAGGGGGAAATGGGGGGCGGGGAAAGCCCTAGGGCGCCAGAATCTGTGGGTTTCCGCTCAAATGCAAGGAGGGGAAGATATTGCCCCACTGGCTGTTGCAGAAATAAGTCAGGTCTTTTTGAAAATCCTCCATCGTCATGCCTTTGCCGTGGGCGCGGGCGAAATTCTCCAGAAGGGCTTTGGCGTTCGGGTTTTCGGTGTCATAGGTCATGTAGGGTTTCATCCCTGCGTCCGGCGAGGGATTGTAGTTCGCGATCACGCACGTATTGTGCCCCGCAGGCGCCTAGCCCAGTTTCAGGCAGGAGGCGGTTACGCTGCAGGTCCGCATGGCTTTCGCGTCGGCCTCGGCAATCGTGCTGCCTGTTTCTTTGTAAATGACGTTGGCCTTTGTGTCGTACACGACGCTCATCGCCGGAAACTCTGCCTTTTTCATCATGTCTGCTGTGACGAGCAGCCCGGTCGTGCCGATCCCCGCCCATGTCGTGCAGGCGATCAGCGTGGATTTAACAGGCGCTGATTTCCCCGTGAATTTTTTGAAAAGGGCATTCGCGCCTTTGTAGGGCAGGGCAATAAGATGAATTGCCGCCGCGACGGGAACCAGGCAAAGGACAGCCGCGCCAGCAATAAAACGTCCCGCTTTTGCCAGATCATTTTCAAGGTCGGCCAATAAAAGTTCTGCGCCCGACGAGTCGGCGCTTGTCGGCACGGGGCCGTCATAGGATGGGGTATACCCGCCTTCACCAAAGCCTTCGCGATATTCGCGCTGGGAAGAATAGGTTGGAATTGTATCGTAGACGGGCATGCGGTATTCGCCGCCGGACGCGTTCGACCCGCCGCTGTCACGCGTCGCGTTTTTGTAATCGCGGGACAAAGCCTCTGCGGCGCCGGTCAGGAAATTCGCAACGCCTTGACCCTGTCCTCCGGCATTCATCATCGTGTCATGATGACGCTGTTCCCGTGCCCGCTGTTCCCAAAAATCGTCGCTCATTTTTATTCCTAAAATACTGACAATTAATTCTTACAATATTAAATAAAATCTCAAAGTTAACCCGGCGCATTCGGCCCAAAAACGGCGGTGCAGGTTTGCGGTGTATATTCACCCTGCAACGCGGCGCGGGTCTGGCTCCGTTCCACATATCCTGTGCGGTTGTTGCCGTTTCCGTTTTTCTGCCATGCCGTAACAAGGTAGCTGGTCGAGGCTACTCCTGTTTCGTTCCATCCGCCGCTGGAAATTTCAACGCATGATCCTTCCACAATCATGGGGCCGCCGCGTGATGTGCCATCGCTTCTCATCAAATAGACATCCTGTTTCAGGACTCGGATCTGGTCTGTGAAAACTTCTGTGGTGTTGGGCACCGGCCGCGGTGCGGAGACTGTTTTGCCATCCTGAATTTCACGCTCTAGGATCGGGTCGTTGCAGAAATATCGCGGAACGGTAGGGGCGCCGTCTGTGAAGGCCGTGTTGTCTTCGGCGCGGTGGAAAATGTTCAGGTGGTATTTTCCGGCCTGTTCCGTATCGCGGGCATAGGCGATACAGCCGGGATCTTCGCGCGTCAAATTTGCGATCGGCATGCACGCTTCGGCATGGGCGCTTTTCAGGCATTGGCTTTTTGCACGCTCTGCCGCCTTGAGGTCGTTATTCACCAGACCGACATGCGGGTTGAGCGCGCCATCGACATAGAGGACGAGGGGCATGTATTTTCCGGCGTTCGGGTTTCTGGGTTTTGTGGCTTCGGCGGTATCTGTCGCTACGGGTTCCGGCTCGCTTCTTGGCGGTGCGTCGGTTTTGTCGTTACCGAGGGTCAGTAGCGCTGCGATTCCGGCGCCGCCGAGCAGTGCCAGCAACAGGGTGCGCTTGCCTTTGCGGGGGCTCGCGCCCTCGTCATCGCTTAGAATAGCAGGTTCCTCAGCCGTGTTTTTACGCCCTATGCCCAGCATCGATCGCAGCTCCTGTTGAAGCGGGCACTATAATAAAAACCCATTATTCTGTAAATAAAATTATACCTTGCGGGGAACGGACGGGTTGTTAGGCTTGTTCACTTTGAAGAATTCTAAGGAGCGCATCATGGTTAAGAACGCAAAATATCTTCTGGCGCTGGGCCTCGCCCTGTCGCTGGCCGCCTGTGACAATGCAGAGGAGCAGGCGAGCGCGCAGCAGCCGCAGGCGGGGGAGGTTGCAACGTCGGCCCCCGCAGCCTTGCCGGAGCCGCAGGCATCGGAAGGTTCCGCCGGGGCCATATCGGGTGATCTGAACGAGGGGGCGGGCAGCATGGATGACGCATCGCCCGAAGGAGAGATTGTCACCGAACAGGAATTGCCGCATTCGGATGTTCCGCCACCGTCACGAGAGGCGTTTACAGACGCAAGCTGTGATTTCGAAGCCTGGGTGGGCAAGCCGGTGGACGAAGCGGCGGTGAAGGAAACGGGGCGGGTCTACCGCATTCTGAAACCGGATTCGATGATGACGATGGATCATAGCCCCGAGCGCATCAATGTGGTGCATGACAATGATGGGATCGTAACCCGCGTCTGGTGCGGTTGATATTGAAAGCATCGCAAGAAAAAACGGCCCGTCATGCGGGCCGTTTTTTTTATATTGTTTCGAACCTTAGGGGCCGGACGGAGTTGCGGCAACAGATCTGTCTATGGGCGCCGTCCAGGATGCAACCTGTTGGTCGTATCTGTTTTGATCGGCGGTGTAGGCAGGAACCGCTGTCGACGCGGCCTGGATTTCAGACAGGCTACGCTGGCTGACATCAATGCCCTGTGTCGCAGGGTCAATATGTTCACCCGTGCCAGCGACATCACGCTGCGCGGCGATTTCCTCATCGCGCTTGCCGGTGATGTCTATGTTGGCCGCATCCGCACCTTTTTCTGCGACCCAAGCACCGATAGGGGCAATTATATTGTCCGCATAGTGACCAAGGAATTCAGGCCCCAAAAGCGTGGAGAAAATATTTGGCATGATAACAGCAAGGCCTTTGAAGAAATTACTGAAGTCTTCACCGGACATGCCCATTTTGCCAAGAACATCTTTAAAGTCAGCCGGAAGAGCATCTCCATTCGGAATATAGTTTGCAAGCATGGCACCGATCTGATCGGGGTTTTCCATGAACATATCCCACATACCGCCCAGATCGCCCGAGGCAAAAACGAGGCGAGGATCTGTAATCCCAGCTTGTGCTAGATGATCCCGGAGGCCCGCATAGTTCTGGCTCGCGTTCAGTTCTTCCATCTTCTCGAAATAGGCATAGTTGAAAGTGTCGTTATTGCTGCGAGCAATGACATCGAGCGTCCGGCCTATAACCTCACGGTTGTTCGGATCGGACAGTTTTTCATTTAGAACTTTCAAGGCATCAACGGAGCTTCCATCACTGCCTCTCGCCATCAGGCCAGGCAACATCGTGTGGTCATTGACGAGGGCGCTGTAGAAGTTCCTTGCAAATTCCGGGTCGCTTTTGACTGTTGTTACAAGATCATTGATAGCGGCTTTGTGCTCGTCTGTAGAGTCTGCCGTGATCATCTGAGTCGCCATGAAATCAATAGCGCGCTCTGGCGTCATGCCCGAAATTAATTGGCGACCGATATCCACGCGGTCAATGCCTGTGGCATTCGCGAGTAGGTCTCTTGCGCTATCGAATATTCCGCCAAGGCTAAAAGAAGACGGCTCAGTGGTGGCGACGGACACGGGATCAGCCGTATAACCGGTTGCGTTGCCGTTTGCGTCGTAAATCATTTCTTCAGCCATTTGAAACCTCAAACTCTAACTTATGCCCCCATTCTACTGAATCGCGTTTTCCGATTGCAAATTTGCGTAGGGCTAAGACGAATTCATTATATAGAACAGGGGTTTATAATGAATTAATGGGTTTTAGTGTTTTTCTAAGTTCTTACTGATTTTATGCCGGTTTAGAACTCGAAAAAAAGCCGCCCGTAGGCGGCTTTTTCGAATTTTATACTATAGCTTGAGAGCGAGGCCTTGGCCCAACTGGAAAGTACCCACAGTATCGCTAACAGATTCTGCTGCTCTTATCGATTGTGTGACGCGCGAGGTCTTTGAAAAGGCAGCTGCAACTCCTCCGACAGGAACAGCAATGGATGCAAGTTCGCCAATCCCCAATGCCGTTTGGTGATTTTGCACATCAACACCAATGAACTCAGCACCTGCGATAACGGCCTCACTAGTAGAATTGGTTTCATGGTCGCCAGGCAAATAGCCAAAAGCTAGCCAATCCGCGCTGTCATAAACGCCCTCTGGTATTGAAGCCACGCCGGAAACAACGCCTGTCGTAAAGGCCGCTGCAGACTGAAATGTATTCGTCCAAAATCCAGACTCAGGATTAGCGGCCACTATCGTTTCAGGAATTTGAGCAATTGTTTCTCCCGATGCAGATGCATTTGTAGCGATGTCTGTTCCTGTAGGAAATGTGCCTGTTGATGGTTCTGGTGTGTCTTCCCCAGCGCTCGCCCCTGCGGCTGTACCAAGTAACAACGCGCCAGTCAGTGCGGCAGCTGCAGCAAAGCGTCCCTTTGGACGACCGCCACCATGAGGGGTATGGCCAGCCGTTCTGATTTCAGGGCCATCTACGTCAGGCGTTCCGCCACTAGCTCTCACAGCATCTGCATGAGTAGCATCCATGTCGGCTTGCATTCTCTCATGCGGAGACATAGCGGCTCTATCAGCCTTAGCTTTTTCATCTGCAGCTTTTTTTGCATCGTCGCCTCTGCCTGTAACAGCACTTATAGCTGAGGCGGTAAGTGCTGTTGCACCTAGACCTCCAGCTACAAGACCAGCCATCTGACTACCAGGGCTGCCTGTGTTAGGGTCGTTTGGATCCGCACCAACAGGAACAACAGGATCTGCGCCAGGGGCAGCCAGATTGCCATCAGCGCCATTCTGGCGACTTCTGTCCGCGCGATTGTTGATTACGTCCTGTGTGCGTTGTTCGAAATCGCGGCATTTTTGTGCCCAACCAGCAACCAACTCACTTCCAGTAAAATGGGCAATTGCATCAAGAATGGTCGCAAGGCCACCGGAAATGAAGGTGGCAATTTTGTTTGATGCCATAGATATACCATCAAACAAACCATCGACTGCCTGAGTAGCGCTTAGTTCATAAGCTGTGGCTTGTGACCCGCCTCTCCACAAATTACTGAGCCAGCCGCCTTTGCCATCCGAATTTGTGGCCATCTCAGTGCCCGCACCAAGGGCACCTGCAGGCAGAGCCCATTTAAGAAGGCCCCATCCGAGATTTTTGGCTCCTGTAATCGCTCCACCAATCAATCCTAATCCTGCTTGAAGTGCCATTTTCTACTTCCTCTCACCGCTCTGAATTCAATTCATCTATAGCGGAATTACGTTAACTTACCCCTAAAATACAGGAATCGATTTCCCGATTTCAAATGAGGTCGAAGTTTCTTTTAATTTCAAAGGATTAAAGGCTTTCAGCGAAAATCGTGTTTTTGGCGAAAAGCGGTTTTATCCCTGTTTAATGGCCGCTTTGGAGCGGCTCTTTACCGTTAGGACAAGTATATCGCAAATCGCGGCAAAAGTCACGAAACCCTTGGGATTCAGCGGTTTTTGGCCGTTTTTAGTGGCGGAAGTGGCGCATGCCGGTAAAGACCATGGCGAGGCCGCGTTCGTCGGCGGCGGCGATGACGTCCGAATCCTTGATCGAACCACCCGGCTGGATCACCGCGGAAACGCCGGCCTCTGCCGCCGCGATCATGCCGTCGGGGAAGGGGAAGAAGGCGTCGCTGGCCACGACCATCGGCGTGCCATCGGTTGGTTTCAGGCCGTATTCGGCCATTCGGAGTGCCGCGATACGAGACGAGTCGAGTCGATTCATTTGCCCTGCGCCGATGCCGACCGTGCGGCCGCCGGAGGCGTAGACAATCGCGTTCGATTTCACATGTTTGCAGACCTTGAAGGCGAAGAGGAGCTGGGCCAGTTCTTCTTTCGTCGGCGCGCGTTTGGTGACGACCTTGAGGTCTCCTTCCGTGATGATGCCGTTGTCGGCCTCCTGCACCAGCATGCCGCCGGCGACGGGTTTGTACATGGCGCGCATCGTGGATGGATCGGGCAGGCCGGAGGTTTTGAGGACGCGCAGGTTTTTCTTTGTCGCCAGAACGGGCAGGGCATCAGGGGCGATGTCTGGCGCAATGATGACTTCGGAGAAGATTTCGATGATCTTTGCGGCCGTTTTGGCGTCGAGCGTGCGGTTCAACGCGATGATGCCACCGAAGGCGGAGACGGGGTCGCATTCATAGGCGCGGGTGTAGGCTTCGAGCATATCGCTCCCAATCGCGACGCCGCAGGGGTTGGCGTGTTTAATGATGGCAACGGCGGGGTCTTTGAATTCGGCGACGAGTTCGTAGGCCGCATCCGTGTCATTGATGTTGTTGTAGGAGAGTTCTTTGCCCTGAAGGATTTCCGCCGTCGTCACACCGGGGCGTTTTTCGTTTGTGGCGTAGAGCGCCGCGCGCTGGTGCGGGTTTTCGCCGTAGCGCATTCCCTGTTTGAAGTTTCCGGCGAAGCTGATCTGGCGCGGGAACTCTGCCTCCATTTGTGTCGCGAACCATGTGGAGATGGCGGAATCGTATGCCGCCGTGTGGCCGTAGGCGCGGGCAGCGAGTTTCTGGCGCAGGTCGAACGTCGTCGCGCCGTTGTTGGCGTTCATTTCGGCAAGCACGGCTTCGTAGTCGGCGGCATCCGTTACGATGGCGACGAAGGCATGGTTCTTCGCGGCGGAGCGCACCATGGCGGGGCCGCCGATGTCGATGTTTTCGATGCAGGTGTCGTAATCCGCGCCTTTGTTTACCGTCTGCGTGAAGGGGTAGAGGTTGACGACGACAAGGTCGATATCGCCGATGGCGTGGTCTTCCTGTGCCTTCTTGTGTTCGGCATTGTCGCGGACGGAGAGAATGCCCCCATGGACTTTCGGGTGCAGCGTTTTCACGCGGCCATCCATCATTTCGGGGAAGCCGGTATGTTCGGAGACTTCCTTCACCGTGAGGCCAGCATCCTTGATGGCTTTATATGTGCCGCCGGTGGAGAGGATTTCCACGCCGTGTTTGGCGAGGCCCTTCGCAAAGTCTACCAATCCGGTTTTATCGGACACGGAAATGAGGGCGCGTTTGATCTTCACGGGGGCGGGAGAGGACATGGGGTTTTCTTTGTGCTGCGGGTTCGACATGGCCGTTAACCTATACAAGGCAAGGCGCGCGGGCAAGTTTGGCTTGCTTTTTGTCACGGTTTCGTATATTTACATAAGTATTAAGAAAGGGTAAATGTTATGTTGACCTTCCGCACCCCAAAGACCGATGGCAGATTGACGTCGCTTCCTGCGTATTTTCAGGAGACTGTGTTTCTTGTGGCAACCGATGCGCAGGCCAAAAGCTCTTTCTTCCGCAAAGTCTGGGGCACGGATTACAAGAAGGCCGAGGAAACAGCGCGTGCTTTTATGAACCATGGCCGTAAACTCGCCGCGAGAATGGGCGACCCGAATTTCAGCACCGAGGACGGCATTGTCGCCTTGCTGGACCGCAAGCGCGAGCAGATGGGAGTGGCCGTCAACAAGACTGTCCATTACAAACCGGGCGATGCAAACCGCCTGTGGCCCGGACTTCACTTCTCAGGATTTTAATTTTCGCTTTAAAACGGGTTGCGGACGCAAGCCTGCTTAGACTTTGACAGCGGCCGGTGTTGCGAGGGCAGGAGCGGCGGTGGCCGTGCTGCTCGGTTTGATATAAATCCCGCGCGTATTGTCCATCGGTTTGAAAGCGTCCGTAATGCCGAGCACGGTCTCGGCGCCGCCGAGAATGACGAAGCCATCGTCGGGGATCAGCGTCGACATGTTCTGCAGAACTTTTGCCTTTGTATCGCGGTCGAAATAAATAAGTACGTTGCGGCAGAAAATGATGTCGAATTTTCCCAGTGTCGCCATCGGTTCCAGAAGGTTGAAATATTTGAACTGGACCATGGATTTGATTTCCTGTTTGAGCGCCCAGCGGTCTGCCTTTTGTTCGAAATATTTCATCAGCATCTGGATGGGGAGGCCGCGCTGGACTTCGAACTGGCTATACTCTGCCTTTCTGGCGCTTTCGAGGACAGTGGTGTCAATGTCCGTCGCCACGATTTCGAAATTCCAGCCGGGGAGTTTCGCTGCATTCTCTTTGATCAGCATCGCGAGGGAATAGGGTTCCTGCCCTGTTGAGCTGGCGGCGCACCAGATGCGCACGCGCTTTGACGGGCGTGTTTTCAGAAGGTGTGGAATGATGATATCGCGAAATTGATCGAACGGTTTTGAATCGCGATAGAAGGATGTTTCGTTCGTCGTCATCGCCTCGACAACATCCTTAAGAAGATCGGCGGGCGGCATGGCGCGCAGAGCCATGGTCATGACTTCCAGATTGGCGTAGTTCCATTTGCGCGCAACAGGGGTAAGGCGGGAATCGAGCAGATAGGATTTGTCCGGAGTCAGCGTCAGGCCGGACTTCTCCTTCAACAGGTCTTTATATAGGTCAAAATCGCTGATCCGCATAATCTACTTTCCGAATACTTGTCTAACGTATGGGCCGATGTCCGGCAAGGGGAGTACGGCCGTACATAATTTGTGGATGGCAACGGCGCCGGGCATGCCCCAGACGACGCTTGTTTCCTGATCCTGCGCGACGACGCGGCCGCCGCCCTCGACAACGGCCTTGCAGCCATTCAAGCCGTCATGGCCCATGCCCGTCAGGATGACAGTGAGGAATTTCGGGCCCCAGATTCCGATCGCGCTGCGCAGCATCGGATCGACGGAGGGCTTGCAGAAATTTTCGGGCGGGCCGTCATTGAGGAGGATTTCGATGGCGCCGTCCTTGCGCACGAAGGTCATATGCTGGCCGCCCGGCGCGACATAGGCCTTGCCGTTCTCTATCTTCATGCCGTTCTCGCCTTCGAAAGTCTGAACGCCTGTATGTTGTTCGATATGCTGGGCGAGGATTTTGGTGAAGGTTGCGGGCATGTGCTGGGTGATGATGATCGGCACATCCACATTCTTGAAACTCTCGATCACCTTGAACAAAGCCTGTGGCCCGCCGGTCGAGCTGCCGATGGCCAGAAGGTTGGGGCGGAAGATTTCGCCGGGAAGGTGCTTGCGCAGTTCGAAGGGGGTCTTCTGTTTCAGCGCGGTGTTCTGGCCGCCCGCGTAAGTTCCAGCGGCAACGGGAGTGGCGGAAGGAGCCGACACAGCAGGCCGCGGCGCCGCGTTTTTACGAACCCCGAGCGCCTTCACGCGGGCAACGATATCCTGTTTGAAATCGCCGGAGGAATGAATATCGGAAGAGTTCGAAGGTTTGGCGATGCAGTCCGTTGCGCCAAGCTGCAACGCCTTCATCGTGATCTCGGCATTGCGCAAGGTGAGTGTTGAACACATGATAACCCTGACACCCGGGGAGGCGGCGAGGATTTTCGGCAGGGCAGTGATGCCGTCCATCACAGGCATTTCGATGTCGAGGATAACGACATCGGGATTGTGACGCGCGGTCGAGGAAACGCCCTGTTCACCGTTCGCCACGGATGCAACAACCTTGATCCCCGGATCGGATTCCAGCGCGCGCCCGATAAAGCCGCGCACAACCGCGGAATCATCCACCAGCATCACATGGATCTGGCCCGCATTACCGGATGGGGACGTCAGGGGCGACATAGTATACCTTTTACTGTCAGGCGGCCTGGATCAGGCCGATTTGGGAAAATTTGGATTCGATGATTTCGGAATCGAACGGTTTCATAATGTATTCGTTGGCGCCGGCATTCATGGCGCGCGTGATGTGCGCCATGTCGTTTTCAGTTGTGCAGAAAACAACCTTCGGCGATGTGCCGTTCGGCATGGCCCTGAGCTTTTCCAAAAACTCGATACCGCTCATCACCGGCATGTTCCAGTCGAGAAGGATGGCATCGGGCATCTTGCCGGAGCAGTAATCATAAGCTTTTTGCCCGTCTTCGGCCTCGTCACAGGAGAAGCCGAGATCTTCGACGATGCGGCGGGCGACTTTGCGGACGACGCGGCTGTCGTCGACAACTAAACAGGATGGCATTCTATTTTACTCCCCAATATTACTCTTGCGGTTGCAGCCCTTCGAGCAGACGCGGAACGTCCAGCACGACGAGCAGTTTGTCTTTCAGTCTGTAAATTCCCTGACACAGAGAGCGCCATTGCGGGCTGAGCGTTGCGGGATTTTTTTCGTAGTCGGAATAGGGCAGGTTCATCACATCGCCCACACTGTCGATCATCAGGCTGTAGAGTTCGCCGTTGTTTTCGACGACGACGCTCATGGTCTTTGCGCCCGCATCACGATCAGGCATGCCAAGGCAGGCACGCATATTGATGGCGGTGACGATGCGGCCGCGCAGATTAAGAGAGCCGGCGATGGCAGGCGGGGCAAGCGGCACGCGCGTAATCTTCTGCGCGCCGAGAACATCCTGCACCTGCAGGATCGGAATGCCGAAAATTTGGTCGCCGACATTCAGGGTCAGAAGTTCGCGCGTGTTGGAGGATGATTCCATGCGTTCCAAGGTTGTTACGGCGCTCATTGCAGGCCTCCTGCGGATTTAACCTTGCTGGCATCGTTCGAGACGAGCGCCTCGCTCAGCGTGCTCAACAACGTGTCACGGTCGAATTTCGCGATGTAGCGCGAGAAGCCCATATTCATGCCGTGGTTGATGTCCTGCGGCGTGGCGTGGGAGGTGAGGGCCACCATCGGCGTGTCTTTCCACCGGCTGTTTTCCTCACGCACCTTCTGTGCGAATTCAAAGCCGTTCATGGTCGGCATTTCGATGTCGGAGACGATGATATCGAACTTCTCGCCATCTTCGCGCATCTGGAGCGCGTGGAGCGGGCTTTCGAGTGTTGTCACCTGATAGCCAGCAACCTTCAGCAGCGGGGTCAGCATGTTGCGGAAGAAGGGGCTGTCATCGACGAGAAGAACCTTACGGCCCTCCGTCGATTGTTCGCCGTAGGCTTCATCGCCGTGACGTTTGAACCAGTCCTTGTTCGAGGAGCGGACGAAGTGGCCGACATCGATAACGTCGGTTGCTTTTCCAGCAATGATCGCGCTGCCAATCACTCCGCCTGCGCCGGCGGCCACCTGAACATTCACGATTTCATCGGTGATATCCACGATCTTGTCGACAACGAGGCCCATCGTGCTCGTCTCGTCCACAAACACCAGAACTGGTTTTTTCCCAGGCGTTTTCAGATTGACCGAAGAATCGAACGGCATGAGCGGCATCAATTGTCCGCGATATTGGATCATCGCCGTGCCGCTGGACATTTCGATCTTTGCAGTGTCGATTTCTTCCAGACGCGCGACGAGCGAGAGAGGTACGGCCTTTGGCGTGCCGTCAGCGGTTGTGAAGAGAAGGAGCGAGGTTTTCTCGACCTTGTTTTCATCCTGCGCGGTTTTCTTGCCGGCGTTGGCATCCGAGATATCGGTTTCGCCCATCGCCTTTGCAATGCCGTTCGGATCAAGGATCATAATCACGGAGCCATCGCCGAGGATTGTGTTACCGGAGAAGATTTCGATATTCTTCAGGATATTTGAAACCGGTTTGACAACGATTTCCTCGGTGTCGAACACCTTGTCGACGATGATGCCGAATTGGTAGGCACCGATTTGCGCGATGATGATGTAGCGGTTCTCATCATCGCCGCCATCATTTTCAAGACCGAGAAGTTGTTTGAGGGAGATGAGGGGCAGCAACTGGTCACGCAGGCGGAAGAACGGTGTGCCTTTGATCGTTTCGATCTTGATGCTCGATTTGGAAGAGGCGAGAACGAGTTCGCGCACCGAAAGCTGTGGGATGGCGAAACGCTCGCCTGCCGCCTCGACAATCAGCGCGGAGACGATGGCGAGTGTCAGCGGAATCTTGATGAAGAAGGTAGAACCTTTTCCTTCCACCGATTTGAGAACGATGGAGCCGCCGATTTTTTCAATGTTGGTACGCACGACATCCATGCCGACGCCGCGGCCGGAAACGGAGGTTACTTTCTCGGCGGTGGAGAAGCCTGCCTTGAAGATATATTGCTGGATTTGCTGGTCCGTCATGGACGCGACTTCTTCTTCTGTCGCGAGGCCGTTCTTGAGGATTTTTTCCTTGATCTTGGCGAGCGGGAGGCCTTTGCCGTCGTCGGCGATTTCGATGATGATGTGGCCGCCTTCGTGATAGGCCTTCAGCACCACGCGCCCCGTTTCTAGCTTTCCGGCCTTCAGACGGTCGGCGGGCATTTCGATGCCGTGGTCGGCTGAGTTGCGCACCATATGAGTGAGCGGGTCCTTGATCATGTCGAGGATCTGGCGGTCGAGTTCTGTATTTTCGCCTTCCATGACCAGGTCGATCTTCTTGTTCAATTCCATCGACAGGTCGCGGATGATGCGCGGCAGCTTCGACCAGGCGTTTCCGATCGGCTGCATACGTGTTTTCATCACGCCTTCCTGAAGTTCGGAGACGACATGGTTCAGGCGCTGGAGCGAGCCGGAGAATTCCGTGTCTTTTTGCGCGCGCAGGATTTGTAGAAGCTGGTTGCGTGTCAGGACAAGCTCGGAGACGAGCGTCATCAGGTTTTCGAGAACATCCACATTGACGCGCAGAGATTGTTCGGCCACAGGGCCGCTACTGGCCTTCGCGCCGTGATCGTCGGCTTTTGCCGCAGGAGCTGCAGCCGGTGCTGGAGGTGGCGGCGGAGGTGCGGCGGCGGCTTCTTCCATCGCTTTCGCGGCATCGCCTTCATCGCCCTCTGGCACCGTGACGATTGTGTGCCATTGATCTTGCGGAAGAACGGGCGTGGCATCGAAGAGGGCTTGCAATTCGTCTTCCTTGCCGTCGCCTTTCGATCCGTCTTTTGTATTTTGGGTATTTCCATCGCGGCCTTCATAGACAGCGTCGAGTTTTTCGATAAGCGCGGAGTCGTCCCCTTGCGGTTCGCTGCCTGTCTCTTCCAGTCCGGCCACGATCATTTTAATGCGGTCGAAGGATTCGAAAATCAGGGTGACATATTCCGGCGTGACCTGAAGGTTGCCGTCGCGGAAGCGGCCCATAACGTTCTCGGCGCGGTGCGCAACGGTTTCAAGGCGCGGCAGCCCCAAAAATCCGCATGTGCCCTTGATGGTGTGCATCAGGCGGAAGATAGAGGAAATCAATTCTTTGTCGTTGGGATTTTGTTCGAGCCGCACCATGTCCAAATCGAGAGCGGCGAGACCTTCATTCGTTTCGGTCAAAAATTCTACAATCAGGTCGTCCATAAAAATTCCCCGTCACGGACGCGATGATGCCCCGTGCAAATGGCTAAAAAATCCAGAAAACGCCTAATACATTAGAAGATGACAGAAGATGATTAACGAGATGTTACTTTCCTATTCTATCGCAGTGATAGAGAAAGAAAAGTCACAAGTCACAACCGTATGGCGAGAGCGGAAATTTTATGCGGGGGCGGGGGCGGGGCAGTCGAGCGCGAAGGTGACTTTATCATCCCGTTTGTCACGGACGCGCAGAGTGTATCCATAATGTTCCGCAATCACGGAGAGCGCATAGGGGTGGACGAGGCGCGGATCGAGGTCTTCGGTGGCGATTTCCTGACGCAACGCGGCCTCGACGTTGTCGCGGAGGAGGATGCCGTTGTCGCTTTCGGCGATGATCAGGGTCTGGTTGCCTTCGCCCGGGCGGACGGAGACGTAGCCGCCCTTGGTCAGGCATTCCATGGCGAGCATCATGCCGGCCATCAGCATTTTACAATAAGCGTAGGGAAGCGGCTTCGGGCCGAGATTGCCGAACGGGTCCCATGTCTGGGAGATTTTGCCGTCGGCGGAGATGAGCTGGGAGAACGCCTTCTGGACGTCTTCCGGCTTGATGTTCGGGTCGCGGCCGCCGGAGCCGTAGGCGATGCGGAAAGCCATGAGTTTGGCGGAAGCCTGGGATGCGCTGTGCGATATCAGGCCGAG
>Ga0209792_1001124_pt1 | contig 14126 bp, 11 predicted proteins | sample EBPBio142005_DNA_FD_185860 | JGI IMG/M metagenome (GOLD analysis project Ga0209792, IMG submission 185860) | Wastewater treatment Type I Accumulibacter community from EBPR Bioreactor in Madison, WI, USA - Reactor 1_6/14/2005_ DNA (SPAdes)... | ecosystem: Engineered > Bioreactor > EBPR >... | reverse complement strand
ATCCCGAGGGTTTTGTGGAAGAGATATTTCTCATCCTGATCGGGATCGCCTGGGCGCTCGGCACGCCGCTGATCGCCATCGTCGCGCTGGTCCGCACCTCGAGCCTGCGCGCGCAGAACGAACGGCTGGCGTCGGAACTGGCGGGAATCAAGCGTCAGTTGGTGGCCGGCGAAGCGCTGCCGCCACCTTTCGCAGCTCCGGCGGTCGAACCGCCAACCATTCCCATCGAAGCAATGTCGCCGCCGGGGGCGCCGTTCGAGCCGGACACGCAGCTGGAGCCGGAGCCTCCGACCGTCACCATCGAAAGCGTGCCGTCGCCGGTACCGACCGTCGCGCCCGTTTCTGCGGGATGGGAGCAGCGGCTGGGGGCGCGGGCCTTCCTGTGGATCGGCGCCATCACGCTGGCGCTCGCGGCGATCTTCCTGGTTCGCTACTCGATCGAGGAAGGATACCTCTCGCCCGAGGTGCGGGTGATCCTGGCGGCGCTGTTTGGCTTCGCGCTGATCGGCGGTGCCGAGCGGCTGCGCAGCAAGGACGACCGTGTCGCCCAGGCGCTGTCCGCCGCCGGCGTGGCCGCTCTTTATGGCTCGCTGTTCGCAGCCGTCGCGCTCTACGGCATGGTCTCCAAGTTTGCCGCAGGAGGTGCAGCCGCGGCGCTGACGGCCTTCGGCATGGGCCTGTCGTTGCGTCACGGCATCCTGGTCGCGGCGCTCGCCTTCGTCGGTGGCTTCGCGAGCCCCGCCGTCATCGGCAGCCAGGAACCCAACACGCCGGTGCTGTTCGGCTACCTGTTTGCCATTGCCGCGGGCACGTTGGGCGTCATCCGCGTGCGCGGCTGGTGGCTCCTGGGCTGGGGCGTGCTGGCCGGCTCAGTCCTGTGGACGGTCGCCTGGATGCTGATGGGCGCCGACATGTCGGAGCTCCATTGGGTCGGCCTGTTCCTGGTGGGCGTGTCCGGGCTCTTCGTCTGGGCGACCTGGCGGCGGATGGCGGAGGAGGAGAATCCTCCCCGCGATGTTGCAGCACTGGTCTGGTCGGCAGTCGGCATTTCGGGCGCGCTGCTCGTCGCTTTGATCGTGCAGGATGGCGGCCAGCAGATGACGGGTTGGGCGGCCCTCGCGCTGCACGGTGTCGGCGCTTTCGTCCTGGGACGATGGACGCCGCGCTTCCAGTACGCGGCAGCCTTGGCGCCGGCCCTATCGCTGGCAGCGTTGGCCCTGTGGTGGCTGGCTTCACATGACATGCCAGCCGAATGGAACGATACGCGTTTTGGCTGGCTGGCCGTCGGTTTTGGCGGCCTCTACGCCGCCGGCGCCTTTGCCTTGCTGTGGAACGCGGCGCGGCCTGGATTCTGGGCGGCCCTTTCGGTGGCTGCGGCACTCTCGCACTTCCTGCTGAGCTGGTACGTGCTGCGTGGGACCGGCGGCTCCTGGGGGCTGATCAGCATCGGGCTTGCGGCGCCTTTCCTGGTCGGGGCCGAGCGGCTGGTGCGGTGGCGCGAAACCATGCCCGGCGCCACCGAAGCCCTGGGTTTTCTCGCCGCCGGCGTCGCCTTCTTTATTGGCGCAGCGATCCCGCTCGAACTCAATCGCGAGTGGATCACGGTGGCCTATGCCATCGAACTGGCCGCGGTGGCGGCCATCGCGGCCCAGCTCGGGCTGGTGTCGCTGCGCCAGCTCTGCTGGCCGCTGCTGACGATCGTCGTCGTGCGCTTCGTGCTGAACCCCGAGATCCTGAAATACCCACTTGGACTCACGCCGATCCTCAACTGGATCCTCTGGGGATACGGCATCTCCATCGCGGCCTTGGTGGTTGCGTTGCGCTTCCTGCGCCCGACGGGCGACATTCGCCTCGTCCGCGCCGTCGAAGCTGCAGCGGCACTGCTCGTCTTCGTCCTGCTGACGCTCGAGGTCAGGAGCATCTTCCAGCCCACGGCGATGGACATGCTGGGCTCCAGCTTCATGGAGCGGGCATTCTATGTGCTGGTCTGGGGCGGGTTTGCACTGGCGGCACTCTGGTGGGCGCGCCGCGACCACGATCCGGTGGCGCTGTGGGCCTGGCGCCTCAGCGGTACGGCGGCCGCGCTCCTCGCGCTGATCGTACAGGTCGTGATCGCCAATCCGGTGTTCGAGCCGGCCGGTGTCGGCATGTTGCCCATCGCCAACGGGTTGTTGCTTGCCTATGCGGTGCCGGCCGCGATGGCCGTGCTGGCGCGGCAGTGGATCGACGCCGATCCGGAGCGCCGGGTGGCTATCCTGGCCGAAGTGACAGCCTCGATCCTGGCCTTCGTCTATGTCTCCTTCGAAGTGCGCCACGTCTTCGATCCGTCGTTCGAGCGGCCCGGCCTCGATGCGGACGGACTGGAACTCTACACCTATTCGATCGTATGGCTCCTGTTCGGCGTCGCCCTGCTGGCCTTGGGTTTCGTGCGCAAGGCCGCGGCGTTCCGGCATGCCGGCATGGTGCTGGTGTGCATCGTGGTCGCCAAGGTGTTCCTGATCGACATGGCGGGGCTGCAGGGCCTGCTGCGGGTCTTCTCCTTCCTGGGCCTTGGCGCGGCGCTGATCGGGCTGGGTTATGCCTATCGCCGCTTCGGCTTCGACAGCAAATGACGAGCGACCTCTTTCCAGAGACGAAGCTGTCTCTCGACGCCTTGCGGGCAACGCAGCTCGAACGGCTGCGTGAAGCTGTGCGGCATGCCTACGACAACCAGGCGCCGTATCGTGCCAAGTGCGACGCTGCAGGTGTCCATCCCGATCATCTGCGCACGCTCGACGATCTCCGCCGCTTTCCCTTCACGGCCAAGAGCGACCTGCGCGACGCCTATCCCTACGGCATGCTGGCGATCCCGCGCGAGCGTTGCGTGCGTGTGCATGCATCGAGCGGCACGACGGGGCGGCCTACGGTAGTCGGCTATTCGGCGCGGGACATTGCCACCTGGGGCGAGCTGATGGCGCGCTCGCTCCATGCCGGTGGGGCGCGGCCGGGCGATATCATTCACAATGCCTACGGCTACGGTCTGTTCACTGGCGGGCTCGGCGCGCATTACGGCGCGGAGCGGCTCGGCTGCACGGTGGTGCCGATGTCGGGTGGCTTTGGCGAACGGCAGGTCCAGCTCATCCGCGAATTCGGCGCGCGGGTCGTGTTGATGACGCCGTCCTACATGCTGGCGATCGCCGAAGAGTTCGAGCGGCAGGGCATTGATCCGCGTGAGACGGCGATGCGCATCGGCATCTTTGGCGCCGAGCCCTGGACCGAAGCCATGCGTGCGGAGATCGAACGTCGCTTGGGCATCGATGCCGTCGACATCTACGGTCTCAGCGAAGTGATGGGGCCGGGGGTGGCCTGCGAGTTCGTCGAGACCAAGGACGGGCCCACGATCTGGGAGGATCATTTCTATCCCGAGATCGTCGATCCCGAGACCGGCACGCCGGTCGCCGATGGCGAACCCGGTGAGCTCGTCTTTACGACGTTGACCAAAGAGGCGATGCCGGTGATCCGCTACCGCACCCGCGATCTCACGCGGCTGCTTCCGGGCTCGGTGACGGCGATGCGGCGGATGGCCAAGATTACCGGGCGCAGCGACGACATGCTGATCGTGCGCGGGGTCAATCTCTTTCCGAGCCAGGTCGAGGAGCAGATCCTGCGGGATCCGGCGCTGAGCGGGCACTATGTCATCGAGCTCTCGCGGACGGGCGCACTCGACGATCTTCTGGTCAGAGCCGAAGCCCGCACGCCGCTTGGCGGCCACGCGGAAGCACGATCAGCCCGGGAGCTGATACAGCGCCTGAAGGGGATGTGCGGCCTTACCGCCACTGTCGATGTCCTGCCACCGGGTTCGATCGAGCGGTCGCTCGGCAAGGCCCGACGCGTAATCGATAAACGCACGAAAGATTGACATCGTCCGGATGGCGTCCTGCCTGTTGCATGGCATAATGGCAATACAACCCGGAATGGAGTGACGACATGAGCGCTCTATTTTCACCCGTGCAATGGCTGTTCGATACAATGTTCAACTGGTTCGTCGGCTCTCTGGTCGGGACCATAGTCCTTGCCGCGGGTCTGGCGGTGCTTGCCTTTCTGTTCTTCGGGCGGCGCCTCGTTTCGCGCGAGGGGATCATTGGCCTCGCCGGGCTGGCGTTGATCTTGGTTGGAGGCGGGGCACTTTATCGCTGGTTGAACGCCTTCGATGGGCCTGGCTTCGTGTTCTACGAAGGCAATGCAGCAACCCAGGGCATGCTCTGTAACCTGGCCGATGCTCCCGCGACGATCTCGCTGAAGAACCATCCTTGCCCGAACGACGAAATCCGCAGCGTCAAGCTCTTGAACGTGAAGAAAGGGACGGTGCTGCGCGTCTTCGACAATGAAGACGGCAAGCTCGAAGACGATTGGGCCGAGGTCGTCGTTCTCAAGGACGCGGCGGTGCATGTAGTTTCGTCGTTCGAGGCCGCCCAGGACGATGGCGTTGTGGCGATCCACTACAGCCGCAACAACGGGCTCGATGGCAAGATCTCGCGGGTGGAGGTCGCGCGGGTCGACGACCCCCGCAGCAACCCGCTCGGATCGACGATCGCGTTCTACGAAGGCGACAACCTCACGCAGAATAAAGTCTGCGAGCTGCGCATCACCGTTCCGATGGAAATCAACTTCAAGAACTCAGCCGAATGCGACAACGACGAGGCGCGATCGGCAATATTGCGAAACGTTCCGGCGAACGTCCGCATTCGTCTCTACGACGATCCGGATGGAAGCAAGAAGGATGATTGGCTCGACTTATCGATATTGAGGCCGGTCCCCGAGCTGCGCCTGGCGACCTTCGAAGCCGATATCAATCAACCGACCCACAGGGTCCAATTTCATCGCAACAACGGTCTGCAGGGCAAGGTATCGCGACTGGAGATCAAGGCGGGCGGCCCCGAACCGCTGGCCGTGTTCTACGAAGGAAATGGCGGGACGCAGAACATCGTCTGCACGGTTTCCCTTGAACAGAATCTGCGACGCAAGGTGAGCGATCTAGGCTGCTCGAACGACGAAGCGCGTTCCGTGAGGCTGTATAACCTGCAGAGATCCAAATCCATTCGACTGTTCGACAGTCCCGACTTCGCATCGAGCGACGACTGGACGGAGATACTGGTGAAGCGTCCCTTCACAGCGGAAACCGTTCAGTCGTTTGATCGCTTGGCCTCGACGGCGAACGTCTCCGTTCATGCTCACCGCCAGAACGGACTCGACGGGAAGGTGAGCGCCGTCGAAGTAGCCGACGCGCCCCACGAGCCGGTAATCGACCTCTTCGAGGGCAACAATGGCTCGCAAAACCGAGTCTGCACGCTGCCCGGCAGGCAGGCTTCGATCAACTTCAAGAACTCGGGCAGTGCCTGCACCAACGACGAGGCTCGGTCGCTGGTCCTTCATCGAGTTCCCGTCGGGACGGTCATTCGCGTCTATGACGATCCGGACGGCAAGCGGAGAGACGACTGGAGCGAGATCGAAGTGGTCGAACTGCAGGACTTCATCACCGTGCCGACCTTTCAACGGCCGGTCGATGCAGGGCCTTTCAGGTTACGCTATTTCCGTAACAATGGCCTGGACGGCAAAGTCTCGAGACTTGAGATCGGTTCGGCAGCCCGTACATCGGGAATACTCTCCCTCTACGAAGGCGCCAATGCCACGCAGAACAAGGTATGCGACCTTGATGTGCGACCCGGGCGGGCCATTCGACTTCGCGGCAGCAGCGAGTGCGAAAACGACGAGGCCAGATCTGCGGTTCTGACCAATGTTCGGGCTGGCCAGAAAGTCTCCGTTTTCGACAATCCCGATTGCCGGACAGGCGACGACTGGACCGTGATCGAGGTGCTTCGCGACGCTGCTTCTCTCACCATTCGGAGCTTCGAGGAGAATACCGCGAGCGAGGTCGCAAGAGTGACCTACAACAGAAAGAACGGCCTCAACGGGAAGGTGTCATGTATTAGAACCGAGGATTAACTCGGTTGCCGCCTTCGCGTCAGAGACCGGCCGCCAGCCTCAATCTTGCCTTGATCAGGCCTGGATCGTCCGGGAGCTGGCTGACCATTGCCGTGACGGCGGCGGCAGGCTTCGACGGCGCAGATGCCTTGGCGCGGCCCAGTGCGGCGTCGGCCACGACGGCGAAGGTCAGGACAGTCGCGGCAATGACGAGATAATCGATCCAGGTCAGGCGGTTACCACGGAACTTGCCTACGGTGGCCGTTGCCTTGCTCTCGGTGCTGTTCTGGCCGTTTTCCACGATTGGCCTCTCGAATCTGGGCTGAAATATCTACGGATAGGAATGATCCTTCATCCCTCCGCATTCCGTCCCAGAAGAGGCTAGACGTAGGCAATTCGGAGAATGTTTGTGGCACCCGGCGTGCCGAAGGGGACCCCCGCGGTAATGACCAGCCGCTCGCCTTCCTTGGCGATTTCCTCCTGGCGGGCGACCCGGACGGCACGCTGCACCATGTCGCCGAAATTATGGGCATCCTCGGTTCGCACGGGATGCACGCCCCAGGTGAGCGTCAGGCGCCGCGCCGTGTCGAGATTGGGTGTCAGACAGAGGATACGCACGTCCGGGCGCTCGCGCGCCGCGCGCAGCGTCGTCGAGCCGGTGTTGGTGTAGGTGACGATCGCCGCGGCGGAGAGCGTGTGGGCGCATTGCCGTGCAGCGGCGCTGATGGCGTCGGCGGTGGTGGCCTCGGGCTCGTGGCGGCTCGCATCCATCAGGCGGCGATAGAGGGGATCGGCTTCGACGCTCTTCAGGATGCGATCCATGATCGTGACCGCCTCGACCGGATAGTCGCCCGAGGCCGACTCGGCGGAGAGCATCACGGCGTCGGTGCCGTCATAGACCGCCGTTGCCACGTCGGAGACTTCGGCGCGCGTCGGCGTCGGCGAATGGACCATGGAGTCGAGCATCTGCGTCGCCACGATCGCGGGGCGGCCGGCGACGCGGCAGGCGGCGAGGATGCGCTTCTGCAGCGGCGGCACGGCTTCGGGCGGCATTTCCACGCCGAGATCGCCGCGCGCCACCATGATGCCGTCGCTCTGCTCGATGATCTCGTCGAGATGCTCGATCGCCTGCGGCTTCTCCAGCTTGGCCATGACGGCGGCACGGCCGGCGACGAGCTTCTTCAGTTCGGCGATATCGTGCGCGCGCTGGACGAAAGACAGGGCGACCCAATCGACTCCCAGCGACAGGCCGAAGGTCAGGTCCTTGTGGTCCTTCGGCGTCATCGGCGAGACCGGCAGGATCAGGTTGGGCAGATTGACGCCCTTGCGATCGCTGATCGGGCCCGCGACCTCCACTTCGGCGTCGATGGTGTCGGCATCGTGCGCAACGATGCGCAGCCGGACCTTGCCATCGTCGACCAGCAGCACGCCGTCGGGCTGGGCAGCTTTGAAGATCTCCGGATGCAGCAGCGGGATGCGCTTGGCGGTACCCGGGGCAGGGTCCATGTCGAAGCGCAGCTTCTGGCCCTTCTTCAAGGCCATCGGTCCCTTGGCGAACGTACCGAGGCGGAGCTTGGGGCCCTGCAGATCCATCAGAATGGCGATCGGGTACTTGAATTCCTTCTCAAGGGCACGCAGTTGATCGACCCGCTGCCGATGATCCTCGGGCTGACCGTGGCTGAAGTTCAGGCGAAAGACGTCGGCACCGGCTTCGAACAGCGTACGCAGGCGTTCGAGGCTCGACGTGGCGGGGCCGAGCGTGGCGACGATCTTGGTAAAGCGATCCCGATGCATGGTCCCAGTCTACTTCTTTGGCGACGACACTTTGAAGTCGCCTGCTTGTTCGTAGACCTTGACGACGGCGGCGTCATCCAGCTTGCCCCAGCCCGCGCCCGCAGCGGCGATAAAAAGCTGATGTGCCGCAGCGGCGAGCGGTAGCGGCAGGCGCAACTCGTGCCCTGTATCGAGGACGAGGCCAAGGTCCTTCACGAAAATCTCTACCGCCGAGAGCGGAGAATAGTCGTCGTCCAGCATGTGCGGCACCCGATTGCCGAACATCCAGGAATTGCCGGCACTGGCTGAAATCACGTCGTAGACGGCGCGCGTGTCGGCGCCGGCCTTGGCCGCCAGCGCCATCGCCTCGGCGGCTGTCGCGATGTGCACGCCCGCCAGGAGTTGATTCACAGTCTTTACCAGCGAGCCGATGCCGGCCTTGTCGCCGAGGCGGAAAACCTTCGCGGAAGTCGACGACAGGATCGATTCGGCCGCTGCGAAAGCCTTTGCGTTGCCTGACGACATGAACGTGAGTTCACCCGACTCGGCGCGTGCGCGGCCGCCCGACATCGGCGCATCCAGCAACTCGTGGCCACTGCTTTGAAGGCGCTCGTCGAGCTTGCGGATGAAGGCGGCAGGGCAGGTGGCGCACTGCATGACGACGCCGCCTTTGCGCAGGGTCGAAACCGCGCCGCCCTCGCCATAGAGCACTGTCTCGACCTGCTGGGCGTTCACGACGGCCACAATGACGACGTCGGCCTGCTGCGCGGCCTCGGCAGGGGTGCTGGCAAGGCTGCCACCGGCAGCGGCGAAGGCATCGCGGGCGGCGGCACTGGGATCGACGCCGATCACCTTGTGCCCATGCTTCAGCAGGTTCTTGGCCATGCCGAGGCCCATCGAGCCCAGGCCCACGAAGGCAACGACGGGAGTGTTCTTGTCCGCCATGGGTCAGGCCTTGATGCCGTACTTGGCGGCCCAGCCGAGTCCGGCGCCGGTGGTTGTCTTGGGCTTGTACTCCAGGCCGACATAGCCGTCGTAACCCAGCCGATCGAGGACATCGAGGAGGTAGAGGTGGTTCACTTCGCCGATATCGGGTTCGTTGCGGTCGGGGTTGCCCGCGATCTGCACATGAGAGGTGATGGGGAACAGACGCTCCGTGCGCTTCTGCAGATCGCCTTCCGTCACCTGCAGGTGATAGAGATCGAGCTGCAGGCGAAGGTGCGGTGCACCGACCTCGTCGATGATCGCCTTCACCTGGTCCGTGGTGTTGGTGAAGTAGCCTGGAATGTCGCGATGGTTGATCGGCTCCAGAACGATCGTGATGCCGCTCTTGGCCGTACGGTCGCAGACTTTCTTGAGGTTCGATACGAACGTGCGGTGCATCGCCTTCGTATCCGCATCAGGGGCGATCATGCCCGACATGACGTGCAGGGTCCGGCATTCCAGCACTTGCGCATAATCCAGCGCCTTCTCGAGCGCGGCAGCAAATTCGGCTTCGCGGCCGGGCAGGGCGGCCAGTCCGCGCTCGCCCTTGCTGGCATCGCCCGGCGGCAGGTTGAACAGTGCCTGGGTCAGCTTGTGCTTCTTGAGTTCCGCCGCGATGTCGGCTGCCGGCGCTTCGTAGGGAAAGAGGATCTCGACGGCCTTGAAGCCGTGTGCCGCGGCGGCGCCGAAGCGCTGCAGGAACGGAACCTCTTGATAGATCCACGAAAGATTTGCGGCGAGCTTGGGCATTCTTGATGTCCGATCAGGAGGGAAAGGCTTCTTCGACGTCGCGCACCTGGGCGTCCGAGAGGGTCCGCACCTTGAAGCCCTGCAGCAGCAGGTGGAGTTTCGCTGTTTCTTCCAGCTCTTCTATCGAAGCCGAGGCGGCCGACAGCGATGTGCCGGCGACAACCGGCCCGTGATTGGCCAGCAGGACGGCGCGATGCCCTTTCGCATAGTCGCGGATGGCGTCGGCGAGCTTGGGATCGCCCGGCTTGAAGTAGGGCACCAGCGGCAGCTTGCCGACCCGCATCACGAAGTAGGGCGTGATGGGCGGCAGTGTGGTTTCCTGGTTGTGGTGGCACGAGGGATCGAGACAGGAGATCGCCACCGCATGCGTGCAATGAAGATGCACGATGGCGCCGTCCTTGGGGCGCACGTCGTAGACCGAACGATGGAGCAACGCTTCCTTGGTCGGCGGATCGCCGCCGACATGCTTGCCCGAGAGGTCGAGCTTGGAAAGCTGGCCGGGTTCCAGTTCGCCGAGCGAGGAGTTGGTCGGCGTCATCAGCCAGCCATCGGCCACGCGGGCGCTGATGTTGCCGGATGTGCCGGGGCAGAGGCCGCGGGCGGCGAGCTTGGCGCCCAACGCACAAATGGCGTCGCGCATCTTGGTTTCAGCAGTACTCATAGGCGCTCGAAGGCTTTGGTGAAGAAATCGGGGGCGCCGAAGTTGCCGGACTTCAACGCCAGCAGCATCGGCTTCTTGGCAATCGATGCCGTCCAGGGCACGCCGGGATCGATCTCGGGGCCGATCCGCAGCGCCGTGATGTCCAGGGCGCCGACCACGGCGCCCGAGGTCTCTCCGCCTGCGACGACCATCCGGCCGACTCCGGCCTCGACGAGACCGCGCGCCAGCGCCGCCATCGTCTTCTCGATCGCGAGGCTCGATTTCTCGACGCCGTACTTGGCTTGCAGCGCCTTCACGGCCTCTGGCTTGTCGCTGGCCGAAAGCAGGATCGGGCCGTTGCCGAGCTTGCCCTTGGCCCAGCCCAGCGCCTTGGCGGCGACATCCTCGCCACGGCAGATCGCGTCGGTGTCGAGCGCCAGATGCGCCCCTTTGAAGGCCGCGATCTGGCCCAGGGTCGCGGCAGAGCAGGAGCCCGCGAGGACCGCGGCGGCACCCGCAACCTTGGGCAGAGCATCGGCCCCGGCCTTGTGGGGCAGCAGGCCGCGACGGCGGTAGGCGGCAGGCAGGCCGAGCGCGACGCCCGAACCGCCCGTGACCAGCACATCGTCGCCGATGGCTTCGCCGATGATGCCGAGGTCGGTGTCAGCCACGGCATCGACCACGACATGGCGCACGCCGTCGGCAGCGAGCTTGTCGAGCGCAGCCCGGAGGCTCGCAGAACCCGCCTGCACCTGCTTCAGCGGCGTCAGCCCGACCCTGTGCTTGGTCTGGCGTGCCAGTACCCGCACCAGGCTGGCATCCGTCATCGGCGTCAGCGGATGATGACGCATATGCGAGTCCGACAGCAGCACGTCGCCAACGAAGAGGTGGCCGAAGAAGATGGTCCGGTTGTTCTCGGGGAAAGCGGGGCAGTAGATCGCCTGCTTTGCCTTGAGTGCGTCGAGCAGCGCGTCGCCCACCGGGCCGATGTTGCCGGCATCGGTCGAGTCGAAGGTCGAGCAGTACTTGAAGAAGAAGCGGACGCAGCCCGCTGCCTGCAATGCCTTCAGCGCATCGAGCGACTGGGATACCGCTTCCTTCGCCGGGATGGATCGCGTCTTGAGCGCGACGACCACGGCATCGACGTCGTCGGGGATCGTGCCCGTGGCGGGAACGCCGATGGTCTGGATGGTCCGCATGCCGCCCTTGACCAGCATGCCCGCGATGTCGGTTGCGCCGGTGAAGTCGTCGGCGATTACTCCGAGAATAGCCATGAGCCGACGTTAGGCGATGATCGTCACTGGCATCCAGAACTTTCGACGCCGTGCACGTCGTCTGTCTTCATTCTCGCCGTCGTAGTGGTGCAGTGGCGGAGCCGGATCGAATGTATCGCGAGTATCGAGTGAATTTACATTTACGATTCCGATGGCCTTGCCGTCGTCGGGCATGGCAGCACCGACGTAAGTGCCGCACTTCGCGCACAGCAGGTAGTCGGTGATGCCGAGCCCGAAGCGATAGCGCGACAGGCTCCCCGGCGCCGCCTGGAACTCGACGGCTCCTGCGGGATCACCCATCGTGCGCGCGCCATGGCGGCGGCAGAAGCTGCAGGCGCAGCGGCCAACCCGCATCTCCTCGGGCTTCTTCGCCGAGGTGAGGGTGATCTTCACAGCACCGCAATGGCAGGATCCGGGATATGTCGTCATGGCGTGACCAAGGTGACTCTGAAATCGTTGACGTTGGTGCGGGTGGGGCCGGTGACGACACTGTCACCTAACAGGCCGAAGAAGCCGTGGCCGTCATTGTCGTCGAGCATGGTCTGCGGATCACGGCCCTTGGCGCGCGCGCGCGCCAGCGTGTCGGGCGCGAAGATCGCACCGGCGATATCTTCCGCGCCGTCGACGCCGTCGGTGTCCGCGGCGAGGCCCCAGACGCCGGGCGTGCCGTTCGCGGCAATGGCCTCGGCCATCAGATATTCGACATTGCGCCCGCCACGACCCTTACCGCGGATCGTCACCGTGGTTTCGCCGCCGGACAGGATCACGGCCGGCTTGCCGCCACGCTTCAGGAGATCGAGCCCCTGACGTGCGTGCGTGGCGCCGAGTTCGCGCGCTTCGCCTTCGAGATTGTCGCCCAGCATGACCACGTCGCAGCCCTGCTGGCGGGCGACGGCCGCCGCCGCTTCGAGCGAGCGCTTCGGTGTGGCGACCATGATCGTTTCGACATTCGCCAGCCGCGGATCGCCGGGCTTGGGTGTTTCCTCGACCTTGCCGGCGGCTCCCGCCTTCAGATGGGCGAGGACCGGGGCCGGCGGATCGAGGCGGTACTTGGCGAGGACGGCCAGCGCATCGGCGAAGCTCGTCTTGTCGGCAACGGTCGGACCGGAGCCGATCACGCCGGGATCGTCGTTGGGCACGTCGGAGATCAGCCACGACAGCACGTGCGCGGGTTGCGCGGCGATGGCGAGCCGCCCGCCCTTGATCATCGAGAGGTGCTTTCGCACCGTGTTCATCTCGACGATGTTGGCGCCCGATTTCAGCAGCGCACGGTTGACCTCCTGCTTGTCTTCCAGGGTGAGGCCGGGTGCCGGCAGCGAGAGCAACGCCGATGCGCCGCCGGAAATGAGGCAGAGCACGCGATCGTCGGCGCCGAGCCCCTGCACGCGTTCGAGGATGCGACGGGCCGCCTCGCGTCCCTTGGCGTCGGGCACGGGGTGAGAGGCTTCGACGATTTCGATGCGCTTGCAGGCCTCGCCATAGCCGTAGCGGGTGACCACAAGTCCTTCGAGCGGATAGGGCCACTGATCCTCGACGGCTTTGGCCATGGCGGCACTTGCCTTGCCGGCGCCGATGACGACGGTCTTTCCTTTCGGTGGCTGTAGCTTGGCGATGAAGGGGGCTAGACAGGTTTCGGGGCGGGCGACGGCCAAAGCGGCGTCGAACATGGCGCGCAGCAGGGCGCGGGCGTCAGCATCTTTCATTTGCGTGATCTTCGCACTATAGGGGCTCGATGCAACAACTGCTGGGGCCTGGCGATCCGCCGCCCTTTTCCGTCATGAATGAAAAGGGCAAGGCACCGCTGCTGTTGCTCTGTGACCATGCCAGCAAGGCGGTGCCGAAAGCACTGGGCTCCCTCGGCATTTCGGAGACCGAGCTGTCACGCCATATCGGCTGGGATATCGGCGGTCTCGACGCCGCCATCGCGCTTTCCACCGTGCTCGATGCGCCGCTGGTCGCGTCAGGCTATTCGCGGCTGGTAATCGACTGCAACCGCTGGCCGGGCGGCGAGGGCTCGACTCCGGAGGTCAGCGACGGCACCGTCGTACCGGCCAACCAGGGGCTCACTCGGGAGCAGGTCGATGCCCGGGCGGAGGCCTGCTTCTGGCCCTATCACCGGGAGGTCGACCGCGTGCTCGATGCCATGACCGCCGGCAACCGCCAAGTTTGCCTGCTGGTCGTGCATTCCTTCACGCCGGTCATGAAAGGGTTCGTGCGCCCCTGGCATGTCGGCGTCCTGTGGAACGACGACCCGCGCCTGCCGGAACCGCTGCTGACCGAACTGCGGCGAGACTCCGAACTGGTCGTCGGCGACAACGAACCCTACTCGGCCCGCGCCTCCTACGAGTACACGCTGACGGCCCATGCGCGATCCCGAGCCATTCCGCATTGTTCGCTGGAAGTGCGTCAGGACCTCATGGCGACGCCGGATGACGCGCGCACCTGGGGCCGGCGACTGGCGCCGGCGATCCGCTCGGCTGTTGCGCGGGCCCTGTCGTGACGTGCGCATCCTCGCCCTTGCCGGCTGGTTTATGCGGCGGGCTGCGCCTATATCCTCGGACGAAGCTTTGATCTTCGTGGTTCCAGGAGACGATCATGGACGACAAGACCCGTACCGAACTCGAGGCCGCCGCTTTTCGCCGCCTGGTCTCGCATCTGCAGGAACGTACCGACGTCCAGAACATCGACCTGATGAATCTGGCCGGTTTCTGCCGCAACTGCCTGTCGCGCTGGTATCGCGAGGA
>Ga0209792_1001122_pt1 | contig 14131 bp, 12 predicted proteins | sample EBPBio142005_DNA_FD_185860 | JGI IMG/M metagenome (GOLD analysis project Ga0209792, IMG submission 185860) | Wastewater treatment Type I Accumulibacter community from EBPR Bioreactor in Madison, WI, USA - Reactor 1_6/14/2005_ DNA (SPAdes)... | ecosystem: Engineered > Bioreactor > EBPR >... | reverse complement strand
TGCTCAAGTCCGCGTATGTCAGCCTGCCCAACATCCTGGCCGGCAAACAGCTCGTTCCCGAGCTGCTGCAGGATCAGTGCACCGCGCAAAATCTGCACGCGGCCCTGCTGCACTGGTTCCGCGATGCCGATGCCGTCGCCGCGCTGCAACCGCAATTCCTGGCCATCCATGAAACCCTGCGCCGCGACGCCTCGGCACGCGCCGCCGACGCGGTCGCTTCGCTGCTGTCATCGCACGCATGAACCTGCTGCTGGTTGCCGGCGTGGACGAAGCCGGACGCGGCCCGCTGGCCGGGCCGGTTTGTGTGGCCGCCGTCATCCTCGATCCGGCTCACCCGATCGGGGGATTGAACGATTCCAAGCAACTCAGCGAGCGCAAGCGTGAGGCGCTGTATCCGCTGATCATCGAACATGCGCTGGCATGGCGGATCGAATTCGTGGAAGCAGACGAAATCGATGCGCTCAACATCCTGCAGGCGACGATGACCGGCATGCGCCGCGCCGTTTGCGCGCTTTCGCCTGCGGCAGGACACGCACTGATCGACGGCAACCGCATTCCCGACGGCATGCCCTGCGCCGCTACCGCGATCATCGACGGCGATGCGTCGGAACCCTCGATCATGGCTGCGTCGATCCTCGCCAAGGTCGCGCGCGATGCGCGCATGCGCGAACTGCATGCGCAATATCCGCAATACGGCTTCGATCGCCACAAAGGCTACCCCAGCGTGATGCACCGCGACGCCCTGCAGAAGCATGGACCGTGCCCACAGCATCGCCGCAGTTTCGCTCCGGTTCAGCGCGCGCTTGCGGCATGCATTCGACATGACGATAGGCACCTCGCTTCCGGCACATGACGTGGCCGCACGCGGCGCACATGCTGCGTTTGCCTGGATAGACGATGTGGCTGCGTGCGCAAGCCCGCCGACGCTGGCACCAGCCTCCCCCGCTCGTCGGCTTCATGAGGTGAACCATGCTCAGGAGAACCGCAGCGCCTGCCGACACGCCGCTGCCGTGGAAAGATCGCCCCGATCACCCCAACCGCGACAACATCAATGGCCTACGCCTCGATAACGATGCCGTCGCGCGCTTTGACCGGCTGCTGCACGAGATCCATCCGGAAGCGCCGACGGTCGACACCGACCGCATCGCCACCCTCGGCCGCTGGCTGCAGGATCTGCCGGTGGATCGCGCACGCACCGCGCTGGACGAGCGCCTGTCGCGCATCGAGCAACTCCGCGCGATGCTGGACGATGCCGATTGGGACCGCCGCGAAGACACCTGCGACCGCGTACGCCGGCTGCTGGCCTACCTCGACCAGGACCACGACCTGATCCCCGATGCGGTGCCGCTGCTCGGCCTGCTGGACGACGTGATCCTGCTGGAGCTGGCGTGGCCGGCGGTAGCGACCGAAGCCGAGGACTACGCCGATTTCTGCGAGTACCGCGCTTCGACCGCCCCCGATGGCGACGGCGCGCAACGCCGCGAGGCCTGGATCCGCGACCGCCTGGACGCGCTGGCGCTGTACCAGTACAACGCCCGGGTCAACGAGAGCCATTACGTCGAGAGCGCCCATCCGGATCGTCCGTTCCGCATCGGCTGAACCGGCGCGGCCGACATGAGGCATGACGGGCCGGTTCGCCGGCCTGTCAAGCCTTGCCCGCAACCCTGCCTCGGCCTACCCTGCGGTCTGGTTACGCGGTATTGCGATGTCCGCCCGTTTCGTCCCCTTGCACCTGCACAGCGAATACTCGCTGGTCGATTCGACGATCCGTATCCCGGAGCTCGTCGCGGCCTGCGTGGCGCGCGGTTTGCCGGCGGTGGCGGTCACCGACCAGAACAACCTGTTCGCGCTGGTCAAGTTCTACAAGGAAGCGGAAAAAGTCGGCATCAAGCCGATCGCCGGCGCCGATGTGCTGATCGCCGAGGGCACCGCCGCACCATCGCGCCTCACCCTGCTATGCCGCGACAACGACGGCTACCTCAACTTGTCGCAGCTGCTGACCCGCGCATGGATGGAAGGCCACCGCGTCGATGGCGTGGTCGCGCGCCCCGCGTGGTTGGCGGAGAACGCCGGGTTGTTCGCCATCGCCGGCCCGCATTCGGAACCCGGGCTGCTGTTCGCCTCCGGCCGCCACGATCTTGCCGAACAGGCGTTGGCCGACCTGCAAGCGAAGTTCGGCGAACGCCTGCACCTGGAACTGCTGCGCACCGGCCGCACCGGCGAAGACGCCTTCAATGCGTTCGCGCTGGACATGTCGGCACGCCGCGGCATTCCGGTGCTCGCCAGCAACGACGTGCGCTTCCTCGATGCCGACGGTTTCGACGCACACGAAGCGCGCGTGTGCATCGCCAGCGGCCGTGTGCTCGACGATGCCCGCCGCCCGCACGACTACAGCGCGCAGCAATACCTGAAATCGCCCGAGGAAATGGCGGCGCTGTTCGCCGACGTGCCGGACGCGCTGGACAACAGCGTCGCACTGGCGCAGCGCTGCAACTTGGCACTGCGGCTGGGCACCTACTACCTGCCCGCCTTCCCGGTACCCAGCGACGAGACGCTGGACAGCTGGATCCGCAGCCAATCGCGCGATGGCCTTGCGCAGCGCCTGCAGAAAGCCCCGTTGGCCGAGGGCAAGTCGCGCGCGGATTACGACGCGCGGCTTGAGCTGGAGCTCGACGTCATCGTCGAGATGGGCTTCCCCGGCTACTTCCTGATCGTGGCCGACTTCATCAATTGGGCCAAGCAGCACGGCATCCCGGTCGGCCCCGGCCGCGGTTCCGGCGCCGGTTCGCTGGTCGCGTGGGCGCTGGGCATCACCGACCTCGACCCGCTGCCCTACGACCTGCTGTTCGAGCGCTTCCTGAATCCCGAACGCGTGTCGATGCCGGACTTCGACATCGACTTCTGCATGGATCGCCGCGATGAGGTGATCGATTACGTCGCGCGCAAATACGGTCGCGACCGCGTATCGCAGATCATCACTTACGGCACGATGGCGGCCAAAGCAGTGCTGCGCGATGCCGGCCGCGTGCTCGGCTTCCCGTACGGCTTCGTCGATGGTTTGGCCAAACTCATCCCGTTGCAGCCCGCCGATCCGATGACGCTGGAAGATGCGATCGGCATCGGCCAGCGCGCGCAGAAACAGCCGGATCGCATCGTCACCGAGTTCAAGGATCGCTACGAAAGCGAAGACGATGTCCGTGACCTGGTCGATCTTGCGCTGCAGCTGGAAGACTTGACGCGCAACGCCGGCAAGCACGCCGGCGGCGTGGTGATCGCCCCCAGCCCGCTGCAGGATTTCTGCCCGCTGTTCGCCGAACATGACGGCCACGGGTTAGGCCGCAACCCGGTCACCCAGTTCGACAAGGACGACGTCGAATCGATCGGCCTGGTGAAGTTCGACTTCCTCGGCCTGCGCACGCTGACGATCATCGATTGGGCGGTCAAGGCGATCAATGTGCGGCGCGCGCGCGAAGGCCAGGACGCGCTCGACATCACCGCGCTGGAACTCACCGACAAGGCCGCCTACGAGTTGTTCGCGCGCGGCGATTCGGTGGCGGTGTTCCAGTTCGAATCGCGCGGGATGCGCGAACTGCTCAAGCGCGCGAAGCCCGACACCTTCGAGGACATCATCGCGCTGGCCGCGCTGTTCCGCCCCGGCCCGTTGGGCAGCGGGATGGACAAGCAATGGTGCGACCGCAAGCACGGCATCGAAGACGTCAGCTATCCGCATCCGGCGCTGGAGCAGGTGCTGTCGCCGACCTACGGCGTGATCGTGTACCAGGAACAGGTGATGCAGATCGCCCAGGTGCTGGCTGGCTATTCGCTGGGCGGCGCCGACCTGCTGCGCCGTGCGATGGGCAAGAAGAAAGCCGAGGAAATGGCGAAGGAGCGCGCCAAGTTCGAGGCGGGCGCCGCCGAACGCGGCGTGGATCCGCGCACGGCAACGCAGATCTTCGACCTGATGGAAAAATTCGCGGAGTACGGCTTCAACAAGTCGCACTCCGCCGCCTACGCGCTGGTCGCCTACCAGACCGCGTGGCTGAAGGTGCATTACCCGGCCGAGTTCATGGCCGCGGTGCTGTCCAGCGACATGGACAACACCGACAAGGTGGTCGGCTTCCTTGATGAGGCACGCGCGCTCGGTTTGACCGTGTTGCCGCCTGACGTGAATGCATCGACCTACATGTTCGAAGCCACCGATCCTGCGACTATTCGCTACGGCCTGGGCGCGGTGAAGGGCGTGGGCCGTGGTGCCTGCGAAGCCATCGTCGCCGCACGCGAAGACGGCGGCGTGTTCACCGACCTGCTCGATTTCAGCAAGCGCGTGGATGCCTCCGGCCTCAACAAGCGCACGCTGGAAGCGCTGATCCATGCAGGCGCGATGGACGCGCTGGCGAAGAACCGCGCTTCGCTGATGCTGCAGCTGCCGGAAGTGCTGAAGGCCACCGACCAGATCGCCAAGAACCGCGAGGCCGGCATGGTCGACATGTTCGGCAATGCGACCGGTGCGCCGGACATCCATATCGACCTGCCCGAATGCGACGAATGGCCGCTGGCGCAGAAGCTGCAAGGCGAGCGCGAAACACTGGGCCATTACCTCAGCGGACATCCGCTGGATCCGCATCGCGAGGAACTGAAGCGGCTGGTCGGCCACGACCTGGCCTCGCTGGATGCGCTGTGGGAATCGCGACCGGCGGAAGCACGCAAGGGCTGGCGCCAGCAGATGCAGGCGGTGGTCGCGGGGCAAGTGATCGGCATGCGCAAGCGCGGCGATTCGCAGGCCTTCGTGCAACTGGAAGACGGCCGCGGGCGCATCGAATGCGCCTTCTTCGGCGACGAATGGCAGGAATACGCGCCACTGCTGACCCGCGACCGCATCCTGGTGGTCGAAGGCGACCTGCGCGAGGACGAATTCAGCGGCGGCTTCGCCTTGCGCGCCAAGCGCGCCTGGGACTACACGCAACTTTGCGGGCAGCAAGCGCAACGGCTGTCGATCCGCCTCGACCTACGCGCACCCGGCGCGCTGCAGCAGTTCGAGCAAGTGCTGAAGACCCACACCGGCAGCACGCCCGTGCTGATCGAAGCCACCACCGAGTCAGGTATAGGCCGGCTCACCATCAACGGCGGCCGCGGCCTGCGCATGGATGCGGCCCTGCCCGGCCTGCTGCGCAGCCTGCCCGGCGTGCAGGCGGTGAACGTGCACCTAGGCAAGCCCTGGGTGCAGTAGGGCTACCTACGGCTCGGTATGGCGGGCCTGCTGGGCTAGACTGTCCGGATGAATCCGAACTACCTCGACTTCGAGCAGCCGATCGCCGACCTGGAAGCCAAGATCCAGGAACTGCGGCATGCCAGCAACGGCCCGGCGGTCAATATCGATGCCGAAGTGCATGCGCTGCAGGACAAGCTGCGCAAGCGCACCGCGACCATCTTCCGCGACCTCACCCCGTGGCAGGTTTCGCAGCTGGCGCGGCATCCCTCGCGGCCGTACACCCTCGACTACATCCGGGTGATCTGCGACGAATTCCAGGAACTCGCCGGCGACCGTGCCTTCGCCGACGACAACGCCATCGTCGGCGGCCTGGCCCGCATCGACGGCCGCCCGGTCATGGTCATCGGCCATGAAAAAGGCCGCGATACCAAGGCCAAGGTGCGCCGCAATTTCGGCATGTCCAAGCCCGAGGGCTACCGCAAGGCGCTGCGCCTGATGAAGATGGCCGAGCGTTTCGGCCTGCCGCTGCTGACCTTCATCGACACCGCCGGCGCGTGGCCCGGCATCGACGCGGAGGAGCGCGGTCAGTCGGAAGCGATCGCTCGCAACCTGATGGAAATGGCCGAACTCAAGGTACCGATCATCTGCACGGTGATCGGCGAAGGCGGCAGCGGCGGCGCACTCGCCATCGGCGTCGGCGACCGCACCCTGATGCTGGAATACAGCACCTATTCGGTAATCACCCCGGAAGGCTGCGCCTCGATCCTCTGGCGCGATGCCGGCAAGGCCAAGGACGCGGCGGAGCAACTCGGCCTCACCGCCAAGCGCCTGTCCGGCCTGGGCCTGATCGACAAGGTGGTGCGCGAACCCACCGGCGGCGCGCACCGCAACCCGGTACAGATGGCCAAGCGGCTGAAGGCCGTGCTGCTGAATGAGCTCGATGCACTCGAAGGCGTACCGGTGGATGCGCTGCTGCAACGCCGCTACCAGCGCCTGCGCGGCTACGGCGCGTACGACACCGCCAGCTGAGCCATGCGCGAATCCGCGCTGCATGACGCGGTAAAGCGCGACGACGGCCGATCGATCCTGGTCGGCTACAGCGGCGGCCTCGACTCCAGCATGCTGCTGCACTTGTTGGCGAATGACACGGATGCGCGTCGCAACGGCCTGCGCGCAATCCATGTACATCATGGCTTGCATCCTGATGCGGATCGCTGGGCTGCTGATTGCGAACGCGAATGCATGGCTCTCGGGATTTCACTGCAAGTCGTGCGCGTCGACGTGGATCGCAATGCCGGGCTCGGCATCGAGGGCGCGGCGCGCGCGGCACGCCATCGCGCGTTCGCGGAGGCATTGCACGACGACGAGGTCCTCGCCCTTGCCCACCATCGCGACGACCAGGCCGAAACCTTCCTGCTGCGTGCATTGCGCGGCTCCGGCGTGGATGGGCTGGCGGCGATGCAGCCGTGGCGCGAATACGCGCCCGGCTGGCTGTGGCGCCCGCTACTCGACATCGTACAAGGCGAGTTGCACGAATACGCGCGCGCGCATCAATTGCGATGGATCGACGACCCGAGCAATGCGGATTCGGGCTTCGATCGGAATTTCCTGCGCAACCAGGTGATGCCGCTGCTGCGCGAACGCTGGCCGCATGCGGGCGATGGATTCGCGCGCAGCGCTGCATTGAGCGCGCAGGCGGCGGACCTGCTGGATCTGGAAGATGCCGGCGCATTGCTGCGCGCGATGCGCGACGAGCGCACGCTCGACATTCCGGCCTTGCTGGAAATTCCGTTGCAGCGCAGGGCGCGCATCCTGCGTCGCTGGATCGATGGCCTGGGCTTGCCACCGTTGCCGCGCAACGGCATCGACCGCATCGAAACCGAACTGCTGCTCGCGCGCGAATACGCCGAAGCGCGTTTCGACTGGGCCGGCGCGCGCGTGCAGCGCTGGCGAAACACGCTGCATGCGAGCCGCATCCATGAACCGTTGCCGCAGGACTGGTCGCAGGATTGGGATGGCAGCGCAGCGCTAGCATTGCCGACTGGCGACCGCATGGAATTGCTCGGCGCCGACCGTTTCGAGACGCCCGTGCGCGTGCATGCAAGGCAAGGCGGCGAACGTATCTTGTTGCCGGAACGTACCCATCATCATGCGCTGAAGCATGTTCTACAGGATCGCGACGTCCCGCCGTGGCAACGCATGCGCATGCCGCTGCTGTCCGCCAGCGGCGAGCTGCTGGCCGCCGGCGATGGCATCCTCTCCGCGCGGATGGACGCTTGGCTGCGCACGCACGGCGCGCGCCTGCGCTGGATCACGCTGGCGTAAACTGCGCGCATGGCAAAGAAACCCGCTCCCGAGACCTCGCCCGTTGCCGACTTCGAGACCTCGATGCAGTCGCTTGAGGAACTGGTCGGCAAGATGGAAGCCGGCGAAATGACGCTGGAGGAATCGCTGGCCGCCTACGAACGCGGCGTCGGCCTGTATCGCCGCTGCCAGACAGCGCTGGAGCAGGCCGAACTGCGCGTGCGCCAGCTCAGCGATCCGGCCAAGCCGGACGACGCCCAAGCCTTCGCCGCCGACGATGCCTGACGCAGACTTCGCGGCTTGGCGCGCACGCGTCGAAGCCGCGCTCGACCGCGCGCTGCCTTCCGCCGATGCCGCGCCGCACCGGCTACACGCGGCAATGCGCCATGGCGTGCTCAATGGCGGCAAGCGCATGCGTCCACTGCTCGCGTACGCCGCCGGCAACGCGTTCGGCGCGACGGATGAAGCATTGGATGCGGCGGCAACCGCCGTCGAACTCATCCACTGCTATTCGCTGATCCACGACGACCTGCCGGCGATGGACGACGACGCCCTGCGCCGTGGTCAGCCGACCGTGCATGTCGCCTTCGACGAAGCCACCGCGATCCTGGCTGGCGATGCGCTGCAGTCGCTGGCATTCGAGGTGCTGGCCGATGCACCGCTACCTGCAGAACGCCGCGTGGCGATGCTGGCCGAACTGGCCCGTGCCTCGGGGGCTGGCGGCATGTGTGGCGGTCAGGCACTCGACATCGATGCGACCGGGAACGCGAAATGGGGTCAGAGTCATGTTTTCGGTCGGGATGTGTCGCTTGATGATTCTGTTCGACCGAAAAATGACTCTGACCCCGTTTCGCTCGCCGACCTCGAACGCCTGCACGCACTGAAGACCGGCGCATTGCTGCGCGCGGCGGTGCGTCTGGGCGCGATCGCCGCAGGTGCGAGTGCTGCCGATCGCATCGCACTGGACCGCTACGCCGATGCGCTGGGCCTGGCCTTCCAGATCCGCGACGACCTGCTCGACATCGAAGGCGATGCCGCCACACTCGGCAAGACCGCTGGCAAGGACATCGAACAGGGCAAGGTCACCTTCCCGGCGCTGCTCGGCATCGAGGCCAGCCGCGCGCGACTGGCCGAACTCGCGGCGGTGATGGACGCCGCATTGGAACAACTGCCGGCAGACACCACCGCGCTGGCCGCGCTCGGACGCAAGGTCATCGAGCGCGACCGTTGATGTCGCTCAGTTGAACAGGCGGATCGTCAGCGGGTAGCGATACGCCTGGCCGTCATAGGCCTTGAACGCGGCGACGACGCTGCACACGAACCAGGTGACCGCGATCGCGGCGACCACGAGCAGCAGCACCAACCCGGCGGGCGCGGTGACCAGCAGGCCGATGCCCAGGGTCAGCACGGTCGCGCCCAGCAGCAAGACGCCAATCAGCGCCGCGACGCAGGCATAGATCAGCATGCTGAGGTTGAAATTCACCGCTTCCTTCGCGTGTTCGGCGGCGAATGCGGACTTGTCGCGCACCAGCAGCCACACGCAGAACGCAGCCAATGCGCCGGCCACACCTGCGATCCAGCTGGTCGCCAGCGCCGCCAGCAAGGCAGCGACCGGCGCGCTGGCCGCCCACAGGCGTTCGCTCTGGCTCGGGGACAGGGTTTGCATGTTGGTGGCTTCCATCATCGGCTCCCGCCGGAAACATTCCGGCATGAGGAGAGGATGGGGGCGCACACCCGCCACGCAAGACGACATGCGACCGGGCCCGCCCAGCGGCGACGAATGGCCGCCAGCGGCGACCAAACGCCTGCCGCAGCGGCGCGTCTTACTTGATCAGCCGCAGGGTGAGCGGATAGCGATAGGCCACGCCATCATTGGCCTTGACCGCCGCGATGATGGTCAGGATCAGCCACGCGATACCGACGATCACCATCAACGGGAACGTCACGATCAGGCCGATCCCGAGCGTGAGCACCGACAGCAGGAACAGGCACAGGAACACGATGCCCACGGTGATGTTGGAGTTCAGCGCTTCCTTGCCCTGGTCGTCGACGAAGGGCATCGTTTCTTTCTTGACCAGCCAGATGATCAGCGGGCCGATGAAGCAACCGACGCTGCCCGCCCAGCCCGAAGTCAGCAAGCCGCCCAGCAAGGCAGACAGGTGCGCGAACATCGCCCATTGCCGCTCGTCCTGCGGGATTCCAGACGAGGGTGCCGGCGGCGGCACGGGCGGTGGCGTGACGGTTTCGTTCTGTTCCATGCTGGTTTCCCCGGTCTGACGGCGCGACGCCGCACGACCGAGCATAACGCCATCCGGTGACGCCCGTGGCCGGCGAAACCCGGATCAACCGCTGCCGGCCACCGTCATCTTCCCGACCAGGATCGAACCGGTGCGGATGTGCGAACGCGGATCGACGTCGGTGCCGACGGCTTCGATGGCGCCGAACACCTGCTTCAGGTTGCCGGCGATGGTGATGCCGTCCACCGGATAGGCGATGCGCCCGTCCTCGATCCAGAACCCGGCGGCGCCGCGCGAATAATCGCCGGTGATCGCATTTACGCCCTGCCCCATGAGTTCGGTGACCAGCAGGCCGCGACCCATGCCGCGCAGCATCGATTCAAGATCACCCGCATTCGCATGTACCTGCAGGTTGTGCACGCCGCCCGCATTGGCGGTGGTCTGCAAACCCAGCTTGCGCGCCGAATAACTGCCCAGCACGTAGCGCTGGACGATGCCATCGCGCACCAGCGGCGATTCACGGGTGGCCACGCCTTCGCCATCGAACGATGCGGAACGGAAGCCGCGCGGCAGGAACGGCAGCTCCTCGATGCCGAACCACTCCGGGAATACCTGCGTGCCCGCGCTGTCCAGCAGGAAGCTGGCCTTGCGATACAGCGCACCGCCGGACACCGCGCCGATGTAATGCCCGATCAGCGAACGCGCCATCTCCGCGGCAAACAGCACCGGCACCTCGCCCGTAGGCAATTGGCGCGGCTGCATGCGTGCCAGCGTGCGTTCGGCAGCCTTGCGGCCCACTGCTGCGGCGGATTCGAGATCGGATTGCGCCAGCGCCACGCTGTACCAGCTGTCGCGCTGCATCGCGTCGCCTTCGCCGGCGATCAGCGCGCAGCCGATGCTGTACGAGGTGCTGCGCTCCGCACCCAGGAAACCGTGCGAATTCGCATACACGCTGAGCGAAGCGTTGGCATTGGCCGATGCGCCATCGGAATTGCCGATGCGCGAATCCAGCGCGCGGCCGGCGGCCTCGCAGGCCAGCGCGGTATCGATGGCGCGGTCGGCATCGAACGCCGCCGGGTGCCAACCATCGAATTCGCGCTGGGTGGTGGCCATCAGATCGGCATCGGCCAGGCCAGCGGCGGCATCGTCCTCGGTGAACTTGGCGATCGCGCAGGCCTGCGCCACCGTGGCTTCCAGGCTGGCCTCGCGCAGGTCGGCGGTGCTGGCACTGCCCTTGCGCTGGCCGAAATACACGGTCACCGCGATGCCGCGGTCGCGGGTGGCTTCCACCGTCTCCACCTCGCCCATGCGCACGTTGACCGCAAGCCCGGCGTCCTCGTTGCAGCTGACCTCGGCCTGGCTGGCGCCGGCGGCCTTGCAGCGGTCGAGCAAGCGCTCGGCAACCGCTGACAGGCGCTGCAGGCGCTCATGGCTGTCGTCGGCGACGGGGGCGATATCGATGGCGGAGCTGTTCAATGGATTATCCTGTAGCGATGCGAGGACGCGACGACGAAACCGGTGAATTCTTCAGCCCCAGCCGCAGCCAGCAACGGCGCGCGGCCTTGGATGTGCTGGAGCTGGGCGAACAACTGGCGGCGCTGAGTGCGGCGCAACTGGACAGGCTGCCGATTCCGGAGGAATTGCTTCCGCACATCCTCGAGACCCAGCGCATCACCTCCTACGGCGCGCGCAAGCGGCAGCTGGCGTTCCTGGCCAAGCAGATGCGCCGGCAAGACGACGAGGCGCTGGACGCGATCCGCGACGCGCTGAGCAAGGACGGCGATGCCGCGCGCAGGGAAACCGCTGCGATGCACCGCATCGAGGCCTTGCGCGACACCCTGCTGGGCGAGGATGGCGATGCGGCGATGACCGACCTGCTGGCCGCGCATCCGGACGCCGACCGGCAGAAGCTGCGCCAGTTGGTGCGCAACATTCACGACGAACGCAAGCGCAACAAACCGCCGCGTGCGTTCCGCGAGCTGTTCCGCGAACTGCGTGAATTGATGGCGCAGGGCGAAGACGCAGCGGACGACACGTTCGACGACGAAATCACCTAGCCCCGCTCGCGAGAGAGGGGTCGGGGTGAGGACGGCAGGCGCGGCACCACCCTCATCCGCCTTCGGCACCTTCTCCCGCCAGCGGGAGAAGGAAATAGCCAAAGCGCTCACGCCTTCGTCCCGCCAACCGTCAATTCCGAAATCAGCAACGATGGCTGGCCGACGCCCACCGGCACCGACTGCCCGTCCTTGCCGCAGATGCCGACGCCAGCGTCCAGTGCCATGTCATGGCCGATCATCGCCACCTTCTGCATGGTCTCAGGACCATTGCCGATCAGGGTGGCGCCCTTCACCGGCGCGGTGACCTTGCCGTCTTCGATCAGGTAGGCCTCGGTCGCGCTGAACACGTATTTGCCGCTGGTGATGTCGACCTGGCCACCACCGAAATTCACCGCGTACAGGCCGCGCTTCACCGAGGCGATCATCTCCTGCGGATCGTGCGTGCAGGCGCGCATATAGGTATTGGTCATGCGCGGCATCACCAGGTGCGCGAAGGACTCGCGACGGCCGTTACCGGTCGGTGCCATGCCCATCAGCCGCGCATTGAGCGTGTCCTGCATGTAGCCGACCAGCACGCCATCCTCGATCAGCGTAGTGCAATTCGTCGGCGTGCCTTCGTCGTCGATATTGAGCGAGCCGCGACGGCCGTCCAGCGTGCCGTCATCCACAATCGTCACGCCCTTGGCCGCCACCCGCTGGCCGATGCGGCCGGCGTAGGTGCTGGTGCCCTTGCGGTTGAAGTCGCCTTCCAGACCATGACCGACCGCCTCGTGCAACAGCACGCCCGGCCAGCCCGCGCCCAGTACCACCGGCATCACGCCGGCCGGCGCATCGACGGCATCGAGGTTCACCAACGCCTGGCGCAGCGCCTCGCGCGCGAATGTCTCCGGCTTGTCGCCGGCCAGCAGTTCCTCGTAGCCGTAACGGCCGCCGAAACCGGCATAGCCGGATTCGCGACGGCCGTTCTGCTCCACGATCACCTGCACGTTCATCCGCACCAGCGGGCGCACGTCGCCGGCCAGCACGCCGTCGCTGCGCGCCACCAGTACCGTATCCACCGCGCCAGACAGACTGACCATCACCTGCTGCACGCGCGGATCGAGCGCGCGCAGCAAACCGTCGACGCGACGCAAGGCCGCGACCTTGGCCTCGTTGCCCAGCGCATCGACCGGATCCAGCGCCGGATACAGCTGACGGCCACTGCTGCGCTGCAAGGCCTGCGCGCCGTGTTCGCGGCCGTCGCGGGCGATCGCGCGCGCCGATTGCGCGCTGGCGATCAGCGCCTGCGCATCCAGGTCATCGGAATAGGCGAAGCCGGTTTTCTCGCCGGAGATCGCACGCACGCCCACGCCCTGCTCGATGGCGTGCGCGCCGTCCTTGACGATGCCGTCCTCCATGCTCCAACTCTCGCGACGCGAATGCTGGAAATACAGGTCGCCGAAGTCGATGCCGGGGCCGAGCAGGCTGCCGAAGGCACGCTGCAGGCCGTCCAGGTCAAGTCCAGTGGGTGCCAGCAGGCGCGATTCGGCGATAGCGAGTTGGGTCATGGATGCAGTTCGTTCGGGTCGATGTAGAGATGGCGGCGAAGCAGCGCAGATCAACCCTTCGGCGGTTCCTTCGCCGGCTTGTCCTGCGCCGCCGGGCTGCGGGTGGTGACTTCGACCTTGGGCGAGCTCCATGGCCCGGTGACGCGATAGGTCTTGGCGCCCAGCCCCTGCAGCGGCTTGTCCAACACTGCGTTGGCCACCGCGCCGACTGCCGCGCCGATTGGACCGCCAGCAATCGCACCGACCGCCGTCAGCAGGCCGCCGGATTTCGGCAGCACGTCCACGGTCTGGTCGAAACGCTGGGTGCGCAGGTCCGCGCTGCCGCGCACGAAGATGTCGGCAGCAGGCCCCTTGATCGCCAGGTTGTCGGTGCGTGCCACGCCCTGCACCAGGCGCACATCGCCCTTGATGCTGTCGAAGGTGAAGCCCTTGTCGAAGATGTCGCTGAAATCCAGGGTCAAGCGGCGTGGCAGCTGGGCGATGCCGAACAGGCCCAGCACGCGGCCCGCACCGGGTTCGATCTCCAGCAGGCGGCCATCGCGGGCTTCCAGCGCGACGTTGGCATCCAACGTGTTCGGGTCGAACGCCTCCGGCCCACCGCGCCAGTTCGCCTCCACGCCCAGCTTGCCCTTGCCTCCACCGACCTGTCCGCCCAGGCCAAGGCCGGCGAGCAACGCGCCGATGTCGTCGCTGCCCACGTTCAAGCGCAGTTGCGTGCGCGCGGCATCGCCACGGCCCAGCCAACTGCCGCTGGCAGTCAGGCGCTGCTTCGTCCCG
>Ga0209792_1001120_pt1 | contig 14138 bp, 13 predicted proteins | sample EBPBio142005_DNA_FD_185860 | JGI IMG/M metagenome (GOLD analysis project Ga0209792, IMG submission 185860) | Wastewater treatment Type I Accumulibacter community from EBPR Bioreactor in Madison, WI, USA - Reactor 1_6/14/2005_ DNA (SPAdes)... | ecosystem: Engineered > Bioreactor > EBPR >... | reverse complement strand
GATGCCGCCGCAGCACACCTTGACGCCCGCGGCGCGCACATGCCGCAGGGTGTCCAGGCGATCCTGGTAGCTGCGCGTGCTGACCACGTCCTGGTAGTACTCGGGGGCGGTATCCAGGTTGTGGTTGTAGTAGTCCAGCCCGGCGGCTTTCAACGCCTGCGCCTGGTGCGGCTGCAGCATGCCCAGAGTGGCGCAGGTCTGCAGGCCCAGACCCTTCACCGTGCGGATCAGCTCCGACATTTTTTCGATGTCGCGGTCCTTGGGCGCGCGCCAGGCCGCGCCCATGCAAAAGCGCGTGGCACCGGCATGCTTGGCGGCCTGCGCGGCAGCGCGCACCTCATCCACGGCCATCAGCTTTTGCGCCTGCACCCCCGTGTCGAAATGACTGGACTGCGGGCAGTAGCCGCAGTTTTCGGCGCAGCCGCCGGTCTTGACTGACAGCAGGGTTGCCAGTTCGATGTCACCCGCCGGCCAATACTGGCGGTGCACCTCCTGGGCCTGCCAGAGCAAGTCCATGAAGGGGCGATCCAGCAGCTCCTGCACCGCCTGTACGCTCCAGCGCTGCGCCGCGGCAGGCGACGCGTGGGCGGGCCGGGCATGGTTTGCGGGGGTTGGCGCATCGGCCAGAAAAACAGTTGTCATGCATCACTCCAAAACGCAGCCAGGCTGCAGGGCGGCTGCGATTGTGTGAATGCCGTTGCGCGCTGTGAAGCCCCCGCGCCGCAAATAGTTGGCACTTAATTTCTGCCTGTAAAACAGCCCAAAAGCGCTCATTTTTTGCGGCAGAAGCAGACCAATTGGCCATTTTTGAAGGCAAATGACGACGCAAACACCATTCGTCGCCAATGCCGGCCAATCAGGCGGCAACTGCGGCGAATGCTGGCGAAACCGCTGGCGAAATGAAGCCAGAAATATCGCAGGAGCCCGCCGTCACGCCGTGAACTGCAGCGCCGCCAGGCGCGCGTAGGCGCCGTCTGCGGCCATCAAGGCGGCATGGCTGCCCTGCTCGACGATGCAGCCGTGGTCCAGCACCACGATGCGGTCGGCATGCTGCACCGTGGCCAGGCGGTGCGCGATGACCAGGGTGATGCGGCTGCCGGCGCGGCTTTGCAGTGCCGCGTCCAGCGCCTGCTGCACCACGCGCTCGCTGTGCGCGTCCAGGGCGCTGGTGGCTTCGTCCAGCAGCAGCACCGGCGCATCCTTGAGCAGTGCGCGGGCGATGGCGATGCGCTGGCGCTGGCCGCCCGACAGGCGCACGCCATGCTCGCCGAGGAAGCTGTCGTAGCCCTGCGGCAGTGCCTCGATGAAGTCGTGCGCGAAGGCGGCACGTGCGGCGTTGATGACTTCTTCGCGCGTCGCCTCGGGGCGTGCGTAGCGGATGTTGTCCAGCGCGCTGCTGGAAAAAATCACCGCGTCCTGCGGCACGGTGGCGATGCGCCCGCGCAGCGCGTGCAGATCGAGGCCGCGGATGTCCTGGCCGCCCAGCAGGATGCGCCCTGCCTGCACGTCGTAGAAGCGCTGCAGCAGCTGGAACACGGTGGACTTGCCGGCGCCGCTGGCGCCCACCAGCGCCACCGTCTCGCCGGGCGCCAGGTGCAGCGTGAAGCCCGCCAGCGCCGCACGGTCGGGGCGCGAGGGGTAGTGAAAATCCACCGCCTCGAAGGCCACGGCCAGCGGCTGGCCCGGGGCGAGCCCTTGCAGCGTGCCGGCCTCGGGCGAGCGGATGGCGGGCCGCGTGGCCAGCAGCTCCATCAGCCGCTCCATGGCGCCGGCCGCGCGCAGCAGGTCGCCATAGACCTCGCCCAGCACGGCCACGGCGCCGGCCAGGAAGAGCGCGTAGACGATGGTCTGGCCCAGGCTGCCGGCGCTCATCTGCCCGGCCAGCACCGCCTGGCTGCCGCGGTACAGACCCCACAGCAGCAGCGCGGCATTGGCGATGATGATGAAGGCCACGAGCAGCGCACGTACGCCGCTGCGGCGCACGGCGGTCTGGAAGGCGGCCTCGGCCGAGGCGGCAAAGCGCGCCGCCTCGCGCCGCTCGGCGGTGAAGCCCTGCACGATGGGAATGGCGCCCAGCACCTCGGCGGCGATGGCGCTGGCATCGGCCACGCGGTCCTGGCTGGCGCGCGACAGGCGGCGCACGCTGCGGCCTATCCACATGGTGGGCAGCACAACCATCAACACGGCGGCCAGCGCCGCCGACATCACCACGGGGTTGGTCCACACCAGCATGGCCAGCGCGCCCAGGCCCAGCACGGCATTGCGCAGGCCCAGCGAGAACGACGAGCCGATGACGGTCTGCACCAAGGTGGTGTCGGCCGTCAGGCGCGAGAGCACCTCGCCGGTCTGCGTGGTCTCGAAGAAGGCCGGGCTTTGCGTGAGCACATGGGCGTAGACGCGGCTGCGCAGGTCGGCCGTGACGCGTTCGCCCAGCCAGCTCATGGCGTAGTAGCGCGCGGCCGAGAACAGGCCCACGGCGACGGCCACGGCAAACAGCAGGCCAAAGTTATCGCGCAGCGCCGCCGCCTGGCTGCTGCCGCCCTGGTCGATCAGCTGGCGCAGCGCCAGCGGAAAGGCCAGCGTGGCCAGTGCCGCCAGCAGCAGAAAGGCAAGCGCAGCGGCGATCGGCCAGCGATAGGGCCGCAGAAAGGGCAGCAAGGCGCCCAGCGCGCGCGGCTGGCCGCGCGGGGCGGCCGGGGATGGTCGGGGTGCGGCAGTGGACATGCGCCGAGTGTAAGAACCCGGCCGGCCGCGCTGGCGCTGCCTCGTGTTTCAGCCCAGCGCGGCGATCACCTCGGGCGGCGCCTGCACCAGCTCGATGAGCACGCCCTCACCAGCAATGGGGAACTCGTCATTGCTCTTGGGGTGCAAAAAGGTGATGTCGTAGCCAGCCGCACCCTTGCGGATGCCGCCGGGCGCAAAGCGCACGCCTTGCGCCGTGAGCCATTCCACCGCCTTGGGCAGGTCGTCTATCCACAGGCCGATATGGTTCAGCGGCGTGGTGTGCACCGCCGGCTTCTTGTCGATGTCGAGCGGCTGCATGATGTCCACCTCGACCTTGTGCGCGCCGCGCCCCATGGCCAGGATGTCCTCGTCCACGTTCTCGCGCTCGCTCTGGAAGCTGCCGGTCTGCGTCAGGCCCAGCATGTCCACCCAGAGCTTTTTCATGCGGCCCTTGTCGGTGCCGCCGATGGCGACCTGCTGGATGCCCAGGACTTTGAAGGGGCGTGTCATGGATTGGCTTCCTTTTTCGCTTTAACTATTGATTTAACAGCTGACAGCGCTTGCCACATAAGCGTCACAGCGATTTTTCTCTTCATAAATCAGACGTGCAGCCATGCCCGCGTTGACGGGGGCATGGATTCACGCCGTCGTTGGCCAGCAAGGTGGCACAGCGCACTCCAAACCCTCTGCGCGGGCGTTCAACCCGCCACGCTCACTCGAACTCGACGATGGCCTGATCCACCGCCAGGCTGTCGCCCTTTTGCGCCTTGATTTCCTTGACCACGCCGTCGGCGCTGGCCAGCAGCACGTTCTCCATCTTCATGGCCTCGATCACGGCCACGCGCTCGCCGGCCTTGACCTCTTGCCCCGGTTGCACCGCCACCTGCACCAGCAGGCCGGGCATGGGCGAGAGCACGAACTTGCTCAAGTCCGGCGGCGCCTTGTAGGGCATCAGGCGGTGCAGATCGGCGGTGCGCGGGTGCATGACGATGGCGTCCAGGCGTGTGCCGTTGTGGATCACACGGATGGCCAGCGGGTTGCTCGTCTTGCCGCGCTCGACCTGCGCGGTGAAGGCCTTGCCATCCACCGTGCCGGTGATGCGCACCTCGCCCAGGTGGCGATCGACGCTCAGGTGGTAGGTCTTGTCGCCACCCGGCAGGTGCAGGGTCACGGGCGTGGCGTGGCCGGGCTCGGTTTCGGCCACGGTGGCCCGGGTGTAGCTGTTGTGCCCGCCCTCGCCCAGCACGCATACCGAGAACTCGCGCCGCGGCAGGCGCTTGAAGCCCTCCCAGAACTGGCCCTGCAGCCCGCTGGCGCGGTTGCGGTAGAACATGTGCAGATGCGCCGCCAGCGCCAGCAGGAACGACGGGTCTTCATGCGGCACATCCTCGGCCCGAAAGCCATGTGCATAGTGCTCGGCGATGAAGCCGGTGTTGAAGTTGCCGCTGACGAAATCCGGGTGCGCCAGCAGCGCGGCCTGGAACGGGATGTTGCTTTGCACGCCCTTGATGACAAAGCCGTTGAGCGCCTCGCGCATGCGGGCAATCGCGTCGGCGCGGTCCTTGCCGTGCACGATCAGCTTGGCGATCATCGAGTCGTAATACATCGGGATCTCGCCGCCATCCAGCACGCCCGTGTCCACGCGCACGCCCAACCCCGTGGCAGGCTGGCCCTGGTGCAGATCCTGCGCCGGCGGCACGAAGCGCACCAGGCGCCCCGTGGAGGGCAGGAAGCCGCGGAACGGATCTTCGGCATTGATGCGGCACTCCATGGCCCAGCCTTCGCACTTGACATCCGCTTGGGTGAAGGCCAGCTTCTCGCCCGCCGCCACGCGGATCATCTGCTCGACCAGATCCAGGCCGGTGATCAGCTCGGTCACCGGGTGCTCGACCTGCAGGCGGGTGTTCATCTCCAGGAAGTAGAAATCCTGATCCTTGCCGACCACGAACTCCACCGTGCCCGCGCTCTGGTAGCCCACGGCCTTGGCCAGCTGCACCGCCTGCTCGCCCATGGCCTTGCGCGTGGCGGCGCTGATGAAGGGCGAAGGCGCTTCCTCGATCACCTTTTGATGGCGCCGCTGGATGGAGCATTCGCGCTCATTCAGATAGACCACGTTGCCGTGCGCGTCGCCCAGCACCTGGATCTCGATATGGCGCGGCTGCTCGACGAATTTTTCGATGAACACGCGGTCGTCGCCAAAGGCGCTCAGCGCCTCGTGCTTGCAGGACGCAAAGCCTTCATAGGCCTCCTTGTCATTGAAGGCCACGCGCAGGCCCTTGCCGCCGCCGCCCGCGCTGGCCTTGATCATCACCGGATAGCCAATGCCCTTGGCAATTTCCACCGCCTTCTCGGGCGTTTCTATCGCGTCGTTGTAGCCGGGGATGGTGCTGACCCTGGCCTCGCCCGCCAGCTTCTTGGAGGCGATCTTGTCACCCATGGCGGCAATGGCAGCGTGCTTGGGGCCGATGAAGGCGATGCCCTGCTCTTCCACCTTCTTGGCGAACTCGGCGTTCTCGGACAGAAAGCCATAGCCCGGATGCACGGCCTGAGCGCCGGTCTGCTTGCAGGCCTCGATGATCTTGTCGGCCAGCAGGTAGGACTCGCGCGACGGCGGCGGGCCCAGGCGCACGGCCTCGTCGGCCAGCTGCACGAAGCGCGCGTTCTTGTCGGCGTCGGAATACACCGCCACGGTGGCAATGCCCATGCGCTTGGCGGTGGTGATGATGCGGCAGGCGATCTCGCCGCGGTTGGCTATCAGGATTTTGGTGAACATAGTGATCTCTTTCTCAGTAACTTAAATTTTGATAACTTGATATCATCACATCATGATGCATACGTTGAACGCCCCACCCCGCCAGGTGCTGCTGCGCCTGCCCGAAGACCTGGCCGCCAAGCTGGCTCGCGCCGTGGCACCTCGCCAGCGCAACCGGTTTCTGGTGGATCTGCTTGCCAAAGGCTTGGCCGAGCAAGAAGAGGCCCGAAACCAGGTGTTGATCGATGCAGCCAACCGCATGAACGAACTGGAAGCCAAGCATCCAGAGTTGCTGCAGGAAGCCCGTGAATGGGAAGCCGCCGAGTTGACCGACTCGGTCGATGTCTGGGACGCCGACTTTGATCGCGAGATGTTTGAGCGCGATCTGGCTGAAGCCCAGAAAACCCGAAACCAATCGGCTCTCCCGGCCAAGCGATGAAGATCGAACGCGGCAACGTGTACTGGGCCGACCTTGACCCGGTGCGCGGCTCCGAGATGGCCAAGACTCGGCCCTGCGTCGTTGTCTCGGCGACGCAGTTCAACGCGATCCGGCGCACCGTTGTCATCGTGCCGCTCACCACCACCACGGCCGAGCCTGTTTGGCCCTTGCTGATTGCCCTGCCCAGCTTCAGCTCCAAGACCCGCGCTCGCCCTGAACAGGTGCGCGTGCTGGATAAATCGCGACTGCGCAAGCGCATCGACACCCTGGATGCCGATGCGCTGCTTCTGCTGGACGAAGCGCTCGCCGCCGTGTTGGGCTTGCACTAGCCAGACCATCACTTCAAGCCTTTCGCTGCGGTCTTGAACCGCGACGCCCACTGGGCTTTGCGCTGCGCCGTGAACGCCCACCAGGGCTTGGCCGCGCCACCATTCATGAACTCGTGCGCGGCCAACAACACGTCGAGCACGCAGGGGTCGTGGCGCTGGCCCATGGGGCCACGCAATGCGTCGTAGGTATGCCAAGGGTCCATGCGTCCTACGTCGGTTGGGGCATGCACGCCAAGCCCCTTCAAATCGGCGGCAATCGACGGGCCGATGTTGGGTATATCGGTCAGTTTGACAGCCTGTTGGGCGGTGGCAGCCTTGGGCATTGCGTGATCAGCTATTCAAATCAGAGCGGAATATTCCCGTGCTTGCGCCACGGGTTGTCCAGCTTCTTGTCCTTGAGCATGGCCAGGCTGCGGCAGATGCGCTGGCGCGTCTCGTGCGGCTGGATTACGTCGTCGATATAGCCGCGGCTGCCGGCCACGAAGGGGTTGGCAAAGCGGGCCTTGTATTCGGCCTCGCGCGCGGCCAGCTTGGCGGGGTCTTTCTTTTCCTCGCGGAAGATGATCTCGACCGCGCCCTTGGCGCCCATCACCGCGATCTCGGCATTCGGCCAGGCCAGATTCACGTCGCCACGCAGGTGCTTGGAGCTCATCACGTCGTAGGCGCCGCCGTAGGCCTTGCGGGTGATGACGGTGATCTTGGGCACCGTGCACTCGGCGTAGGCGTAGAGCAGTTTGGCGCCATGCTTGATGATGCCGCCGTACTCTTGCGCAGTGCCGGGCATGAAGCCGGGCACGTCGACAAAGGTGATGACGGGGATGTTGAAGGCGTCGCAGAAGCGCACGAAGCGCGCGGCCTTGATGCTGCTCTTGATGTCCAGGCAGCCGGCCAGCACCAGCGGCTGGTTGGCCACCACGCCCACCACATGGCCGTCCATGCGCGCCATGCCGATGACGATGTTGGCGGCGTAGTCGGGCTGCAGCTCGAAGAATTCACCGTCGTCCACCGTCTTGACGATGGCCTCCTTGATGTCGTAGGGCTGGTTGGGGTTCTCGGGCACCAGGGTGTCCAGGCTCAGGTCGGCGCGGTCGACGCGGTCCTGCGTGGGGCGGTGCGGCGCCTTTTCGCGGTTGCTGGCGGGGATGTAGTTGAAGAAGCGGCGCAGCATCAGGAGCGCCTCGACGTCGTTCTCGAAGGCCAGGTCGGCCACGCCGCTCTTGGTGTTGTGCGTGAGCGCGCCGCCCAGTTCCTCGGCCGTGACGCTCTCGTGCGTGACGGTCTTCACCACCTCGGGGCCGGTGACGAACATGTAGCTCGTGTCCTTGACCATGAAGATGAAGTCGGTCATGGCGGGCGAATACACCGCGCCGCCGGCGCAGGGGCCCATGATCATGCTGATCTGCGGAATCACGCCGCTGGCCATCACGTTGCGCTGAAACACCTCGGCATAGCCGCCCAGGCTGGCCACACCCTCCTGGATGCGCGCGCCGCCCGAGTCGTTCAGGCCGATGACCGGAGCGCCGACCTTCATGGCCTGATCCATCACCTTGCAGATCTTCTCGGCATGCGCCTCGGACAGCGCGCCGCCGAACACCGTGAAGTCCTGGCTGAAGACGAACACCAGGCGCCCGTTGATGGTGCCGTAGCCCGTCACCACACCGTCGCCGGGGATGTGCGTGGCATCCATGCCGAAGTCCGCACAGCGGTGCTCGACGAACATGTCCCACTCTTCGAATGAGCCGACGTCCAGCAGCACCTCGATGCGCTCGCGCGCCGTGAGCTTGCCCTTGGCGTGCTGCGCGTCAATGCGTTTCTGGCCCCCACCCAGGCGGGCGAGTTCGCGCTTTTTCTCCAGTTGGTCGAGGATGGTTTGCATCGGTTCTGTCCTTTGTTGGAATCTGATAACTATAAACTTGATAGCTTGTAGCGCTTATCCCATATGCGCTGCAAGCAGATTTCTTGCCGCAGTACTGGCGGCGATGCGGCCGGCGGCCACATCGGCTTGCATCTGCGGCAGCAGCGCCTGCACCTGCGGGTGGGCTCGAAACGCCTGCTTCAGGCCGAAGTCGATGCGCTCCCACATCCAGGCCAGGGCCTGCTTTTCGCGCCGCGCGGCCAGGCGGCCGTTGGCGCTCTGCATCTGGCGGTAGTCCTGCACGGCGGCCCAGAAGCCGTCGACGCCCTGCTGCTGCAAGGCGCTGATCTGCAATACCTTGGGCGTCCATTGCCGGGCGTTGTGCGGGTCGTGCTCGGGGTTGCCGTGAAAGCCCAAGAGGCGCAGGCTCGACGTGATCTGCGCCTGGGCGCGGGTGGCGGCGGCGGGGTCGATGTCGGCCTTGTTGATGACCACCAGGTCGGCCAGCTCCATCACGCCCTTCTTGATGGCCTGCAGGTCGTCGCCCGCATTGGGCAGCTGCAGCACGCAGAACATGTCGGTCATGCCGTGCACCGCCGTCTCGCTCTGGCCCACGCCCACAGTCTCGACAATCACCACGTCGTAGCCTGCGGCCTCGCACACCAGCATGGCCTCGCGCGTTTTCTCTGCGACGCCGCCCAGCGTGCCGCTGCTGGGGCTGGGGCGGATGTAGGCGGCTTCCTGCGCGCACAACTGCTCCATGCGCGTCTTGTCGCCCAGGATGGAGCCGCCGGTGACGGAGGATGACGGGTCGATCGCCAGCACCGCCACCTTCAGCCCCTGGCGCACCAGGTACAGGCCCAGCGCCTCGATGAAGGTGGACTTGCCCACGCCGGGCACGCCGCTGATGCCTAAACGCAAGGCGCGGCCGGTGTGCGGCAGCAAGGCCGTGAGGAGCTGGTCGCCCTGCGTGCGGTGGTCCTGGCGGGTGGACTCCAGCAGCGTGATGGCCTTGGCCATGGCGCGGCGCTGCGCCATGGGCGCGCCGTGCAGCAGCGGGTCGAGCAGAGGGTGATCCATGGGTTTACAAAATCTCGAAGGCGCGGCCGTCGGGCAGGCGGTAGCGGGAAAAGTCGCGCCGATCCAGCGTCAGGATGCGCGTAGCACCGGTTTCGATCGCCAGGTGGTAGAGCGAGGCATCGGCCAAATCCATTTCAGTGCGCGGGCTTTCGGTGTAGCGCTGCATCACGGTGACAAAGTCCAGCAAATGCCGCTGATCAAAGGGATAGACCATCACCGCACCCTCGCCTATCCACTGCAACAGGGCAAAGCACTGCGGCGCCTTGACCAAATAGGCAGCCTCAATCACGCAAGGCCAGGTGGTGGACAGCGCCCAGCGCTCCAGCGAGGCCAGGGTCAGCAGCTCTCGGTAATGCTCGGCATGGGGCTGGTTTTTTCCAAACACCGCCACCAACGCGCTGGCGTCAATCAGGGCTGAGGCCATGTTTAGTTCGGAGTTTGGCGATCAGCGCCGCGCGCGATTGCTCGGTGTCATAGGCCGGTTGCGGCTCGCCTGCGAATGCCGCATCCAAGCGTGCGTAATGCGGATCAGCCTGCATTTCCCGCTCGACCTTGAGCAGCAGTTCATACGGATTTTTGCGCTCCAAGGCCTTTTCCAGCGCATTCACAATGAACTGCGACTTGGTCAGGCCCAGGCGTTTTGCGGCCAGCTCCAGGTCTTTTTCAAGCAGCGGATCCAAACGTACCGAAACAGCCATGACAACTCTCCTTTGAATACAGTATTACTGTAATCCAATCAAGCGGAAATAGCCAGTTTGATCTGCTCCAGCACGGTTTTAGCGCTGGCTGGAATCGGCGTGCCCGGGCCAAAGATGCCCTTGACGCCCGCGGCGTTCAAAAAGTCGTAGTCCTGCGCCGGGATCACGCCGCCGACGAAGACGATGATGTCGTCTGCCCCCTGGGCCTTGAGCGCATTGATGATGGCCGGCACCAAGGTCTTGTGGCCAGCGGCGAGCGTGCTGACGCCGATCGCGTGCACGTCGTTCTCTATCGCCTGGCGCGCGCATTCCTCGGGGGTCTGGAACAGCGGGCCGATGTCCACGTCAAAGCCCAGGTCGGCAAACGCCGTGGACACCACCTTGGCGCCGCGGTCGTGGCCGTCCTGGCCCAGTTTGGCGATCATCACGCGCGGGCGGCGGCCTTGTTGTTCGGCAAAGGCGTTGATCTCGCCCTTCAACTTTTCCCAGCCCTCGGCGCCTTCGTAGGCCTGGGCATAGACACCAGTGACCATTTGCGTATCCGCGCGGTGGCGGCCAAAAGACTTTTCCAGGGCGTCCGAGACTTCGCCCACGGTGGCGCGCAGGCGGATGGCCTTGATCGCCAGGTCGAGCAGGTTGCCGTTGCCGCTTTCTGCTGCAGAAGTAAGAGCTGCCAGCGCTTGCTGCACCTGGGCTGCATTTCGCTTTTGCTTGATGCTGTTCAGGCGCGCAATCTGGCTGTCCCGCACCTTGACGTTGTCCACTTCCAGAATGTCCACCGGGTCTTCTTTGGCCAGCTTGTACTTGTTGACGCCGACGATGACCTCCTTGCCAGAGTCGATCAGCGCCTGCTTCTGCGCCGCCGCCGCCTCGATCTTGAGCTTGGCCCAGCCGCTATCGACGGCGGCCGTCATGCCGCCCATGCCTTCGACCTCTTCGATGATCTTCCAGGCGGCATCCGCCATGTCCTGCGTCAGCTTCTCCATCATGTAGGAGCCGGCCCAGGGGTCGATGACGTTGGTGATGTGTGTCTCTTCCTGGATGATCAGCTGCGTATTGCGGGCGATGCGGGCAGAAAACTCGGTCGGCAGGGCAATCGCCTCGTCGAGCGCGTTGGTGTGCAGGGACTGCGTGCCGCCAAAGACGGCGGCCATGGCCTCGATCGTCGTCCTCACCACGTTGTTGTACGGGTCCTGCTCGGTCAGGCTCCAGCCCGATGTCTGGCAATGCGTGCGCAGCATCAGGCTCTTGGGGTTTTTGGCGTCAAAACCCTTCATGATGCGGCACCACAGCAGGCGCGCGGCGCGCATCTTGGCGATCTCCAGGTAGAAGTTCATGCCAATCGCCCAGAAGAAGGACAGGCGTCCGGCGAACTCGTCCACGTCCATGCCTTTGGCGATGGCGGTCTTCACATACTCCTTGCCGTCGGCCAGGGTAAAGGCCAGTTCCAGCGCCTGGTTCGCCCCGGCCTCCTGCATGTGGTAGCCGCTGATGCTGATCGAGTTGAACTTCGGCATATTCTTGGCCGTGTACTCGATGATGTCGCCGATGATGCGCATCGACGGCTTGGGCGGGTAGATGTAGGTGTTGCGCACCATGAACTCTTTCAGAATGTCGTTCTGAATGGTTCCCGAGAGCTTTTCCTGCGACACGCCCTGCTCTTCCGCCGCCACCACGTAGCCCGCCAGCACCGGCAGCACCGCACCGTTCATGGTCATGGAGACGCTCACCTTGTCCAGCGGAATCTCGTTGAACAAAATCTTCATGTCCTCGACCGAGTCGATCGCCACCCCGGCCTTGCCCACGTCGCCCGTGACGCGCGGGTGGTCGCTGTCGTAGCCACGGTGCGTGGCCAGGTCGAAGGCCACCGACACGCCCTGCCCGCCGGCGGCCAGCGCCTTGCGATAAAACGCATTCGACTCTTCAGCGGTGGAAAAGCCGGCGTATTGGCGAATCGTCCACGGCCGCACGGAATACATCGTCGCCTGCGGGCCGCGCAGATAGGGCTCAAACCCCGGCAGCGTGTTGGCGTAGGGAAGATCCTGCGTATCAGCGGCGGTGTACAGCGGCTTGACGCTGATGCCGTCGGGCGTCACCCAGTTGAGCGCGTTCACATCGCCGCCAGGAGCGGACTTGGCGGCGGCGCGGACCCAAGCGTCAAGGCTGGCGGGCTGGAAAGTGGGATTGTCAGAGCTCATGGTGGCGCGGTGCTTTCGCAAAGATGGCAAAAAGGGGCAGGATCACTCGCTGCTTTTCGCAGGTTTTCCCGAGTTTACCCGAACTGTAATTATTAATTCTTAACTCTTTTTGCGCTACCATTTGCCCATGTCCGCCCTCACCCTGACCCCGCGCGCGCTCTACGAACAGGTGGCGGAGCAGTTGCGCCAGCGCATCTTCCGGCGCGAGCTGGAGCCGGGCGGGTGGATTGACGAGCTGAAGATCGCCGAGGAATTCGGCATCAGCCGCACGCCGCTGAGGGAGGCCCTGAAGGTGCTGGCGGCCGAGGGGCTGGTGACCATGAAGGTGCGCCGCGGCGCCTACGTCACCGAGATGAACGACAAGGATTTGCGCGACGTGTACCACCTGCTGGCGCTGCTGGAGAGCGACGCCGCCGGCGTGGTGGCCGCGCGGGCGACCCCCGAGCAGCTGCGCGAGCTGGAGCAGCTGCACGCCGACCTGGCCGCCGCCCTGGACGAGCGCGAGCGCTTCTTTGCCATCAACGAGCGCATCCACATGCGCATGCTGGAGATGGCCGACAACCGTTGGCGCAGCCAGATGGTGGCGGATCTGCGCAAGGTCATGAAGCTCAACCGACACAACTCCCTGCTCAAGCAGGGGCGCATAGAAGACTCCCTGGCGGAGCACGAGGTGATTCTGGCGGCGCTGCGCGCCCATGACGCACGGGCCACCGTGGCCGCCATGCGCGACCATTTCGCCCAGGGGCTGAAGGCCGCGGCCTGAGGAGCATCAGGCCTGGCTGGCCCCGGCGTCGTAAATACAGCCAAAACGGTTTGCCAGAAAGTCGGTCAACGCCATCTGCTCCTGGCCGACAAAGCCTGCCTGCGGCAGTCGCTGGGTAGATACCAAGTCGAGCGCCGTGCAAATGCTGGCCGCCGTGGTGTGCTGTATGGCGCTCAGGGTTGTGCCGCGCAGCCGCGTGCCGGTGATGCGGGCGGCATAGCTCTCCTGCACCAGGCGCCCTGCGCGCTGGCCCATGGCACTGGCCAGGATGACGATCACATCCTGCTGGGTGCCGGCAATCGCCCCTTCCAGCAGCTCCTTGAGCAGCTCGCGACGCTCGCTCAGGCGCAACTCGGTCAGCAGCAGCTGCATGGCGGCGCGGTGGCCTGGGTAGCGGATGGTCTTGTAGTCCAGCTGCTCGATACGCCCCTCCCAGGTCTGCGTCAGCGTGCCCAGGCCGCCCGAGGTGTGAAAGGCCTCGTACTCCACGCCGTCGATCAGCAGCGGCTCCAGGCCGTCCAGTGCCGGCACGGTGCTGCGGCGCCCCTGCGCAATCACCTCGCAGGGCTTGCAGTATTCGTTGATCAGGCCCTCGGTGCTCCAGGTCAGGCTGTAGCGCAGGCTGCCCTGCGGATAGCGCGGCAGCGCCCCCACGCGCAGGCGCAGCGACCGCGCCACATCCAGCCGCCCGGCCAGATCGTTGCCCACAACCCCGATGAAACCCGGCGCCAGACCGCACTGCGGCATCAGCACGCTGCGCGCGTCGCGCGCCAGGGTGCGTATGGCTTGCGTGCTGGCCACATCCTCGGCCAGGTCGAAATAATGCACGCCATGCCTTGCGCACAAGGTGGCCACCGGCGCTGCCTGGTGAAATGGCAAGGCGTTCAGCACCGCATAGGCGCCGGCAACCACGGATTCAAGCGCCACCGCGTCCTGAACATGTGCCGTGGGCATGCCCGTCAAGGCATGCAAGCGTTGCAACGAGGCAGCATTGCGATCGGCCACCAGCAGCGCATAGCCCCCGGCATCGAGCAACTTGAGTGCGATCGCCTGGCCGATCTGACCCGCACCCAGAATCACCACGGTGCGCAGCGCCGCACCCTGGGGTTGATTGTTTGGCATGGTGAACCTCCTTTCATCGCCACGGGCGATGGCCTCCGATGGTAGGCTGGCTCCCGCCCCATCGCTGGTTGTCACTCCCCTATTGATAGCGTATAGCGCTTGTACCATGGGCGCAAGCGTCGAAAATCATTACAAATCCATTGGCCTGCATCCCCGATGCAGTACCTGGGACAATACT
>Ga0209792_1001119_pt1 | contig 14140 bp, 7 predicted proteins | sample EBPBio142005_DNA_FD_185860 | JGI IMG/M metagenome (GOLD analysis project Ga0209792, IMG submission 185860) | Wastewater treatment Type I Accumulibacter community from EBPR Bioreactor in Madison, WI, USA - Reactor 1_6/14/2005_ DNA (SPAdes)... | ecosystem: Engineered > Bioreactor > EBPR >... | reverse complement strand
TCGTCCACCGCCTGCTGGTCTCGTTCCCCGCATTGCTCGGGGTTCTTTTCCTGTGCTTCTGTCTCCTGCAGGTCGTGCCGGCCGATCCGGCGATGATCATCGCCGGCCCCGACGCCAAGGCCGAGACCATTGCCGCCATTCGCGAAGAACTCGGCCTCGACCGGCCCATCCCCGTTCAGTTCGCCGAGTATATCGGCCGCGTCCTGCGCGGCGATCTCGGCCGCTCGATCATCTCCAACAAGATGGTGAGCGAGGAACTCGCGCTGACCATCGGCCCGACCATCGAGTTGATGCTGGGCGGCATGCTGCTCGCCGTCCCGATCGGACTGGCGCTCGGCACGCTCGCGGCCGTGCGGCGCGGCACCATCATCGACCGCATCATCATGGCCGTCTCCGTCGCCGGCGTTTCCATGCCGATATTCTTCATCGGCCTGATCCTGATCCAGTACATGGGCTTCAAATGGGGCCTGTTCCCGTTCACCGGCCGCACCGGTCCCATCTGGGATGGCGGCCTGCCCAGCCTGGTGCTGCCGGCGCTGACCCTGGGCAGCGTCCTGATCGGGCCGATCGCGCGGCTGACACGCACGGCGGTGCTCGAAGTGCTGGGTGCCGACTTCGTGCGCACTGCCCGTGCCAAGGGCCTGCGCGAGACGGTGGTGATCGTGCATCACGCACTGCGCAATGCGCTGATCCCGGTGGTGACCCTGATCGGCCTGCAGGCGGCGTTCCTGCTGGGCGGCGCGGTCGTGACCGAGACCATGTTCTCCTGGCCGGGCGTCGGTCGTCTGGCGGTCGGCGCCATCGTCTCGAGTGATTTTCCGACGGCGCAGGGGGCGATCATGATCCTCGCGATTGCCTTCCTGTCGATCAACCTGCTGGTCGACATCCTCTACGTCTATCTCGATCCTCGGGTACAGCGGACATGAGCGCCGAAACCCTCGACACGGCTGCACCTGCCGAAGAGACCGGCCTGCTCTCCCGCTCCGGCGTGCTGCGCCGGCTGATGCGGGACAAGGTCGCTGCCCTGGCCGGGATCGCTCTCACGCTCATCGTGCTGGCCGCCGTCTTCGCCCCCGTCGTGGCGCCCTACGATCCCTATCTCACCGATCTCACGAAGGTGATGCAGCCGCCCAGTGCCGAACACTGGTTCGGCACCGACAATACCGGCCGCGACATCCTGAGCCGCGTCCTCTACGGCACGCGCAACACGCTGATGCTGGGACTGATCGGCGTGATCATCGGCGGCTTCCTGGGGGGCATCCTCGGCATCCTCGCCGCCTACTATCCGCGGGCCGATGGCTGGATCATGCGGCTGGTCGACGTGATGCTGGCCTTTCCGGCGATCCTGATCGGTCTCGCGGTCGCCGCGATCTTCGGCGCCGGCCTCACCGCCGTGGTAATCGCGCTGGTGGTGGCCACCGTGCCCGACGTGGCGCGCGTCGCGCGCGGCTCGGCCGTCGGCGTGATGGGGCAGGAGTTCATGGAAGCCGGTCGCGCCGTCGGCGTCTCCGACCGCACCCTGATCTGGCGCTACCTGACGCTGAACTGCATCTCGACCATCTTCGTCTTCCTCACGCTGCGCTTCGGCCAGATCATCCTGATCGGCTCGGCGCTGGGCTTCCTCGGCATGGGCGCCCAGCCACCAACCGCCGAACTCGGCATGATGGCTGCCCAGGGCCGCGACTTTCTCTTCATGGCACCGCACATTGCGACGATCCCAAGCTTCGCGATCTTCGTGATCGTGCTGGCGGCCAATCTTCTGGGCGACGCACTCCGCGACGTCCTCGATCCAAGGCTGCAACAATGATCGGACCCGTTCTGCCTGCGGCATTCGTATTGAACACCTTCGACAAACGGCCGGACGTCAATTTCTGAACAGGACGCACACTGACGAACCAGAAGGCGAGGAAACGACGATGCGTACTCTCTTCAAAAGCGTAGCAGCGTTGCTTGGCATGGTCGGCCTCTCCACGGCGGCGGAGGCGCAGACCCTCAAGATGATGAAGTCGCTCGATGCCCCGCACTACGATGGTCAGCGCACGACATGGTCGCCGACCTCCGACATCGTCAACATGTTCCAGGACACGCTGGTGGCCATGGACTGGGACGGCAAGACGGCGATCCCCTACCTCGCCAAGTCCTGGACCGTCAGCCCCGACGGCAAGCTCTATACCTTCAAGCTGCGCGACGACGTGACCTTCTGCAGCGGCAAGAAGTTCACGGCCGAGGATGTGATCTACTCCTTCAAGCGGTTGACCAGCCCCGAACTCAAGGCGCCGCTCGCCTGGCGTGCCGGCAATATCAAGGAGCTGCGCGCGCCAGATCCCTACACGGTCGAATACGAACTGAACGAGCCGTTTGCCGATCTTCTACTGCAGCTCACCATGTTCACCACCGCCATCCACAACAAGGAGAGCGTCGAGGCATTGGGCAAGGACTATGGCGTGAAGGCCATCGACGGCACCGGCCCGTGGTGCTTCGAGTCGTGGACGCCACGCACGGAAATCGTGCTGAAGCGGCACGATGCCTACAAGTGGGGGCCCTCGATGTACCAGAACAAGGGGCCGGTGAAATTCGAGAAGCTCTCGATCAAGATCGTGCCGGAGGATTCGAGCCGCGTCGCCGCCATGATGGGCGGCCAGTTCGATGTCACGCACCAGATCCCGCTGCAGTTCATCCAGCAGGTCAAGGCGTCGCCCAACCTCAATGTCCAGGAGGCGACGCCAAACTTCCAGCTCATGTACTACGGCTACAAGACCACGCGGCCGATGGTGGCGGACAAGCGCGTGCGCGAGGCGATGAACATCGCCATCAACCGCGCCGACATCACCAAGGGCATCATGCTGGGCAACGCCACGCCGGCCTATACCTTCATCGATCCCAAGGCGCTCGACTTCGCCGACTCGACCAAGAACCTGATCAAGGAGGATGTCGAGCGGGCGAAGAAGCTGCTCGACGAAGCGGGCTGGAAGGTCGGCAGCGACGGTATCCGCGAAAAGGACGGCGTCAAGCTGGCGCCGCGGGTGCTGTTCACGCAGGTCTCCTACTTCCCGCGCGTCTCCGAGGCGATCCAGGGCTACATGCGCAAGATCGGTATCGACTGGAAGATCGTCGGCTTCGATTCGACCATCGCACCGGCGGAAATGGCCAAGCAGGACTTCGATCTTTGGACGGTGACGTTCCCCTACATCTCTTCCGGTGACCTGCTGAACTTCTACTTCGACTCCAAGAACATGCCGGCGCCCAACCGCATGAACTGGAACGATCCCAAGACCGACGAGTATCTGAAGATGGGCCGCGCCTCGATCACCGACGCCGACCGCGCCAAGTACTATGCGCTGGCCCAGCAGCGCGTGACCGAGGAGCATCTCTGGATGCCGGTGATGAACATCGCGATGTACACCACCAGCTTGAAGAAGTTGAAGGGCGTGCGGCCGCACATGCTCTACCAGAACACCTTCTACAAGGGCCTGGACTACTCCTTCTGATGGACAAGCTCCTCGACGTCCGCGGTCTCCGGACACACTTCCACACGGACCGCGGCCTGTTTCGCGCGGTCGACGGCATCGACTTTTCCGTCGAACGCGGCCGCACCGTCGGACTGGTCGGCGAATCGGGCTGCGGCAAGAGCGTGACCTCGTTGTCGGTCATGGGCCTGGTCGCGAGTCCACCCGGCCAGGTCGAAGCGGATGCCATCAGCTTCGAAGGCCGCAATGTGCTCGGCCTTTCGGCCGACGAACGCCGCAAGCTGCGCGGCGGCAAAATGTCGATGATCTTCCAGGAGCCGATGACCTCGCTCAATCCGGTGCACACGATCGGACAGCAGATCGTCGAGGCGATTTTGGCTCATACGACGCTGTCGCCGGCGGCCGCCAAGGCACGCGCCATCGAAATGCTCGACCTGGTGCGCATCCCCTCCGCTGCCGAGCGGGTCGACGACTATCCGCACCGCCTGTCGGGCGGCATGCGCCAGCGGGTGATGATCGCCATGGCGCTGGCCTGCGAGCCGGCCCTCCTGATTGCCGACGAACCGACGACCGCGCTCGACGTCACCATCCAGGCACAGATCCTCGACCTGCTGCAGGACCTGCAGCGCCGGCTTGGCATGGCGATCCTGATCATCACCCACGATCTCGGGGTGATCGCCGAAGTCGCCGACGAGGTACTGGTGATGTATGCGGGCAAGATCGTCGAGAGCGCGCCGGTCGCCGCCCTCTTCGCCGACCCGCAGCATCCCTACACGATCGGCCTGCTGGGCTCGATCCCCCGCATCGAGATCGACCGCGAGCGGCTGTCGACCATCGAAGGCACGGTGCCCAGCCCCAACAACCAGCCCAAGGGCTGTCGCTTCGCACCGCGCTGCCCCTTCGCCGATCCGCGATGCCATAGCGAACCGCCGCCGCTGCGTGGCATCGGAGCCGACCATCGCGTGGCCTGCTGGAAGGCGCCCGTCGAATTGGCAGGAGCGGCCGCATGAGCAGCGCATCGACGCCCGTGCTTCAGGTTGATGGCCTGGTAAAGCACTTCCCCGTCGCCCGCGGCCTGATTCGCCGCAAGGTGATCGGCATGGTCCGCGCGGTCGAGGGCGTTAGCTTCGAGATCGCGCGCGGCGAGACGCTGGCGCTCGTGGGCGAGTCGGGTTGCGGCAAGTCGACGACCGGCCGCCTCGTGCTGCGCCTGATGGATCCCACGGCAGGTTCCGTGCGCTTCAAGGGCGAGGAGATCGCCAATCTCGACAAGCAGTCGCTGCGCCGGCTGCGCCGTCACATGCAGATCATCTTCCAGGACCCCTATGCCTCGCTGAACCCGCGCATGACCGTGGGCGAGATCCTGGCCGAGCCGATGGCGGTGCACGACCTTCACACCGAGGCCGAGCGCGGGAAGCGGGTGCGGGACCTGCTCGACGTGGTCGGCTTGCTGCCCGAGCACGCAAGGCGCTATCCGCACCAATTCTCGGGAGGCCAGCGCCAGCGGATCGGCATCGCCCGCGCGCTGGCGGTCAATCCCGACCTGATCATCTGCGACGAGCCGGTGTCGGCGCTCGACGTCTCGATCCAGGCACAGATCGTCAACCTGCTGCAGAACCTGCAGCAGCGCTTCGGCCTCTCCTATCTCTTCATCGCCCACGACCTGGCCGTGGTGAAGCACATCAGCGACCGCGTGGCGGTGATGTATCTCGGCCAGCTTGTCGAGATCGCGACCAAGCGCGACCTCTACGACCGCCCCCTGCATCCCTATACCCAAGCATTGCTGTCCGCGATCCCGCGGCCCGATCCGAGCGTGCGCAAGGAACGCGTCCTGCTGGCGGGCGACGTGCCCAGCCCCTTCGCGCCGCCGTCGGGCTGCCGTTTCCACACGCGCTGCCAGCACGCCCAGCCGCGCTGCAAGCAGGAACAGCCCGAGCTGCGGGAGGCTGGCGGCGGCCATCGCGTCGCCTGTCATTTCTACGAGACGCTTCCCAGGCCAGCGATCGGGTCCGCCGCCGACACCGCCAACGGCAAGTTCGTCGAACGGCTGGCGGCCTTCGAGGCGGCGAAGGCCGCGCGCCTTCAAGCGTAGACGACAGCACCACTCCTATCGCGAATGCCAACCGGCTTTCCCACGAGTAGAAGGTGGTATATAAATACTACCATTGCGGGTATGAGAAAGAACCGCCGCAGGTCTAACGGGAGAGAAGACTGGTGCGAACGCTTGGCAACATCCTCTGGCATTTCCCATTTCTGGGCTTCGTGACCGCGGCTATCTACTGGCTGCTGGGACTGCTATTGACGGCTCTGGTCGTCACGGCGCCGATTGGCCTCGGCCTCATGGAATTCGGCAAGTTCCTCCTCGCCCCCTTCGGGCGAGCGATGGTCGACAACAAGAACCTCAAAGGCGACCGGAACGCGGCCTGGCAGGCCTATTCGACGATCATCATGATCCTCTACATACCCTTCGGACTGGTTTTCGTGGTGATCAACGCCATCCAGGTCGCTCTGTTGTGCATGTCCATCGTCGGCATCCCCGTTGCGCTGGTCATCGCGAAATCCCTTGGAACGGTTCTCAATCCCGTAAACAAGGTCTGCGTGCCCGCCGCGGTCGCGGAGGAACTCGAGCGCCGCAAGGGAAGCGCCGAGGTAGCGAAGTACGTCGGCTGATCGGCATCAATCAGCAGAGCTGTTCGGGAGTTTTAGCGGCACCACATCTGTTATCGTTGATGTGGCGCACTGAAGTTCGGCGGGACGGCTTGCGCCGCGTTAGCCGAACGCCTCGTCCCAGGTGCCGCGCGTCGAGGCCTTCGAGTACTCCGTCGCGCGGTTCTCGAAGAAGTTGGTGTGCTCGATGGCGTTCAGCATCTGGTCCATCCACGGCAGCGGATTCTTGGCATCCTTGCGGTAGATGGGCTGCAGGCCGATCTGCGTGAGTCGCCGGTCGGCGATGAACCGGATGTAGCGCTTCACGTCGGTGGCCGTCATGCCTTCGATACCGCCCATCTCGAAGGAGAGATCGATGAAGGCATCCTCGTGGTCGACGATGGTCGAGCAGGCGACGTAGATCTCGCGCTGCAGCTCCTCCGTCCACACGTCCGGGTTCTCTTGGATGAAGGTGCGGAACAGGCGGATGATCGAATTGCAGTGCAGCGTCTCGTCGCGCACCGACCACGACACGATCTGGCCCATGCCCTTCATCTTGTTGAAGCGCGGGAAGTTCATCAGCATCGCGAAGGAGGCGAAGAGCTGCAGGCCCTCGGTGAAGGCGCCGAACACCGCCAGGGTCTTGGCGATCTCCGCCTTCGAGTCGACGTTGAACCCCTGCATGTAGTCGTACTTGTCCTTCATCTCCTTGACGTGGAGGAAGGCCGAATACTCCGTCTCGGGCATGCCGATCGTGTCGAGCAGGTGGCTATAGGCCGCGACGTGGACGGTCTCCATCGCCGAGAAGGCCGCCAGCATCATCTGCACTTCCGTGGGTTTGAAGACCCGCGAATAGTGCCGCATGTAGCAGTTGTTCACTTCGACGTCGGCCTGGGTGAAGAAGCGGAAGATCTGCGTCAGCAGATGGCGTTCGCTGTCGCTCAGCTTGTTGCGCCAGTCCTTGACGTCGTCGGCCAGCGGCACTTCCTCGGGCAACCAGTGAATGCGCTGCTGCGTCAGCCAGGCGTCGTAGGCCCAGGGATAGTGGAACGGCTTGTAGATCGGCTTGGCGTCGAGAAGGGACATGGCACGGACCCGCTGGTCGGAGCGTGAAGACAAAACGCGGAGACGAAAAAGCCCCTGCAGCGACTCCGGAACGAGTCCGGAGACGCTACAGGGGACGACTCGAGTTTACTGACAGCTAAGGCACTCTTCGTAGTCGTTGCTCTGCGTCGGTGTTCCGATTGGCAGAGGAGAGGGGACGTCAGTTCTGGGGGCTGAGAGAGCGTGGTCGCCAAGCGGCGCGGACAGGGCTTCGCCCGCGACGGTCTCGGCGCGCTGGATGCTGAGCGAGCGGCAGTAGTAGAGGCTCTTCACGCCGCGCTTCCAGGCCATCATGTGGATCTGGTGCAGGTCGCGCTTGTGCACGTCGGCCGGCAGGAAGAGGTTCAACGACTGACTCTGGCAGATATAGGGCGAACGGTCGGCTGCGTGCTCGACCAGCCAGCGCTGATCGATCTCGAAAGCCGTCTTGAACACGGCCTTCTCGTGATCGTCGAGGCAGTCGAGATGCTGCACCGAGCCCTGGCTCGTGGTGACCGAGGTCCAGGTGTCCTCGTCGTTCTTGCCCTTCTGCTCCAGCAGCTTTTCGAGGTACGGGTTGCGCACCACGAAGGAGCCCGAGAGGGTCTTGTGGTTGTAGACGTTGGCCGCCGACGGCTCGATGCCGGGCGAGGCGCCGCCGCAGATGATCGAGATCGAGGCGGTCGGCGCGATGGCAAGCTTGTTCGAGAACCGCTCGGCGATGCCGAAGTCGGCCGCGTCCGGGCAGGCGCCGCGTTCGCCGGCGAGCGTCTTCGACGCCTCGTCGCACTGGCCGCGGATGTGCTTGAACATCTTCTTGTTCCACACCTTGGCCATCACGGATTCGAGCGGAATGCCGTTGGCCTGCAGGAAGGAGTGGAAGCCCATGACGCCGAGGCCAACCGAACGCTCGCGCATCGCGGCATAGGTCGCCCGCGCGAAATCGGTGCCGGCATTGTCGATGAAGCCCTGCAGCACGTTGTCGAGGAAACGCATCACGTCCTCGATGAAGTGCGGATGCTCGTGCCACTCGAGGTAGGTCTCGAGATTGAGCGAGGAGAGGCAGCACACGGCGGTGCGCTGCTTGCCGTGATGATCGACGCCCGTCGGCAGGGTGATCTCGCTGCACAGGTTCGAGGTCTTGACCTCGAGGCCCGCCAGCTTGTGATGCTCCGGCCGCGCGTTGTTCACGTGATCGACGAACACCAGGTACGGCTCGCCGGTCTCGATGCGCGCCGTCAAGATCCGGATCCAGAGATGGCGGGCCGAGACCTTGCGCTGCACGGCGCCGTCCTTCGGGCTGACCAGCGCCCACTCCTCGTCGTTCTCCACGGCGCGCATGAAGGCGTCGGAGATCAGCAGGCCGTGGTGCAGGTTCAGCGCCTTGCGGTTGGGATCGCCGCCGGTCGGGCGACGGATCTCGATGAACTCCTCGATCTCGGGATGGTTCACCGGCAGGTAGACGGCCGCCGAGCCGCGGCGCAGCGAGCCCTGGCTGATGGCGAGCGTCAGCGAATCCATCACGCGGATGAAGGGCACGACACCGGAGGTCTTGCCGTTCAGGCCGACCTTTTCGCCGATCGAGCGCAGGTTGCCCCAGTAGGAGCCGATGCCGCCGCCACGCGCCGCCAGCCAGACGTTCTCGTTCCACAGGCCGACGATCCCTTCGAGGCTGTCGTTCGCCTCGTTGAGGAAGCAGGAGATCGGCAGACCGCGGCTGGTCCCCCCATTGCTGAGAACGGGCGTGGCCGGCATGAACCACAGATTGCTGATGTAGTCGTAGAGACGCTGCGCATGGGCATCGTCGTCGGCATAGGCCGAGGCGACGCGCGCAAACATCTCCTGGTAATTTTCGCCAGGCAGAAGATATCGGTCGGTCAGAGTGGCCTTGCCGAAGGCCGTCAGGCGGGAGTCCCGAGAGGAGTCGGTAACAACCCGTGCACCGCTGCGAACTTGAACGACATCAAACACTTGCGGTCCCCTTTTTCTTTTTGTCCACAGTTGTGGAAAGAACACCCTGTGGAAGACACCTAGATATTGCGAGGAGTTCGCCGCTCCCCACTATCCATTGATAGTACGTCACCTACCCGTCCTGTCATTTCCAAATTTTTCCCTCGAATGTGAATCTCAGGAATGGCTTGTTAACGCTCTGATATTTCTTGAAGAAATGGGGTTTGAAATTCTGTTTCTTGGACCGTTTCTGCGCCTTCGCAGGTGCAGCATAAGATGAGAACAAAACGCGCTTTCCCGCGGAATCCGTGGGTCAGAAACAGAAACCGCAGCGAATCGGCTCGCCCTCGAAGGCCCACCTCCCAAAACGCGAGATGCGGTGGGCATTCCCGGGCTCGCCAAGAGTCCGTCGTCAGAATGTCGTAGGGCGGCGTAACATCCGCCACAGTCCGAGGAGGAAACACAAGACATGGCCACTGCGCTCGCACCGCGTGTTTACGGGCTCGATGCCATCTGTGCTGCCGCTCTGCAGGCCACCGGCGGCGAGGACGCCGCCCAATTTGCACGCCGGCTGTTCAGCCGCGTCGCCGACAAGGACCTCGCGGCAGCGTCCGCCGATCAGCGTGCCGCAGCCTCCAACGCACTCCTTGCCTTTGCCCGCCGCCGGCTGCCTGGCGTTGCCAAGGTCCGCGTCTTCAATCCGACCGCCGGTGTCCACGGCTTCGAGAGCCGCCATACGATCGTTCAGATCGTCAACGACGACATGCCGTTCCTGGTCGATTCGATCGCCAACGAGTTCAATCGCCGCGAGATCGCCGTCCATCTGCTGGCGCACCCGGTCCTGGCGGTTCGGCGCGACCTCGACGGCGACATGATCGGCATCGCCCTGGAGGCCGGCGAGCGGGCCAAGGCGGAATCGATGATGCACATCGAGATCGACCGCCAGGCCGATCATGCACCGCTCGACGAGCTGGCCGCCGCGCTGACGCGCGTCCTGGCCGAGGTGCGGCTCGCGGTCGAGGACTGGCGCGCCATGCGCCGTGCCTGCCTCGACGCCATCGCCGATCTCGTCCCCGGCCGGGCGGCGAACCTCGCGGAGTACGAGGACTTCCTGCGCTGGCTCGAGGCCAACCACTTCACCTTCTTGGGCCACCGCCGCTACCGCTATGTCGACGATCCCGGCCAGCCCGGCGGCCTCCGCTACGAGCTGATGCCGGGCTCGGCGCTCGGCATCCTGCGCCGCGACGAGGTTCGGCTGTTCGAGGCGGGGCTCGGCGGGGGCGAGGCCATGTCGCGTTTCGCGCGCGGCCCGCACAACGTCCTGATCGTGAAGACCGACCGACCGTCGATGGTCCATCGCAGCGGCCCGATGGATTGCGTCATCGTCAAGACCTTCGATGCCGATGGCCGAGTTACGGGCGAACGGCGGCTGGTCGGCCTGTTCACCTCGGCCGCCTACCACGCGATGGTGCGCGACATACCGCTGCTACGCGGCCGGGTCGACGGTCTGTTGCGCCGTTCGGGACTCGATCCGAACAGCCATGACGGCAAGGCGCTGATGGCGATCCTCGAAGCCTATCCGCGCGACGAGCTGTTCCAGATCGAAGAAGACACGCTCTACGACCACGCGATGGGCATCCTGCAGTTGCAGGAACGACGGCGCGTGGCCCTGTTCGCTCGCCGCGATGCCGTCGGCCGCTTCGCCACCAATCTGGTCTACGCGCCACGCGAACGCTTCGACACGGCGCTGAGCGACCGCTTCGCCGCGATCCTCGAGCAGAGCTGGCACGGCAAGGTGACTTCGACCACCTCGTCGGCCGACTCGGGCTCCGCCCTCGCGCAATCGCTCTATACGCTGAGGCTCGACTCGCCGACCGCGCCGACGCCCGACCTCGCCGAACTCGAACGCGCCCTGGCCGAGGCGGCAACGTCGTGGAACGACCGGCTGCGCACCACGCTGCAGGCAAACCTCGGCGAAGCCGAAGGCCGCGCGGCCGCACGCCGCTGGCGCCAGTGGTTTCCGTCCACCTATCGCGACAGCTTCGATGCCACCCAGGCCGTGGCCGACATCGTCCCGCTGCAGGCCACGCTCGAGGGCCGGCGGAATGCCGTACGCCTCGACCGCGAGCCGGGCTCGCCGCCGCATCGCTTCACTCTGCGCCTGTTCCATCCGCGCGAGCCGATTGCGCTCTCCGATATTCTGCCGCCGACCGAGAACTTCGGCCTGCGCATCCTCAGCGAAGCACCGTTCGGCCTGCGCGCTGACGGCGGAGATCCGGTGGCGCTGCAGGTGCTGAGCGTCGAAACGGCCGACAAGTCGCCGGTCGATCTCGCAGCTGCCGGCCCCCGGTTCGTCGAGGCGCTCGACCGGCTCTGGGCCGGCGCCTTTGAAAGCGATGGCCTCAACCGGCTGGTCCTGGGGGCCGGGCTTGCCTGGCGCGAGGTCGCCATCGTCCGCGCCTACACCAAGTATTTGCGCCAGGCCGGCATTCCTTTCAGCCAGGACTATATGGAGCGCGCCCTGGCGACCTACCCAACGGTCGCGCGCCTGCTGGTCGACCTCTTCGTGGCGCGCTTCGATCCGTCTCTCGGCGATGCGACCTCTACGATACGCAAGGAGAAGGTCGACGCCGTCGAAGCAGCACTTGCAACCGCGCTCGAAGCCGTGACGACCCTGGACGAGGATCGCATCCTGCGGCGCTTCCACAACGCCGTGCTCTGCACCCTGCGCACCAACTACTGGCAGGCCGGCAGCGACGGCGCGCCGAAGGACTGGATCTCCTTCAAGATCGACAGCCGCGCCATCGACGACCTGCCGGCGCCCAGACCCCTGGTCGAGATCTTCGTCTACAGCCCGCGCATGGAAGGCATCCATCTGCGCGGCGGTCGGGTCGCGCGCGGCGGCATCCGCTGGTCCGACCGGCGCGAGGATTTCCGCACCGAAATTCTCGGCCTGATGAAGACTCAGATGGTGAAGAACGCCGTCATCGTACCCGTCGGCTCGAAAGGCGGCTTCTATGTCAAACAGCCGCCGGCCGGCGGCTCGCGCGAGCAGGTCCAGGCAGAAGGCATTGCCTGCTATCAGGCCCTGATCCGCGGCATGCTCGACATCACGGACAATTATGCCGGCGGAGCCATCGTCCCGCCGGCCGCAGTGGTCCGCCACGACGGCGACGACCCCTATCTTGTGGTGGCCGCCGACAAGGGCACCGCCACCTTCTCCGACATCGCCAATGCGCTGGCCCGCGACTACGGCTTCTGGCTGGACGATGCATTCGCCTCCGGCGGTTCGGCGGGATACGACCACAAGAAGATGGGTATTACGGCGCGCGGCGCGTGGGAATCGGTGAAGCGCCACTTCCGCGAGCTCGACCGCGATATCCAGACAACTCCTTTCACAGTTGCGGGCGTCGGCGACATGTCGGGAGATGTGTTCGGCAACGGCATGCTGCTGTCGCCGCACATCAAGCTCGTGGTGGCCTTCGACCACCGCCACATCTTCATCGACCCCTCGCCCGATCCGGCGACGAGCTTCGCCGAACGCAAACGGCTGTTCGATCTGCCGCGCTCCTCCTGGATGGACTACGACAAGAGCCTGTTGTCGGCCGGCGGCGCCGTCTTCGATCGCGCGGCCAAGTCGGTCAGCCTATCGCCCGAGGCCCGGCAGGTGCTGGGCATCGAGACCGCGACCTTGGCGCCGCTCGACCTGATGCGCGCCATCCTGACCGCGCCTGTCGACCTGCTCTATTTCGGCGGCATCGGCACCTATGTGAAGGCTTCGAGCGAAAGCAACGCCGATGCCGGCGACCGCACCAACGACGCCTTGCGCGTCGACGGCGCGCAAATCCGGGCAAAGGTGATCGGCGAAGGCGCCAATCTCGGCTTCACGCAGCGCGGACGGGTCGAGGCCGCCCTCGCCGGCCGCAAGATCAACACCGACGCGCTCGACAACTCCGCCGGCGTCGATACTTCCGACCACGAGGTCAACATCAAGATCGCCACGGGCGGCGCGATTACCTCGGGCGCCCTCGCCGCGTCGGACCGCGACGCCCTGCTCTTCTCGATGACCGACGAGGTGGCGGGCCTCGTGCTGCGCCACAATTATCAGCAGAGCCAGGCGATCAGCATGGCCGAAGGACAGGCAGCGGAAGAGCATGACCGCCTCGAACGCTTCATGCGTACACTGGAACGCAAGGGCCGGCTCGACCGTGCCGTCGAGTTCCTGCCGGACTCGGCGGCGATGCGCGTGCGTGCCGCCAATCGCCAGCCGCTGACCCGCCCCGAGCTCTGCGTACTGTTGGCCTATGCCAAGATCGACCTCAACGAAGAGATCCTGGCCTCCGACCTGCCCGACGATCCAAGGCTGGAGGAAGAGCTGCTGCGCTACTTCCCGGCAGCCTTGCAGGAGAAGTACGAACCGGCGATCCGCGGCCATCGCCTGCGCCGCGAGATCACGGCCCTGCAGGTGGTGAATTCGCTGGTCAACCGCTGCGGCCCGACCTTCGTGCACAATGTCGGCCAGCGCTCCGGCGCATCGGCCGCGACGATTGCCCGGGCCTTCACGGTCGTACGCGATGCCTGGAAGCTGCGCACGCTCTGGGCGGACATTGAGGCCTTGGACCCTGCGCTTAAGGCCGAAGCCCAGGTCCGCATGCTGGTCGCTTCGCAACGCTTCCTGGTGCGTACGGTGCAGTGGACCTTGCGCCGCCTGCCGCAGCCGCTCGATACGATTGCCGCCACGACGAAGCTCAGCGCCGCCGTGGACGCACTGGGCGGCTTGCCCGCCGATCTGATCGGCCAGGCCGAGGCGACCGCGCTCGGCGAACGGGCGGCCGCACTCGAAGCGATTGGCGCTCCTGCCGCGACGGCGCGCCAGGCGGCCGCCCTCGAAACGCTGGCATCGGCAGGTGACCTGGCACTGGCCGCCGAAGCCAACGGCTGCAACATCGAATCGGCGGCGCGGCTCTACTTCCGGATCGGCGAGCGCCTGTCTC
>Ga0209792_1001118_pt1 | contig 14146 bp, 10 predicted proteins | sample EBPBio142005_DNA_FD_185860 | JGI IMG/M metagenome (GOLD analysis project Ga0209792, IMG submission 185860) | Wastewater treatment Type I Accumulibacter community from EBPR Bioreactor in Madison, WI, USA - Reactor 1_6/14/2005_ DNA (SPAdes)... | ecosystem: Engineered > Bioreactor > EBPR >... | reverse complement strand
CCAGGCCAACCAGCTGGCCATGACCGCCAGCACCGTGGCCGTGCAGGGCGGCGAGGTGGTGGCCGAGGTGGTGGACACCATGCGCGGCATCAACGACGCCAGCCGCAAGATCGCCGACATCATCGGCGTGATCGACGGCATCGCCTTCCAGACCAACATTCTGGCGCTCAACGCCGCCGTGGAGGCCGCGCGCGCGGGTGAGCAGGGGCGCGGCTTTGCCGTGGTCGCCAGCGAGGTGCGCAGCCTGGCCGGCCGCAGCGCCGATGCGGCCAAGGAGATCAAGCAACTCATCACCGACAGCGTGCAGCGCGTGGAGCAGGGCTCGCAGCTCGTGGACAAGGCCGGCAGCACCATGACCGAGGTGGTGACCGCCATCCGCCGCGTCACCGATATCATGGGCGAGATCAGCGCCGCCAGCCGCGAGCAGGCAAGCGGTGTGGCCCAGGTGGGCGAGGCCGTCACGCAGATGGATCAGGCCACGCAGCAGAACGCGGCGCTCGTGGAGGAAAGCTCGGCCGCCGCCAGCAGCCTGAGCCAGCAGGCCGGCGACCTGGTGCAGGCCGTGGCCGTATTCAAGCTGGCGGGCCTCGGCAGTGTGGCGGCGCCAGCGGCATCGTCCCGCCCATCGACGCCGATACCGGCCTTTGCGCCACGCGCCGCCCAAAAAACGGCACCACAAGCCAAGTCACCCGTCAAGCCGGCAACGCGCTCTGCAGGCAAGCCTGCACCCGTGCTGTCCGCTCCTGCCAAGGCAGCGCCTGCAGCCGCCGCGCTGGCTGCCGCCGGCGACGATGACTGGGAAAGCTTCTGAGCATGCCCCCGGCGGCGCCCACGGCCAACGGCCAGGCCACCCCAAGCCCCGTCCGTCGGCATTGCCGCATCCTGACATCCGTCGCCAAGAACATCCCCTGGCCGCGCACCCTTCACCGCAAGGCACTCTGCGCCGCCCTGCTGATTGCGCTGATGGCGCTGGGCAATGTGCTGGTCATCCAGCTGCTGATGCGCCAATCCGACAACATTGCTGCGTCCTTGAACCTGGCGGGCAGGATGCGCATGCTCAGCCAGCACATGGCACTCAGGGCCCTGGCCGCACGCGAAGACCCACACGCGCCTCAGGAGCAATACACAGCCTTTGAGTCCGCCCATGCCGCCTTGCGCCATGGCGGTAGCGTCTACGGCCTCCAGGTGCAGGCGCTGAACCAGAGCCTCCAGCCGTCGCTGCAGGCTCTGCACGACGAGTGGAGGCAATACCGTCAGGCACTGGATCAATTAGGCGACGCACCCACGGTGGGTACGGCGCAAGTGCGGGCAGTCATGACCGCCAGCGAACGCCTTCTGGAGCGCACCGAACGGCTGATGGCGCAGCTGGTGCAGTTTGCCGATGGCATGCACCAGCGCGCGCTTGCCAGCAGCCTGGCACTCTTCGTTCTGGACCTGCTGCTGCTGGCGCTGGCCTATGCGCTGCTGGCGCGCCGCGTGCTGCAACCCGTGCGCGTGTTGACCGAGCAATGCCGCGACATGGCCCAGGGGCGCTTTGGCGCGCGCACGCAACTGCCCATGAGCGACGAGCTCGGCGAGCTCGCCCATGCCCTGGACCACTCTGCCGAGCAGATCGCGGCTCTGCTGCAAGACGTGGCCCAGGAGCGTGCCGCGCTGACCCAGATCCAGGCCATGTTCGACGGCCTGGCGGACAACTCCGTGGCCGGCGTCTACCTGCTCGACGAATCCATCCATATCATCTACGCCAACGATCAGCTCGCGTGCATGATGGGCTATGAACGCGCGGTGCTGGCCAATCGATTTCCGCTCGACCGCCTGTTTCCGCCCGCGGTCTACGAAGAGGTTCGCGTTCGCGTGCAAGAGCGGCTCCAGGGTCGGGTGCACAGCGCACGCTATGAGCGCACAGCGCTGCGCGCCGACGGCACGCGCTTGGAGATAGAAATTTTCGGTGCCGCCATGACGCTGCGCGGCCGACCGGCCGTCATAGGCATGATGCTGGACATCTCCGAGCGCAAGCGCGCCGAGGCCTCGGCGCGCCGCGCCGCATTGGTCTATCAGCACACCACCGAGGCCATGGTGGTCACCGACGCCCAGGGCGTGGTGCTGGATACCAACCCCGCCTTCACCGCCGTGACCGGCTACGCATCGCACGAGGTCGTCGGCCGGCGCATGAACATGCTGAGCTCGGGGCGGCAGAACCGCGCCTTCTACCAGACCCTGTGGGCCAGCCTGAAGGAGAAGGGCCAATGGAGTGGCGACATCTGGAATCGGCGCAAAAATGGCGAGGAGTTCGTCGAACGCCTGACCATCAACACCTCATACAACGAAGACGGCAGTGTCAACTGCCACATAGGGCTGTTTGCCGATGTGACCGAAAAGCGCCGACGTGAAGCCTCGATCTGGCACCAAGCGCATCATGACCACCTTACCCAGCTGCCCAACCGGCAGATGTTCCACCAGGAGCTGGCGCGCAGCATGGAGCTCACGCGCATCAGCGGCCAGGCCTTTGCGCTGGTGTTCCTGGATCTGGACATGTTCAAGGAGGTCAACGACAGCTTCGGCCACGATGTGGGCGATGAGCTGCTGAGCCAGGTGGCACAGCGCCTGCGGAACTGCGTGCGCGGCACGGACAAACTGGCGCGCCTGGGTGGCGACGAATTCACGCTGATCCTGCACCACATCACGCGATTGGAAGATGCCCATACCGCCTGCAGCAAGGTGCTGCACTCCGTGGCCCGGCCCTACACGCTCAAGGGCGGCGTGGTGCAGATTTCCGCCAGTGCCGGCGTCACCTTCTTCCCGCGTGATGGGGACGATGGCGTGGCGCTGCTCAAGCATGCCGACCTGGCCATGTACGCCGCGAAGAACAAGGGCCGCAACCAGTTCTGCGAATTCGTGCCCACCATGGAGCAGGCAGCGCAGGAGCGCCGCCTGCTGCTGCGCGACCTGCAACAGGCTCTGGACAAGGGCGAGTTCCACCTGCACTACCAGCCCATCGTGGACATGAAGAGCCAGCGCACCGTCAAGGCCGAGGCGCTGCTGCGCTGGGATCATGGCGTACGCGGCCGGGTGAGCCCGGCGCAGTTCATCCCGCTGGCGGAGGAGTCCGGCCTGATCGCACCATTGGGCGACTGGGTATTCCAGCAGGCCGCGCGCCAGCTCGCCCAATGGCGCGCGGAAATCGCCCCCGAACTGGAGGTGAACGTCAACGTCTCGCCCGTGCAGCTGCATTCCAGCGGTGCACAGGCGCAGACCTGGCTGCAGCTGCTAAGCGAGCTGCAGCTGCCACCCCAGGCCCTGGCCATGGAGCTGACCGAATATGTCCTCATGGAGGCCAACAAGGACACCAACGCCAAGCTGCAAGCCCTGCAGACGGCAGGCATGCAGCTGGCGCTGGACGACTTTGGTACCGGGTATTCCTCGCTGTCCTACCTCAAACGCCTGGACATCGACTACCTGAAGATAGACCGCAGCTTCGTGAGCCAGCTGACGCCGGGCAGCGAGGACAACGTCCTGTGCGAAGCCATCATCGTCATGGCCCATCAGCTAGGCATACGGGTGGTGGCCGAAGGCGTGGAGACCCGGGAGCAGCACGACATACTGCACGCGGCCGGCTGCGACTACGGCCAGGGGTACTGGTATTGCCGCCCCGTGGATGCCGAAACCTTCGGGGCCCGGCTGCGCGAGGAACAGGCAAGCCCGGCCCAGACGGAAGACCCGACCCTGATGGCGGCCGCCATCTGACAAGGCATGCGCACGCCACCGGCCGGAGCCTCTGCAGTCACCACAGCGATTGAGCCCATGCCCGCTTTGAGGTGCCTTTCGGGCTCGTCAATAAACTCTCAGCCTCTGACGCGGCACACCCACATCGGCACCAGCTCGTGCAGCGCGTTCACATAGCCGTCGGCATCGACCTCGCGCACCGGCTGACCGTGGTTGTAGCCATAGGTGACCAGCGCCACGGGGCAGCCCGCGGCGCGTGCGGCACGCGCGTCGTTGCTGGAATCGCCCACCATCAGTGTGCGCGCGGGCAGCGTGCCCAGGGCCGCGCAGGTTTTCAGGATGGGCAGCGGGTCGGGCTTCTTGCGCTCGAAGGCGTCGCCGCCGAACACATGGTCGAAGAAGCCGTCCAGGCCCTTGGCGCGCAGCAGCGGCAGGGCGAAGCTGGTGGGCTTGTTGGTCAGGCAGGCCAGCGCCAGGCCGGCGCCGCGCAGGGCCACCAGGCCTTGCCGCACGCCCGGGTAGACGCTGGAATAGCGCCCGTTGATGGCCAGGTAATGGTGCTGGTAGCGCTCCCAGGCATTCGGGTACAGCGCTTCTATTTTTGAAGCATCCTGCGCTTGTCCTGCCAGCGTCAGCACGTGATTGAGCACGGAGCGCAGCAAATGCTCGCTGCCCTTGCCCACCATCTGCTCTATGAGTGCAGGCTCTATGGCCGGCAGCTGCAGGTCTTCCAGCATGCCGCCCAGCGCCTGGGCAAAGTCGCCCAGGGTGTCGACCATGGTGCCGTCCAGATCGATGATGGCCGCGTCTATGCCTTGCAGGCCCGGCGCCGTCATGCCAGGGCCTTGCGCATGGCGTCTATGACGGCCTTGTAGTCGCTCTTGCCGAAGATGGCGCTGCCGGCCACGAAGGTGTCGGCACCCGCGTCGGCCACGCGGCGGATGTTGTCCGCCTTGATGCCGCCATCGACCTCCAGGCGGATGTCCTTGCCCGAGGCTTCGATGCGCTTCCTGGCCGCCTCGATCTTGCGCAGCGTGCTGTCGATGAAGCTCTGCCCGCCAAAGCCGGGGTTGACGCTCATGAGCAGGATCAGGTCGATGTCCTCGATCACCCAGTCCAGCACGTCCAGCGGCATGGCCGGGTTGAAGGTCAGCCCGGCCTGGCAGCCGCGCGCCTTGATGGCCTGGATGCTGCGGTGCACATGGCTGCTGGCGTCGGGGTGGAAGCTGATCAGGTCGGCGCCGGCCTGGGCGAAAGCCTCGGCCAGCGCGTCCACGGGCTGCACCATCAGGTGCACGTCTATGGGCACGGGCCGGCCGTCGGGCGTGACGGCGTGGGGCTTGAGCGCCTGGCAGACCATGGGGCCGAAGGTCAGGTTGGGCACGTAGTGGTTGTCCATCACGTCGAAGTGGATCCAGTCGGCGCCGGCGGCGACGACGCTCCTCACTTCCTCGCCCAGGCGGGCAAAGTCGGCGGACAGGATGGAGGGGGCGATGCGGTAGGTGCGGCTCATGGGCGCGGATTGTCGCAGCTACGGCAAGCTACCATTGGCGCCATGCCCAAGTACGAATTCCAGGTCGAGGTACAGCCCGAGTACCTGCCCGAGCAGTCCGCGCCCGAGGAGGGCATCTACGGCTTTGCCTACACCATCACCGTCACCAACACCGGCACCGTGGCCGCACAGCTGATCTCACGCCACTGGGTCATCTGCGACGCCAACGGCCATATGGAAGAGGTCAAGGGCCTGGGCGTGGTCGGGCACCAGCCCCTGCTCAAGCCCGGCGAGGCCTTCGAGTACACCAGCGGCTGCCGCCTGCGCACCGCCAGCGGCAGCATGCATGGCAGCTACTTCTGCGTGGCCGAGGACGGCGAGCAGTTCAGCTGCCCCATCGCCCTGTTCATGCTCGAAGCCAGCGCACCGGGCTCGCCAGGCAGCCAGGGCCAGCCCGTCACGCCACGGGTGCTGCATTGAGCCGTCGCACGCCCGACCTGGCCGAACTGCTGGCCGGCCTGGACGCGGCCGCGCCGCTGGCGCAGCGCCACCTGCAGCTGCTGGCACTGCTGGACTGGGTGCGCGGGAGCGATCACACGGTGGAGGCCGCCACGGCCCGCGTGGCCCAGCTGGTACAGACCGCCGAAGAGGCGCCCGAGATACGCCAGCGTCTGTCCACCTGGTGGGCCGAGCTCACGCAGCACCTGGACATCACCACCTTGCTGGCCGACTTCGGCTTTGCGCAGCGCACCTCCATGGCCAGCGAGCTGGCCGAGCGTTTGCGCTACAAGCTGTTGCCCGTCAGCCCTGAGACGCAGGACGCGTCCGAGCTGTTCATGCTGGCGCTGCCGCACGAGTTCGACGCGCGCTGGCTGGCGGCACTCGACGAGGCACTGCTGGCGCGCCTGCTGGCCGTGCTGCTGCCGGCGCCGAACCCTGCTGACGCGAGCACCTGCGCCACCGACTGGCAACGCGCGCTGCTGGACGCCATCACCTACTGCGCCGGCCAGATCCTGGCCACCGGCTTTGCGCCCGAGCTGCGCCTGCGCATGAGCGATGAAGTGCGCGAGCAGCAGCCCTTTCACGCCCTGCTGCGCGACGCCGAGAGCCTGCGCATCGAGGTGCTGCACCCGCTGCGCACCGACGACCGGCTGCAGCAGGCGGTGCAGGGCCTGCGCGAGCACCTGGATGCCTGCCGCGCCGCCGTGAACACCGTCTATGCGCATTTCGAGGACAACGGCATCTCGGTGGGCCTGGTGTTTCGCCTGCGCCAGCTGCGTGCGCGCATCCTGCGTGTGCGCGAGCTGCTCGAATGCCTGCTCTCGCCGCGTCCGGCCGTCTCGGCGCTGGAGCTGCTGTCGCACCTGGTCATCGTCGGGCGCGTGCGCCGCAGCGTGCGCGCGCTGATGGCCACCAACTCGTCGCTGCTGGCCGCCAAGGTGGCCGAGCGCAGCGCCGAGACCGGCGAGCACTACATCACCCGCACCTGGGGCGAATACCTGGCCATGGTGCGTCAGGCCGCAGGCGGCGGCCTGGTGATGGCCTTCACCACGCTGCTCAAGTTCGGCCTCTACGCGCTGGCACTGTCGGCCTTCTGGGGCGGCTTCATGGCGGGCGTGAACTATGCCGTGAGCTTCGTGCTGATACAGCTGCTGCACTTCACGGTGGCCACCAAGCAGCCTGCCATGACGGCGCCGGCCATGGCCGCCAAGCTCAAGGATCTGGAGGGCAATGAGGCCGTGGAGTCCTTCGTGGACGAGGTGGCGCACCTGGTGCGCTCGCAGGTGGCGGCGGTGCTGGGCAACGTGCTGCTGGTGTTCCCGGGGGCGCTGGCGCTGGCGCTGCTCATCGCGCAGCTGTGGGGCCGGCCGGCCATCGACATGCAGCACGCCATGCAGACGCTGGACTCGCTGCACCTGCTCGGCCCATCGCTGCTGTTTGCGGCGTTTACCGGGGTGCTGCTGTTTGCCTCCAGCATTCTGGCGGGCTGGGTGGAAAACTGGTTCGTGCTGCGCCGCTTGGACTCGGCCATTGAGTACAACCCGCGCATCACGCGCGCCCTGGGCGTGCGGCGTGCGGCGCGCTGGGCGCATTTTCTGCGCGGCAACATCTCGGGCCTGGCGGCCAATATCTCGCTGGGCTTCATGCTCGGCCTCGCTCCGGCGTTTGCCGGCTTCTTCGGCCTGGGGCTGGAGGTGCGCCACGTCACGCTGACCACGGGCCAGATCGGCGTGGCCGCGGCCACGCTGGGGCGTGATCTGCTGCAGCTGCCGGCCTTCTGGTGGGCTGTGGCGCTGGTGCCGTTCAATGGCGCGCTCAACGTCATCGTGAGCTTTTACATGGCGTTTCGCGTCGCGCTGCGCGCGCACAACGTGGGCCGGGTGGATCGCAGGCGCATCTACCGCGCGCTGCGCCGCCGCCTGCGCCGCGCGCCGCTGAGCTTTTTTCTGCCCACACGCGCCAGCGTCTGATAAGGTGCAGGCAGCGGACGTTGCGCCGCGTCCCGTACCTGCGGCGCAAGCGCTGCGGCCGGTGCGGGACTCCATCCGGGCCGGCATGTGCGCTGCGGCGCCTGCCCTGCCCCAGCCTGCGACGGGCCACGCCCGCACGCGACGGAAGGACCTACAACAATGAATGAACTGACGAGCTTTTGGGCGCAATGGCTGCGCCCATCGGCAGGACTGCCCACGGTGCAATGGGCGCTGCTGCTGGCAGTGGCCGCTGTGGCCGGCTACCTGGTGCAGCGCCACAGCGGCCTGCCCAAGGTGCTGGGCTACTCGCTGGTGGGCACCCTGGCGGGCCTGGCCGGCTTTGGCGGCGCCGTGTGGCCGCTGCAGGGCATAGGCCTGTTCCTTGTGGAGCTGGCCGTGGCCGTGGTGCTGTTCGAGGCCGGCGGGCGCATTCCGCTGCGCTGGTTCCGCCACAACCCCATGGTGCTGGTGCAGAGCATTGCCGAGTCGGCCCTGACCTATTTCGCCGTGTACTGGGCCATGCTGTGGCTTGCCGTGCCCGCGCCTGCCGCGGCGCCGCTGGCCATGGTGGCGCTGGCGGCCTCGCCCGCCGTGCTCACGCGCGTGGTCAGCGACACGCGCGCCGCCGGCCCGGTGACCGAGCGCGCCATCGTGCTGGCCACGCTGTCATCGCTGTACGCGCTGGCGCTGGGCAGCGCCCAGGCCGGGCTGATTGAGCGCCCGGCGAGCGGCCTGCTGGGCCAGGTCTACCCGGTGCTGGTGGTACTGGGCGTGTCCATCGCCGTGGGTGCGCTGCTGTCGCTGCTGATGCGCCTGGCGCTGCGCGTAATGAGCCCAACGAGCGAGAACACCACCATCGTGCTCCTGGCGCTGATTGCGGCCAGCAGCGCCATCACGGCACACCTGGGCGGTTCGGCGCCGCTGGCCGCACTGCTGGGCGGCATGCTGCTCAAGCAGCTGCACCCGCGCCCCTGGGCCTGGCCGCGGCAGATGGGCACGGCCACCTCGGTGCTGACCATGATGATGTTCGTGCTGGTATCTACCGTCGCCGCCCAGGGACAGTGGAGCGTGGCGGTGGCCGGCAGCGTGCTGGCGCTGATCGCCGTGCGGTTGGTGGCCAAGGTCGTGGGCGTGGGCCTGGGCAACGTGGGTAGCGGCGCCAGCTGGCGCCAGGCGCTGTGGGTGGGCTGCGCCATGACGCCGATGTCGGCGATTGCGCTGCTCGTAGCCTCGCAGCTGGTGCTGGCCTCGGGCGCTGCGGGCGAGCTGATTGCGCGCATCGCCCTGCCCGCCATTCTGGTCATGGAGCTGCTGGGCGCCGTGATCGCCGCGTTCGCCATCTACCGCGCGGGCGAGAGCTCCAAACCCTGGCTGGATCTGAGCAGCCGCAGCCCCCGTGGAGAGTCCAGCCATGAGTCTTGAAGCCTTCTCCCATTCCGAGCCGCTGACCCTGGGCGTGGAGCTGGAGCTGCAGCTCGTCAACACCCACGACTACGACCTCGCGCCCTACGCCGAGGACATGCTGCGCCTGATGCTCAAGACGCCACTGCCCGGCAGCGTCGTGCCCGAGATGACCAACAGCATGATCGAGATCTCCACCGACGTATGCCACAGCACCAGCGAGGTGCTGGGCCAGCTCACGCAGATCCGCGACGCGCTCGTCAAAAGCGCCGACAAGCTCAACATCGCCATCGTCGGCGGCGGCACGCACCCCTTCCAGCAGTGGCACGAACGGCGCATCTACGACAAGCCGCGCTTTCAGGAGCTGTCACAGCTGTATGGCTACCTGTCCAAGCAGTTCACCATCTTCGGCCAGCATGTGCACATAGGCTGTCCGGACGCCGACGCGGCACTGCTCATGCTGCACCGCATGAGCCGCTACATCCCGCATTGCATCGCGCTGTCGGCGTCGAGCCCCTATGTGCAGGGGCAGGACACGGCGTTTGATTCGGCTCGGCTCAACTCGGTGTTCGCCTTCCCGCTGTCGGGCCGCGCGCCCTTTGTGCTCACCTGGGACGAATTCGGCCAGTACTTCGAAAAGATGACGCGCACCGGCGTGGTCAAGAGCATGAAGGACTTCTACTGGGACATACGCCCCAAGCCCGAGTACGGCACCATAGAGATCCGTGTCTTTGACACCCCGCTGACCATAGAGCGCGCCGCGGCGCTGGCCGGCTTCGTGCAGTCGCTGGCCGCCTGGTTTCTGGCCGAGCAGCCCTTCCAGCCCAGCGAGGACGACTACCTCGTCTACACCTACAACCGTTTCCAGGCCTGCCGCTTCGGGCTGGACGCGGTCTATGTGGACCCGGCCACGGGCCAGCACATGCCGCTGCGCGAGCACATCCTGCAGACGCTGGACCATATCGCGCGCCATGCCGGCAGCCTGGGCGCCTCGGGCGCGCTGCATGTGCTGCGCGGCGAAACCGCCGCAGGCCAGAACGACGCCCGCTGGCTGCGCAGCAGCATGCGCGAGGAGCAGCTGCTGGCCGAGGTCAGCCGCCAAGCGGCGCTGCGGTTCAGGGGATAGCGCTAAGCCGATGCGGCATCGCCCCTGGGGAGCCGGCGCTGAGTGTCGGAAAATTTGACAGCAGCCCCCGTGCACAACCGACAAGACAGCTCTGCGCCCTCTGAAGCTTGGCTTTTGGCGCAAAATTTGCTTGTCTCTTTCGGCAAACCAATACCGCCGGAGACCGCCATGATTCGCTCCCTGCTCGCCCCCGCAATCCTCGCCCTTTCCGCCGCCTCGCAGGCACAGGCGGGCATTGTCATCAACTACAGCGATTTCACCGGCGCCTGCGGCGACGGCACACTGACCTGCGTCGGCGCTGCAGCCACCCCCAGCAACGTCCTGCGGCTGACCCCGGCAGCCGGCAGCCAGGCCGGTGCGGGCTACAGCACCACGGCAATCACGCTGGGCGCGGGTGCAACCTTCAGCACCAGCTTTCAGTTCCGCTTGAGCCAGGCTGGCGGCATCGACCCCGCCGATGGCCTCACCTTCGTGCTGGCCCAGGCCACCAACGGCCTCGGCGGCATCGGTGGCGGACTGGGCTACCAAGGGGTGCCAAACAGCGTCGCCATCGAGTTCGACACCTTTGACAACGGCGAGGTGGGCGGCAGCAACCACGTCGGCCTGGACAGGAACGGCTCGCTGAGCAGTTCCCCCGTCAGCAGCCCCTACGGCGTGTCCAACTGCAATCTGTCTGGCAACTCCTACCTGAACGACGGCTGCATGAGCAACGGCAAGATCTGGTCGGCCTTCATCAACTACGACGGCACGACGCAGAAGCTCAACGTCAGCGTGCAGCAGCAAGGCCTGACGCTGATCCAGATCATCAGCGACTATTCCATCGACATCGGCAGCTTTCTGGGCACCAACTCGGCCTATGTCGGCTTTACGGCCGCGACCGGCTCGGGCTTTGAGAACCACGACATCCTGAACTGGCAGCTCGCCAACGACACCTCCATCACCCCCGGCGGCAATGTGCCTGAACCCGCCAGCCTGGCGCTGCTGGCGGTTGCCGGCATTGCGGCCCTGGGCGCCCGGCGCCGCCGCTAAGCGCGGCCACTGCAGCGGCAGAACGCACACGCCGCTGCAAGACATCACCCCGCACCACCACTTCCTGGAGTGAGAAAATCCAGGTTTCATTCAGCGGCGGTGGTGTACCGCCTTTGCGGCGGCAACGCCCACGCTATTCCACCATGGGCGAATTCGACCTCATCGCACGCTATTTCACGCGCCCCGTGCGGCGCGCCGCGCTGGGCGTGGGCGACGACTGCGCGCTGCTCGCGCCCGCGCCGGGCATGCAGCTGGCCGTGTCCTGCGACATGCTGGTCGAGGGCCGGCATTTCTTTGCCGACGTAGACCCCGAGGCCCTGGGCCACAAGGCCCTGGCCGTGAACCTGTCCGACCTGGCCGCCTGCGGCGCGCGCCCGCTGGCCTTCACGCTGGCGCTGGCGCTGCCACGCGCCGACGAGCCCTGGCTGAAGGCCTTTGCCGGCGGCCTGCTGCGCCTGGCCGACGCGCATGACTGCGAGCTGATCGGCGGCGACACCACGGCCGGGCCGCTCAACATCTGCATCACGGTGTTTGGCGAGGTACCCGCGGGCGGTGCCCTGCTGCGCAGCGGCGCGCGCGCGGGCGACGACATCTATGTGAGCGGCACATTGGGCGACGCCCGCCTGGCGCTCGACGCGCTGCGCAGCCACCCCCAGGCCGCAGCCCTGTCCCCGGCGCTGCTGGCCACTGCACGCCAGCGGCTGGAGCGCCCCACACCGCGCGTGGCCCTGGGTCTGGCGCTGCGCGGCGTGGCCAGCAGCGCCCTCGATGTGAGCGATGGGCTGCTGGGCGACCTGGGCCATATCCTGCGGGCTTCGGGCGTGGGCGCGCGCATCGAGCTCGCATGGACTACTGATTTGATAGCTGGTTACGCCGTATTAACACGTGCTAGCGCCGAATTTGATGCTGATTATCTGGAGCAATGCGTGCTCGCCGGCGGCGACGACTACGAACTGGCCTTCACCGCCCCGCCCAGCCTGCGCGACGCCGTGGCCGCCGCCGCGCAGGCCAGCGGCGCGCGGGTGACGCGCATCGGCGTGATCGAGGCCACACCCGGCCTGCGCCTGGTGGACGCACGGGGCCTGCCCGTCACGCGGCACTACGCGTCCTTCGATCACTTCGCCTGAGCCAGGCGCTCGCGCGGATCGAGCAGCTCGCACAGCAGCTCGACATGGCTGTCGCGCAGGCCATCGATGTCCATCAACGGGTCTCGGTCCAGGATTACGCGCGTCAGCAGCGCATGCATCAGCGGTGACACAACGAGCCAGGGCTCGCGCACGATGATGCTGGGCGGCAGGCCCAGGCTGTCGCTGCGCGCGCGCAGCAGCTCCGCCAGCAGCGCCACGTTGGGCCGCATGACGTTGCGCTCCCACAGCTCCACCAGCTCCTTCACGCGGCCGCGCTCGGCCGCCAGCAGGCGCAATGTGACCACGGCGGCGGGCCGCTCCAACAGGTCCGCATGCAGCCGGTCGACCAGCCAGCGCGCAAACGCGCGCGTGCCCTCCTGCACGGCCGGGGCCGGTGCGCCCTGCCACTGCGGCGGCGCCAGCGAACGGTGCAGCAGGGCTTCGAAGATTTCGTCCTTGCTCGCGAAATGTGCATACAGACCGCCCTTGGACAGTCCACAGCGGCGCGCGATGTCGTCCATCGTGGTGGCGGCAAAGCCGTGATCGGAAAACTCCGCCAGGGCTGCGTCCAGGATTTGCGTCACGCGCACCTGGGGCGCCAGACGGCGTCGTGCGGCCGGGGCTTGGCCGGTCTCGGAAGCTTGTAGGGGCTCCTGCATGGTGTGTCTCATCCTGTCTCGGTGGGTATTTTTGCTTGACTAACTACCGACTGGTCGGTATATAATAACCAAAGCGCTGATGGTCATCAATCGGTGGATTGGTGATTCACCTGGGAGTTATCCGTATATCCATCCAAGGAACCGTCTCATGCACAACACCCCCGACGCTGCAAGCTCACTGGCGAATCTGGTGGATTCCCAGTTCCGCGCCGCGCTCGCACGCCGCTTCGCCTCACTGTCCCCTGCGGCAGGCCTGCTCGCCCTTGGCGACTGGGCGCTGCATCTGGCCGTTTCGCCGGGCAAGTGCATGGAGCTGGCGCAGCTGGCCCAGCATCAGGGTCAGGAGCTGACGGCATACGCCCTGGAACGCATGGGCAGCGCCACCGACCGCAAGGCACGCCATGGCGTGCAGCCCCCGGCGCACGACAGGCGCTTCGCGGCCCCCGAATGGCAGCAGTGGCCCTTCAACTACGTGCACCAATCCTTTCTGCTGACCGAGCAATGGTGGTCTGCAGCCACGCATGGCGTCACGGGCGTGGAGAAACACCATGAAAACGTGGTCGCCTTTGCCGCACGCCAGCTGCTGGACATGTTCTCGCCCGGCAACCAGCTGGCCACCAACCCCGTGGTGCTGCAGCACACGCTGCAGCAGGGCGGCGCCAACCTGCTGCGTGGTGCGTTGAATGCGGCCGACGACCTGCGGCGCCTGGCCGCAGGCAAACCGCCGGCGGGCGCCGAGGACTTCGTCGTCGGCCGCGACGTGGCTACCACGCCCGGCAAGGTGGTGCTGCAGACCCGCCTGATGGAGCTGATCCAGTACACACCCACGACCGAGACCGTACACCCCGAGCCCATCCTGATCGTGCCGGCGTGGATCATGAAGTACTACATTCTGGATCTGTCGGCGCACAACTCGCTGATCCGCTACCTCGTGGACCAGGGCCACACGGTGTTCTGCATCTCGTGGAAGAACCCCGGCATCGAGGACCGCGCGCTGGGCATGGACGACTACCTGCAGCAGGGCTTTCATGCCGCGCTCGATGCCGTGGGCGCCATCGTCCCCAAGCGCAAGGTGCATGCCGTGGGCTACTGCCTGGGCGGCACGCTGCTGACCATCG
>Ga0209792_1001117_pt1 | contig 14166 bp, 12 predicted proteins | sample EBPBio142005_DNA_FD_185860 | JGI IMG/M metagenome (GOLD analysis project Ga0209792, IMG submission 185860) | Wastewater treatment Type I Accumulibacter community from EBPR Bioreactor in Madison, WI, USA - Reactor 1_6/14/2005_ DNA (SPAdes)... | ecosystem: Engineered > Bioreactor > EBPR >... | reverse complement strand
AAGTGCTTCGCCCGCCTGCAACAACTGAAAGCCGACGGCGTGTCCATCCTGCTGGTCACCCATTCCGCCGACCAGATCGTGCAGCATTGCGACCACGCGTTGCTGCTCGACGGCGGCCGCCTGGTGTACGAGGGCAAGCCGAAGCAGGTGGTCAACCGTTATTACGACCTGCTGTTCGGCAAGCCGGACGATGTCAGCGGCGTGCGGCCTGGCGAGCGTAAGCAGCGCGCTAAAGTGGCGCCTTTCGCTGGGGGCGGCAGCTTCGAGACGCGACCGAACTACAACCCGTACGAATACCGTTACGGTGATGGCGCCGCGAAGATCATCGATTTCGACCTGCGTTCGGAGGATGAGTCCTATCCGTCGCTACTGGAGTCCGGTGCTGCGTTGCAGCTGACGCTGCGCATCGCCTTCGAGCGCGACGTGGTTCGCCCGATCCTGGGTTTCTTCGTGAAGACCAAGGAAGGCGTGTCGGTCTATGCCAGCAACACCGAATACAAACCGTTGCCCGCGCTGGCGGGTGCAGGCGCGGCTGGTACCACGGCGGACGTGACTACGTCGTTCAATTGCAATCTTGCCGATGGTGACTACTTCATCTCCATTGGCGTGGCCAGCCGCAATGAGGGTGAGGTGATCCCGCACGATCGCCGCTACGACAGCATCCACGTCAGGATCATCGGCGCTGATTTTTTCGGCATGGCCAATCTCGGATTCGACCCGGCACGGGCCGTGATCCACGGCGAAGACTGAGCGAGGAGCGAATGGAAAGCGTCTACGACGATCCGGCTATCGTCGCCAGCCAAGTCCGCGCAGGGCAGCACCGCGAGATGATCGGTGGGCTCTGGGACGAAATGGGCCAACTGCAGTTCGACTTCATGTGTGCCAGAGGCCTGCTGCCGGAGCATCGGCTGCTTGACCTTGGATGCGGGGCGCTCCGTGGCGGCGTCCATTTCGCCCGCTATCTGCAACCCGGCAAGTACTACGGCCTGGATAACAACCAAAGTCTGCTCGACGCTGGATTCGAGGTCGAACTCGCAGCCGCCGGGCTGCAGGATCGCGTGCCGCGCGACAATCTCTTCTGCAGCACCGATTTCGGGTTGCCCGTGCCCGGTGGTTTCTTCGATTTTGCCATCGCGCAGTCGGTCTTCAGCCATCTCACGTTCAACACGATCCGCCGTTGCCTGGAGACGGTGGCGCCGAAGTTCCGCGCAGGCGGCATGCTGTATGCGACCTTTTTCAGGCTCCCGGATGATGTGCCCGCCACCGCCGCGCACGCGCAAGGTCGCGGTGGGATCGTGACCTACGGCTATCAGGATCCGTATCACTACCGACCCGGGGATCTCGTTCAGGCAGCGGCCGGCACGCCGTGGACGGCACATTACATCGGTCAGTGGGGGCATCCCCGTTCGCAGGTAATGATGGCTTTCGAGCGCGATCGATGACCGCCGACCTGGACAATGCGCAAACCTGCATCCTCGTGCTGGGCATGCATCGCAGCGGCACCTCGGCGACGGCGGGTGCGCTCGAACTCTGTGGCGTCGCGCTTGGCAGCGAACTGCTTGCGCCGGGCGCCGACAATCCGAAAGGCTATTTCGAACACGAGCGCGCCGTCGATATCGATGAGCGCCTGTTGGCCGCGCTTGGTTCAGGCTGGGCCGATGCGCGTCCGTTGCCAACGGATTGGCAGGATGGCTCGGCTGCGCGCCACGCGATCGCGGAGATCGACGCGCTGCTGGCGGCCGATTTCGCGGATACGCCACTGTTTGCGCTGAAGGACCCGCGCATGTGCCGGTTGTTGCCGGCCTGGTTGTCCGCATTGCGCGATCGTGGTGTACGCGTGGTGGCGTTGTTCGTTGCCCGTGATCCGGTCGAAGTGGCCGCTTCCATCGAAGCACGGAACAGCTGGGCGCCACCCTTGGGCGAATTGCTGTGGTTGCGTTACACCTGCGACGCGGAGGCCGCGACGCGCGGAATCGCGCGTACCGCGATAGCGTATGACGCGCTTCTGGCCGATCCTGCCGGAACCCTGCATGCTGCACTGGTCAGGGTCGGAATCGACTTGCCCTCACTGCCGGAACGAGCATTGCGGGCGTTCGCGGATGCGGATGCGCGGCACCAGCGCGGGACCGGCGTGCCCGCCAGCAAGCATGTGTTTGCGGCGCCCGTTACGCTGGCGTTCGACGCACTTGGTGCGATCGCTGGCGGAACTGGCGCATGGGGCGGAATCGAGGCTGCAGGAACCACGCTGGACGAGTCGTGGAATCGATCCGGCGGAACACTGGACGCCTTGGCCGGCATGGCTATGGAGATCGAGCGCAAGGGGCGTGCTGCGCGGGATGCGGCATCGGTCGAAACGTCGCGGCTGCAATCCGAACTCAATGCGCAACTTGCATGGTCGGAAGTTGCTGTGTGCGAGCGTGAGGCCTTGCAAGCCGAAGCGGCCGAACTGCGCTCGAGCCTGACTGCACAGGTACGGTGGTCCGAAGAGGCCGTCGCAAACTGGGCCGACCGCGCCGACCGCTACGAGCGAACGCTGCTCGATCGCCAAGATGCGCTGGATGCGCTCAAGATCGAGTTCGATCGCGAAGTCGCGGTTCGCGATGCCGAGTTAGCTGCGATCCATCGTTCCGTCGCATGGCGACTTTCGCGCCCGCTGCGCGAGATCGAAACCATCGCAAAACGAACCATCAAGCGGATTTCCGGGAAGCAACAATGATCTATTTCACCTCCATCTGCGCCAACTATCTGCCCAAGGCGATGGCGCTGGCCGAATCGGTCAAGCGCCACTGCAAGGATGCACGTTTCGTCCTGTGCCTAGTCGAGCGCGAGGTCCATCCTGCTGCAGCCTCCTTCCCGCATTTCGACGAAGTGGTGCTGGCCAAGGACGCGGGCTGGGAGAATTTCGACAGCTTCATGTTCCGACATTCCATTGTCGAAGCTTCGACGGCAGTCAAGCCGCGTTTCATGCAGCACCTCATCGAGCAGCATCCCGAAGAGGACAAGTTCGTCTATCTGGATCCGGACGTGCTCGTGTACGGCGAGTTCATCGAACTGGAGGCGTTGCTGGATCGCGAGTCGATCGCGTTATGCCCGCACCTGTTGCGGCCGGGCAACATCGACATGGAGATCAGTTCGCTGGCGCATGGCAGTTATAACCTGGGGTTCCTCGCGGTGCGTCGATCAGCCAATGCGCAGGCGTTCCTGCAATGGTGGGCTGACCGCCTGTTCCTGTATTGCTACGACGACAAGAGCCGCGGAATCTTCACCGACCAGAAATGGATCGACCTGGCGCCCTCGTTCTTCGACGTGCATGTCTTCAAGCATCACGGTTACGACTTCGCGACCTGGTCGTTGCTGGGCAGTGACCTGCATCCCGCCAAGAACGGCTATGTGGTGAACGGCGATCCGCTGCGTTTCATCCATTTCTCCGGGTTAGATTCCGGCACCATCGACAAGGCGATCGGTTGGTGGCTGACGCCAGACAATCGCGATACGTTCGTTGCCCTCTATGCCGAGTACCGCGCGTTGCTGGAGCAGCATGGCCAGGCGACCCTCGGAAAGACGCCATGGAGTTATGCGTCCTACCTGGGCGGCCAATCGATCGCACGCGAAGCGCGCGTGGCGTATCGCGCGCCTGAACTGTGGACGCTTATCCCCGAACCATTCGCATCGAATGATGCGGCGATCCTGGGCGTCGCGCCGGCGGATGCCGCGAAGGACCAGGACGCAGACGTCGAGCTTGGCATTCTCGACCGCTTCACGCGCTCGAGCCGCGAAATCGGCTTCGGCCCGACCTTGGCCAAGGCTGCGCGGCGTTTGCTCGGGGGCGCGGGACAACGCCAATGAACCGGGTTTCCATCGTGATCCCCTGCTACAACGGCGGGGCCCACCTCGATGATGCGGTGCGCTCGGCGCTTGCGCAAACTTGGCAGGATATTGAGATAGTGGTTGTCGACGATGGGTCTACCGATCTGGCGACGATCGCATTGCTCGATACTGCAGCATGGCCGCGCACCCGTATTCTCCGCCAGGCCAATGCTGGGCCGTCTGCGGCGCGCAATGCCGCAATCACGGCAGCGAGCGGAGAGTTTATCCTGCCGCTGGATGCCGACGATCGAATCGAGCCCGACTATGTCGAGAAAGCGGTGCAGGTGCTTTTGGCAAGACCAGAAGTCGGCATCGTCTATTGCAAGGCCTTGAAGTTCGGCGCCGACAGCGGGCCGTGGCAGTTACCGGCCTTCAGCGAGCGCGAACTTGCTATCGACAACGTGATCTTCGTCACCAGTTTGTTCCGCCGCGCGGACTGGGAACGGGTCGGCGGTTTCAACCCGGCATTGCGTCACGGCGTGGAGGATTACGACTTCTGGCTGAAATTGGTCGGAAGTGGTCGCGCGGTGGTACAGCTGGACGAGCCATTGTTCCATTACCGTGTGCAGCAGGCTTCGCGAACCACAGGGTTCTCCGCGAATCGCGCTGTCATGGTCGAAACCTATGCGCGGATATTCCGCGATAACCAGCCTTTCTTCGCGCGTAATGCCGAAGTTTTGTTCGAGCATAGGTTCGCGCTCTACGACGAATTGCAACGCTATCAGGCGCGCTACGGTCGATTCGAGAGACTATGGATCCGTTATCCGCGGTTGCAACGAACCGTCGCATCGATCCTCAGTGTATTGCGCCGGCTTTCCGGCGGCAGGGTCAATTGAGCATGGTGAGATATCGCATAGCCGTATTCGCCTGCGCAGCGTTGCTCGCTACGCTACTCGTCGGTCTGCACGCGCCAGGTCAATTGTCGGTCGATTCGGGTGTGGCGTTGTACGAAGGAATGGTCGGTTCGGCCATCGGTTGGGGGCCGCCTTTCTTCGCAGCGCTGCTTGACTGGCTTGGCGGCGGAGTACTTGGGGCGAGTGTGTTCGTGAGCCTGAATACCGTGGCCATATACGGCTGTTTCGCGGTCTTGCTCACCGCCGGTCTTGCGCCGAAAGGCATCAGTTGGTGGCGCTACGCATGTGCGGTCATCCTCGTGTTGAATCCCTTGTTCGCGTTCTATGCCGGCATCCTATGGAAGGACGTGGCATTGGCGACTTGCGCGATGGTTGCCATCACCGCGCTGTTGGTATCGACTTCAAGCACTGGGAAACAACGCTGCCTGTTGTTGTGCGTGGCGCTGATTGCCATCGCACCGATGCCGTTGCTGCGCCAGCAGGGGGTCATGCTTGCGGCCCCTCTGGCCGCAGCGGCTGCATGGATCGCCGGTTCCGCGTTCGATGCGCGGGGCGCAAGGCGCTTGGGTATCGTGGCAGCGATTCTGGGGTTGTCAGCGATGTCGACCTTGGCATTGAGTCGATTGTCGGAAGCGACGATCCGCCCATTGCCGGCGAGTCCGGTATCAGTGGGGATAGAAGCCATCGTAGCCTACGATATCGTCGGGATGATCGCTTATGCGCTGCCGACGGACACCTCCGAATGGAGTGGCGCCGATGCCGCTACCCGGCAACAGATCAAATACCTGTACAGCCCCGAACGCATCGACACCTTATGGCACGATCCGCTCGTCCGTACCTACGTAAGTGGTCTTGGAGAATCCCCGTTGCGCCAAGCATGGTGGCACGGGCTTCGTCATGATCCGATCGGCTACGCCAGCCATCGTGTCGCCGCATTACGCGCACTGATGGGATTGGGCCCTGTCGATGGGTGTGTGCCCGCATACTGGGGTGTCGCAATTCCGCCCGACTATGTCGAAGCCCTGGGGGTTCGCGAGGAAATGGATCCGCGTGACCGGTTCATTGGTCGCACGTCGATCGCACTATATCCGTCGCCCGTCTTTCGCCATTGGTGGTATGCCGGCTTGCTAGTGCTGGCCAGCATTGCCGCAATTAGACGTCGGGCTGCCGATGCTTTGGTCTTGCGTGTTGTTGCCGGTATTGCGTGGGTGTACTTGGCATCGTATGCCGTTACAACGATTGCGTGCGATTTCCGCTACCTCTACCCGGTTGCCTGCATGGCCACCATGCTTTGTGTCTGGCGGGTGCTGCGGCCCGTTCCGAGAGTCTAGTCGTCCCGGCTACCGTTGCGGCGTACGGGTAACAAGAGTGCGTGTGGACAGGAGCGGCCACAGTGGTCTCCGCGGGACGGAGGCGATGTCGTAACCAAGGAAGGCGAGGGTGAACTGAAGGCCCGACACAACTGCGATAGTTGCAATCATGATTGTTCCGAGCGGCGCCGTAGTGTCGTACTGGATTGAATGCAGCCAGTGCCAGCCACCGAAGCATGCCGCGAAGGCAAGCAGCGTCACTGCAGCGACCAGCTCGAACGAAGCCAACGAAAGGTCGCGAAGGAAATAGTTATAGCCGATGCGCTTGTTGAAATTGACACAATGCTTCAACAGGAACTCGCCGATGATGCGTGTGATTCTGAGGCCGCTGACTTCATCGCCATAGCGCGCATCCATCGGAATGTCGTTGACGACTGCACGAAACGTGTTGAGGCGGAACAACATGTCGGATTCAAAAAATAGCGCTTGCTGACCGATTCGAACGGCAAATATTCCGCGACTCGTGCGTGGATGGCGGTGTAGCCATTGGTGGGATCGAATACATCCCAATAGCCCGTCGAAGCCTTGGACAGAAAGCTCAAGCACAGGTTGCCGATTCGCCTCACTGCGGGCATCTCGTCTATGCCGGATAGATCCCAGAACCTGTTTCCTTTGGTGTAGTCACATTCACCCCGGAGGATCGGGCCGACGAAACGAGGCAGTAATGCGGGATCCATCTGCCCATCGCCGTCGAGCTTGACGATCACGTCCGCACCATCCGCGATCGCCTGTCGGTAGCCGGTGATCACTGCGCCGCCAACGCCCTGGTTGTTATCGTGACGTATCACCTGGATACGAGGGTCGGAAATAGTGGCTTCGATGAAGTCGCCGCTACCTTCGGGACAGGCATCGTCTACGCAATAAATGCTGTCGACCTCGGGACCGATTGCGGCGATCACTCCGGCGATGTGGGCCTTGACCCGGTAACAAGGGACCACTACCGCAATGCGTGAACTCATTCCAGCCGCATCCGCTTTTCCGTATCGCACACGATTGCCCCACCTTGGTCGTCCGCCAGCAATAAGACGGAGTAGGTGCCGGTCGGCACGGATGCCAAGTCAGCGAGTACCTCGAAGCCAGCGGTGCCCATTGCCGGAACGCTGAAGTACTCGGCAACGTCTGGCCGCGGCACACCAGTTCTGGCAGGAACGAACAAGGTGGCCGATTCACTGCTCAGAATCAATTGGAACTCGCTTGCAGGCCGCGGCCCCGGAACGCCCAGCCACCCGCGCAGGCGAATCGGTCGCGATCGATCCACGTTCAAGGTTCCCTGGAAATACTGCGAGTCGACCGAGTCGAAAGAGCATAAGTCTGACGATGGTCGCGCCTCTTGCAGTCTGCGTGGCTCTAGCGTACTGGCTGGAACCGGTGGTTGGATCATGCGTATATCGGTGGTTATGACGGCAGGCGTCTCAGGCACGTGGCGTTCGCGACAGCCGACGAGCAACGTGATGGCCGTGCAGGCGACCAGCATGTTTGTCAGGAACCGGCCTGCCATCATGAATTCATCCCTGAAGTGCGCGTTCGAGTTCCGGCAACACCTGGAACAAATCCCCCACCAATCCGATATCCGCGATCTCGAAGATCGGCGCATCGCCGTCCTTGTTGATGGCGACGATGGTGCCGGCGTCCTTGATGCCGGTCAGATGCTGGATGGCGCCGCTGATGCCGACCGCCACGTACAGTTCCGGCGCGATGATCTTGCCGGTCTGGCCGACCTGCAGTTCATTCGGCACGTAGCCGGCATCCACCGCAGCGCGTGAGGCACCCACCGCCGCGCCGAGTTTGTCGGCGAAGTCGTAGATGATCTTGAAGTTCTCTTGCGAGCCAACGCCGCGGCCGCCGGACACCACGCGCTTGGCGCTTTGCAGGTCCGGGCGGTCGGACTTGCCGGCGGCCAGGCCGACGAAGCGGGTGTGGCTGGGCAGGGTGGCATCGACATTCGCCGCTTCAACCGCTGCGCTGCCGCCGCGTGCAGCTTCCGGCCAGGAGGCGGTTCGCACGGTGGCGACCACGGCGTGATCAGTTGGGGCTTCCACGGTGATGATCGCGTTGCCGGCATAGATCGGACGTTTGAAGGTATGGCTGCCTTCGACTGCCATCACGTCGGAGACCTGCGCCACGCCGAGCAACGCGGCAACCGCCGGCATCAGATCCTTGCCGAAGGTGGTGCTGGGGCCGAAGACATGGGTGTAGTTCTTCGCGATGGCGGCGATTTGCGGCGCCTGCACCTGCGCGATGGCATGCGCATTGGCGGCATTCGCAACGGTCAGCACTTTCGCCACACCGGCGATCTGCGCGGCGTCGCTTGCAACGCCGGCCGGATCGGCGGCGAGCACGACGATGTCGATCGCTTCGGGATTCAGCGCCTGCGCGGCGGACACGCACTTGGCGGTGGACGCATTGAGCTTGCCGTCCAGGTGTTCGGCGACGATCAGAACCTTGCTCATCACAGCAACCCCTTCTGCTTCAGTGCGGCGACCAGTTCGGCCGCGTCCTTCACCATCACGCCGCGGCTGCGCTTGGCGGGTGCCGCGTAGTGGGTGGTCTTGAGCGTGTCGCCGGCATCGACGCCGAGGTCGGCGAAGGCGAGGGTTTCCAGCGGCTTGCTCTTGGCCTTCATGATGTCCGGCAGCTTGATGAAGCGCGGCTCGTTCAGGCGCAGGTCGGTGGTGACTACGGCCGGCAGGTCGACTTCGAGGGTTTCGAGGCCGGCATCGACCTCGCGCACCACGGTGGCCTTGCCATCGGCAATATCGAGCTTGGACGCGAAGGTCGCCTGCGGGCGGCCCCACAGCGTGGCCAACATCTGCCCGGTCTGGCTGGCGTCGTCGTCGATCGCCTGCTTGCCCAGGATCACCAGGTCCGGCTGTTCCTTCTCGATCAGCTTGAGGAAGGTGCGGGCGGCGGTCAGCGGCTGCACCGGGCCGTCGGCGACCACGTGGATGGCGCGGTTGGCGCCCATGGCCAGGCCGTTGCGCAGGTGCGGTTGGGCGTCGGCGGGGGCAATCGTGGCGACCACGACTTCCGTTGCGATGCCCTTGTCGCGCAGGCGCAGGGCTTCTTCCAGCGCGATGTCGTCGAACGGGTTGGCCGACAGCTTGACGCCGTCGGTGACCACGCCGGAACCGTCCGGCTTGACCTGGATGCGGACGTTGAAGTCCACCACGCGCTTGTAGGCGACGAGGATTTTCATCGTGTGGAAATCCTGAACTTGAGACAGGTCGATCATTTTACCTGAGGGTTGCGGGGTATTTGCTCGAAGATGAGTGTCGCGATGGAGGTTGGGTCGGCGAGGCCGTGGCGCGTTCGCGCAGTCGCATTTCGAGCGGCGGAGCGAATGCGCCACGGCCTCGCCGGCGCCCAGCGCAACCGGCATCAAGCGTTTGATGCCCGAAAGTACGGTGGGCGGTCGCCCGCTTGCCGGTAAAATGGCGGCTTTCCGCATGCATGGAGCCCGCCGTGGCCGCCAAGAGCAAGCAATACCCCACTGCCGACGCCGCCCTGTCCGGGCTGGTGGCGGATGGGCAGACCCTCGCCGTGGGCGGTTTCGGCCTGTGCGGCATCCCCGAGGCCCTGATCGCCGCGCTGCGCGATTCCGGGGTCAAGGACCTGACCGTGATCTCCAACAATGCCGGCGTGGATGGCTTTGGCCTGGGCCAGCTGCTGACCACGCGGCAGATCAGGAAGATGATTTCGTCCTACGTGGGCGAGAACAAGGAATTCGAGCGCCAGTACCTGGGTGGCGAGTTGGAACTGGAATTCAATCCGCAGGGCACGCTGGCCGAGCGCCTGCGCGCGGGCGGTGCCGGCATCCCGGCCTTCTTCACCGCGACCGGCTACGGCACGATCGTCGCCGATGGCAAGGAAACCCGCGAGATCGACGGCCGCCACTACGTGCTGGAAACCGCGCTGAAAGCGGACGTGTCGCTGGTCAAGGCCTGGAAGGCGGACAAGGCCGGCAACCTGGTGTTCCGCAAGACCGCGCGCAACTTCAACCCGGCGGTAGCAATGGCCGGCAAGGCCTGCGTCGCGGAAGTGGAGGAGCTGGTGGAGATCGGCGCCATCGATCCCGACCACGTGCACCTGCCCGGCATCTACGTGGATCGGATCGTGGTCAATGCTTCGCCCGAGAAGCGCATCGAACAACGCACGATTCGCCAATTGGAGGGCAACTGACATGGCCTGGACCCGCGAACAGATGGCGCAGCGCGCCGCACAGGAACTTTCCGACGGCGCCTACGTGAACCTCGGCATCGGCTTGCCGACGCTGGTGGCGAACTACATCCCGGACGGCATGGACGTGTGGCTGCAGTCGGAGAACGGCCTGCTCGGCATCGGCCCGTTCCCGACCGAGGCCGAACTCGACGCCGACCTGATCAATGCCGGCAAGCAGACCGTGACCGCGGTGCCGGGCGCCAGCTATTTCGGCAGCCACGATTCCTTCGCGATGATCCGCGGCGGCCACATCGACCTGGCCATCCTCGGCGCGATGGAAGTGACCGACCAGGGCGACCTGGCCAACTGGATGGTGCCCGGCAAGATGGTCAAGGGCATGGGTGGCGCGATGGATCTCGTCGCCGGCGTGAAACGCGTGGTGGTGCTGATGGAACACACCACCAAGTCCGGATCCTCGAAGATCCTGCCGCAGTGCACCTTGCCGCTGACCGGCGTGGGCGTGGTCAATCGCATCATCACCGAGTTGGGCGTGTTCGACGTGACGGCCGATGGCCTGAAGCTGGTGGAGGCTGCGCCGGGTGTCGCTATCGAGGAGCTTCGGGACAAGACCGGAACGCCATTCGTCTGAGTAGCGTGGCGCGCGTCGGCTGGATCACGTCGATTCGCTGATGCGGACGTCGCCGCGCCCCGTATGCCTGTCGTCATACCCCGGTTCCAAGGCATTCAAGCGGTTGCTGGACCAGTGTTGGATCGAATGCGAGGTCGATGATGTCCTGGCCGACAATATTCCCGACATCGGTAATGAAGTCTTCCAGGCCACGATGGACGAGCTCGATGTTGGCATAGAGCGCTGGCTCCATGGGTTGATGCGCGTATACGGGTTGTGGGCCGTCCGCACTGTCGATGAAATGCGACAGCTGACCATCAGGGGCGGTTAGCAGCGCTTCCAGGAGCAGATCATGGCGAAGAATCGGCGACGCCTCTCCGTCTTTCGCGGCGCGCCCATCATGGAAGCGCGCGCTTGCCGTTCCTCCATGCAGGGGCGTGCCCGCGGCTCTGCCGTCAAGTGCGAAATACTTGCCGGAGAGCGGGCGCCCCGTCATGCGTGAAAGATGGGATTGGATGGTTCCGGCGTAGCCGAGGTCGCATACTGCGATCGCGCCAGGGCTGGCCGTGCGTTCCCAGTATTCCAGATAGGTTTCGCGCTCGTTCCGCGCAAGTTCCAGCAATGGATCCTTGATCGCATCGATCATGTCGGCGACGACATGCAGCATCTCTGGAAGAAGCATCTGCCGCGCAAGTGCGTCATCGCCCAGTTCGCGCCGCGCGATCCCGGCGGCATCCCGTCCCATTCTGGCGGCAAGTAACTGGTGCAGGGTTCCGTTGAAGCTGCCCTTCAGCAGGGAAACGAGATCGTCCGCCACGAATGCGGACGCCATTCCCGATGCGCGACGCGATGTAAGGAAATAAGTGCCCGTAGGCTTGTCGAGCATGCCGTATCGGTTGAAGGCCAGAAAAGCACGCTGCAGCGCGTGGCCTTCCCGGCTGAAGAACATGATTTGATCGCTGCCTTCCGCCAGCGAGGTTCTGGAAACCCATGCCAGATAATCAAGGACTAGCGGCCCGAGAACGACGTATCCCAGGAGTTCCGGTGAATCCAAGGCGATCGATTGCTTGAAAGCCTCAGGCTGGACGTCGGCAAGCTGACTGAAACGGTTGGCCAGTAGACCCAGCCATAGCTGGTTCTGCCATCCGGACTGTTCTGCCGTCGGCCGAAGCGCGCGCAGTGCAGGAACTACCTCTAGCAGTGAAGCGGGACGGAGCAGGTGAACCGGTTCTTTCAACCCGGCGTTGCGTGGAACCTGAATATCCGAATGTTCATTGTCTCCGGTGTGCAGCCAACGTTTGGGATTGATCCCAGTTTCGGCAATCAGGCCAGTCCATGCCTCTCCGGAATCCTTGCGTTTTCCGGTATCGCAGGAAACAAGCAAGGGGATCGCCAATTGTTGGACCTCCGCGGGCAATACATCGGCCAGTTCGGTGCTGGTGATGTACATATCGGACAGTCCGAATACGTGCTTTCCCGAACTGCGGATTTGTTTTGCCGCATCAACGATTGATGTCCGCGGGCGCAGTATTCGTTGTTCGAGCCTGAGCTCGGTCAAGCGGATATCCTCGATGTTGATATCGCGCGTTTCATTGAACCGTGCCAACTCCGAATAGATTTCGGTTAGGGTTGGATCCCTGCCATGTCGGTTTCGCGCACCTTGTTCGGCGATCTCCCTCAGCGCGCCGAAGTTATCGAAATCGAATCGTGATGCAACGATATGCGCCAGATACTGGCGAACTCCCGATGGTCTGAGGAATGCGCGCAGAACCAGCGTGTCGAAGACATCGAAGGAGGCGATGTCTGCGTCGGCGGAATCAAGGAGTATTTTTTTTCGCGCGCTGAGCCCGAAATGGGAAGCCCAGTTGCGATCTCCCTCTGCAGTCATCTGCAGGCTGCCGTCTGCAGGCAGGATTCCCGTCAGATATCCCTGCTGCCTGGAAACCGGCACGAAGAGGCGTTCGATCGCATGCTGGAGAGTGCCGTCTGTCTGACCCGCTTCAGGAGGGAAGCTTTCGGTCGAGAGTCCCAGGGCGAATAGCGGTTTTATCGATGCGACTCGCGCCCAGAACATGGAGCCGGCGGGGTAATCCACATACATTTCGGTGTCGACATCAAGGCCGAGTGATGCGCCCAGTTCGCGGCCGGTGCCCTTGTTGCTTAGCCATGTGTGTGCGGATAGGGGTAGGCAGGCGTGAGTCTCCGGATAAACGATCCCGAGATCGGGCATGGCGTGGAAGGTGCCGATGATCCATGAAACCCGTGACTTGGATCCCAGCAACGATTGAAGGAGATAGGTCCGCCATTCGCTCTGTTCGCCCCCGGAATAGAGCGATTTTTTCGTATGGATGTGGCAAACGAGATCCAGGCCAAGCACCTCGTCCCGGAATTCGACGAGGAAGGGGGCGATGTCGCGCCCACGATTGGGAACTATGCGGACATGCAGGGTGCGGACATTATCGAGTTTGGAGAATGCGGCCGAGGCAATGTCGTGACTTTCGCGATCGACCACCGACACCATCAGGACGACGGGTACGGGGATCGCGGAAATGTAATGACTGAACTCATCGACAAGATCCGCATAGAACAGGTGTGCCATGACGCCTACGCGAAGCTCTACTCCGCCGATGGGCGTGGGAGATGCCAGGTCGAGCATCGCAGCCGGCGGCGCAGGCTGTCGCACTGGCTGCACGGCTCCCTTCAGCCTGGCGATGAATCCCTTCCACCCCAAGGCTTGGAACACGTCGAGTCCGCGATTTGCGAGGGAGAGCGCGCCTCGCCAGCCGCCGCCTCGACGCCGAATTGCACTCCTGATCGCGGTGTGCAACTTGCTGAAGCGGACACGCATCGATACAGATTTTCCACCTGAAGAAATTTCGCTTGCCGCGCGTTTCACAGGTTCTGGTAATTCGGTCCGGAACCGCCTTCCGGCGTGACCCAGGTGATGATTTCGTACGGGTCCTTGATGTCGCAGGTCTTGCAGTGCACGCAGTTGGCGGCATTGATCTGCAGGCGCTTGCCGGCGGCGTCCTCGACGATTTCGTACACGCCGGCGGGGCAGAAGCGGGTGCAGGGGTTGTCGTATTCGCTGGTGCAACGGGTCACGCAGATATCGGTGTCGGCGACCTTGAGGTGGATCGGCTGATCTTCGTCGTGCTGAGTGGCGGCGTAGTACACGCCTTGCAGGCGGTCGCGTGGGGCCAGGGTGCGGTCGAGGTAGTCACGCTTGGGTTCTTCGTGTTGGCCGATCTTGTCCAGCGACGACCAGTCCGCCTTGTTCTTCAGCGTC
>Ga0209792_1001116_pt1 | contig 14170 bp, 5 predicted proteins | sample EBPBio142005_DNA_FD_185860 | JGI IMG/M metagenome (GOLD analysis project Ga0209792, IMG submission 185860) | Wastewater treatment Type I Accumulibacter community from EBPR Bioreactor in Madison, WI, USA - Reactor 1_6/14/2005_ DNA (SPAdes)... | ecosystem: Engineered > Bioreactor > EBPR >... | reverse complement strand
TCTCGTTGAGCGCCTTTTCGACCGCAGTCGTCACGGCGCGCGCGTCGGTCGAGCCGAACGGCATGGCGTAGGTGAGGTTGAGCAGGCCCATCTGCGCGGGCGAGAACACACCGCTCATCTGGCCGATGTCGATGATGCCCTGCTGGAAGGCCTCGACCTCGGAACCGAGCTTGACGATCGTGCCGCCATAGCCCTCGGTCCACGTGATCTTCACTTCATTGGTCTTGGCGAGTTCGGCCTCCAGCGTGGGGATGAAGGTCGCCTTGAGGTGCTTCACCCACAGGAAGACCTCCGGGTGGCCGGTGGCGATCGTCAGATTGATCGACTGCTGAGACGACGCCGGCAGGACGCCAGCCAGGAGCGCGAGGGCGGCCGCGCCGCCCAAAAGTGAACTACGATACATCAAATCCTCCCTGATCGACGGCGGCTCTCTCCCTGCCGAAATCCGTCACTGGACGATGACCGTAAAGGCAATTGAACAAGTTGACAAGAACTTTTCTATCTTGTTCAATCCGACATCAAGGGAGGAGGCCATGACCAGTATGGCCAGGCGAAAAGCCGCGCGGTCGCAGACCGGGAGCGGCGTGCCGGAAGCGACGCTGCGCGGCGCCGAGGCGACGCGCGCCAAGATTCTGGAGAGCGCCGAGAAACTGTTCGGCGACCATGGCTATGACGGCGTGTCCGTGCGCCAGATCGCCATCGAGGCGGGCGTGCCGGTGGCGCTGGTCAACTACCATTACGGGTCCAAGGAGGGCCTGTTCCGCGCCATCTTCGTGCTGCGCGCGCCGCTGATCTACGACCAGCGCGTGGCCGGGCTGAAGCTGGCGGAACTGGAGACCGATCCCGACCGCAAGCTCGAAGCCGTCGTCAAGGCGCTGATCGTGCCGATGGTCCATCTGCGCAATACGCAGAAGAGCGCCGGCTATGCGCGCATCCTCGCCCACGAGATATCCAGCCCGAGCGTGCGCAGCCGCGAGATCATGCGCGAGTTCTTCGATCCGGTCGCGCACATCCTCCTGGATGCGCTGGCCGAGGTGCTGCCGGACCGCAGCATGGAGGAGATCCACTGGGGCTATCACGTCATGCTCGGCGCGATGGTCTACACCATGGCCGACAATGGCCGCATGGAGCGGCTGAGCGGCGGCCTGTGCTCGCCGGACGACGAGACCACCGCCGCCAAACATATCGTGGCGCTGCTGACCGCCGCGCTGAGGCACGGCCGCGTGCCCGCGGCCCTAGAGACAACCCCCTAGCGAAACCCTGAGAAACGGAGAGACCGATGAAGCTCGTCACTTATGAGAGGAAGGGAAAGCAGCGCGCCGGCGCGCTGGTCTCCGGCGACAGGAAGATCGTCGACCTCGCCGACGCCTACAAGGATATCAACGGCAAGGCCTACAAGCCCTTCGCCTCGGTGCTGGCGATGATCGAGGGCGGCGACGAGGCGCTCGACACGGCGAAGAAAACACTGAAGAAGGCCGGCACGAAGAATGCGATCGACCTGAAAACGGTGACGCTGCTGGCGCCGGTGCCGGTGCCGCCGCAGATGCGCGACACGCTGTGCTTCGAGACGCATCTCAAGCAGTCCTTCGCGGCCGCCAGGCGAGTGCGCGCCAACGCCACGCCCGACCCGGAAGCTGCGATGGCCGAGTTCGAGCGCACCGGCGTGCTCTCGATCCCGAAGACGTTCTACGAGCAGCCGATCTACTACAAGGCGAACCGCTTCTCGGTGATCGGCACCGGCGTCGACGTGCTCTGGCCGCGCTATTCCAAGCTGATGGATTTCGAACTGGAGTTCGGCATCTTCATCGGCAAGAAGGGCGTCGACATCACCAGGGAAACGGCGCGCGACCACATCTACGGCTATACGATCTTCAACGATTTTTCCGCGCGCGACGCGCAGACCGCCGAGATGGGCGGCCAGCTCGGCCCTGCCAAGGGCAAGGATTTCGACAATGGCAACGCCATGGGTCCCTGCCTCGTGACCGCCGACGAATTCGGCGACCCCTACGACAAGACGATGGTGTGCCGCGTCAACGGCGAGGAATGGGGCCGCGGCAACACGTCGACCATGCACTGGAAATTCGAGCAGGTGCTGGCGCATATTTCGCAGTCGGAGACCCTGCATCCGGGCGAGTTCATCGGCTCGGGCACGGTCGGCAATGGCTGCGGGCTGGAGCATATGCGGTTCCTGAAGCATGGCGACGTCGTCGAACTGGAGGTCGAGGGCATCGGCATCCTGAAGAACCGCGTCCTGACGCATCGCTAGAGAGAACAAGATGAACGTCTACGGGCTGTTCGCGGACGCCGTGCGGCGTCTGCCGGCGAAGATCGCCATCGCGCATGGCGACCGGTCGCTGACCTATGCGGAACTCGACGGGCTGGCGGCGGCATTGGCCGACTTCTTCGCCGCGCAGGGGTGCGCGCCCGGCGACCGCATCCTGATCTTCATGAAGAACGGCTTCGAATATGGACCGATGATGCTGGCGGCGATGCGCGGCGGCTTCATCGTCGTTCCGGTCAACGCCAAGCTGCATCCGATGGAGGTCGCCTGGATCGCGGGCGACGCCGGACCGAAGCTGATCGTCACGCACCGCGACTATGTCGGGCCGCTCCGCGACAGGCTTGGCGAGGCCGCGCCGCAACTGATCGCCATCGAGGATTTTCGTCTGCCGGAACCGGCGGCCTCCCCTCCCCTGCCGGCGGGCGCCCGGCCGGACGATCCGGCCTGGATTTTCTACACGTCGGGCACGACGGGCCGGCCGAAGGGCGCGACGCTGACGCACCGCAATCTCGTCGCCGCGACCACAAACTGCCTTGCCGACATTTTCGACTTCCGCTCGTCCGACAAGGTGCTGCATGTGGCGCCGCTGTCGCATGGCGGCGGGCTCTACCTGCTGCCGTCGCTGGCGCGCGGGGCCACCAACATCATCTACGACCGGCCGAGCTTCCAGCCGGACGAGGTGTTTGATCTCGTGGCGACGGAAAAGATCACCGCCTTCGCCTTCGTCGCGCCCACCATGATCGTGCGCATGCTCGATGCGAAACCGCGCGCCGATATCGGTTCGCTGCGCGGCGTCATCTATGGCGGTGCGACGATCCATCTGGAGCACATCAAGGCCGCCGTGGCGCGCTTCGGGCCGATCTTCCACCAGCTCTACGGCCAGGGCGAAGCGCCGATGACGATCTCCTACCTGCCGGGGCCCGACCATAAGGATGCCGACGACGAGACGCTGCTGTCGGCCGGCTATGTGCGCTCCGGCGTCGAGGTGCGGCTGGTCGACGAGAACGACAATCCCGTGCCGGATGGCGAGGACGGCGAGATCTGCGTGCGCGGCGACGTCGTCATGGCGGGCTACTGGAAGAACGAGAAGGCGACGGCGTCCGCGCTCAGGGGCGGCTGGCTGCATACCGGCGACATCGGCCATTTCGATTCGGGCGGGCGGCTGCGCGTGCTCGACCGGCGCCACGACACGATCATATCCGGCGGCACCAACATCTATCCGAAAGAGGTCGAGGACGTGATCGCCGCGCATCCTTCGGTGAAGGAGGTGATCGCCTTCGGCCTGCCCGACAAGGAATGGGGCGAGAGCGTCGCGGTGGCGATCGTGACCCAGGCGGCGCTGTCGGAGGCGGAGGTCATGGCCTTCTGCAAGGAACGGCTCGCCAGCTTCAAGAAGCCGAAGCGGGTGCTATTTCTCGATGAGCTGCCGAAAAGCGCCTACGGAAAGGTGCTGCGGCGGCAGTTGCGGGAGGAATACGGGAAGTAGCGGCCTCGTAGTCGCCCGGAACGGTGTCGATTTCCCCTGTTGCAAAAAAGTCCCACCGTGCCCGTCAAAAGTGCTGGTAACCATTTCTCCAGCTTGCCTCGGAACGGATTCCGGCTGAGATGAGGTGGGGTTAACGTTACGTTACGGCACGACGTGTAATCGTCACGGGTGGGGCATGCAGTTTTTTGCGGGTGTAGTTTCGCGCGCGGCGGCGAGAATCGTTGCTGCGGCATTGTTATTGCTGCTCACGGCCGTCTCGGCATTTTCTCAACATGTGGAGTTGAGCATCAGTCCCGCGACGTACGGCGGCGCGAATGAAACGATGACCTACACGCTGCGTGTTTTCCCAGGCAGTTGGTGGATTTACTCCGTTACCCCCGCGCCCAGCGCGATCAAGGGGGTGTCGCTAACTTGCTCGGTGCCGGGTGGCGGGACCGATCAACCGTTCGATTGCATCGGGACCTATCAGACCACCAACGACGATGCGAACGGCGGATCATTTACCGACTTTGCCTCGATCACAGGAACGCGGGAACAGAACGGCCCCAAACCATTTATCCCACTGACGTCAAACTCCGTGACGGTCACGCGGGCGGGCGGCGGCCCTGTCGGCGTGTCGGTCAGTTCGTCACCCAACCCATCCGTGGCGGGACAGCCCGTCACGGTGACGGCAACGGTCAGCGCCTTGGGCTGCAATGCCGGTGACGCGCCTCCCGGAACGGTGACGATCAGCCTTGGCACGACGACATCGAGCGCGCTCACACTGGTGCGGACCGCCCCTGTTTCGCCGTCGTCGGCGGCCAGTTTCACCGTGCCCAATGTCGCGCAAGGCACCTACATGGTTTCGGCATCCTATTCAGGGTCGTCCGGCATCTTGGCGTGTTCTCCTGGAAGCGCGACGGGTCCCGATCATGTTGCCGACACGCAGCCTACGGTCACCATCAACCAGGCCGGCAGCCAGAGCGATCCCACCGGCACGTCGCCCATCAACTTCTCCGTCGTATTCGACAAGAACGTAATCGGCTTCAACACCGGCGACGTGCAACTGTCGGGCACGGCCGGCGCGACGACCGCGACCGTGTCGGGTTCGGGCTCGACCTACAATGTCGCGGTCAGCGGCATGGCGCAGGCCGGCACGGTGATCGCGACGGTCCCCGCCAACGTCGCCAGCGCATCCGGACTGCAGAACCTTGCCTCGACAAGCACGGACAATACCGTCAACTTCGTCGTGATAACGGTCAACCCCGCCAGCGTGCCCGGCGCGACGGTCGGCACGACGTACAACCAGACATTCACGTCGACCGGAGGCGCAGGGGCCTCGACATTCGATATATCGGCCGGCGCGCTGCCGGCTGGCCTGACGCTGAACGGGTCTGGCGCCCTCACCGGGACGCCGACCGCCGCCGGCACCTTCAATTTCACCGTCAGGGCCACCGATACCAACAGCATTTCGGGCACCAGGGCCTACGCGCTGACTGTGAACCCTCCGACTATCATACTTCCGGCCACGACGCTGCCCGACGGCACCGGCGGCGTCAGCTATTCGGCAACACTCAACCCGGCAACCGGCGGCACCGCGCCTTACAGCTATGCCGTGACCAACGGCGCGCTGCCGGATGGACTTACTCTAAACCCAGTCACTGGCGCCTTGTCGGGCACACCGACCGCCGACGGAACCTTCAGCTTCGCCGTCACGGCAACCGACAGCACCACCGGCTCCGGGGCGCCCTATTCCAGTGCGCCGCAAACCTATTAACTGACCATCGAACCCGGCGCGCCCGGCGCGCCGACCATCGGCACGGCGACGGCGGGCAATCAGGAGGCGACGGTCACCTTCACCGCGCCTGCCTCCACAGGCGGTGCGCCGATCGACAGCTATACCGTCACCTCCAGTCCCGGCAATGTCGTGGGCTCCGGCACGGCAAGCCCGATCACCGTCACCGGATTGACCAATGGCACCGCCTATACATTCACCGTGACCGCGACCAATTCGATCGGAGAGGGTGATCCCTCGGCCGCCTCCAACTCGGTGACGCCGACCGGTCCCCAGACGATCACCTTCGCCAATCCCGGCAGCAAGGACTTCGGCACCACGCCGACGCTGACGGCGACGGCATCCTCGACCCTGGACGTCGCCTTCACATCGCAGACGACGGGGGTCTGCACGATTACGCCGACGGGCACGTTGACCTTCGTGGCGGCCGGCAACTGCACGATCGATGCCGACCAGGGAGGTAACGCGGCATTCGACCCGGCGCCGACTGTCAGCCAGACCTTTGCCGTCAATGCTGTGGCGCCAGACGCGCCCAGCATCGGCATGGCGACCGCCGGAGACCAGCAGGCGAGCGTGAACTTCATCGCGCCCATCTCGAACGGCGGCGCGCCGGTCACGCTCTACACCGCCACGTCCAGCCCCGGCGGACATACAGGAACGAGTTCTACCGGCCCGATCACGGTCACCGGGTTGACCAACGGCACGAGCTATACGTTCACGGTGACGGCGACCAATTCGGCCAACCTGACCGGCGCGCCGTCGACGGCATCCAATGCCGTAATCCCCCAAGGTAGCCAAACGATCAATTTCAGCAATCCCGGCAGCCAGGACTTCGGCACCGCGCCGACGTTGTCAGCGACCGCTACATCCAATCTGCCGGTCACATTCACCTCGTCGACGACGGGGGTCTGCACAATCGGGCAAGGCGAACTGACTTTCGTGACCGCGGGCCAGTGCACGATCAACGCCGATCAGGCGGGTGACGCGGCCTTTCTACCGGCAGCCCAGGTCTCGCAAACCTTCACCGTCAATCCGGTTGCGCCAAGCGCTCCTGTCATAGGCACGGCGACCGCCGGGGACCAGCAGGCAACCGTAACCTTCAGCGCGCCTGCCTCCAGCGGCGGCGTGGCGATCACCAGCTACACTGCCACGTCCAGCCCCGGAAACCACACAGGAACGAGCTCGACCGGTCCTATCACTGTCACAGGGCTGACCAACGGCGAGAGCTACACATTCACAGTCACGGCGACCAATTCGGCCGCCCTGACCGGCGCGCCATCGGCGGCATCCAACGCCGTAGTCCCCAAGGGTAACCAAACGATCACGTTCGCCAATCCCGGCACGCAGAACTTCAGCGACACGCTATCGCTGGCGCAAGCATCATCCACGTCCGGTCTGCCGCTTACGTTCACATCGCAGACGCCGGCGGTCTGTTCGGTCACCTCAGCCACCGTCACTTTCTCTTCGGGCGGCACATGCACGATCGATGCGGATCAGCCGGGCAATTCGGCCTATTTGCCGGCGATCACGATAACACAGAGCTTCACGGTTCTGGACGAACTGACGATCGACCCGCCGAACCTGCCAAACGCGACCGCGGCCCAGCCCTATACGGCGACCTTGCCGGCCGCCGGCGGCCTCCCGCCCTATGCCATCACGATCGACGAAGAGCTATTGCCGAGCGGCCTGACATACGCGAACGGGATCATTTCCGGCACCCCGATCAGCGGGTCCGGCACGTTCAGCTTCATGGCCTTCATCACGGATAGCAATGGCGGCACGGGACAACAGATCGTTATGCTGACTGTCCTGCCGCCGACAATTGCCATCGAGCCCTCGTCGCTGCAGAACCCGGTCTACAACCAGGCCTATTCCCAGACGCTGACCGCCAGCGGCAGCATCGAGCCCTATACATTCACAGTGACAGCCGGTGCGTTGCCGGGCGGCTTGACGCTTGACGGCAACGGCGTGCTGTCAGGCACGCCGACGGCATCCGGCAATTTCAGCTTCACGGTCACGGCGATGGACGCCAATGGCGAATTGGGCACCAAAAACTACAATCTGACTATCGCCCCTCCCTTCATAGCGGTGTCACCGGAGACGCTGAGCGGCGCGACGGCCGGCATGGCCTACAGCGCGGCAATCAGCGCGACGGGAGGCGTGGGACCATATGATTTCGCGGTGACTGCGGGAGCATTGCCAGCGGGGTTGACGCTGGACGGCGCCGGCGCGCTGTCCGGTACGCCGACCGAAGCCGGAAGCTTCAATGTGACCGTCACGGCGACCGATGCAAACAATCAGACCGGGTCGAGAAGCTATGTCCTGGCCGTCGCGGTTCCCAACCTGAACCTGACGCCCGCCTCTCTGCCTGACGGAGTCGCCGGCACTGCCTATAGCCAGACGGTCACCGCCAGCGGCGGCGTTGCGCCCTACTCCTACGCGGTGACGGCAGGAGCCTTGCCGCCGGGCCTGACCTTGAGCGGCGCGGGCACGCTGTCCGGCACGCCGACCGCGAATGGCACCTTCAACATCACCATCACGGCCACCGACAGCACCGACGGCACGGCGGCGACGGTCTCCGCCACCTATGCGCTGGTCATCGGCACGCCGACGCTGACGATGACTCCCCCGAGCTTGCCAGCAGGAACCGCTGGCACTGCCTACAGCCAGACGATCAGCGCCAGCGGCGGCGTTGCGCCCTACTCCTATGCGGTGACGGCGGGAGCCTTGCCGCCGGGCCTGACGCTGAGCGGCGCGGGCTTGCTCTCCGGCACGACCACGCAATCGGGCACGTTCAACATCACAATCACGGCCACGGACAGCACCGGCGGCACGGCGGCGACGGTCTCCGCCAACTATGCGCTGGTCGTCGCCACGCCGACGCTGACGATGACGCCATCGAGCTTGCCGGCCGGCACCGTGGAAGCCGCCTACAGCCAGACGCTTAGCGCCAGCGGCGGCGTCGCACCCTATAGCTATGCCGTGACCGCAGGATCGTTGCCGCCGGGCCTGACGCTGGCAGCGGACGGCACGCTGGCGGGAACACCGACCGCCGACGGCACGTTCAACGTCACGATCACGGCGACCGACAGCACCGGCGGCACGGCGGCGACCGTATCCGTCGCCTACGCACTGGTGATCGACGAAAAGCCGCGGCCCGATCCATCGCTGGATCCGGAAGTGATCGGCCTCGTCAACGCACAGGTCGATTCCGCGCGGCGCTTCGCCAGTTCCCAGATCAGCAATTTCCGGGACCGTCTGGAAACGCTGCACAGCGAAACCGACCGGCGACAAAACTCCTTCGGCATGTCGATTTCGTCGGAGGACAATGACGAGCGGCCCGGACTGGCCTATGCGAGGGAGGAAAAGACCGGCCCGGACGACAGCCGCTTCGGCTACCCCGCGGGCAATCTGGATAAGAAGGGCGCCCTGAAAGAAGAGGCGGAAGAGACCCGGCCGATGCTGGCGCCTTCGTCCTCCAGCAAGGTCGCTTTCTGGACCGGCGGCTTCGTCAATTTCGGCTCACGCGAAGGCACCGGCATCGATCTCGACCAAACCTTGATCGGCATAAGCGGCGGCGTCGACTACCGTTTCTCGCCGAAATTCGTCGCCGGCATCGGTTTCGGCTACGGCCGCGACGACGTCGATATCGGGACGAATGGAACCGAAAGCAAAGGCCAGGCGATCAGCGTGGCGATCTACGGCAGCTACAAGCCGGCCGCCAATCTGTTCCTCGACGGCCTGCTTGGCTACAGCCGCCTCAGCTTCGACAGCAGGCGGTTCGCCAGCCTGACCAACAGCTTTGCGCTCGGCCAGCGCGATGGCGACCAGGTATTCGGGTTCGTCTCGTTCGGCTACGACTATCGGCGCGGGGGCTTGTTGCTGTCGCCCTATTCGAGCCTCGAAATGTCGTGGACCAGGCTCGACGGCTTCACCGAAACCGGGGCGGGGATCGGCAACCTCGTCTATGGCGAGCATGAGTTCACCTCGGTTTCCGGCGTGCTCGGCGTCCGCGCCGAAGTTACGCTCGAAATGGATTGGGGGCTGCTCAAGCCGCATGGACGGGTCGAATACCGGCACGATTTCGAGGGAACGAGCCGTGCGACGGTCGGCTATGCCGACCTCGGAACTCTGCCCTTTGGTTTCGACATCAAGCCGTTCAGCCGCGACAACATGGCCGTGAACCTCGGTTTCGATGCCGAACTCGACAGCGGATGGGCGTTCGGCTTCGACTACCGCACCGCTTTCGGCTTTGACGGGGATTCGCAGGACCACAGCGTGGCAGCGAAGATCCGCAAGCGGTTCTGAGTCAGGCAGTAGGCAGTAGGCAGTAGGCAGTAGGCAGTAGGCGAAGTCAGATTACGTAACGCGGCCTGTCAATGGTCGATGACGAATTGAGTGTCGAAAGAGACACCCTACTGCCTACTGCCTACTGCCTACTGCCTACTGCCTACTGCCTACTGCCTACTGCCTACTCACTCACTTCCCAACCTTCACCAGCACCTCGATGTCGCCCTTGCCCTTGAGCGGGACGGCCTCGACCTTCTTGCCCTTCACCGATATGGTGGTCGCGCCCTTCCCCGCTTCGGCGCGGATGGTCACCTTGCGGCCACCGATCGTCAGCGTCGCGGCAAAGCCATCCCAGTCCGACGGCAGGGCTGGATTGATGCGCAGAGTGTCGCCTTCCTTGCGGATGCCGAGAATTCCCTCGACCGCCGTGCGGTAGAGCCAGCCGGCCGAGCCGGTGTACCACGTCCAGCCGCCGCGTCCGGCAAGCGGGCCTTCCGAATAGATGTCGGCGGCGACGACATAGGGCTCGACCCGGTATTTCTCCGCCGCATCCTTCGTCAGCGCGTGGTTGACGGGATTGAGCTTGTTGAAGTTCGCCCAGGCCTCGTCGGCGAGGCCAAGCTCCGCCAACGCCAGAACGAACCAGCACGCGGCATGCGTATACTGGCCACCATTCTCGCGCACGCCGGGCGGATAGGCCTTGATGTAGCCGGGCTCCTTCGGGGTCTTGTCGAAGGGCGGCGTGAACAGGCGGATCAGATCGTGTTCATTGTCGACCAACGCTGCTTGCGCCAAGCCCATGGCCTGACGGGCCTTCTTTGTGTCGCCATGACCCGACAGGACGCTCCATGACTGGGCGATGGAATCGATGCGGCATTCATCCGACGATTTCGAGCCGAGCGGCGACCCGTCGTCGAAGGAGCCTCGGCGATACCATTCCCCGTCCCAGCCGGATTTTTCCAGCGCCGTCTTGAGTTTCGCCGCATGCGCCAGCCAGGCTTCGACGCGCTGGTGGTCGCCCTGGTCCTGCGCGATCGGCGCGAAGTCGTGCAGCGTCTTCAGGAGGAACCAGCCGAGCCAGACGCTGTCGCCCTTTCCCCCCTCGCCGACGCGGTTCATGCCGTCGTTCCAGTCGCCGCCGAGGATCAGCGGGATGCCGGTCGCTGCCGTGCGCTTGATGGCAAGGTCGAGCGCGCGGGCAGCGTGCTCGTAGATCGTCACCTTCTGCTTCGAGACTTCGGGCGTGTAGAAGGAATCGTGCTCGCCCTCCTTCAGCGCATCGCCTTGAATGAAAGGAAGCTCATGCTTCAGGATCGAGCGGTCGCCCGTGACCTTGATGAAATGGGCGACGCTGTAGCCGAGCCAGACCACATCATCGGAGATCATGGTGCGCACGCCCGCGCCGGTGCGCGGCAGCCACCAGTGCTGCACGTCGCCTTCGGGGAACTGGCGCGACGCGGCGTTGATGATCTGCGCGCGGGCGAGTTCCGGATCGTGGGTGAGCAGCGCCATCGTGTCCTGCAACTGGTCGCGGAAGCCGAACGCGCCGGACGCCTGATAGAAGCCTGCGCGGGCGCGGACGCGGCACGCGAGCGCCTGGTACGGCAGCCAGTGGTTGACCATGGCGTTGAGCGCGAAATCCGGCGTCTCGACCTGCAGCGTGTCGAGGAAGCCGCGCCATTGGGTTTCGGTTTCGGCAATCCGCTCGGCGAACGGCCGCTGCCGGTGCTTTTCCACGAAAGCGGAAGCCTCTTCAGCCGAACCGGCATCGCCCATCAACAGCAGCATTTCGGCATTGCCGCCCGGAGCGAGGTCGAAGTCCCACGCCATCGCCGAACAGGTGTCGCAGCCCGCCTCGACCGTGCCGGAGAGCGCCACGCCGGAAGCGGCCGCGTCGGGCAGGATGGCGGAACCTGTGCGGCCGATGAACTCGCCGCGGTCGCTCGTATATGACGAGGCCGCGCGGTCTGCCGCGAAGAAGGCCACGCGGTCGCCGAAGTCGAGGCTGTAGGGATTGCGCACCAAGAGAGCGCCGGTCGATTGATCGACCGATGGAACGAACATCGGCGCGCTGCGGCCGCGATTGTTGCCCAGCACCCATTCGGCGTAGGCATAGACGCGCAGTTTTCGTGGAGTCTGGCCGTCATTGGTCAACCGCAGCCGCGTGACCCGGACCGGGTCGGCTTCATCGACAAGCAGATCGACGCTGGTGCTCAGGCCCGCCTTGCGGCCCATGAACCAACTGAAGCCCTGACCGTGACGCGCCTCATGCTGCGCGCCGGAGCCCGGGGCCTGCGAGGCGAAAGGCGAGAAGACTTCGCCAGTGTCCATGTCGCGCACGAAGATGGTTTCGCCGGGCCGGTTGGTGACCGGGTCGTTCGTCCACGGTGTGAGCTGGAAGTCGCGGCTATTGCGGCTCCAGGTGAAGGCCGCGCCCTCGGCCGAGACATGGAAACCGAAATTGCCGTTGGAGATGACATTGACCCAGGGCTGGGGCGTCGCCTCGCCCGATCCCAGCCGAACGGCATAGGTGCGTCCGCCGTCGGCGAAACCGCCAAAGCCGTTCCAGAGCTCGAGACCCGCGCCATCCTGCGGCGCGGCTTTTTGCGGCGCACGCTGCGGCGCCGGCTCTGTCGCTGCCGCGGCCGACATCGCGAGCTGGGCGGTGCTTTCGGTTTCCGCGCGCTCGATCTGGTCCTCGATCTTGCCGTTGCGAGTGTGCAGTACGATGCGCGCCGAGGCTATGAGCGTGCGGTAGGAACGGTCGTCCATCAGATCGCGGCGCACGGCGAAAATGTGCTGGCGCGGGCCGAGTTCGCTGCCGCGCAGGCGGCTGTTCTCGCAGAGCGCGTCGATGGCGTTCTGCAGGTCCTGCACGTAGGACGAAGCCTGCTCGTTGACGATGACGAGGTCGGCGAACAGGCCGCGATAGCGCAGATATTCCTGCATGCGCAGCGCCTTCGCGACGATCTCGATGTCGGCGATGTCGGCGATGCGCAGCGCGAAGATCGGGAAATCGCCGGAGATCGCCATCGGCCACAAGGCCGACTGCGGCCCCATGCCGGACGCGATGGTCTCCGGAGCCGCGCGCATGACAGGGCTGGGATAGAGCAGGTAGCGGCCGAGCCGCTGCACCTCGGCAGCCTCGGCGAGCGAGAAGCCGACATGGCGGCACTGCACCTGCGAGCGCGTCCAGGCATGCATGGACTGGCGCGCAAAACTTTCGGGATGGTCGAGCCGGCCGGCAACCTCCTCGACCTCGGCGCGGTCGGTCCCGACTATGGTCCAGAAGATAAGGCTGAGCTTCTTGTGCGCCGGGATGCGCACTTTCCGGCGCAGCGCGAAGACGGGGTCGAGAACGAAACCATCGCCGCCGGCGAGCCTGGAACCGGGATCGAAGGCGGCGGCCGTGCGCAGGTCGCGCCCGCGTCCGATGAAGGCGCGGCGGTCGGTCTCGGCCTCGGTGTCCCCGGCATGAGTCGCCGCAGCCGTGATGAAATGCGCCGCGGCGATGCCCTTGTCGCTCGGCGCGCGCTTGCGACGCTCGGCGAAGATGATGCCGCGCTTCGCGTCAATCTCGGTCTTCACGAACATTTTCGAGAAGGCCGGATGGGCGTTGTCAGACGCTTCCGGCGCCAGCACCAGCTCGGCGAACGACGTGACCTCGACCTGCCGTTCCTCGGAACTGTGATTGTAGATGGTGAGGCGGCGCGCCTCGCCGTTCGCCTCGGAGGCGACGATGCATTCGACCTCGCTGCGCAGCGAGCCGACCCGCTTCACGAAGGTCGCCTTGTCATCGGCGAAGATGACCTCGGCGTCTTCCCCCGGCGCGGCCTTCGGCTCGCCGGTCGCCGACCACCACTCGTCGGTGGCGACGTCGCGCAGGAAGATGAAGGAACCCATCCGGTCCTCGACCGGATCCGGCTGCCAGCGCGTCACCGCGAGATCGCCGAACCGGCTGTAGCCGGTGCCCGTCGACGAGACCATCATCGAATAGGCGCCGTTGGAGAGAAGGCTGGTCGCCTTCGGCGCCTGCACCGGCTGCTCGACGCGGCGGATGTCCGGCGTGAAATCGGCGGCTTCCGCCTTCGGCCGCTCGGCCGCCTCGCTGCGCACGGTGGCGATGGGGATGTCGCGCGGCGCCTTCTCCTGCAGCAGCAGTTCCGCCGCCTCGATCACCGGGTCGCGGTGGAAACGCTCGCGCATGCGCCCATCATGGACGACATTGCCGATGGCGACGATGCTCATGCCCTGATGGTGGGCGTAGAAATTGCGCACGACCGCGCAGATCTGCCCTTCCGGCACGCGCATCGGGGTGAAGTCGACTGCGTCGTAGAAG
>Ga0209792_1001115_pt1 | contig 14173 bp, 9 predicted proteins | sample EBPBio142005_DNA_FD_185860 | JGI IMG/M metagenome (GOLD analysis project Ga0209792, IMG submission 185860) | Wastewater treatment Type I Accumulibacter community from EBPR Bioreactor in Madison, WI, USA - Reactor 1_6/14/2005_ DNA (SPAdes)... | ecosystem: Engineered > Bioreactor > EBPR >... | reverse complement strand
ACAACACATCGACCTGGCGCAGCTTCGCGACGATCTCTTCCGGCTTGTGTTTCTTCTGGGGCATTCCATGTCCTCCAAAGGCTCAATAGCCTACTTCAGGGAGGACCACTTTTCAGGGGGCAGACCAGACGGGCTACGGGTGGAGAAAGGCCGGCGGGCTTGGCGGGAGCAGAACGGACGGCATCCGGAAAACATCCGCGAATGATAACCAGCCCGCCCCTTCAGCCAACCGCCGACACTCTCGCGGCGACAAAACCGGGGTCCGCACATCAGCTGCGCATTGTGATGGAAGCGGAGGTCTTGATGCGGCCGCTTCTCAACGGAAGCAAGGCACGGGTCTTCAAGGAACTCGACCGCATGGTCGTCGCTAGTATTCCCCGGCTGGCGGGTCATGGAACAGGTCGCTCCCAGCGAAATCCTACGTTGCAAGGATCCGAGCGCCTATGAAGTTCTCAACTCGAAGCGCATCTACCTCCTCCTCGTCGACGAAAACTGTCATCCGCGCCACGCCGTCGAATTCCAAGGCGGCGGCCATCACTAGGGCGCTGCGCCGCCCGTGATGCGGTCAAGAACAGAGCGCTCCGCCGAGCCGGCATCCCCTACCACGGGGTCGTTGCCGGACGGATAAGGTCGTACGAGCTGCGGCGCCTCATTGGAACGCTGGTAGACGTACCGATCGCTGAACCCGCACGTTCGGCATCAACGGCCTGATCAGAAGATGCCGATAATCACCGCTCAATGCCGGTTAGCAGAGCGATGCAATCTGGCGCCGCAAGTTCACGCGGCCGACAGCGGGCGGTCCGCAACGCGCTTTCATATCGGTCACTCGCAAATTCGGAGCATGCCACCAAAAGCTGACTCAGCCTTCGCTACATACAGATTCTACTCGGACATACCAAAAATAGAGAACGCTATGCGCCACGGATGCCGATATCGAGGATGCGCTGCTATTGGTGGAGCAAACTGAATTTTGACGTTGTGAGCGGTCATCGAGATTCTCAACGTTGTATCCGGTGCCCGCCGCACATCTGCAACCTTTGCCATCCGGGCATTCTGATGTGCACGGCACCGCCAGAGTCTGGCAATGGCCCCGACAAAACTTGAGAGCGCCCCGCTTGCATTGCACGACCGCCTCGCGCACGGATCGATCCTAAGTCACCGCCGCTCTGATAGAGCGCGGATAGCGATCACGCCGACACATAGCACCGAGACGAGGAAGATCGCGCCGGACATGGCGTAGATTGTTGGTGACGCGCCCGAATTCATCTTGCCGAACAGGACCACCGGCAGCGTGTTCTGCCGCCCCGCCAGATAGAAAGCCCGCGTGAACTCGTTGAGCGACAGAAGGAACGAAAAGATGAAGGCGCTGATCAGGCCGGGGCTGATCAGAGGTAGCGTGATGTCGCGAAACTGCCGCCAGCGGCTGGCGCCGAGATCCGAGGCAGCCATCAGGTAGGAATTCCTGACCACCGCGAAGCTGGTCAGGATCACGATGAAGGCGAAAGGCATGGCCCACAGGAGATGGCCGGCCATCACCGTCAGCGCCGACGCCTTGATGCCGGCGCGGGTGAGCAGGGTCGACAGCGCCAGCCCCTGGATGACACCGGGCACGAACATCGGCAGGATCACAATCAGAAACCAGGCGCCGCGCCGCGCCTGCATTTCCCGATAGGCCAGCGCGGCGAGCAGCGACAAAACGGTTGCGGCGACCGCCGTGCCGATCGCGATGATCACCGACTGCCACAGCGCAGCCAGCAGGGCACGTTCGCCTGCCAGCGCCGCATACCATTTCAGCGTGATCTCGCCGGGCGACGGCAGGCCGGGTTGCAGCGCCGGACTGAACGAGACGGCAAGCAGGTAAAGCGGCGGCGCATAGATCGCCGCGAATCCGATCAACGTGATCGTCCAGACCAGGAAACGCGGAAAGGGTTCGTCCCGGCTCATCATCAGCTGCGGTCCTCGAATAGGCGGCTGAGCCCGAAAGCCCGGTTGCCGAGCAGGACGAGGCCGAAGACCACCGCGAGCACAACCGTCGAAATGGCGAAGGCGAGCGGATAGTTCGCGACACGCATGACGTCGTTGATCATCACGGACACGATGCTGGCGCCCGCGCCGCCGAGCATCTGCACTTCCGTCGATGAACCGAGCGTCATGACGAAGACGAACAGGAAACCTGCGAAGACGCCAGAGATCGTCAGCGGCAGGATCAGCGTGCGCTGGACGGTCCAGAAGCCCGCGCCGAGATCGCGCGCCGCAGCGATCGCCACGGGGTCCAGCCGCTGCATGGCGAGGATAAGCGGAAAGGTTGCGAAGGGAAGATAGGAGGCGACGAGGCCGACGATGACCGCGAAATCGCTGAACAGCAGCCAGTCGATCGGAGCCGACGTCAATCCGGCATCCTGCAGCAGCGTATTGATGACGCCGGTGCGGCCGAGCACGAGCCGCCAGGAGAAGGACCGGATCAGATAGGACGTCAGGAACGGGATTGTCATCAGAGCCAGCAGCACGACCGCCAGCCGCCGGCTCGCAAGAAAATGGACGGCGTAGGCGGTCGGAAAGCCGATCAGCAGGCAGATCGCCGCTGTCAGGAAAGCCTTGGCGAAGGTTGACAAGATCACTGTCCAGCGGCCGGCCTCTAGGATGCCGGCATAGCCGGCGAAACTCAGCTCCGGCTTGATCCAGTAGGTCGACGGATCCCAGGCCCAGAAACTCCACACCACCACGACCGCGAGCGGCGCCAGCCCCATGGCGATGATCGCGAGGGCAGGCGCCGACATCAGGCCGGCGAGCGTGGAGAGCGGCAGCTTCATCGATCGGCTCCGTTTGCGTGGCCGCGGGATCGCGCCCGCGGCCAAGCGGTCATTGCGTCAGGCGTTGCGCAGCTTCTGCCACCATTCCTCGTAGAGCTGGAAATTGTCGGGCCGACAGTTCTGCCAATAGACCTTGCCGCCGAATTTCGCTTTCACATGGTCGCCGAGTTTCTGCACCTCCTCCGGCGCGTATTCGGACGGATGGGCCTGCGCGTAAGCGACATTGCTGTCGGTCGGCACAAGATAGCCGCGCGCCTTGCCGAGCTCGCAGCCATAGAAACCGGCAAGCAGGCCGTTGACGAATTCGTGCGCGGCGTCCGCCGTGCCTCTGTCGCCTGCGCCCTTCAGCAGCACCGTATTGTTGCCCCAGCCCTCGTAGCCTTCGACGGGCGCGGCATATTCGACCTGCAGCCCGCGCTTGCGGCCTTCATAGACGATTGGCTCCCAGCCGGTCATCGCGTCCACCTCTTCATTGGCGACGAGTTGCACGCCCTGTTCCCAACCGTTCCAGAAGGTGCGGAACTGGCCGTCCTTCTTGTGCTTGATCAGGAATTCCATGACTAGACCGAGTTCGGATTCGGACAGATTCCCCGGCTCCTTGATCGGCTGGTTTTCGGACTCTTTCAGATACATGGCGGCAAAGACGGCACTGTTGATCCAGGCGTCCTCCATCGCCACGCGGCCCTTCAGCTTGGGGTCGAAGATCACGCCATAGCTGTCGACTTTGCCGAGCTTGTCGGGCCGGTAGATGATCGAGTCGGCATTGACCACGGTCGGAATGCCGAACTGCTTTCCCTCATGCTTCAGATAGGGGATATCCTTGGCCCATTGCCATACACCCTCGTAATTAGGGATCTTGGCGATATCCCAGGGGATGATCAGGCCCTGCCGCGCCAATTCCTTCTCGGCACCGCCCTGGAGGCCGCCGACGTCGAAAAGGTCATTGGCGTTGCCGGCGGCGAGCCGCGCCACCACCGGCCCGACATCATTGCCATTGTCGGTGAACTCCGGCGTCACGCCGGCCTGACTGGCAAATTCCTGCCATTTCTCGCCGATGTCGAGGGTGGCGGTCGCCCAGAACGCCACCGTCTTGTCTTGTGCGAAAGCTACGCGCGGCAAGCCGCCGACCGTAATCGCGGCAGCGCCAGCTCCCATGAATTTCAGGAGATCGCGCCGCTGCATGTTGCTGGATATTGGAATGTTTCGATTTCCGACTGTCATCTCACTTCCCCTTTTCTGTTCTTGCCGGGTGAACGGCCCGGCGTTCTGGCTTCATGCGGTATCGGGCAGGCCCGAACTGGAAAGCTGCATCGCCGCGTCCGGCTTGAACGCGACGGCCAAAGACTCGCCGACTGCTGGCACTGCGCCATCGGCCGGCAGCGGCACGATCATGGTCTGGCCGTCGGCGAAGGCGAGTTGCACATCGCGATGCAGGCCGCGGAAGGTCGTGGCAGTCACGGTCAGCGCGATCGTCGGCAGGCCTGAGCCGGCCGCGGCGGACCCGACCACCAGCCGGTCCGGCCGGATAGCAATCACCGTTGCGCCAGTCGCCGCACCGGGCGACAGGCGCACCGGCACCTGTTGCCCGGCAATCGTGGCGACGCCTTTTTCGCCGGTGCCGGTGACCTGCTCCGATCTCAGCAGCGTGTCGATGCCGACGAACCGGGCGACGAATGCATTGGCCGGCGCATCGAAGAAGCGCGCCGGGGTGTCGACCTGCTCGATCCGGCCCCGGTGCATCACCGCCATGCGTTGCGACAGGCTAAGACCCTCGTCCTGATTGTGGGTGACGAGGATGAAGGTCGCGCCGGTACGCTTGTGCAGCCGGCCGAACTCGTCGCGCATCTGCTGGCGCAGCCGCTCGTCAAGCCCGGTCAGCGGCTCGTCAAGCAGCAGGATGCCCGGCTCCATCACCAGCGCACGCGCCAGCGCCACACGCTGCCGCTGGCCACCCGACAGCAGATTGACGTCGCGTGGCTCGAAACCCGACAGTTCGACCAGGTCGAGGGCCTCACCGACCTTCTTGTCCAGCGCGGCTCCCGCTACATGGCGCAGCCGCAGGCCATAACCGACATTCTGCGCCACCGTCATATGCGGAAACAGGCCAAGGCCCTGAAACACGGTATTGACCGGCCGGCGGTTTGCCGGGACGAGGCTCATATCCTTGCCGTCAAACAGGATGCGTCCTGAAGTCGGCGCATCGAAACCGCCGATCAATTTCAGCAGCGTGCTTTTGCCGGACCCGGACGAACCCAGCAGCGTAAAAAACTCGCCGGCGCGGATGTCCAGCTCAACGTCGTCCACGGCCCGGACCGAGCCGAAACTGCGGGTGACGTTTTCGAGCCGGATCGCGATCGCCATATCAGGACGCCCGCACCGGAATTTCGCGGATCAGCAGCAGCCCTTCCGCGCTGACTTCCATCACCTGGCCCGGCAGGGCGAGCGAGGTGGCAGTCGGCTCTTCCACCAGGAGTGGTCCTTCGAGGCGAGCCGAGCGTGGCAGTAGGTTGCGATCGTAAACCGGACAGTCCAGCCAGCCGTCCTTGCCGCCGAAATAGACCGGACGGCTGCTGCGTTGCGCTGCCTCCACGGTGCGGCCCTCGTCATTCAGTCCCGGGATCGCAATGACCGAGCCGCTCAGCACCGATTCCAGATGCAGCATCGTCACCTCGATGGGCGACTCCGGAAGGCGGAAGGAATAGGCCTTCTCATGCGCCGCATGGAACCGTTCGGCAAAATCCTCGGCATTGTCGCCGTGTTCGAAGAGAGCGAAGACACCATGCTCCTGTCCGCGATAGCGCGCCTCCACCCGGTATGTGAAACGAATTTCGGCCTCGGCGCCACGAGCAAAATAGCTGATCGCTTCCTTCTCCAGCATGGAAAAGCGCCGTTCCAGTTCGTCAAGAATCCCGGCTGAAAATGCGGTGAACCAGGTGCCGCGGAAATCGGCGCGCGGCTCGGCGGCCAGCATGCCCCAGGCGGAGAAAATGCCAGGGTGCGGTGGCACAACCGTCGTCCGCACGCCAAGGTCGCGGCCAAGCCGTGAAGCCAGCGCCGGTCCTGCGCCACCACTGATGACGAAGGCTGCGTCGCGTGGATCGTGGCCACGTTGCACGGTTACAAGCTTCAGCGCGTTGATCATGCTCGCATGGGCGATTTCAAGAATGGCCAGCGCCGCGTCTTCAACCAACATGCCGAGCGGCTCGGCGACGGTGGCAATGGCAGTGCGCGCCTTGTCGACGTCGAGCTGCATCGTTCCGCCGGCGAAATTCGCCGGATCGAAAATGCCGATCGAGAGGATCGCGTCCGACAGGGTCGGCTTGGTCCCGCCGCGGCCGTAGCACGCGGGACCGGGCGTCGAGCCGGCGCTTTCCGGCCCGACACGCAGCGCGCCGCGTTCGTCGATACGCGCGATCGATCCACCGCCGGACCCGATCTCGACGATGTCAACGACCGGCACCTGTACGGCATAGCCAGGCTGGATGCGCGTGTGCTCAAGCTTGTATTCGCTGTCGAGTGTCGGCCTGCTGTCATGAATGAGCGAGCATTTGGCCGTCGTGCCGCCGACATCCAACGACAAAACTTCCGTTTCGCCGAGCACGGCACCGATACGCGCCGCGCCCGCGACGCCACCGGCGGGACCGGATTCAACGAGCGTCAGCGGGCTGCGAACCGCCTGGTCGAAGGTGGAGATGCCGCCATTCGACTGCATCGCATAATAGGGGCAGGAGAGGCCGCGCGTCGCCAGCGCCGCCTCCAGCTGTTCGAAATAACGTTGGATGATCGGCTGCACATAAGCGTTCAGCACCGCCGTGTTGGAACGCTCATATTCGCGCCATTGCCGCGACACATCATGGCTCGTGCAGACCGTCGCCGACGGCAACGCCGCCGCCAGCGCACGCGCGCAGGCGATTTCGTGGTCGGGGTTCACGTAGCTGTGCAGGAATATAATCGCCACTGCCTCCACCTTCTGCTCAAGGCATTGGCGGATGATCGGCTGGAGCGAGGCGGCATCGAAAGGCAGCAGCACATTGCCTCGCGCGTCGACGCGTTCGGCGACCTCGAAACGAAGATGACGCGGCACGAAAGGTTCGGGGCTGTGGAATTGCAGATTGTAGAGGTCAGGCCGGTTGCCCCGGCCGATCTCAAGCACGTCGCGAAAGCCCGCCGTCGTCACCAGCGCCGTGCGCACGCCCTTGCGTTCGGTGATGGCGTTTATCACGGTCGTGCCGCCATGCGCGAAGAAGGTCACGTCGCGGCTGCGCAGCCCGTCCTTGTCCTCAGCCATCGCAATCGCATCGAGCACGCCCTGCGATTGGTCGAGCACGGTGGTCAGGCTCTTGGCGGTAAACACCTCGCCCGTCCGCTCGTCATAGCCAACGAGATCGGTGAACGTTCCGCCAACATCGGTCGCCAGCCGGATCATCCTGTCAATCTCCTCGCCCAGCCATAGTCACGGCTCGCTTGCTCCTGCGACAGAAAACCGTCGGCGACATCCGCTTCAACGAGATGCCGCTCCCGCGCCCGCGGGTCGCCCCAGCCGCCGCCGCCGCCCGTGACGACACGCACGACGTCGCCGCGTCCAAGTTTGATATGCGGCTCGCGGCTATAGGGCTGAACGAAGCCATCGGGCCTCACGACCTCGACGCGGTTGACCGTCCCGCCTCCGCCACCCGCCATGCCCCATGGCCGGGTTTCTGTCCGGCCGAGGCTGCAATAGGCCGACGCATCGTCACCCAGCACCTCGTATTCGCGCACGACGCCAAAACCGCCGCGCCGGCGTCCCGCACCGCTCCCGCCGTCGACATTTAGCGCATAGCGCCGCACCAGGAGCGGAAACCGTGCTTCGATCGCCTCGACCGAATAATTGTAGGTGTCGCCGTCGGTCAGGGCGATCAGCGCATTTGCGCCGTCGCGCTCTTCGCTGGCGCCCCAGCCGCCATGTTGCGGTTCGATATGGATGAAGGGGGCACCGGAATTGTCGCTGCCGGCGATATAGACGACGCAGAGGCTGGAATAGGAGCCAGCCGAGAAACGGCCCGGCATCAACGGCGCCAGCGCCTTCCAGACGAGCTCCGAGGCATGCACCGAACCTTCATAGTACCAGCCGGTCGGCGCGGGCTTTTCTGCCGTGAAAATGGTCCCGGGCGGCGCGATGACAACGAGCGGCCGGAACCAGCCTTCATTCGATGGGGCCTGCGGTCCCGCGAGCGCCTTGATGATGGTGCGCACGGCGGATTGCAACGCCCCACGTGCGCAATTGATCGGACCGGTGACGGAGGGTGGGCAGCCGGTGAAATCGGCGGTGATGGTCGACCCTTCTATCGTCACTGCGACTTTGACGTGGATCGGGTCCATCGTGACCCCGTCGCCGTCGATGACGTCTTCCGCCGTATAGGTGCCGTCGGGCAACGCCGCGATCGCCGCGCGGCTCTGCCGCTCGCTGGCGTCGAGCAAATTGGCGAAGGCGGCTTCGACGACCGCCGGTCCATATTTGGCGGCGAGTTCGCCCATGCGCCGCGCGGCAACCTTGACGGTCGCCACCTGCGCGGTGAGGTCGCCGATGGCGATGTCGGGAAGGCGCACGTTTTCGCGGATGATATGCAGCAACTCGCTTGAAAAAGCATCGTTTCGCGCGATTTTAACGCCAGGCAGCCGCAGTCCTTCCTGGAACACCGACACGGCGTTCGGCGCGAGACTGCCCGGCACCGACCCGCCGACATCGAGATAATGCGCGACATTGATCGCATACGCGAGAATGCGGCCGTCGACGAAGATCGGCTTGACGATCGCAAAGTCGCAGGCATGCGTGCCGCCCGCATAGGGATCGTTGGTGAGTAGGATGTCGCCATCGGCCAGATCGTCGCCGAAACGGGCGATCAGCGCCTTCACTTGCGTGCCGAATGTGCCGGTGAACAGGGTGATGCCATTCATCTGGGCGACCAGCTCGCCCTCCGACGTCAGCACTCCGCAGGCGAAATCGAGTACTTCGTAGATGACCGGGCTCATGCTGGTGCGCGCCATGACGATGCCCATCTCATCGACGGTCGCCATCAGTTTGCCTTCGATGATCTCCTGGGTAACGGGATCGACGTGGGTGACGGCAGCGCTCATGAGCCGAGACTACGGATGCCGCTCGGAGAGCGGTAGCCTGCCGGATGGATAGGTCGGGTTTTAGAGGAACCTACCCGATCGGGTAGGATTCGGTCCGGCTGAGATCGCGAACGGCCATGACCGCCGCCGTGCGGGTGCGCACGTTCAGCTTGGAATAGATGTTGCGCAGGTGGAACTTTACCGTGTTGTCGCTGAGCGCGAGGCGACGGCCGATCTCCTTGTTGCCAAGGCCGGTGCACAGAAGCTCGATGACCCGCTGCTCCTGGCCAGTCAGCAGACTGGAGTGATGCCGGCCGGCGGCCGCTGTTGCAGCGCGCTCCTGTTCCTCGCTATGAGTTCCCAAAACCGTGGAGAGCCGTTGCCGGATCAGCGGCGGCAGGCCGGCGGAGATGGCAAGCGCGCGCAGATCGCCACAAAAGGCATTGCCCTCGATGCGCACCAGCGCCGGATAGTCGCAGACCGGCGCCGTCAGTGTCAGATCCGACAACCGAACGGCGGCGCGCGTGTGGTCCCCCTCAGCTAGAGCCAGCTTGATCTCCAGAAGCGCAAGCTCGATCGAGCGCAGCGCATGCGGCCGCTGCGACTGGCGGATGCGAAGTTGGTCGAACGCGGTCCGCGCCTTGTCCACGTCGCCGCGCGCAAGATGGATTCGCGTCCATAGCAGCGCGGGGGTCGTGCCGCGCAGATGGGTCGCCAGATTGTTGGGCCGGTCGGCCTCGATCGCGAGTGTCCCGAAACCGTTGTCGGCGGCATAGCGCACTGCGGCATCGACATCGCCGGCCGCCAGCAGCAGCCCCGCCCGCTCGCCGTCGATCAGACGTGTGAGCCGCTGGAAACCTCGTCGCCGCGCGGTCGCGCGCGCCCGGTCGATGGCGATGTGCGCGGCGTCAAAATCCCCGGCCAGCCGATGCAGACGCTGTTGTGTGGTAAAGCCTGACGCGAGCAAGTCGAACCAGGTGTCGTGCCGCTCCAGATGCGGCAGAGCCCAACTCAGCATATTGGCCGCCGCATGGAGGTCGGAGCGCACCGACAGCAGTTCCGCCTTCAGCACTTGGCCGACCGCGTCGAGATCGCTGCCTTTGCCGATATTGGCCTGCGCCTCCTCGATCAGCCGATCGTAGGCTTCGGCCGCCGCGACAGGATCGCCGCTGAAGAACGCGGCCTGACCCGTATGCGTATAGAGATGCATCGCGCCAAAATCGGCGCCTCCGGTGCGGAAGGCGTGGATGGCAAGCCGCCCGTAGTGGATGGCGCGGTCGAGGTCGCTGCGGGTCAGGAAATTGTAAGCGAGCATGTTGAGCGTCAGCGCGCGCGTCACGATTTCCATGTTGTCGGTCTTGAGCACATCGTGCTCGAGCGCCGTCAGATCGGCCGACCCTACCCAGCGGTCGAGATAGAGCGCGACCAGTACACGCACGACCCGCAAATCGCTGCCGAATGCGTCGTCGGTCTGGCTCTCGATCCGGTGTTCGGCGATCGACAGATAGTGGTCCGCGAGATCGAGTTGTGCCGCCTTCGCCGTCACCACGGCGAGGCCGAGCGTGGTCAACGGAAAGCGCGACAGGTCGATCTCGGCTGCTTGCTCCAGGATGGCGTGGAACATGCTGGCCCGGCCGCGCGTGGTCGAATAAACGCGCCGCCAGCCTCCGGCGGTCTCGACGATTTGTGCCGCCAGGTCGGCGTCGCGGCAGAGAAGCGCGTGCCGCACGGCCGCCTCGCATTCGCCGCACCCTTCGAGCCACCGGGCCGACCGGCGAAGCAAAGCATCGCAGTCGATGTCTCGCCGCTTGGCCTCCTCCTTGAGGAAGGCGTTGAAAACCGGGTGATAGCGCAGCCATCCCCCGGGTCCCGCCAGGACGGTTATGGGCAGGGCCGCGCTCGACAAACGCCCGAATTCGTCGGCCATCCCGTCGTCGCAAAAAACTGCCGAAACCAGCGCCCGTGAGATCGCCGGGAAGCAAGCGGTCTGCACAAGAAACTGCTGCATCGCTGGTGGCAGATTGACGAAAACCTGCTCCGACAGATAGCTGCCCATGTCCGCGCCACCCCCGTCGAAGGAGGCGAGAATGGCCGATCCGTCACCGGTGTCGTCGACCAGCAGCCGGACCATCTGCAACGCCACGGCCCAGCCTTCGGTCCGGCGGTTGAATTCACCGATCTGCTCGGGCGACAGAGTGGCCGCACCACCTTCGAAGAACTCGCGTGCCTCGTCGTCTGAAAAACCGAGATCGGCGACGCCGATCTGTTTCAACTCGCCGCTGGCCCGCAAGGCCGAGACCGGAAAACGCGGCGGGCAGCGCGACATCAGCACCAGCTTGACGTGATCGAGACTGCGATCGGCCAGCAGCTTTGCCAGCACCGTCTCGGTCGCGTCCGTCTGAGCCGCATGATAGTCGTCGAGAAACAGGACGATCGGTCTCGACATGCCGCGCAGGCGCGTGCCGAGCACGGCCAGCAGCGAAGACGACGACATGCTGCTGCTGTCGAGGCCCAACGGATCTTCCCTGGTTAGCGATGCGAGAGCCTCGAGCATGGCGAGAATGAACTGGCTTTGCTCGCCATGTTCCGCTTCGAGCGGAATCCAGGACAGCGGGTGACCCCTGGCGCACAACGCCTCGAACCACTGGGCGCCGAGCGAGGTCTTGCCGTAGCCGGCAGGCGCAGTGATCACAGTCAGGCGGCGCGGCTCGTCCTTGCGCAGCGACTGGAGCAGCGTGCGTCGCGGGATCAATTGCCGACCGCTGGATGGTGGCTCAAATCGTATCAAGCTGCCCATCAGCCAATCTTGAAAGGCTGAAGGTCAGAATGCAAGACATCGCTCGGACTCAGCGAGTGTGAATCGGATTGTGAACCTCGACCCGAGGCCGCTCCACCTCCAAGGACAGCTTTCTTCAAACTGGAGCTACCAGCGGACTGACAGCTTCCGGCCCCATTTCTGACGTCGGCGCGGGCTTTGCATTGTGACCAAACTGGTAGCATCGAACGTTTTAGCGAACGTGTGGCTTGGCCGGGTTTGCCTCGCTGGCCTCGATTTTGCCTGAACCGAACGTTGCTCCGAGAACCGTGATCCGCCGCTGAATGCGTTCTGCGGGCGTCGGCGAGACCGACGTCGAAGCTACTCATTCTGCCCAGTGGACGGGCGCGTTAGCTCATGCAGGATTATCTTGCATGTCAATCGAGTATCACCCGACCGATAATGGCGATCATCTTCTTCGTATGTTCGATATCGTCCTCGACGAGGTGTCGATAGGTACAGTCCGGATCGTCGGTGAGCATCTGCTGTAGTTCGGCAAGCTCGGTCTCGAACTCGCGCTTGCGGCCGCGCATCTCGTCCCAGATAACCTTATCCTCCTTGGTCATCGGGCCGCGGACGGAGACCATGCCGGTGTTCATGTTGATGACGATGTCATCGGGGTGCGGGATCGGCGCCGGTGCATCGATGCCCAGTCGCTTTCGCCGTGCGAGTTCCTGGTCCCATTCAACCTTGTAGGTGATGGCGGTGTTCAGCCACTCGTCGGCGAGGCGCTTGTTCTCCCGCTCCGTCGCGGAGAGCAACTGGGTGAACAGACGTTGGGCCCGCTGGTTGCCTTTGACGGCATTGACGGCGAGCGAACGGATGACAGCCTGCGCCATCGGAATGGTCACCTGCCCGTTCCCGTCGCTGACCTTGATCGTGCGATACGCCTCCTGCATCAGGATGGACTTCATGCGCTCCTCGTTGAGGGCAGGGGGCTTTGGCCTGGACATACTGCCCTTCGGCCGTCCCTTTGGATTACCGGACCTTCCGGGGGCGAACCTGGTCGCGGCTGGTGGTTTGCCGTAGCCGACCTCGTAATCGGTCGGCAGTGACGTGAGAGCCTTGCGGTTCTTCGCCTCGCTCATTCGGCTGCCTCACGGAATGCAAGGGCGGTATCGATGCCGCAGGCGATCAGCTCGGCATCATCCTTGGCGAAGACCTCCCAGCGCCGGATGATGCGGTCACAATAGATGGGGTCGAGCTCGCACAGCCGCGCCCGGCGACCCGTCTTGTGGGCCGCGATCAGGGTCGAGCCGGATCCACCGAACAGATCCAGCACGATGTCGCCGCGGCCGGAGACGTCCTTGATGGCGTCGGCGATCATCTGCACCGGCTTGACGGTCGGATGAAGCCCCAGCTCGTCCATACGGCCGGGCTTCAACGTGTTTACCCCGCGATACTGCCAGACGTTCGTGCGGTAGCGGCCGTGCTGGCCAAGCTCGAACGAGTTGATGTGGGGTGCTGTCCCGTTCTTGAAGGCGAAGATCAGCTCGTGGCGCGAGCGGTAGAAGGTGCCCATGCCGCCATTGTCCTTGACCCAGACGATCAGGTTCTTCAGCTCGGTATAGGCGCGCTCGCCGCCCATAAGCATCTCGTCCATGTGGCGCCAGTCCATGCAAACGAAGTGGATCGATCCGTCGACACTGTATGAGGCGAGATTCTGGAACGCTGTCGTCAGGAAGGTTTCGAACTCGGGCTTCGACATCTCGCCCGACGCCATGGCGAACTCGCGATGCTTGATCTTGCCAGAGTTGCCGACATGGCCGTCGATCGGAACATTGTAGGGTGGATCGGTGAAGACCATGCGGGCGCTCTCGCCATCCATGAGCGCCGCGACGACCTGGCGGTCCAGTGCCGAACCGCAGACGAGGCGGTGCGGGCCGAGTTGCCAGATGTCGCCGGGACGAGCGCGAGAGGCGATCACATCCTCCAGGACGACATCATCGTTGGGGTCGCCGGGCTCTTCCGGAATCAGTCCCTCGACCAGGCTGTCGATCTCGGCGATCGCGAAGCCGGTCACTTCGATGTCGAAGTCAAGGTCGATCTCCGAGAGCGCGCGAAGCTCCTCGGCGAGGATCTGGTCGTCCCAGCCGGCATTGAGCGCCAGCTTGTTGTCTGCAAGCACATAGGCCCGTTTCTGCTCCAGAGTCATATGCTCGATGCGGACGCAGGGGACGCTCTCCATGCCGATCAGCTTCGCCGCCTCGACGCGGCCGTGGCCGGCGAGGATCGTGTCGGAACCGTCAATGAGAACGGGATTGGTGAAGCCGAAGGTGCGGATGCTCTCCGCGATCTGCTTCACCTGCTTGCGCGAGTGGGTGCGCGCGTTCTTAGCCCAAGCGCGGAGCGTTTCGGGAGGGATCATTTCAATCTGTGGGTCCATGCTTGCGGTCCTCGTGATTCTAGATGCGGGCATCGTAAGGTCATAAGAACGATTTCGTCAATCATGACA
>Ga0209792_1001111_pt1 | contig 14196 bp, 11 predicted proteins | sample EBPBio142005_DNA_FD_185860 | JGI IMG/M metagenome (GOLD analysis project Ga0209792, IMG submission 185860) | Wastewater treatment Type I Accumulibacter community from EBPR Bioreactor in Madison, WI, USA - Reactor 1_6/14/2005_ DNA (SPAdes)... | ecosystem: Engineered > Bioreactor > EBPR >... | reverse complement strand
TGATGGTGGCGGATGCGCGCTTTCACGTCACCGAACCCTTGCGCAAGGCCGTAGCCACGGTGCTGTACCCGTTGCAGTGGCTGATGCTGCAGCCGGTGGAGTTGGCCGGCAGGGGCGGGCAGTATTTGCAGTCGCAGCAGGCTGCGCAGCAAAGCGTGGATGACGCGCAGAAGAAGATGGCGCAGATGTCGGTGCGCGCAGGCGAGACCGACCAGCTGCTGCGTGAAAACACCGAGCTGCGCCAGTTGCTGGAGCTGCGCGCGCGCCTGGATACGCCGGCGCAGGCTGCACAGGTGATCTACGACACGGCAGACCCGTACACGCGCCGCGTGATGCTGGACCGCGGTCAGCTGGCGGGTGTGGAGCTTGGCTCTCCGGTGGTCGATGCCGGCGGCGTGCTGGGCCAGGTGACGCGCATCTATCCCATGCTCAGCGAGGTCACGCTGGTCGTCGACCGCGACCAGGCCATACCCGTGCTCAACCTGCGCACGGGCGCGCGCAGCGTCGCCTATGGCGACCCGGTGGCGGGCCTGGGCGGCGGCATGGAGCTGCGCTTCACGCCCGGCAATGCCGACGTGCAGGAGGGCGACCTGCTCACCACCAGTGGCGTCGATGGCCTCTATCCGCCCGGCCTGCCCGTGGCGCGCGTGGTGCGCGTGGAGCGGCGCGCTGACTCCACCTTTGCGCGTATTTACTGCGCCCCCCTGGCCCAGGTCTATGGTGCGCGCCATGTGATGGTGCTCAAGCCACTCGTGGATGAGCTGCCGCCGCGCCCGGCGCCCGAGCCCACGCAGCAAAAGCGAGGAGGGCGTAAATGATCATGCCCAAGGGGCAGCAGCTGCTGCTGCCCGTCAACCCCGCCTTCATCGTCGCCAGCCTGCTGGTGGCGCTGGCGCTGGACATGCTGCCGCTGGGCCGTGTGGTGTGGACGCCTGACTGGGTCATGGTGCTGCTGGTGTTCTGGGGCATGCACCAGCCGCAGCGCGTGGGCCTGGGTGTGGCGTTCGTGATGGGGCTGTGCATCGATGTGAGCCAGTCGGCTCTGCTGGGCCAGCATGCGCTGGTGTACTGCGGCGTGCTGTTCGGGGCGCAGCTTGCGCACCGGCGCCTGCTGTGGTTTGGCCCGCTGCTGCAGGCGCTGCAGTTGCTGCCACTTTTTTTCGCGGCCCATGTGGTGGCATTGGCGCTGCGCGCGCTTGCCAGCGGTGGCACCCTGCCGGGCTTGGAGGCGGCGCTGGCGCCGCTGCTGGAGGCAGCGATCTGGCCCCTGGTCAGCTGGGTCCTGCTCGCGCCGCAGCGCCGCCCGCCGGATCAGGACGACAATCGTCCCCTGTGAGCAGGCATGAAGGATTGCTGCGAATGACCGAGCTGCGCAACGTCGAAGCCGAGGCCTGGCGCTTTCGCCTGCGTGTGTTCGTGCTGGGCGTGGTGGTGCTGCTGGCCTTCGGGCTCATCGTCGCGCGCCTGCTGGTGCTGCAGGTGGCGCGCCACGACGATCTGGCCGAGCAGGCCGAGAGCAACCGCACGGCCATTGTCCCCATCGTGCCCAACCGCGGGCTGATCATGGACCGCAACGGCGTCATCCTGGCGACCAACTATTCGGCCTATACGCTGGAGATCACGCCCTCGCGCGCCATCGACCTCGAAGACACCATGGACGAGCTCTCCAAGATCGTGGACATACAGCCGCGCGACCGGCGCCGCTTCAAGCGGCTGCGCGAGGAGTCGCGCAGCTTCGACTCGCTGCCGATACGCACGCGCCTGAGCGATGAGGAAGTGGCGCGCTTTGCCGCGCAGCGCTACCGCTTCCCCGGCGTGGAGATCAAGGCCAGGCTGTTTCGCACCTACCCGCTGGGCGAGGTCGGCAGCCACGCCATCGGCTACATCGGCCGCATCAACCAGCGCGAGAAGGAGCGCATCGAGGACTCGGACGACGCGGCCAACTACCGCGGCACGGACTACATCGGCAAGCTCGGTGTGGAGCAGAGCTTCGAGCCCACGCTGCATGGCCAGACGGGCTTCGAGCGCATGGAGACCTCGGCCGGCGGCCACGCCGTGCGGCGCCTGAACAGCCACCCGGCCACGCCGGGCAACACGGTGATGCTGTCGCTCGATATCAAGCTGCAAAAGCTCATCGAGGACATGTTCGGCGACCGCCGCGGCGCTCTGGTGGCGCTCGATCCGCAGAGCGGCGAGGTGCTGGCGCTGGTGTCCATGCCCACCTTCGACCCCAATCTGTTCGTCGAAGGCATTGACCAGGAAAACTGGCAGGCGCTCAACGAGTCGGTCAACAAGCCGCTCCTGAACCGGGCGCTGCGCGGCACCTATCCCCCGGGGTCGACCTACAAGCCCTTCATGGCGCTGGCGGCGCTGGAGCTGAAGAAGCGCTCTGCCTCCCAGGTTTTCAACGACCCGGGCTTCTACAACTACGGCGGGCGCACCTTCCGCAGCCACGAAGGCGGCCTGGGCGGCGTGGACATGCACCGCGCCATACAGCATTCGAGCAATACCTATTTCTATTCGCTCGGCGTCGAGATCGGGGTGGATGCGATCCACGACTTCATGGCGCCGCTGGGCTTTGGCCAGATCACCGGCATAGACCTGGGCGGCGAGGTGCGCGGCGTGCTGCCCAGCACCGAGTGGAAGCGCAAGACCTACAAGCGCCCGGAGATGAAGCGCTGGTATGCGGGGGAGACCGTGTCGCTGGGCATAGGCCAGGGCTACAACAACTTCACCATGCTGCAGCTGGCCGTGGCCGAGGCCACGCTGGCCAATGGCGGCACGCGCCACCGCCCGCACCTCATCAAGGCCGTGAAGGACCAGGTCACCGCCCAAGTCACCGAGGTGCAGCAGCCGCCGGGTGAAAGCCTGGGCTACAACCCGAAGAACGTGGCCATCGTGAACAACGCCCTGATGGCCGTGAACCAGGCCGGTACGGGCCGGCGCGTGTTTCTGGGCGCACCCTATACCTCGGCCGGCAAGACCGGCACGGCACAGGCCGTGAGCCTGGGCCAGAACGTGAAGTACAACGCCAGGCTGCTCGATGAGCACAAGCGCGACCATTCGCTGTTTGCCGCCTTCGCGCCCGTGGAGAACCCGAAGATCGCCGTCGCCGTGATCGTGGAGAACGCCGGCTTTGGCGCCGCCGCGGCCGCCCCCATCGTGCGCCGTGTGTTTGACTACTGGCTGCTGGGCCAGTACCCGAATGAGCAGGATCTGGCCGCCGTCGCCAAGGGCCAGGCCGCGGCGCCGATGGGCGCGCCGCGCAGGGCCGACGAGATTTCAGTTACACCGGAGCCGTGAGTTCGGTTGAGCGTTGTGCGCTGAGCGTTGAGCGGGCGTTTGCGCTCCACGCCAAACCCTCAACGCTCAACGTCCATTACGCACGCATCAGCGTGGACTTGCCGAACAGGCTCTCCAGCAGGTCCACGGCCAGCTCGGCCGTCTGGTTGCGCAGGTCCAGCGCCGGGTTCAGCTCCATGATGTCCACCGAGCCCAGGGCGCCGCTGTCGGCCAGCATTTCCATGAACAGCTGGGTCTCGCGGTAGGTGGGGCCGCCGCGCACGGGCGTGCCCACGCCAGGCGCGACGGCAGGATCCAGGCCATCCATGTCGAAGCTCAGGTGCAGGTGTGTGTTCTCGTCCACGTCGGCCAGGGCGGCTTGGATCACGGCGCGCATGCCCAGCTCGTCGATGCTGCGCATGTCGTAGACCTCGATGCCCTGTGCGTTGACGAAGCGCTTCTCCGTCGCGTCCACACTGCGCACGCCAATCAGCGTGAGCTGCCGTGCCTGCAGCGCCGGTGCGGCGCCGGCAAGCGCCATGAGCTCGGCCGGGCCATGCCCGAGCAGGCAGGCCACGGGCATGCCGTGCAGGTTGCCGCTGGGCGATGAGGCGGGTGTGTTCGCGTCCGCATGGGCGTCGAACCACAGCACCTTCAGGCGCTTGCCAACTGCGCTGCAGTGCTGCGCCACGGCGCTGATGGAGCCTATCGCCAGGCAATGGTCGCCCCCCATGAGCAGCGGCAACTGTCCGGCTTCCAGAGTGGCCAGCGTGGCGGCAAACACGGCCCGGTTCCAGACCGTGACCTCGGCCAGATGCCTGAAGCCCCCGCTGGGCGCGGCCTGTGGATTGCCGGGGCCACTCAGGTTGCCCAGGTCCTGCACCTGCAGCTCCAGCGCACGCAAGGCGCGCACTATGCCTGCGATGCGCAGTGCGTCGGGGCCCATGCTGGCGCCGAGCACGCTGGCGCCGACATCGGTGGGCGCGCCGATCAGGGTTACGGCAGGCATGGTGATTCTCCTTTTCAATCAACGCAGGAAGGCGTCGTAGCCCGTCTTGAGAATGAGTACGCTCACCACCAGAATGAAGATGGAGCGCACAAACCCCGTGCCGTGGCGCAGCGCCATGTAGGTGCCCAGCATGCTGCCCAGCACATTGGCCACGGCCAGTGGCACGGTGAGGTGCCACCAGATATGGCCCTTGGCGGCGAACAGCACCAGCGCCGAGATGTTGGTCGCCAGGTTGAGCAGCTTGGCCGACACCGAGGCGTTGAGAAAGTCATAGCCCAGCAGCCGCACGAAGGCAAAGACGAGAAAGCTGCCGGTGCCGGGGCCGAAGAAACCGTCGTAGAAGCCGATCACCAGGCCAATGCCGCAGGCCACCAGCACCTCGGCGCGGCCGCTCCAGCGCGGCTGGTGGTGCATGCCCAGGTCCTTTCTGGCCAGGGTATAGGCCAGCACTGCCACCATCACCAGCGGCAGCAGCTTGCGCAGAAAGTCGGGTGATACCAGGGTGACGACCCAGGCGCCAAAAAACGAGCCTACGAACCCCGCCGCCGCCGCCGGCAGCATGGCGCGCCAGGGCATCAGCACGCGGCGGCTGTACTGCCAGGTGGCCATGGCAGTGCCCCAGACGGAGGCGCTCTTGTTGGTGCCCAGCAGCGTGGCGGGCGGGGCGCTGGCGAAGGTGGCGAACAGTGCGGGCAGCAGGATCAAGCCGCCGCCGCCCACGATCGCATCCACGAAGCCGGCGAGCAGCGATGCCAGCGAGACGATGATCCATTCCATGCCCGGGATTGTCCTACGCTGGCGGGGGCGCTGCCGGACAATAAAAAAGGCACCTGGGTTGCAGGTGCCTTGTGAAGGGGCATCTCGTTGCGGATGCCTGATTGATTGGGTGTTCTTGGATTGGGGTTTGTCTCCTCGGTCCCCTCGTGTTGCGGGCCGAGGCGCGCGTCGAGTGGCAGAACTATAGTCGTGTCGTCCCCCGGGGGACATTGGGGCTTTCCCGTGTGCTGCCGTCGTGCGCCGCTGTGCCTCACATCGTCGTGCGCGATGGCTTGCGTATCCACTGTGCCGCCATCTCGGCCATCATCAGCGTGGGCGAGTTGGTGTTGCCACTGGTGATGGTGGGCATGGCGCCCGCGTCCACCACGCGCAGGCCGGCGACCACGCCGCCGCGCCCGTCGCGCACGCGCAGCTGCGGGTCGAGCACGGCCTGCGGGTCGTCCAGGCGCCCCATGCGTGTGGTGCCTACGGGGTGGAAGATGGTGGTGGCGATGTCGCCCGCCAGGCGCGCCAGTTCCTCATCGCTCTGGTACTGCGGGCCGGGCTTGTATTCCTCGGGTCGGTAGCGAGCCAGCGCCGGCTGGGCGACGATGTGGCGCGTGATGCGCAGGCTGTCTGCGGCGATCTGGCGGTCTTGCGCGGTGCTCAGGTAGTTGGGCGCAATGGCCGGTGCGGCGCGAAAGTCCGGGCTCTTGATCGTCACCGTGCCGCGGCTCGTGGGGTTGAGGTTGCAGACACTGGCCGTGAACGCCGGGAAGCTGTGCAGCGGCTCGCCAAAGGCCTCCAGCGACAGGGGCTGCACGTGGTATTCCAGGTCGGGGTAGGGCAGGTCAGGGCGGCTGCGCGTGAAGGCGCCGAGCTGCGAGGGCGCCATGCTCATCGGCCCGCTGCGATCAAGCAGGTATTGCAGGCCGATCTTCGCCTTGCCCACCAGGCTGTTCGCCATCTGGTTCAGCGTGGCCACGCCCTGCACCTTGTACACGGCGCGGATCTGCAGATGGTCCTGCAGGTTGGCGCCCACGCCGGGCAGGTCGATCTGCACGGCTATGCCATGCTGCTGCAGCAGCGCCCCTGGGCCAATGCCCGACAGCTGCAGCAGCTGGGGCGAATTGACCGCGCCGGCGCAAACGATTACTTCCTCATGCGCATGGGCCGTGACCATCTCCTCGCCCGTCCAGACCTCTACGCCCGTGCAGCGCGGCTGGCCGTCGCCCTGGGGCTCCAGCATCAGGCGAGTCGCCTGGGCCGATGTCCACAGCTCGAAGTTGGGCCGCCCGTAGCAGGTGGGGCGCAGAAAGGCCTTGGCCGTGTTCCAGCGCCAGCCCTTCTTCTGGTTGACCTCGAAGTAGCCCACGCCCTCGTTGGTGCCGCGGTTGAAGTCGTCGGTAGCCGGTATGCCGGCCTGCTGCGCGGCCTGGGCAAAGGCGTCCAGGATGTCCCAGCGCAGGCGCTGCTTGTCCACGCGCCACTCGCCCGTGCTGCCCGTGCGCTGGTTGCCGTGCAGCTGCCCGAAGGCCGCGTCGGCTGCGCCGGGCTGGTCCAGGCGCCAGTGGTCCTCGTGGCGCTTGAAGGCTGGCAGCACATTGCTCCAGCGCCAGGCGTCCTCGCCGGTGATGTCGGCCCAGTGGTCGTAGTCGCGTGCCTGGCCGCGCATGTAGATCATGCCGTTGATGCTTGAGCAGCCGCCCAGCGTCTTGCCGCGCGGGTAGCGCAGGCTGCGGCCGTTCAGGCCCGCGTCGGGCTCGGTGTGGTACAGCCAGTCGGTGCGCGGGTTGCCTATGCAGTACAGGTAGCCGACGGGAATGTGGATCCAGTGGTAGTCGTCCTTGCGGCCGGCCTCCACCAGCAGCACGCGCTTGGCGGGGTCGGCGCTCAGGCGGTTGGCCAGCAGGGCGCCGGCCGTGCCGCCGCCGATGATGATGTAGTCGAAGTGGGTGTCGCTCATGGTGGCTGATGGCTGTCGAAGAATGCACCGCGGGGCGGCGTCAGCTGCTGGGATCATTGTGCGGATAGGCGCCCGGGTGTCGATAGGGAAAGCCTGCAATGCTATGATTTTCATTGCTTGTTGCGCTTGATGGGTATGCGCTACCGGCCTGTTTTGATGTTTTTTCACGCAGCCCGCCATGCCCGCGCGCATTGTGTGAAATGATGCGCCGCATTGGTTTGGCGCCTACGCATGCAACTCCCGTGATCACCCCCATGACCAGCATCTTTCCGCCCACCGTCGTGCAGGACGGCCAGGCCCAGCCCCGCGCGCTGCCGCGGGGCGACTGGGTGGCGGCGGCGTTTGCCGAGCGCAAGTCCTGGCGCCGCCTGGCCGGCGAGCTCAAGGCCTGCGGGCCTGGCCATCGCTGGAGCCTTGCGGGCGTGGGGCGCCTCGATCATGTGGGCGCGCAAATCCTGTGGAACCACTGGGGCCGCGCCTGGCCGGCGCAAATCGAGCTGAACGCCGCGCAGCGCGAGATGCTGGAGCGCGTGGCGCAGTTTTCCACGCCCGGCGCGCCCGCCGCGCCCTGGAGCCTGGTCGAGCAGGTAGATCGCCTGGGCGCGTTGGTGATGAACGCGGTCGATCATCTGGCGCATATGGTGCTGCTCGTGGGACAGCTGCTGCTCGATGTGCTGCGGCTTGTGCGCAAGCCGCTGCGCGGGCCCTGGCAAGACATCTCGGGCCACATGTACCAGATGGGCACCAAGGCCCTGCCGATCACGGCGCTGGTGGGCTTTCTGATCGGCGTGGTGCTGGCCTACCTGATGAGCCTGCAGCTGCGCCAGTTCGGCGCCGAGGCCTTCATCGTCAACATCCTGGGCATCTCGCTGATCCGCGAGCTCGGGCCCATGCTGGGCGCCATCCTGGTGGCGGGGCGCTCGGGCTCGGCGATCACGGCGCAGATCGGCGTGATGCGCGTGACCGAGGAGCTCGATGCCATGCGCGTCATGGGCATCCCCCATGGCTTTCGCCTGGTCATGCCACGCGCGCTGGCGCTGGGCCTGGCCATGCCGCTCATCGCGCTGTGGACCACGCTGGCGGCGCTGGCTGGCGGCATGCTGGCGGCAGACCTGACCATGGGCATCTCCTCGGCGTATTTCGTGCAGATGCTGCCGGCCGCGGTCAAGGTCTCCAACCTGTGGCTGGCCATGGCCAAGTCAGTGGTGTTCGGTGTCTTCATTGCGCTCATAGGCTGCCACTGGGGGCTGCGCGTCAAGCCCAACACCCAGAGCCTGGGCCAGGGCACGACGGCCTCGGTGGTCAGCGCCATCACCATGGTCATCATCGTGGACGCGCTGTTCGCCGTGGCCTTCAGAAGCGTGGGATTTTGAGCATGGTCGACGCATCCGCTCCCCCCGTCGTCGAGATCCGTGACCTGGCCACCGTGTTCGGCCAGGGCGACAGCGCCTTCACCGTGCATGACAACCTGCAGCTCACGGTACGCCGCGGCGAGATTCTGTCGCTCGTCGGCGGCTCGGGCACGGGCAAGACGGTGCTGCTGCGCCATATCCTGGGCCTGACCCGCCCCACGCGCGGCAGTGTCACGGTGCTGGGCCGGCCGGCGGCCGAGCTCGCCGGCGAGGGCGCCAGCAGCCGCGTGGGCATGCTGTTCCAGCAGGGCGCGCTGTACTCGGCCTTCAATGTGCTGGACAACATCGCCTTTGCGCTTCGCGAGTTGGGCACGCTGCCGGATGCGCTGGTCAACGATGCAGCCATGGTCAAGCTGTGCCTGGTGGGCCTCAAGCCCGAGCACGCCACGCGCATGCCCGCCGACCTGTCGGGCGGCATGGTCAAGCGCGTGGCGCTGGCGCGCGCGCTCATCATGGATCCGCCGCTCCTGCTGCTCGACGAGCCCACGGCGGGGCTGGACCCGAACAGCTCCGACGAGTTCTGCGACCTGCTGCGCGAGCTGCACGCCGCCCTGGGCCTCACCGTCATCATGGTCACGCATGATCTGGACACGCTGTTCGCCCTGTCCACGCGCGTGGCCGTGCTGGCCGACCGGCAGGTCATCACCAGCGGCACGCCGCAAGAGGTGGCGCAGTTCGACCACCCCTTCATCCACCATTATTTTTCCGGGGGGCGCGGCCAGCGCGCCATGGTGCCGCAGCCTGGCGCCGCAGCCCCGCTCAAGGAGGTTTGATGGAAAACAAATCCCACGCCATAGCCGCGGGCCTTTTCGTCGTCATCGTGGCGGCGCTGCTTGCCGGCCTGGCCATGTGGCTCACGCGCGACCAGACCGACTATCAGCTCTACGAGCTCTCTAGCAAGGAAAGCGTGAGCGGCCTGCAGCCCCAGGCGGCCGTGCGCTACAAGGGCGTGGCCGTGGGCAAGGTTCAGGCCATAGGCTTTGACCCGCAGGCGGCGGGCAATGTGCTCATCCGCATCGCCGTCAACACCACCGCGCCCATTGGCGCCACCACCTTTGCCACGCTGGGCTACCAGGGCGTGACGGGTCTGGCGCATATCCAGCTCGACGACGCCGATACCCCGCTGCTGCCGCCGTCGCCCGGCGTCAGCGGTCTGCCGCGGCTGCCGCTGCACAGCTCGCCGCTGAGCCAGCTGGCCGAGCAGGGGCCGGCCATCCTGGGGCAGGCGCAGGAAGTCCTGCATCGTCTGAACACCCTGCTGGGCGACGACAACCAGCAGCGCTTTTCCATGGCGCTGCAGCAGCTCGGCGCGAGCGCTGGCAGCATCGACCAGCTGGCGCGGCGCCTGGACCAGACCGTCCACACCCGGGTCGACCCGGCGCTGGCCGGCATTCCCGCGCTGACGCAGGACGCGCAGCAGACCCTGCAGGTGCTGCGCCAGGCCAGTGCCAGCGCCGCCGGCGCGGCCGATGAGGTGCGCCAGAGCATGCGCGTGTTCAACGCCGAGGGCGGGCCGCTGACCGAGGTGGTGCACAGCGCCCAGTCGCTGGCCGTGGCCGTGGACCGCTTTGGCCGCGTGACCCTGCCGCGCCTGAATGCCGCCGCCGACGAGACCGCGCGCGCCGCGCGCCGCCTGGGCAACACGGCCGGCGACATCAGCGACAACCCGCAGTCGCTCATCTACGGCCCCGGCCGCGCCGCCGCCGGGCCGGGCGAGCCCGGCTTCGTGGCCCCCGCCGCGCAGCGCTGAGAGCGCATCTCCAGGAGCAACTGTTACTATGAAAAAAATAGCTGTTGGCGTATTAAATACAAGCGCAAAGCCCGTTTTTTGTTTGATGTTTGCTGCCCTGTTGGCGGGCTGCTCCGCACTGCCCGAGCCGCCGCCGCGCGCCATCGTGTACGACTTTGGTGCCGGGTCGGTTCAGGCTGCCGCCCAGAGCGCGCAGGAAGCGCAGCTCGCGCCGCTCATCCTGGTGGACATGGGCCGCAGCGGCGCGCCCGAGACCAGCTCGGCCCTGCTCTACCGCCTGGCCTATGCCAATGACCAGCAGCTGCTGCCCTACACCCAGGCGCGCTGGAGCCAACCGCCCGCGGCCCTGCTGCAGCAGGCGCTGCGCGAGCGCCTCGCACGCCAGCGCATCGTGCTCTCAGGCGCCGAGGGCGCAGCCGTCCAGCCCGTGCAGGGCGGCCGCCTGCCCAGCGTGCTGCGCGTGCAGCTGGAGGAATTCAGCCAGGTCTATGACGACCCTGCGCGCAGCGCCGGCCTGGTGCGCGTGCGCGCCATGCTGTCGGACGCCGCCACCACGGGCGAAAAGCTCGTCGCCCAGCAGGTGTTCGTGGCCCGCCGCCCGGCCGACACGGCGGACGCCGCTGGCGGTGCCCGCGCCCTGGCCGAGGCCAGCGCCGAGGTCGCCGATGCACTCGCGGACTGGGTGCGCCAGCAAGGGCGCTGACGCAAGGAGCAAACCATGGGCCAATGGATCGATCTGACCGCGCAAGACGGGCATAGCTTCCCCGCGTGGCTGGCGCGCACCGATGGCGCGCCGCGCGGCGCCGTGGTGGTGCTGCAGGAAATCTTCGGCGTCAACAGCCATATCCGCGCCGTGACCGACTGGTATGCCAGGCATGGCTACCTGGCGATTGCGCCATCGACCTTCGCGCGCGTGCAGCGCGATGTGGACCTGGGCTATGGCGCCCCTGACATGGAGGCCGGCAAGGCTCTCAAGGCCGCCGCCGAGGCCCTGCCCGAGCCAGGCGTGCTGGCCGACATCCAGGCCGCCATAGACTACGCCCGCCGCCACAACGGCAAGGTGGGCGTGGTGGGCTACTGCTGGGGCGGGCTGCTCGCCTGGCGCGCGGCCTGCCTGGTCAGCGGCCTGGCCGCGGCTGTGCCCTACTACGGCGGCGGCATCACCACGGCGCATGAATGCGCGCGCCAGCCGCGCGTGCCGGTGCTGGCGCATTTCGGCGCGCGCGACCACTGGATTCCCATGCCGCAGGTGCAGGCCTTCGCCCAGGCCCACCCCGAGGTACAGGTCGAGGTCTACGCCGCCGACCATGGCTTCAACTGCGATCAGCGCGCCAGCTTTGACGCCGCCGCCGCGCAGTTGGCGCGCGAGCGCACGCTGGCCTTTCTGGCCCAACATGTAGGCTGATTGGCCGCTGCCGCTTGTAAATAAAGCGCCTGTAGCTCAGTTATTAATAGCAAATTAATGCGCCCCGGCGGCCGCATCGGCAGCGCCGGCCACGGGCGCGGGCTTGTGTGCCAGCCAGACCAGCGGAATCAGCGCGATGAACAGCAGGGCCGAGGCCCAGAAGATGTCGTTGGCCGCCAGCATGTAGGCCTGCTGGTTGGTCATGCGCTCGACCTGCGCCAGTGCCTGCGCGGGCGTCATGCCTGCGGCCTGCAGGGTCTGCACCGTCTGCGCGAGGGCCGGGCTGTCGGCCGTGAGGTGCTCGGTCAGCTGGGCGTGGTGCAGGCTGGCGCGGTTTTCCCACAGCGTCGTCGTCACCGAGGTGCCGATGGCGCCGGCGGTAATGCGCACGAAGTTGGACAGCCCCGAGGCCGCCGGGATGCGGTGCGGCGGAATCTCCGACAGCGTGAGCGTGACCAGCGGGATGAAGAAGAACGCCATCGAGATGCCCTGGATGATGGTCGGGATCATGATGGTCACGAAGTCCGCCTGCGTGGAGAACAGCGAGCGCATCCACAGCACCAGCGCAAACACCACGAAGGCGAAGGTGGCGTAGCGGCGCGGATCCACGCGGCCGATGCTCTTGCCGACGATGGGCGAGAGAATCATCGCCAGCAGCCCCACCGGCGCCATGATCTCGCCGGCCTGCGTGGCGGTGTAGCCCATGAACTGCTGCAGCCACAGCGGCAGCAGCACCACGTTGCCAAAGAACAGGCCATAGCCCACGGCGGTGGCCAGCGTGCCGGCCCAGAAGTTGCGGATCTTGAACAGGCTCAGGTCCACCACCGGGTGGGCCTCGTCACGCTCCCACAGCCAGAAGGCCAGCAGGCCGACGCCGGCGGCGACGGCGCAGCCCGTCACCAGGGGCGAGGCGAACCAGTCATGCTCCTTGCCGATGTCCAGCATCACCTGCAGGCTGCCCACGCCTATGACCATCAGCGCCAGGCCGATGGCGTCTATGGGTAGGCTCTGGCGCGCGGTTTCGCGCTTGTGAAAGATGGCCCAGGTGGCCAGCACCGAGGCAATGCCCACCGGCACGTTGATGTAGAAGATCCAGGGCCAGCTGATGTTGTCGGTGATCCAGCCGCCCAGGAGCGGGCCCATCACCGGCGCGATCAGCGTCGTCATGGACCACATGGCCATGGCCAGGCCGGCGAGCGCGCGCGGGTAGCTGGCCAGCAGCAGCGACTGCGATAGTGGAATCATGGGCCCGGCAACAAAGCCCTGCAGCGTGCGCGCGGCGATCAAGAGCGGCATGTTGGGCGCCAGTCCGCACAGCCAGGAGGCGATGACGAACAGCGTGACGCTGGCGATGAACAGCCGCACCTGGCCAAAGCGCTGCGACAGCCAGCCCGTGAGCGGCACGGCAATGGCGTTGGCCACGGCAAAGCTGGTGATGATCCAGGTGCCCTGGGTGGGGCTCACGCCCAGGTCGCCGGCAATCGCAGGCAGGGACACGTTGGCTATCGAGGTGTCCAGCACGTTCATGAAGGTCGCGGCCGACAGGGCCAGCGTGCCCCAGGCGCGCGCGCTGCCGGTCAGCGGCGGTGGCTGCAGCGCAGGGGTGGCGGCTGCGCTCATCGCGGCAGGTGGGCGGCGATGATGCGCGCCACCTCGGCGTCGGCGCCGGCATCGAGCGCGTCGAACACGCGCGTCTGCGCCAGCGGCGCGGTGCGCGGCGCCTCGGCCAGCGCCGGGCCACTCTGGTCGCGCGTGTTCACCGTGGCAATCATCGACAGGCCTATGCGCAGCGGGTGGGCGCGCAGCTCGTCCGCGTCGAGCGCGATGCGCACCGGCACGCGCTGCACCACCTTGATCCAGTTGCCGGTGGCGTTCTGCGCCGGCAGCAGCGCAAAGGCCGCCCCCGTGCCCACGCCCAGGCCGGTGACGCGGCCCTGGTACTTGATCTTCTTGCCATAGAGGTCGGCGGTCAGCTCCGCGCTCTGGCCTATGCGCAGGTGGCGCAGCTGGTTTTCCTTGAAGTTGGCGTCCACCCAGACCTCGGCCAGCGGCACCAGGCTCATCAGCGGCGTGCCGGCGGCCACGCGCTGGCCCAGCTGCACGCTGCGCCGCGCCACGTAGCCATCGACGGGCGCGGGCAGCTGCGTGCGCTGGCTGGCTAGCCAGGCCTCGCGCAGCTTGGCGGCAGCGGCCTGCACGCTGGGGTGCTGGGCCACGTCCACGCCCTGGGTCAGCGCCTGGTTGCTGGCCAGTTGCTCGCGCGCGGCCACCACGCCGGCACGCGCGCTGGCCAGGCCCGACTGCGCGGCGGCGAGCTGCGCGCGCATGGTCTTGAGCTGGCTCTCGGCGTGCTGCAGCTCCTCCTTGGAGACTGCGCCCTGCGCGCCCAGGGCGCTGCGCCGCTGCCAGTCCTGCTGCGCGCGCTGCACCTCGTTGGCCATGCGCGTGGCATCGGCCTGGGCGCGCGCCACGTCGGTCTCGCGCAGCGCCACCTGCGCGCCCAGCGTGCGGTTGTTGGCGTAGAGCTGGCGCACCTGGCGCACGGTCTGGGCCAGGGCGGCCTCGGCCTGCTGCAGCGCCACGCGCGTGTCGGCCGGGTCCAGTTGCACCAGCGGC
>Ga0209792_1001110_pt1 | contig 14202 bp, 8 predicted proteins | sample EBPBio142005_DNA_FD_185860 | JGI IMG/M metagenome (GOLD analysis project Ga0209792, IMG submission 185860) | Wastewater treatment Type I Accumulibacter community from EBPR Bioreactor in Madison, WI, USA - Reactor 1_6/14/2005_ DNA (SPAdes)... | ecosystem: Engineered > Bioreactor > EBPR >... | reverse complement strand
ACCATCCGCTGGCGGGTGTGCCGGTGACGTTCGAAGTCCAGATCATCGGCGTGCTCTGACGATGAACAAGCCACAGGAAATCGTCCTGGCCGAGCCGCGCGGCTTCTGCGCCGGTGTGGATCGCGCCATCGAAATCGTCGAGCGCGCCCTCAAGAAGTTCGGCCGCCCGATCTACGTGCGCCACGAGATCGTGCACAACACCTATGTGGTCAATGACCTCAAGGCCAAGGGCGCGATCTTCATCGAGGACCTGGCCGAGGTGCCGCCCGGCGCCACGCTGATCTTCTCGGCCCATGGCGTGAGCCGCGCCGTGCAGGACGAGGCGCGCGCGCGCGGCTTCACCATCTTCGACGCCACCTGCCCGCTGGTGACCAAGGTGCATGTCGAGGTCGCCAAGCTGGCCAAGGAAGGCTACGAATTCATCATGATCGGCCACAAGGGCCACCCCGAGGTCGAGGGCACGATGGGCCAGCTCGACAGCGGCATCCACCTCGTCGAGGACGTGGCGGACGTGGCGCGCGTGCAGCCGGCGCAGACCGAAAAGCTGGCCGTGGTGACGCAGACCACGCTCTCGGTGGACGACGCGGCCGAGATCACCGCCGCCGTGCGTGCGCGCTTTCCGAAGATCCGCGAACCCAAGCAGCAGGACATCTGCTACGCCACGCAGAACCGCCAGGACGCGGTCAAGCTGCTCAGCCCCCAGGTGGATCTGGTGATCGTGGTCGGCAGCCCCACCAGCTCCAACAGCAACCGCCTGCGGGAGTTGGCCGAGCGCCTGGGCACCCGTGCCTACATGGTGGACGGCGCGGACGAGCTGCGCCCCGAATGGTTCGACGGCATCGCCCGCGTGGGCCTGACGGCCGGCGCCTCGGCGCCCGAGGTGCTGGTGCTGGCCGTGATCGCGCGCATCAAGGAGCTGGGCGCGGTGTCGGTGCGCAAGATGGACGGTATAGCGGAGACGCTGAAATTCCCCCTGCCCAAGGGTCTCAAGCTGGATGCTGCCGTGGGCGAGCAGGGCAGTGTGGACGGCGCATGAGCGCTGCGGCCCGCCCCTGGGGCGCAATCACTGTGTGTGATTTTACTGCATTTATGATAGCTGCATGCGCTTTATGGTAGTGCGCTATGACCATATTTGACTTATAGAGCATGGCAGACATGAAAATGGGATATGCAGCCGGTGGTGGGCAAACCCATTGCAGAATGCGGGACTTCTTACAATTCCCGCTTCTTCACACCTTGGGAGCACACCGGGCTCCCTGCATATGGAAATAGCAATACTGATCGCCCTCATCCTGCTCAATGGCGTGTTCGCCATGTCCGAGCTGGCTCTGGTCTCCGCGCGCAAGACGCGCCTGCAGAAGCTGATTGATGAGGGCGATAGCGGAGCGATTGCAGCCGTCAAGCTGGGCGAAGACCCGACGCGCTTTCTATCCACCATCCAGATCGGCATCACCTCAATCGGCGTGCTCAACGGCATCGTGGGCGAATCGGCCCTGGCCAAGCCCCTGGGTGACTGGCTGGTCAGCATGGGGATGCAGGTGCAGTACGCGAGCTATGTCGCCACCGGCCTGGTGGTGGTGCTGATCACCTATTTCTCCATCGTCGTCGGCGAACTGGTCCCCAAGCGCATAGGCCAGAGCCACCCCGAGGCGCTAGCGCGCATCGTGGCGCGCCCCATCAACTGGCTGGCACTGGCCACCAAGCCCTTCGTGCGCCTGCTGTCGATCTCTACCGAAGGCCTGCTGCGCGCCCTGGGCGTGAAGCAAGGCCAGGGCAACGCCGTGACCGAGGACGAAATCCACGCCGTGCTGGCCGAGGGCACGAGCGCCGGCGTGATCGAGTCGCACGAGCACCAGATGGTGCGCAATGTGTTCCGGCTGGATGACCGGCAGATCGGTTCGCTCATGGTGCCGCGCGCCGACGTGGTGTGTTTGGACGTGCAGGAGTCGTTTGAGGCCAACCTGCGCCGTATAGAAGAATCCGACCATGCGCGCTTTCCCGTGGTGCGCGGCGGCATGGAAAACGTCCTGGGCGTGCTCAGCGCGCGTAGATGGCTGTCGCAGGCGGTGCGCGACGCAGCCGCGCGCGAGCTGGCGGCGCTGCCGCTGCAGGCTGCGCTCTATGTGCCCGAGACCATCAACGCACGCGAACTGCTGGACAACTTCCGCCAGTCCGACATGCACATGGCCTTCGTCATCGACGAATACGGCGAGGTGCAAGGCATCGTCACGCTGCAGGATCTGGTCGAGGCCATCACCGGCGAGTTCCAGTCGCTCGACCCGGACGACTCCTGGGCCGTGCAGCGCGAGGACGGCAGCTGGCTGCTCGACGGCCATATCCCCGTGCCCGAGCTCAAGGACCGCCTGCAGCTGGCCACCGTGCCGCAGGAAGACCGCGGGCGCTACCAGACGCTCAGCGGCATGATGATGCTGCTGACCGGCAAGCTGCCCAGCGTCACCGACACCGTGCAGTGGGAAAGCTGGCGCTTCGAGGTCGTGGACATGGACGGCAAGACCATCGACAAGGTGCTGGCCACGCGCCTGCCCGAGGTCGAACTGCTCCTGGGCGACCAGGGCGTGAGCGGGGACTGAGCAGGAGGGGCTTTAGCTCCAAAGGTCAAGGGGCGGATCGGCCACCACGGCGCGCAGTATGTCGGTGCGCGTGACAAACCCCACCAGCAGGCCGCGCTCGTCGGTCACGGGCAGGCCGGGCAGGCCCGTATCCAGCAGCACCGGGGCCACGCGGCGCAGTTCGGTTCCGGCGGCCACCGTGGGCACGGGGCTGACCATGACCTCCGAGACCATGCGCCGCGCCCGCGCAATCGCCTGCGGCACGTCGGCGGGCTGGGGCAGCAGGTCGATCGGCCCCATGTCGGCGCGTAGCAGCAGGCCCACCACCTGCCCCTGGGCGTTGACCACGGGGGCCTGGGCTACGCGCTGTTCTGCCAGCAGCAGCCATGCCTCGTGCGCCAGCGCATCGGGGGGCACGCTCACGGCGCCCACGGTCATCATGTCGCCCACGCGCAGCACGGGCTGGCGCGGTGGCGTCGGCCCCTTTTCCGTCTGCACATAGGCCGCGGCTGCCTCCTGAAGGCGCTGCCGCTGTGCTGTCTGGCCAGGCCTGGAAATGAGGGGCGGGCTGGCAGCGGCATCCGGCTCCATGGCTCGCGCGCGCAGCCCTTGGGGGCGCTGAACCCGCTGCACGGGTGCGAGCTGTGCGAGCTTGGCCGGACCGCCCCGGTAGATCTGCCCCGACGGGCCAAACACGAAGAACATCGCCTTGCCTCCTGCGCCCATGATATCGGTGCCAGCCTACTAAAATCGAGGGCTATGCTAGACATCCTTCTCCTTCGCAAAGACCTTGCATCGGCCGTCGCCCGGCTGGAAGCACGCAAGAAGCCCCAGGTATTCCTGAACGTCGAGGCCTTCCAGGCGCTGGAGTCCGAGCGCAAGACCATACAGACACGCACCGAGGAGCTGCAGGCCCAGCGCAACCAGCTGTCCAAGCAGATCGGCATGCTCATGGGCAAGGGCGAGAAGGACGCGGCCGAATCTGCCAAGGCACAGGTGGCCGCATTCAAGCTGGAGCTGGATGCTTCCGCCGCACGCCTGGAGCAGATCCAGGCCGAGCTGCATGCCATGCTGGCCGCCGTGCCCAACCTGCCGCATGAGAGCGTGCCTTTGGGCGTTGACGAGACCGGCAACGTGGAGGTGCGCCGCTGGGGCAACCCCAAGACCTTCGATTTTGCGGTCAAGGACCATGTCGACCTGGGGGCGCCGCTGGGCCTCGATTTCGACCTGGGCGCCAAGCTTTCAGGTTCGCGCTTTACGGTCATGAAAGGGCAGGTGGCGCGCCTGCACCGGGCGCTGGCGCAGTTCATGCTGGACGTGCAGATAGGCGAGCATGGCTACACCGAATGCTATGTGCCCTATATCGTCAATGCCGACAGCCTCAAGGGCACGGGTCAGTTGCCCAAGTTCGAGGGTGACCTGTTCGCTGCCAAGAAGGGCGGACAGGACGCAGAGCCCGTACCGGACGACGCGCAGCTCTACCTGATCCCGACCAGCGAAGTGCCGCTGACCAACATCGTGCGTGACGAAGTGCTGCAGGAGGGCGCCCTGCCCATCAAGCTCACTGCGCACTCGCCATGCTTTCGCTCCGAGGCCGGCAGCTATGGCCGCGACACGCGCGGCATGATCCGCCAGCACCAGTTCGACAAGGTCGAGATGGTGCAGATCGTGCACCCCGAAAAGAGCTACGAAGCACTCGAAGAGATGACCGGCCACGCCGAGGCCATTTTGCAAAAGCTGGGCCTGCCCTATCGCGTGGTCTGCCTGTGCACGGGAGACATGGGCTTTGGCAGCGCCAAGACCTACGACCTGGAGGTCTGGCTGCCGGCGCAGAACACCTACCGCGAAATCAGTTCGGTGAGCAATTGCGAGGCATTCCAGGCACGCCGCATGCAGGCGCGCTTCAAAAATGCGCAGGGCAAGAACGAACTCGTGCACACGCTCAACGGCTCCGGCCTGGCCGTGGGCCGCACCCTGGTGGCAGTGCTGGAAAACTACCAAAACGCCGACGGCAGCATCACCATCCCCGAGGCGCTGCTTCCCTATATGGGCGGCCAGTCCACACTGCGGGGCTGAAAAATACTGCTAGAATCGCGGGCTTCGACACACAGGAGAGGTGGCAGAGTGGTCGAATGTACCTGACTCGAAATCAGGCGTACGTGCAAGCGTACCGTGGGTTCGAATCCCACCCTCTCCGCCAGCAATGGGAACCCCTGTAATTCACCGAGTTACAGGGGTTTTCCTTTGGTGCCTCATGTTCAACCTGTCAGGCAGGAGAGCGGTGCGGTGTTGGTCACGGTTCGGCCTGCAGTCGCAGTAGCTGCCCCGCGCTTTCATCGGTCAATATGTATAACCAGCCGTCGGGGCCCTGGCGCACGTCGCGTATGCGGCGACCCAGTTGTGTCAGCAGTCGTTCGCTGGCAATGATTTGGCCGTTGCGCAGGCTCAGACGTTCGAGCATGCGGGTCTTGAGGGCTCCGACTATCAGGCTGCCTTGCCATGCTTGCCCGTAGCGGTCGCTGGTGACGAAGGCCACGCCAGAGGGCCCAATCGACGGCACCCAATAGTGCAATGGTTGCTCCATCCCGGCCTGCTGGCTGATGCCGGTGCCTATCTTGCCGCCGCCATAGTTCTCACCATAGGTAATCATCGGCCAACCGTAGTTCTTGCCGGGCTCCAGGCGGTTCACCTCGTCACCGCCCTGGGGGCCGTGCTCATGGGTCCAGACTGCGCCGTCGGGCGCTAGCGCGGCACCTTGCACGTTACGGTGGCCCAGACTCCAGATTTCAGGCCAGGCACCGGTACGACTGAAAAAAGGGTTGTCAGGCGGAATGTGCCCATCCTTGCCTATGCGCACCACCTTGCCGAGGTGGCTTTGCAGGCTTTGCGCCTGTTCTTTTTCTGCAAAGCGTTCGCCCAGTGTGAGAAACAGCGTGCCGTCGCTCAGACCGTTCACCTGGCGCTCCACGATGCGGCAGCCAAAATGCAGGCGGCTCGCGACTTTGGGGCGCTGCGAGAAAATCACTTGAAGGCTCTCCAGTCGCAGTCCATCATTTGACAGGCGCGCGCGGGCCAGGGCTGTACCGTTTTTGCCCAGGTCGGCGCCGCTGCCGGGCTCCGAAAAGCAGAAATACAGCATGCGGTTGTGGGAGAAGTCACTGTCGAGCGCCAGGTCAAGCAGCCCGCCCTGACCTCCGTTCGCGATGGCTGGCAGGCCGGCAATGGGGGGCAGCAGTTGCCCGTCGGGCGTGGCCACGCGCAACCGGCCCGGGCGTTCAGTGATCAGGTAGCGCCCGTCCGGCAAGAAGCCAACTGCCCATGGATGCTCCAACCCGCCGACTACGACGTGCGCGACGATGCGCGGCGCTGGAGTCCGAGAGGCGTGGGGTGCAGCAGTCTCCCCCTGAGCAAATACTGCACCGGTAGCCACCAATGCCGCCGGCCAGCGCCAAAGCAGGCGTCGCATGCAATGAAAAACTTGTCGCTCGGGGGTGCTGCAGCGCATGACGAAACCTCCTGAAGGTGTATTCAATTCCCGTAAATGATGAAACGATCGTTACAGCCTGCTCGGGCAGCACGGCGCCCGGAGATGCGAAGATCGACAGTCTATGCATCACAGGATTTATGCGCTGTCTGCCAGGAAGAGGGGCTGCGGGCTGATAGGTGGCCGTTGCGGCGGTGGGGTGTTTGCCATTTGTCGCTCCATGGCGGGGCTGCGCATCCGACGAGGGCAGTCTTGTTTCGAAGTTTAGAAGGCACTCGTTCTGTCCTGACAGGCATTTGTGCGACCGTGCTTGGAGTGTCCTGCGCTTTCGCTGCACTCTACGGTTCATCGCAGCATCCGGTGGCTCCAATCCTGGCAACGGTTTTGCTGGTGGCGCTCACCGCCTGGACCATGTGGAAGCCGGCGCACCTGTGGTTTGTGCTGCCAGCCTTGCTGCCCGTGGCCAACTTTGCACCCTGGACTGGCTGGTGGCTGGTCGATGAGTCGGACCTCCTGGTTCTGGCCGTTATGGGAGGAGGCTATCTTCGCTGGGCCGCCGATATGCGCCGCAGGACGACGGCGGCGTCCCGGCGTATGTCGATGCCCTTGATGTGGGTGTGTTTGGTGTTGTTGCTGCAGTTGCTGCTCGGTGTGTGGCGGGGGCTGGATGACGCGCGTGGGGCAGCATCGTGGAGCGCATTGTTTGCGGATCTGTGGTTGCAGGGCCCGTACGGCGACTATGACCTGCCAGGCAACACGCTGCGCGTGGCAAAGAGTCTCCTGTGGGGCTTGTTGCTTGCGCCCGTCCTGTGCAGATCATCCGAAGGAAGTCTGCAGTGGCTCGCTCGCGGCATGCTCGCAGGGCTTTGCTTTGTGGGTGCTGCCGTGTTGTGGGAGCGGTGGCTGTACGTGGGGTGGCTGGACTTCACTACCGGCTACAGAACTGTCGCGTGGTTCTGGGAAATGCATGTGGGCGGTGGAGCCATCGACGCCTATATGGCCATGGCTCTGCCGTTTGCGTGGTGGGCTGCATGGTCGGCGCCACGTGGTTGGCGCTGGTATGCGGCGGCGGCATTGGTGTTGTTGGCTACATATGGGGTGTTGACGACCTACTCCCGCGGGCTGTATCTGACAGTTGTTATCACGGCTTTGTGCATGGCAGCACTCGCATACAAGTACCATCTCAAGGCGCCTGATGCAACAACGTGGCACCGCCGAGCGATGGCTTGGCTGCTGATTGCATTGGTCGTGGAAATCATGGGAGTCTGGACAGGGGGTGTGGTCATGTCCGATCGCTTGGTGCAATCAAATGCCGATCTTTATCAGCGTATGGCTCACTGGAAGCGTGGCGTGAACCTGCTTCAATCACCTGCTCAATGGATATTAGGGCTGGGCGCCGGACGTCTGCCCGCACATTACAGCGCGCAGACCGCCGAAGGTGCTTTGCCAGGAAGGGTGCGCTGGGTGCGCAAGGAAGATGGTCATGTTGAGGCCTGGTTGTTTGGCCCTGCACGTCATGGAGCAAAAGGGGAGTGGGGCGTGGCGCAGCGAGTAGCATTGGCGCCTGGCGGTGGGTATACGGTTCGTATGCGCGCGCATCTCGATGCGCCGGTGTGGTTAAAGGTGCAACTGTGTGAGCAGCACCTGCTGTACACGGCCGAGTGCCAACTGCGCACACGGCAAGTGGGTACAGGATCCAAGCCGGCTGGTGGCTGGTTTGAACTGCCGCTGCTGGGCCCAGCGTTTGCGTCGGACGGCATGCTGTCTGCGCTGAGGGATGGCGTATTTACCATCAAAGTTCTGCAGCCGCATGGGCTTGTGAAGATTTCAGAAGTGCAGCTTCTGGATCCTGAGGGCAGGCAATTGCTCAAGAATTCAAACTTTGCCCTGGGGCCTCACAACTGGAGCACCATTGCGTACAGCAACTTCCTGCCTTGGCACATGGACAACTTGACCCTGGAAATGCTGATTGAGCGGGGTTTGCTTGGTTTGACGATGCTGGGAGCTGTTGTCGTATCCGCACTGGTGTTGGTGTTGCGACAGGCGCGGTCGGGCAGGCCGCTGGCTTTGGTGGTAGGGGGCGCCATCATGGCTGTGGCCGTCGCAGGAGCCGTGATAAGCGTCACCGAAATCCCGCGGGTCTCTCTTGTCTTGCTACTGTTGCTTGTCGTATCATTTTGTATCTGCGACAATGAGCGTATTGATGGACGCCTTGGTGCGTTGACGGTGGCTGCCTGAACGTGAGGCGTCGAATGGGAGCAGCGGAAGATTTTCCACTGCACTGGTTTGGCAGGTCATATGTCTAGATTTTATTTGTATTTTTGGCAAGCTGTTTTTTTGCGGATTGATATTGTGGAGGGCGGAGGTGGTCAAGATATTTAATCATTACTTCCGGCAAAGAGTTATTTTGCAGGCCATGGTGTATGTGATCTTGATCATGGGTACGCTTGTGGCTGCAATGGCTTGGCAAGCGGGAGGGGGTTTTTTCAATGGCGAAACGATTTCTTTGGGTGTAATCAGGGGTGGGTTGATAGCCATTGGAATACTTGGTGTCAATCACGCGCTCGGTATTTATGATTGGACTTCCAATTTGACTGTAGGTCAGGTGCGAGCGCGCGTAGTATTATCGTTTTTGTTTTCCATGGCGATAGCTGGTGCAATTTTAATGTTGTTGCCACTTAATCCGCCTTATCATAGCGAGCAAGTTCTTTTGGCGTTGTTGCTTATGGTGAGTGTCATGCTAATCATGCGTTTACTGGGTAGCGATCTGTTGCCGGCTTCGTATAAGCGGCGACGTGTGCTGATATATGGTACTGGATCCAGAGCATATATTGCCGGAAAGTCTCTTGTTGACAATGACCCAAGCATTGAGTTGGTGGGTTATTTCCGTGGCCCTCAAGAAAAGGAGCCGGTGGCTACAGGCTTGAATGTAGTGTCGGATGGAAAAAACCTGACCGAAGTTGTGAGTCAACACCGCGTAAATGAAATCGTGGTGGCAGTCAATGAGCGCCGTGGGGGGAGCATGCCGCTGCGAGAGTTGCTCGATTGCAAGCTTCATGGCATACAAGTGATTGATTTGGCGACTCATTTTGAGCAGTTGCTGGGGCAGATCCACCTTGAAGCAGTGTCGGCAGGATGGTTGATTTTTGGGGATGGATTCAAGCAAGGGTTTTTGCGCTCTGCAATAAAGCGGATATTTGACATTGTTGGCTCAGGCGTTTTGTTGTTGCTTGCTGCGCCTGTGATGCTATTGACTGCCTTGGCAATAGTTGTTGAAAGCGGGATGCCGATTTTTTATCGCCAAGAGCGTGTGGGACTCAATGGCAGGAATTTCAATGTCATCAAGTTTCGCAGCATGCGCCAGGATGCTGAAAAGGACGGAACGCCTCGTTGGGCGGGCGCCGGCGATGCGCGTGTGACACGTGTTGGTAGGTTTATTCGCAAGACACGAATAGATGAGCTACCGCAGCTGCTGTGCGTGCTCAAGGGTGACATGAGTCTGGTGGGCCCGAGGCCGGAGCGCCCTTACTTTGTCGAGCGATTAACGCAGGATATTCCATATTATGCGCTGCGGCATGGAATTAAGCCTGGGTTAACTGGTTGGGCGCAGGTGCGTTACCATTACGGTGCGTCGGTCAAGGATGCTGAGCAAAAACTGCAATATGACCTGTACTACGTGAAGAACAACTCGTGGTTTCTGGATATTATTGTTTTGTTTGAAACCGTGGGTGTGGTGCTGACCGGAAAAGGCGCGCAGTAGTAGCCGAAACTTTTGACGGGCAGCGTCAGTTGCCTGTTCCATCTTTGGGCAGCAGCAATCTGAAATCAGCTCCTGCGCCGCTGCTGCTGCAGACTTGCACCGTTCCACCGTGGCGCTGCACCACGGTCTGCACCAGCGCCAGACCCAGTCCGACACCGGCTATTGCGGGGTGGCTGCCTTCATGCAGGCGCCTGAAGGGCTGGAACAGATTGCCTTGTTGTTCCGGTGCAATGCCGGGGCCTTGGTCGCGCACACTGATCACCCAGTAGCGGCCTTCCGTCGTCAGCGTGCATAGCACGCTTGCCCCGGAGGGACTGAACTTGATGGCATTGCCAACGATGTTGGCAATGGCACGTCGAATAAGACCTTGGTCACCATGCAAGGGTGCCGTTTCCGGGCATGTGGTGATCTCCAGTTGCACTTGGTGATTCTGCGCATTGGCCCAGGCGTCATCCACTACAGCTTCCAGCACCGCTGCGAGATCCAACGCTGCGTTGTGGTAGTCATGTGCTTGTGCACTGACCAGCTGAACGAAGCTCTGCGCCATGTCCAGTGACGAGCGTGCATGGCGATCGATGCGTTCGAGAAGCTGCTGCAGTGACAACTTCTCGGGGAATTCGCGCTGCATTTCCAGCAAGGTCAATATGGACGCCGCTGGCGCGCGAATGTCGTGCGATATGAAGTGCAGCGCTTGGTCACGTTGCTGCTGCGCCCGGCGCATGTCGGTCAGGTCAATCAGGGTAATCAGCCAAATCGTGTCACCGCTTAGCTCAAAAGGCTTGCTCAACATGAGCATATGGCGGCCCAGTGCGTCCTTGCCCTCCTGCTGCGCCGGCAGGTCTCGCAGATCGTTTGCTTCATGTGGCAGCAAGGGCTTGCCAGTGGAAGGATGAACCAGACCTTGGAGTACTTGTGCGATGGCCTGCCCAAGCAAACTCCGTGCCAATTGCACATGATCCACTGCGGCAGCGTTGGCCAGGGTTATGTGTCCGTGGACGTCGCACACGAAGGTGGGAGAGGGCAGATACTGCAGGCTGTCACTGACGAAGTGGTGCAGTCTGCGCAGCCGGTTGGTGGCATCTTCCACGGCGTGGATGCGTTGCTCCAGCAGGTCTCCGCGCAGCCGGGATCTGGGCCGTGCCTGGTCATCATCGGGCAATGCCGACAGTCCGGTCGCGCGCAATGCCTGCATTTCCTGCTGCAGGAAGTAGGCGGCAGCACTCAAGCGGCGCCAGCTCCACAGTGGGTACACAGCAGCAACCCCGACGAGTGCGGCAGCGGTGGTGAGTTGCCATCCAACCATCGCAGGCGCAAAAGCAGCGGCCATCAGTGTGAGCACAAACAGTGCGACGCAGCCCAACAGGCCGGCCAGTGGCCCCAGGGACAAGATGGCCAGCAGGGCCAACATCACGGGGGTCAGGTTGAATGCCAGGTTCCAGCTGTCAGGGGCCGGCTGGATGCGCCAATGCATGAGTTCCGCATTGAGCGCATGCGCAATTATTTCGACGCCCGGAATGCGCTCGGATTGGGGTGCCACGGGTGCGGCAAACATGTCGCCCAGGCCAGTGGCGGTGGCGCCAACGATGACGTATTTGTCGCGCAGGGCGCTGCTGGGCATCTGTCCCGTAAGTACGTCAATATAGGAGTAGGTGGTGAACGCGGGTTGCCCGCGTGCAAAGCGCAGGATCTGCAGATCCTGGGTGGCCCAAGGCCCGTGTCCGGGGGCAGCGTTGCCACTGCAGGTGGGCAGGGTCAGGCCTTTGGCGCACAGCATCGCGGTGCTGAAGTGGGGCCAGATGGAGGCCTGCGGTCCTTCTCTCTGATACAGGCTGCGCGCCACGCCGTCACTGTCCAACTTGACCTGCACATGCCCCAATTGGGCTGTCGCAGCGCGCAGCAGCGGCATGGGTGCGTCGGGCGTACTGCGCATGCCCAAGTCCCGACGTGCGACGGGCAGCACGGCGTGGCGGCTGCGCTCCAGTGCCCGGGCCAGCAGAACGTCATCGCCTGGGTAGTCAGCGTCCTCTTCGCCGAACAGGATGTCCAGTCCTATGGCGCGCGGTGACTGGGCCGTAATCCTGTCCACGAGCTGGGCGTGCAGCGCCCGGCGCCAGGGCCAGCGGCCTATGGATTCGATGCTGCGGTCGTCAATGGCGACGATGACGACGTCAGGGAGCGCGGGCCGCGCATAGAGACGCATGCCCGCGTCCTGCACCAGGTGGTCTATCCGCCGCAGGCCACCCGTGGCGCACAGCCACGCCACCAGGCCCAGCATCAGCAGAGAGAGCAGCACCCACTCCCGGCGTAAATTGCGGCGGTAGCCGGCCTGCGCAGATGGCGTCATTTCACGCAATTGACGGCGTCCACGTAGGCAATTCAGGGGCGTGACAGTGGGCGTCCGTCAGACGACGTCACCGGCTCGCCGGTGCCCGATTGCACTGCGGCTGGCGCCTGTATCAAGCGTGGCGTGGAAAAGTCGCTTTCCAACCCTGATGGGTCGCGTGTTTGAATACGCACGAAGTAGCTGCCGGGCATCAGGCCCCTGGCAGTCCATGTGGGAGCGTTCAGACGCTCGTCCACGAGCGGGCTGGCAAAGTCCTCGGAGGCCGCAACTTGCAGGCGAAAGCTCTGGTCGGTCTGGCCAGACCAGTGCAGCTGCAGGTCGGGGCCGTTGCCCGTCACCTGCAGAGCCGCCGGCGCACTGGGATTGTCGGCCACCGTGAATGGCTGAGCCGATGCGTAAGGGCCCTGGTCGCTGCCCCCGCCGGGCAGGTCGCGCAAGCTGGCGGTGCGCCAGTAGTAGCTGCCGGGCGTCAGCGCCGCCACTCGCATGCTGCAATGCTGTGCCATGGTTTCGTCCAGCACCGGTGCGGTAAAACCTGCGTCGCTGGCCACCTGTATGCGGTAGCGGGCACTGCCGACGACCTGGGTGCACACCAGTTTACCCTGGGTGCGTGAGATGGTGGCCCCCGGCGTGGGAGCCTGGTAGAGAGGCGGCACCGGCTGGGTCTTGACCGTGATGACGCGTTGCCCAATCAGGCCCGGCAAGCCGGAGCTGTCGATGGCGCGAACCGCCAGGTGGTAGCGGCCGTCCTCGACCGCGCGCATGCGAATCACGGGGGCGGCAAAAACGCCATCACGCACCACTTCGATGAAGTCGGCGTCGCGCGCGACCAGTATCTGATAGGCCACTGCCGTGTCAACTGGCGTCAGTGCCAGGCTCAGAAAATCGGCCTCATGCATGGTCGCAGGAAGCGCCGACAGATCAGTTGCCGGCAACAGGGCATGTGGCCCCTCAATCTGGCCATTGGCTGCCACGGCCATGCCTTGGCCGGCGCCGACCATGGCCGCGGCATGGGACGCCAGTGACTGCACGGCAACCTTGCCCTCAGTGACCGCAGTCAGCATGCGCTCATCGCTGTCCAGCACGACGGCAAACCGCGTGCCTCGCACGCTGGTCGAGGCCTTGGGTGTGCGGATCTCAAAGCGGCGCCCATCATTGCCGGCAGGTGGCACCGAGGTTTCCACCTGACCGCGGCGCAGCTCAAGCACGGATTGCGCATTGCCTGCACGGCCGCGCCGGCGCAGCAGCTGCAGCTGCAGGTCGGAGTCAGCCTGTATGCGGATCAGCGTGCCATCAGCCAGGCGCACGGTGACGAATGACTCTGGTGCGACCTGCAAACGCGCACCCTCGGTCAGGGGCTGGCCGGCCTGCAGGGGTGTGGCGGCTCCACCACCTGGTGGTGTGATGCGGGCCTCGCCTTGCACGAAGCTCGCCTCGGCCGTTCCCATGGGCAGCAGCTGCAAGGGGATGCGCAAGATGGAGCCTGGCTGCAGGCGGCGGGGGTTGGCGATCCGATTGTGTGTCTGCAGCTGTGACCACAGCTGGGGGGTGCCCAGGTAATGCCTGGACAGCGCCTCCAGCGTATCGCCAGGCTCTATCCGATGCTCCAGCTCGGCCTGAGCTGCCGGTGCGCCGAAGTGGGCCAGGGCGGCGCAAATGGCAAGCGTCACGTGCAGATTGCGGCAGCGTGACCTAAGCCGCGGCTGAGTCATGGCCATGTTGTTTTCTCCCTTGAACCGATGTGCTCTCGCGTCGGTGGCGTGGCCTGCCAAATGGTGTGCCTTGGTTATTTGGCCAGGTTGTTGCCCGTCGCCGCAGCCTCTTGTGTGCTTGGCTTGACCGCTTCGAGGCGGTAGCCGACGCCGTATACGGCCGCGATCATGTAGCCGTTGGCCGGGCGCAGATCTAGTAGGGTACGCAGGCGTGAGATATGTGTGTCGAGCGAGCGGGAGATGACCTCGGCGCTGTGCCCCCAGATGATCTCGCGCAGATGGTCGCGCGACAGCAGGCGCCCCATGTTCTGGAACAGGAACAGGGCCAGTTC
>Ga0209792_1001104_pt1 | contig 14311 bp, 15 predicted proteins | sample EBPBio142005_DNA_FD_185860 | JGI IMG/M metagenome (GOLD analysis project Ga0209792, IMG submission 185860) | Wastewater treatment Type I Accumulibacter community from EBPR Bioreactor in Madison, WI, USA - Reactor 1_6/14/2005_ DNA (SPAdes)... | ecosystem: Engineered > Bioreactor > EBPR >... | reverse complement strand
CACCGAGAAGGCACCCGCCGGCCTCTCCCTGTTCGGCATTCCCGACATGGAGGCACAGCAAACGCACTGGGAGGTCAAGGTTCCCTATGTGCTGGGCCTGATTTCCACCCGCAGCCTGACCGGTGAGGTCATGGGCATCAACGAGCTGGTGCTGAAAGCGGACGAGCGCATCCGTAGCGGCATCATCGCTTATGACGCGGTCGAAAAGTTGAAAGTCAACCGCACCGACATCGCCGCACGCGAACAGTTTGAAAGGCACAAGGCCGATCTTGGCTATGCCATGTTGCTGAAGCGCCACGTGACCGATCCGCGCGCCGCCACCGATCCGCAGATTCTGACTGCGGCAAAGGACACGATCCCCAACGTGCCCCTGATGTTCTGGCTGTTCCGCTTCATGGCCGGACTGGGCTTCTTCTTCATCGGCTTTTTCGCGCTGGCCTTCTACTGCGCATCGGCGTGCAAGTTCAGCAAGCCCTGGTTCCTCAAGATTGCGGTGGCGATCATCCCGTTGCCCTGGATTGCGATCGAGTTCGGCTGGATGCTGGCAGAGATCGGGCGGCAACCCTGGGCGGTGGAAGGCGTATTGCCGACGTTCCTCGCCGCATCCTCGCTGACCGTTGGCCAGATCTGGACCACGATCATCGGTTTCACCCTGCTCTATGGCACGCTGGCCGTGATCGAGGTCCGGCTGATGATCGCCACAATCCGCAAGGGGCCGGTGGAGCATCACGAACCCGAACAAGCCCACGGCGACGCGGGCTATGCCCCGCTACCCGCTGAATAAGGGAGGCAGAGACGATGGAAATACCCCTCGACTACGAAACCCTGCGGGTCATCTGGTGGGGCCTGATGGGCACCCTGTTGATTGGCTTTGCCCTGACCGACGGCTACGATCTGGGCGTAGCCACATTGATGCCGTTCATCGGCAAGACGGACGAAGAACGCCGGCTGGCGATCAACGCAATCGCCCCACACTGGGAAGGCCACCAGGTGTGGTTCATTCTGGGCGGCGGGGCGATCTTCGCGGCCTGGCCGTTCGTTTACGCGGTCAGCTTTTCCGGCTTTTACCTCGCCATGTTCCTCGTGCTGTCGGCCCTCATCCTGCGCCCCGTATCGTTCAAGTACCGCTCCAAGCATGCCGATCCCGCCTGGCGCAATCGTTGGGACTGGGCGATGTTCATCGGCGGGTTCGTGCCCGCGCTGGTGTTCGGCGTGGCGGTCGGCAACGTGCTCCAAGGCGCACCGTTCCGGCTCGATAGCGATCTGCGCAGCTTCTACGAAGGCTCGCTGCTCGGCCTGTTCTCGCCCTTTGCGCTGATGACCGGACTGCTTTCGGTCGCCATGATCGTGATGCATGGTGCGGGCTTCCTGTCGGTCAAGATCGAACAGGGGCCGGTGCTGGATCGCGCCCGCCAGATTGGCAGCATGGCTGCCATCGCCAGCGTCATTCTGTTCGCGATCGGCGGCCTGTGGGTTGCCAATGGCACGATGGGCTTCCGGCTTGAAGGCGTGGTCGATCCGGGTGGCCCCTCAAATCCACTGTTCGTCAAGGCAGTTGCCGCGCCCGGCGCCTGGATGGACAATTACGGCCGCCACCCCTGGATGTTGATCGCGCCGATCCTGGGCCTGGCCGGACCGCTGCTGGCCCTGCTGGGGATACGGCGCCGCAGCCATGTGTTGAACCTTGCCGGAACTTCCCTGGCAACGGTGGGCATCATCGCCACCGTCGGCCTGTCGATGTTCCCGTTCATCCTGCCGAGTTCCATCGACCCGCAATCGAGCCTGACGGTCTGGAATGCATCGTCCAGCCACCTCACCTTGTGGATCATGCTGATAGTGACGATCGTCTTCCTGCCGCTGGTGCTGGCCTATACGGCCTGGGTGATGAGGGTCCTGTTCGGGCGCGTCACCCTGCGCGAGGTGCGCACCAACCCCGACTTCTATTGAGCAAGGAACGCGAACGATGTGGTATTTCACGTGGATCCTGGGCCTGGGGCTGGCGCTCGCCTTTGGCATCATCAACGGGATGTGGCACGAATTCCAGTCGCCCATGGACGACGACCCCAACCTGTGACCCGGCCCTCCGGGGGCAAACCGGTTCTGGTCCACGCAGGATCAGGTCCGCGATTCATTGCTGGTGCTGATGCGATTTGGCATAGTCGGCAAAGCGCCTGACCTTCAGGGTCACATTCACGGTTCCTGCCTTGGCAAATCGCAGTGAAATCGGAACGTCGTCACCCTCGACGAACGGCGCATAGAGGCCCGAAAACATCAGATGGTAGACGCCCGGTGCCAGGGCAACCCGCTTGCCCGGAGGTATCGCGAGATGCGTGAGCTCGTTCATTTTTGAGATGCCACCCTTGCTCGGTGTGGCATGGAGCGTCACCTGCTCCGCCCACGGGCTGCTGGCGGACAGCAAACGATCTTCAACACCCTGCCGGTTGACGATCACCAGGTAGCCGGCAGCGGTCTGAGAACCGGGGAACATCGCAGGCGCCCAGGGGTCGATGATCGAGATCGGACCATCGACCTGAGGCTGCTCGTGCTGCCGGTGGAGCACCTCGCCGGAAGTATGCGGCGAATAGCAGGTTGTGAGCCACGCTGTAGCGACGAGGGCTGCGGCAACAAGGCCGATTTCCGCCTGGATCGTTCGCCGGATCCAAGCGAACGCCATTTCGCTCATGGCGATCCGGGGCGCGAGACCAAGCTTGTTGATCCCGGCCAGCCCGAGCAGGACGATCAGGATGCCGCCCTTGACCATAAGCATCTGCGTGTAACGCTGGGCCGGATCGAACCTGAACTGGAGCAACAGCGCAGCGGTGGTAGCGCCAGCCGCGATCAGCAAACCCACAATCCACATTGCCTGCTGGCTGAAGCGCATAGTCAAGGAGGCGAAGGCCTTGCGGTCCATCACTATGCTGGCCCGCAGCAAGACCAGCAGACCGCCAAGCCACCATGCTGCGGCGCTGACATGAAGCACAACCGCTGCCGAGCTGACGATGCCTTGCGTGGCGGCATGGCCGACGACGCCAAACGAGAGCAAGATGGCAGCCGCGCACAGCTGCCGAACCAGTGGACCAGCCGCCGCGGCCAAAGTGAGTCCGCCAAACAGCTGAAGTGCAAAGGCTGCGCCAAGCGGCGACCCGATGAGCGCTGTCCGGGCAGCCTCGTCATCAAGCCCGCCGAGCCGAACTAGAAAAAGAGCCGCAGCTATCAAGGTAGCGCCCGCCAGAACAAGCCCTGACAAGCGGATCACGCGGGTCAATTGCGCGGCGCCGGTACTGCTATCATACCTCAACGAGGCCAGCGTGATGACACTTCCCGCACCGGTCAAAGCCGAAGCATAGGCAATTGCTCTTACCGCCGAGCTCAGCGCCTCGAACATGTCAGCGCGCCGGCGCGCGCAAGACGATAATGATGCTGCCTTCGATCACGTGGCCATCGCGCGACAGCGCACGCCAGCGAATTTCGTTGCGTCCACGCACCAGTGGCGGCCTCCGCGAGGAAAAAGTCAGTGCGCTGCCGACGGGCGTAAAGGCCAGCTGTCGTTGTCCGGACGCGTTGACCAGGGTGAGCGCTGTGAGCGAGGCAGGCTCGACAAAAGTCAGGGTGAGCACCGGTGGCGGCGCGGTGAGGACGCTGCCGCTCACCGGGTTCGCGGTCCGCAGCGCAGTGTGGGCCTGGACTGCGGTTGTCATCGTCGCCGCCAGCACAGGAACCAGAAGTCGAATTGCGGATCGAAGTGTCATTTCTTCGCCTTTCTGAGCCATGGATTTGCAAAGCGCGGCTCGCGCAGGAATTGTTCGTCGGTCAGTGCATTGAGAAAAGCGATGAGGTCGGAGCGATCCTGGGCGGTTAGCGTGAAGCCCGATATGAAAGAGCTTTTGAAGGGGTTCGCGTGGCCGACGCCTGCATAGGGCCCGGTCCCGATCGTCCGGCCGCCAGCCGCATAGTGATCGAGCACACCATCCAGCGTGGCAATCGAGCCGTCATGCATATACGGACCCGTAACCGCAACATTGCGCAGGCTCGGCGCCCGAAACCGCCCCATGTCTTCGGGCCGCCCGGTGATTTCCATGATCCCGGTGTTGTCAGCGGGGTAGGCGCCGTTGCCGTCGAGATTGTAGAGCCCGGTATTGTGGAAAGCGACCTCGCCGGCCCGGTTGCGCTCGTGCAGAACGGTATCCGAGAAATTAAGCCCGTTGTGGCAATGATGACATTCCGCCCGTTCGGAAAAGAACAGGGCCTCGCCGCGAATGACGGCGTCCGAGACCGCATCGACATCGCCTTCGTAGCGATAGCGGTCATAGGGTGCGTTCACCGAAATGATGGTACGCTGAAAGGCCGACAGGGCGCGCACGATGGTCGCCATCGAAATCTGGCCGCGTACTTCGGGGAAAGCCTGCGCAAAAAGCCGGCGGTAGATCGGTTCGTCGTTCAGTCGGCGAACAACCTCTTCGTCCATTCCGGCGAGGCCCAGTTCAACAGGTTCCTGGCCAAGCAAGGGCACCAGCGCCTGTTGTTCAAGATGCTTGAGCAGCGGGTTGGACCAGGTCAGCACCGGGAAATAGGCAACATTGGCCAGCGACATCGCGTTGCGATGCGTGAGATCGCCCGTGACACCCGGCGACCGGGGCAGGCCATCGGTGAATGCACGCGCCTGTTCGTGGCAACTCGCACACGATTTGGATCCGTCGCGCGAAAGCCGCGTATCGTAGAACAGATATCGGCCAAGCTCGACCTTGGCCGGGGTCGTCGGGTTCGATGCCGGTTCAAGCGGCCTCGGCGTCCATGCGGGCAGTCCGAAGTCGTATTTGCTGGGCACCATGGCGTCGATCGGCTGAAGAGCACCAGCCTGCCGTTGCCCGGCATGCGCGACGCTGAACGCGAGCAACAAGCCGGACAACAGCAGGCAGACCGTGGCAGGGCGCATAGCCTTACTCCGCCCGTACCCACTGCTGGCCTGCGGACGGTTTCCCTTCGAATGCAAGGCCAAGCCGGTCGAAGATTGCCGCGCAGTCCGGATCGGGTCCGGACATGCAGCCTGATGCCGTACGCGGCGTATTGACCGTGATGTCGGTGCCCGCAAGCAACGCCGCAAAATCCAATACGACCGTTGACGAGGTGAGAATAAAACCATCAAGGCGATAGCTTGAACGGTTGGATACCCTGCACGGCGCACTTGGCGCTTTCATCAGCGGACCATCGCCGCAATCGGTGCTTCCGATATGGATCGAAAAGCCGGTGGCAGCATTCGGGCCGCCCGCACCCCCGCTCGTTTCAAGATCGACGGTCGTAAACTTGTATCCCGCGCGCCATGGCCAGGTCAGCCCGGTCACGTTAAGCGGCGCGGCGGCCAGCGTCGGGTCCTGGTGGTTCACCGCCTGCGGGACGCCGATCTCGAAGACAAGGCCGCGATAGGTGCCTTTGGGAACAGTCCCGCGCACCACCATGTTGGTGCCTGGGTTTCCGTTGCAGTTGCCGGTCCGGTCCTCGAAGTCGAGCAGTGCGACCTGCCCGCTTTACCACTGGCCGTCCGGAGTCAGCCGGACGGGAACTTCACGTCCCCTGGCATCGATCAGCCTCACCGCTGAGACAAAGATCCGCATATCCTGGAATTGCATCCCCGCCTTGGCGGTGCCGATGTTCGCATAGGCTTGGCCGCAGCGGGCAGGCTCGGCGCCGACGCGGGGATCAAACCGGATTTCCACCGGCTGCATCCGCGGTGTTGCGATCAACGCTGCGGACCCGGCTGTAGCCAGCGGACAAATCAGCCGGCCCGACCCCATAGGCAAGCTCAGCCTCGAGACCGCGGCGGCGCGCCTTGCTGACATTCTGGTACTGGAAGATGAGACCTGTACCACTGAAGGGGAAGGTCCGGGTGAAGCTTCCGACCGTCCGCGAGGTGATGAGATCGCTGACATTGCTGGTGAACCAGCTTGCGCGAACGGAAAGGCGATCGCCTCCGGCAAAAATATCCGCCGTATGATAGCCCAGCCCGATATCGTACTCTTCGGCGCTTTCCGGTTTCAGCGCGGTGTTGGGGCGGAAATTGAACAAGGCCGAAGTCCGGCTGAGGTTCTGGTATAGTTCCGAAACGGTCGGGGCGCGATAGGCCCCGCCGTAACTGCCCCACAACAGCAGACCCGCAACCGGGCGCGCTGCGATGGTCCCCTTGAAGGTCACGCGCTCCGTCTTCTGGTCAGGCGCAACGGCTGTATCGACCGACGTCCTGAACTGGTCCCAGCGGACAGCCGGGGTGATGGACAGCCATGGCGCAAGGCTGATTTCGTTCTGCGCGAAGGCGCCAGACACTGTCTGCTTGCCGTTCGGGTTGACCGTGTCCGGCGAGCCGTTGCTGACGTTCTCGTTGCGCTCCTCATAGGCATCGATCCCGAGCGTCAGCTTGTTGCTGATGCCCCCGAAAGAGAACTGGTGGGTCGAGAGCAGCGAGCCGCCCGTGGTCCGCGTCATTGAGTCCGACCCGGTGAGACTGAGATAGGGATCGGTGACCCAGCGCAGCGAGGTTCGGTAAACGGTCGCCTTGATCGCCCAGCTGCCGGAATCGTTGCCGCCGGTCAGATTCAGCACACTTTCATGCGCCTTCACTGTGTGCGGCTGCCTGGCAACGAAACTGTTATCCGCCTGCGGGTTGTTGGGGCCGAAATCGTCAAGAGTGAAGAACTTCTGAGACGCCTCGGCGCGGAAATTGCCAAAAGTGACACCAACCTTGGCCAGCCAGGTCTTGGTGTTGCTGTCCGCCGGATCGAGATCGCCGGCATTTCCCCCCATCCGGATCTTGCCGGAATCGCGGAACGCCACGGCAAAGAGCGCATCGACCGCACCGGCCCGCCCATATACCTGCCCGCCATACCGCTGGGCATGGCTGCCGGACTGGTACTGCGCGAAAGCGCGGGCTCCGATATCCTTCCCCGCTGCGAGCTGGCTCTGCGCCGAGATCGTCTCGAAAGCCAGCACACCGCCAAGCCCGCCGGCGCCATAAAGGGCAGAACTGGCCCCTTTCAGGACTTCGGCCCGCTGCAGGAAGCTGGGGTCAACATAGAGCGGCGAGCGCAAGGTCTCGGTCGTATTGCGCCGGGCACCGTCGACCGTAACGATGATTTGCCGCCGGTCGAAGCCGCGAATGGCAGGCATTTCGCCCTGCTGGCGCGGCCCGCCACCGACGTTGACGCCGGGGAGCAGGCGAAGCGCATCATAAGGTGACTGCGACTGGCGATCTTCGTATTGCAGCGACGTCACGACAGACACCGGCGCAGCGGTTTCCGCGAGCGGGCGCGGCGTTCGGGTGGCGATCACGACGATCGTGTCCTGTCCGGACGGTACAGCTTCCTCTGCATAGGCCGGGGAGGCGAGCACGGAAGCGCCCAACAATGCGGTGCGGAATGTCAATTTCATGGGTTTTCCCTGTTTCTGGAATTGGGTCGAAACTTCTCAGCTCTTGGCCATCGCGCGGAACATCCCCGCAACCGGCTTGAACATGTCGTCCATCACCGTGGCGACCGGGGACGACGTTGTTGCGAGCGTCCCGCCCTTGATTGGAGGATTGGGGGCATATTCACCCTGCAGAACAAGTGCCTCGGCGTAAGCACGCCCCCGCATCTGCTCGACGAGGGCGACGGCAAAATCGAGGCCAGCCGACACGCCTGCCCCGGTCAGGACATTGCCGTCCCTGACCACCCGCTCGTCCACCGGAATCGCCCCGAAATCGGCCAGCACCTCCCGCGTGACCCAATGGGAGGTAGCCCTCTTGCCGGTGAGCAACCCCGCCTTGGCCAGCACCATCGACCCCGTGCAGACGCTGGTGATGTGCTTTGCCCGTGCGGCCCGATCCTGCAGCCAGGCGATGACATCCGGCCTCGCCATGGTGGCAAGCGTGCCTTCGGTCCCGCCAGGCACGAACACCACGTCAAGGTCTTTTGGCGCATCGGCCATCGTCATGGTCGGCGTGATCGCCATGCCAAGATCGGTCATGACCGGCGACAGGTCCTTCTCGGTTGTGACGAGGTGAACCTTGGCGCCCCACATGCACGCCAGGAAATAATGCGGCCCCACAAGGTCGAGCGCGGTGAACTTGGGATACAGCAACATGGCGACCTGCTCTTCACCCCAAAGGCCCGGCCCGAAGACTTCGCTCATTGCCCGCATGGTTTGGGCGTCCATGGCGTGGCTCGGTGCCGACCCGCCTGCTGCCGGTGGTGCAGCCGGCGCCGCCAGGGCCTTGCCCGCAGCAAGGTAAGGGGCCAGCAATGCTGCCCCAGTGATGCCCTGCAGGATAGTGCGACGATTGGTTGACATGGCGGTAACCTCCTCAGAAACCGGCACGAAGGGTGACGAACACGGAACGGGGCTGAACCGGCGTGACATAGGGGCCACCGAAATACTGGTAGGGTTCGAAAGCCTTGGAGCCGAGCAGGTTGACCGCCGATACGCCCACCATCACCGGCCCAAGATCATAGGAAACCTGGGCATCGACGAGCGCTGTGCCGCCAATCGACAGGGTGTTGGGCAAGGTCAGTTCGCGCCGCGAAACGGCCGTCAGCCCCGCCCCAAGCTCCAGCCCTTTCGCCGCACCGTTCAGGAAGCGGTAGCGCCCGGCGAGCCGCCCCGAGTGTTTGGGCACCGCACGCAACCGGTCACCGACCGGGATCGTTGTGTCTTTCGTGACTTTCGCATCGGTCAGGCCATAGTTGAACAGGATCGAGACGGCGGGCACCGGCTCATAGATCAGATCAAGTTCAACCCCCTGCGCGCGCTGTTCGCCGGCCTGGCTGTAGAAGAAGGTGTTGGGGATCGAGGTCAGCACGTTCTGGCGGGTGATCTGATAGACCGCGGCTGTGCCGGTCAGGCCCTTGACCGGCGCCTTGAACTTGAGTCCGCCTTCCCATGCCTGCGATGTTTCGGGTTTGGGCGTGATGCCATAGAACCCGCCCGCGACGACGCCTTGAAACCCTTCGGCATAGCCGGCAAACACCGAGACCCCGTCCCCCAGGCGGAAGGTTGCCCCCACGCGCGGGGTCACCTTGCTAAAGTGCTGGTCGGTTGCGGCAAAGCCGACATCGCTGCGCACATTGAGACTGGTCCAGCGCAGACCCACCGTGAGATCGAAGCGCTCACCAATGCTCACCTGATCCTGCGCAAACAGCGCAAAGCTCTTCAGCCGGTCGTTCTGGTCGAAGAAGAACGGCGGATTCTGACCGAATGACAGCGCGGGGAGAGGGTTCGCATAGTCGACCGTCGCCCACGCCGTGTTGAAATACATCGCACCGAAATAGCGGGTGGTGTCGTAGTCTGCGCCGAGCAGGAATGTCTGCTTTACTGGGCCCTCGCCAACACGTGCGGTCAGCGTGCCGGTCGCGAAAGTCTTCTTGCTCTCCGATGGAAGATAGGCGCTACCGAAGTTGTAGACCGTCCCGGCGATGCGGCCATAGGGGAATGTGCCCCACTCGTCGAAGCTGCTGATCGTGCGGTTGACCGAGACACTGGCCTCTACCCGGTCCGAAAAGCGATGCGTCAGCGTCGCCGTCACCGCCTTGTTCTCCACCGTCGTGCGCGGCATGTCGCGCGCGCCGGCGTAGACATCGCGGTCGATCAGTGCGGCGGGCTCCAGCAGCTCGATGGGAACGCCGGCATATTCGGTCTGTTTCAGCCTGTTGTAACGGCCGCGCACCACGAAAGTCGTGTCAGGCCCCAGCTTGACTAACAGGCTTGGGAACACGGCAATGCGGTCTGACGTCACGAAATCGATGAAGCTCCCTGCGCTCTCGGCCATGCCTGACAGGCGAAGCGCAGCGGTTTCGCCCAGCGGCAGATTGATGTCGGCATCGCCGCCCCAAGTATTGAAACTGCCGGCACGCAGGCCAACGTTGACCGACAGCCTCGCGGTCGACGGATCGCGCGAGACGAGATTGACAAGGCCAGAAAGTGGCGCACCGGTACCGCCGCCATAGAGCGTGGCTGTCGGCCCTTTCGCCACCTCGATCCGCTCGACCTGCACCAGCGTGGCGGGATCACCGACCCCTGCAGGCAACTGATAGGTCGGCATGCCATCGATGAAATAGTTGACCGAAAAGCCGCGCACCAGGGTTGGCTGCAGCACGGTCTGCGCCTGGCTGGTAGGCGCGACGCCCGAGACGTTGACCAGCGCGCCGGCAAGGTTTTGCAGGTCTTGATCCTGGATCAGCTGACGGGTGAGCGATTGCACCGACTGCGGCACTCTCTCGGCCGGCGTCGCTGTACGCGTGCCGGAAACGGTGGCCGGCACGTCATACCCGTCCCGTACGCCCGTCACGACGATCTCCGGGGTCCATCCCGAGGGCGATTGCTCCTCTTGCGCGAGGGCCGGAGACGTGACCGTCAGCGCGCTGGCCAATGCGATAATCGAAGTCTTCATGGTATTTCCTTGTTCAGTTCTCAATTGACCGCATGGCGGGCGGTGAAAGGCTTTCCGGCTGGCTGGTGCACACACAGGCTGACGTACCGACGCCGGTCTGGAAGACCGGCCGCGCCGGTGCACCGGCCAGGCCCGTTTCGAGCTGAAAAAGCTGGATTGCGACACAAACAGCGATGCCGGCCCATGCGGCGATCCGTACAAACCGCATGACGCGAAGTGTCCGCGGTGAAAGGGTCAACTGGGTCATGGCAAATTCCTGCGGGTCTGATTGAGCGTGGCCGACACGATCGCGGCCAGTTCCCGGCGCTCCTCCAGGCTCAGGCAGGTCCCGATTTCACGGGTTCGTCCCGCCTCGCCCAGGATCAGCCGCAGATCGGCCGGGCTACGCTCGACCTCCTTGAGGCGGAGCCGGGCACCATCCCAGTCAGTGGCTCGGCCACGCCGATCGCGGTGGCGGACTCGGTCACTCAGGAATTCGAGTGTTTCAGCCGCAGGCGTAGCGTTTCGATGACGGCGCATGGCCACGGTAAGGGCAGCAAATACGGCGGCGCAGAATAGCGGCACCGGCCAATAACCCCTTGCCAGCGCCATCAGCCCGATCACGGCGAATATTGTTGCGATCAGGGCAATGACACGCTTCTCGGCTGGCCCGAATGGCGCACGATTTTCTTCCATTCGCACGGCAACGTGGCTGTCTGCTTCAGCGAAGGTTTTCCGGTCCACCGCCTGCCAATCGGCCGGCGTTGCCCAGAGGCGCCGCTCAGGGCGGCGTAGCAGCTCATACATGTGTGATTTCTCCGGCACGGCCGGGGCGCGGATCGCGGATAAGCAATGACGCGCGGCCAGCCCGTCTGACAGGATGAAGTTAGTCTGTCAGATCAGTGCCGGGGGGCCGCGCAGCGGCGGCCGAAGATACACCAGCCGCGCCGGGCGCGGCGTGGCCATGGGCACCAGACCCAGGGCCAGAATAAAGAGCAGGGCGAGCGCCAGGAGGGCTGCATCTGCACCACCCAGGCTGACGAACGACAAGGCAGAGAACGCACAAGCGCCATCCGCCTTGCCCTGTTTTCCTTGCCCATCGATCGGCTGGCCATCGCCAGGAAGCACGATCTGCTGGGTAACATGTCCGCCTTGCGCATCGGCGCAGATTTCAATTGTCAGCACGCGTGTGCCGGTGCCGATCATATAGCCGGCAGGAACCAGCGCCTTGATACACAGCGCTGCCGCTATCACCAGTGCGGCGACCCAGCGATATCGTAGCAAAAAGGCGCGCAGCATCTGCATTGGTTTGCCGCTTATTGGAAACCGCTCCGCCTGTCACCCTGGTTTCGGCGCAGCGCTGCGCGCCAACGCCATCATCAAAAGCGCCCAAAAGGGCCTGCAGCGTCCAATAGTCGTTGTATCCTGCGAAGCAGTGATTCGTTGCTGATGCGGCAGTGGAATGGTGCTGCTGGGGAGGATTGAACTCCCGACCTCAGCCTTACCAAGGATGCGCTCTACCACTGAGCTACAGCAGCACACCATTCCGTAACGGCCCGGCGCGGCCAAAGCCGTGCGGGCAGGGGCGCGCTATTGGCGGTGGCCCCTTGCTTTGTCAAGCCGAACCCTGATAGCGCTGGCACATTGCCAATGCGTGAAGATCCTGCCCCCCTGACCCGCGAAGAGCGCCTTGCTGCAAAATTGCGCGAGAACCTGCGTCGGCGCAAGGAACAGGCGCGCGGCAAGGGCGGCGCGCAAGTCCTTCCCAAAGGCGATTCGACCAGCTAGGGGCCAACACTCCTGAAACAGGGAGCCTGATCGTGCCGCGCCTCATTCTTATCCGTCATGGCCAGAGCCAGTGGAACCTGGAAAACCGCTTTACCGGCTGGTGGGACGTCGATCTGACCGACAAGGGCGTGGCCGAGGCCTGCGCCGCCGGCGAACTGATGGCGGCAAAGAACGTGCTGCCAACCGTGGCCTTCACCAGCTTCCAGACGCGCGCGATCAAGACGCTGCACCTGGTGCTGGAAGGCATGAACCGGTTATGGATCCCTGAGACGAAGGACTGGCGCCTCAATGAACGGCACTATGGCGGGCTGACCGGCCTGGACAAGGCAGAGACCACTGCCCGGCACGGCGAAGAACAGGTCAAGATCTGGCGCCGCAGCTTTGATACGCCGCCGCCCGTGCTGGAAGACGGCGGCACCTTCGACCTCAAGGCGGATCCGCGCTACGCCGGTATCGCCATTCCCGCGACCGAGAGTTTGAAAGACACGATCGCCCGGGTTCTGCCCTATTATGAGGCGCATATCACCCCGGCGCTGCGCGCGGGCGAAGTCGTGATCATCGCCGCACACGGCAACAGCCTGCGCGCGCTGGTCAAACACTTGTCGGGCATATCCGATGCCGAGATCACCGGGTTGGAAATTCCCACCGGGCAGCCGATCGTCTACGAACTGGACGACGATCTGAACGCGCTGGAGCGTTATTACCTGTCGGAGCGGTAGGATGAGCGTAGTGACACCGTTGGTCGCGATCGTCATGGGCAGCCAGTCCGACTGGCCGACCATGCAACATGCTGCCGATGCGCTCGACAAGCTGGGTGTGGCCTGTGATGCGCAGATCGTTTCGGCACACCGCACCCCGCAGCGTCTCGTCGCCTTTGCCGAGGGAGCCGCGGCGGCGGGGTTCAAGGTGATCATTGCCGGGGCAGGCGGCGCCGCTCACCTGCCGGGCATGGTGGCGAGCATGACTCACCTGCCGGTACTGGGCGTGCCGGTTCAGTCACGCGCGCTATCGGGGCAGGACAGCCTGCTTTCGATCGTGCAAATGCCGGGTGGCATCCCGGTCGGCACTCTCGCCATTGGCGAGGCGGGGGCGGTGAACGCCGGTTTGCTGGCCGCGGCCATTCTTGCCACCAGCGATGCCGATCTGACGGAGCGGCTCAAAGCCTATCGCGCCGCGCAGACCGCGGCCGTGGCGGAACGGCCGCGCTGAACGGCATGATCACTCCCGGCGAAACCATCGGCATTCTGGGCGGCGGGCAATTGGGCCGGATGCTGGCCAAGGCGGCGGCGCAGCTGGGTTACCGCGTGCACATCTACTCGCCCGAAACCGAGGCGATCGCGGCCGATGTCTGCGCCCAGCACACCCGCGCCGCCTGGACCGATCGCGCTGCCCTTGCCGCCTTTGCGGCGGACTGCGCAGTGGTGACCTATGAGTTCGAAAACGTGCCGCTGTCCGCACTGGAAGCACTCGGGCCGGTTCCGCTGCGCCCCGGCGCGCGCGCGCTTGAAGTGGCGCAGGACCGGGTGAACGAAAAGGAATTCATCGAACAGCTGGGCGGCCGCGCCGCGCCGTGGCTGGCGATCGACACTGCCGAGGATCTGGAGGACGCGCTGGTCCGGATCGGATCGCCTGGCATCCTCAAAACTCGCCGCGACGGCTATGATGGCAAGGGCCAGTGGCGGATCAACTATGATCATGAGGCGGATGGCATCGCCTTGCCCGGCCAGCCGCTGATCTATGAAGGGCTGGTCCAGTTCAGCGCCGAATTCAGTGTCATCCTGGCGCGCGGCGAAGACGGAACGCTGGTTTTTTGGGATAGTGCGGAGAACGTGCACGAAGGCGGGATTCTGGCCCGCTCCACCGTTCCCGCCCGGCCCGATGTTCAAGCCCAGGTCGCGGACGCCCGCGCACTGGCCCGCAAAGTGGCAGACGGGCTGGGTTATGTCGGCGTGGCGGCATTCGAATTCTTCGCGACGAGGGACGGGCCGGTGTTCAACGAAATGGCGCCGCGCGTGCACAATTCGGGCCACTGGACCATCGAAGGGGCGATCACCAGCCAGTTCGAAAACCACATCCGTGCGATCTGCGGTCTGCCCCTGGGCGACACCCGGCTGGCGGCAACGCGCGTCGAAA
>Ga0209792_1001103_pt1 | contig 14331 bp, 14 predicted proteins | sample EBPBio142005_DNA_FD_185860 | JGI IMG/M metagenome (GOLD analysis project Ga0209792, IMG submission 185860) | Wastewater treatment Type I Accumulibacter community from EBPR Bioreactor in Madison, WI, USA - Reactor 1_6/14/2005_ DNA (SPAdes)... | ecosystem: Engineered > Bioreactor > EBPR >... | reverse complement strand
CGCGCAACGACAGTATGGCCAGCGCCGTCATGTTCTTGGTCATCGAGGCGATGCGGAACGCCGTGGCCGCGCCGACCGGCCGGGACGCCTCGATATCCGCGAGGCCGATGGCCGTCGCATGGACAAGCCGGCCACCCTGGACAATTCCGGCGACGAGGCCGGGGATCTGTTCCTGTCTTGCAAAAGCCGCGCAGGCGGCGTCGATCTCGGCAAAGGTCGTTCCTGACATCGGCCGATCCTATCAGGTGCCCCGTCCCGGCTTCAGCCCGTTCTTGCCTCCTTTCTGCCGCGGTTGCGTAGGACCGTGCCGCCATGGGGAAGGCAAAACGCCAGGCACTCGAACCTGCGGCGGACGACAAGGCGCTCGTGGCGCTCTTGGCGGCGGGCCTTCACCTTCGGGCATCGGACAGTCTCTGGCGCGTCAGCGGCAATACCCTGGCGCATCGCCAGGTGCTGCGCGACATCGGCGGCACGTGGAACAGGCTCGACCAATGCTGGGACTTCACGGGCGAGAACCCAACCGGCAAGCTCGTCGCGGCGATCGAAGCCGTGCCCGCCGCGAGCGGCCATAACAGCGGCGACACCGACGCCCCCAGACCGCACTATCATGGCCATCGCGGCCGGGTGCGCGAGCGCGTGCTCAAAGCCGGCACCGAACCGCTGGCCGACTACGAGCTGCTCGAATTGCTGCTCTTCTATTCAATCGAACGCATCGACACCAAGCCGCTGGCCAAGCGGCTGCTGGAACGCTTCGGCACCCTGGGCGATGTTTTCGCCGCCGACCCGGAGCAGCTACGCGAATTCGAGGTCGACCAGAGGACGCTGGTCCACTTCAAGGCGATGCGCGAGGTCGGTCGCCGACTGGCCGAACGCAAGGTCAAGGACATGCCCGTCCTCACCAACTGGCAGCAGCTCATCGACTATTGCCATGCAGCGCTCGCGCACGAGAAGACCGAGCAGTTCCGCATCCTCTTCCTCGATACCAAGAACGTGCTGATCGCCGACGAGGTCCAGCAGCGCGGCACGATCGACCACACGCCGGTTTACCCGCGCGAAGTCGTAAAGCGGGCGCTGGCACTGAATGCGGCCGCGTTGATCCTGGTGCACAATCATCCGAGCGGCGACCCCAAGCCGTCACGCGACGACATCGAGATGACGCGCGAGATCAAGGCGGCCGCCGGAGCCCTCGGCATCTCGATCCACGACCATCTCGTAATCGGTCGCAAAGGACACGCCAGCTTCAGGACCCTCGGGTTGCTGCCATGATGCAGGCAAGCGTGTCGGGCTGATCCATGACACTTGCGGCAGCCCACGTCGGCTACTGCTTGAAGCAATGCTCTCTATGCCATTGAAGAAAATGCGGGTGAGGCCGTTCGAGCGGTCTATGGGGCGCTCGGGCGTGGCCGTTCTTGTTGATCAGGGCTCGCACGCTCTCCTGATCGTTAACACGTCTCGAGACGAGAACCTCAAGATCGTCGGAGAGCGAGATCAACCCCCTGTCGAACATCCAGTGTGCCGTGCCGGAAAGCGCGAGACCATTGCTCACGATATCAGGCCCGTTCTTCTCGACAGGTCGGATATGCGCTGCATCGACTTCGGCACGGCCGCCGCCGTTTATCAGCCGGAGGCCCGTTATCGCGCATCGCTCTCCATAGGCTCGCAGGACCGTTCGACGGAACACCCGGTCCCGTACGGCGCGAGATGATACGTAGCTGATGCGTTCCCGCGCTTGCTCGAAGACAAAGGGGGCTTGCTCCTCGCGCAAACCGGGTCCCGGAAAGGCATCGCCAACCCGCGGCAGCATGGGCGTGTCCTCATGCAGGCCCAGCCCAACGATCCGCTCGAAGTCGCTCGCCGAGAGAGGGCGAACAGCCGACTGCGCGCGTCCGGAAATTCGGCCCTCGCCATTGAGCACCCCTCGCTCGACAACGCCATCCTCGCCACTGAATGGCACCGGATTGGCGAAATCGAGATAGCTGCCCGGCTCGATGAGCGCGAGGTACATGCCAGCGGACTTCGGGTCCGGAACCACCCGCTCGACCCTCGCCATGGCAAAGTAGCCCCGAGTCTCGTCGACCTTGCGTGGCTCATAGTAGACGATCCAGTCGCCGACACATCCTTCGACGCGTGCCAGGTACTGGGGCGGAAACTGATATCGTTCAGCGGGGCTGTCGTCGTAGATCGAGTCGGAACGATGAATGAAGACGCCGAAGCCCATGTCTGGTCCCAGATTGCCGCTTGATCGACAATCATCGATGCGGAAGGTCGTGCGGCGGGAATCTTGCATCGCCAACAGCTCCACAGCAAGGGGCGCCGTCAGCATCGAGAGTCCGATGAGAAAGATCGTTGCCAAGACGGAGATGCACGATCACATTCCACCTTCGATGCGCCCTACGGAATAGCCACGCCGCACGTATATGCCCAAGTTCCTTCGCATCGGTGTCCACCAAGAAAACGTGTCCGGCTACACGTCGAAGGCATGGGGGATTCGCCGGGTCGGCTCGGCAGTCTTCCTGAAATAGGGGGCGGTCGAGGTCCACGGAGTCGGAGCGAAACGCACGGTCCACTGGACGGCACCGCCGCGCGAGAAAACGGTGCGGTGCGGTGCAGCGCGCCGAGAGCTATGTCAGGAATGCGATCGCCCGGCGGCGCAACCATCGCTACGAACCGCTGACGGGCAACATCGCCCTCAAACGCCGCTCCGCCAATCGCAGCGCTGAGGCCGAACAAGTGCTCGCTACGATCCTGTTCGTCGACATCGTCCGCTCCACGGAAAAGGCCGCGCGGCTCGCGCGATGCGCGTTGGACGCAGGTGATCAATCACTATTACGCCACGGTCCGCGAAGAGTTGAAGGCGTTGCGCGGCAAGGAAGTCGTGACGACAGGCGGCGGACTGCTTGCGACCTTCGCCGCACCGGCATCGGCAATCCAGTGTGCAACTGCAATCCGCGAAGCCGTGAGCACGCTGGGTCTGGAAATCCGGGCGGGACTGCATGCCGGCGAATACAAAGTGAGTGGCCCCGATGTCGCCGGCCTCGCCTTCCACATCGGCGCACGTGTCGCAGCAAAAGCGAGGGCCAGCGAAATCCTGGTCTCAAGTTCCGTCAAGGACCTGATGGCGCCGTCCGAAATCCCCTTCAAGGATCGCGGCATTCACCAACTCAAGGGCGTGCCGAAGCGGTGGCGCCTTTACCGGGTCGATCGGTAAGTACCGTCTTCAAACAGGGAATGCAGGAACCCTTGTCGTAACGCGCCGCGCTTCAGTTCCTGGCGCGACGTTTCAACGGGCGCTTTTCACCTGACGACGCTGCAGCCATAGGCCCGAAGCGCCGCCGGCCGGGCGATGGCGACACCGACTGTCCGGCGTCTTCCGCCAGTTCATTGATGATCGGACAATCCGGCCGTTCGTTGCCTTTGCAATGGTCCGCCAGATGTCTGAGCGTGCCGCTCATTTCGCGGAGCTCCCGAGCCTTACGCTCCAGCTCCTCGACGTGTTTCAGCGCGATGCGCTTGACGTCGGCGCTGGCCCGCTTGCGGTCGCGCCACAGCGCCAGCAGCTCGACCATCTGCTCGACGGTGAAACCGAGATCGCGCGCGCGCCGGATGAAGCGGAGCGTGTGAACGTCGTTGTCCGAGTACTCCCGATAGCCGCCATCCGACCGGGACGCCGCCGGTATGAGGCCGATCCCTTCGTAGTACCGGATCATCTTGGCCGAGATGCCGGACTCGGCCGATGCTCTGCCGATATTCATGGGCCCCTCCTCTCGTTCCGGCTCATTCTGCCGCCACCGGCGCATCCAGGCGATCGCGGACGATGCCAGCCGTCCGCCCAGACGGGGCCTGGAAGGTCCGCAGACGCAGCGCGTTCCCCAGCACGAAGACGCTCGACAGCGCCATCGCCCCTGCCGCCAGGATCGGCGACAGCAGGATGCCCTGGACCGGATAGAGTACACCGGCGGCGATAGGGACAAGGCTCGCATTGTAGGCAAACGCCCAGAACAGGTTCTGCCTGATGTTCCGCATCGTCGCCTGGCTGAGCGCAATGGCGTTCGATACGGCCCGCAGATCGCCGGACATCAGCACCACGTCGGCACTCTCAATCGCGACATCGGTCCCCGTGCCGATGGCCAGACCAACATCGGCCTCGGCCAATGCCGGCGCATCGTTGATGCCGTCGCCGACGAAGGCAATCGAACGACCGCCTTCCTTCAAGCGCCTGATCGCGTCGACCTTGCCCTCCGGCAACACCTCGGCCACGACCTTGTCTATGCCGAGCTGCCGGGCGATGGCCTGCGCCGTGCGCCGGTTGTCGCCGGTGATCATCACCACTTCGAGGCCCAGTCCGTGCAGTTCCCCGATCGCTTCCGCCGTCGACTCCTTCAGCCGGTCGGCGACGGCGATGATCGCGGCCAGGCGGCCGTCGATCGCGGCATAGAGCGGGCTCTTGCCGTCGTCGCCCAGACGCGCCGCCTCTGTCGCCAGAGCCGACACGTCGAGGCCGATCCTGGCCATCAGGCGGTCGGCGCCGATTTCCACACGGCGACCATCGACATGCGCCAGCACACCGTAGCCGGGCGTCGCCTGAAAGGCCGTCGCCTCGCCAAGCGCGAAGCCGGCCTGCTTGGCTGCATCGACGATTGCAGCGGCAATCGGATGCTCGGACCGCTGCTCTACCGCGGCGACGAGCGCCAGCACCTCGTCGCGATCGAAGCCATCCGTCACCACGAGGTCGGTCAGCTCTGGCCGGCCCCTCGTCAGGGTGCCGGTCTTGTCGAGGGCGATCACCCGGGCGTCGCGCAGCGTCTGCAGCGCCTCGCCCTTGCGGAACAGGACTCCCATCTCCGCCGCCCGGCCGGTACCGACCATGATCGACGTCGGCGTCGCCAGCCCCATGGCACAAGGGCAGGCGATGATCAGCACCGCGACGGCATTGACCAGAGCGAAGGTTGCCGCCGGTTCGGGGCCGAACAGCAACCAGACCAGGAATGTCGCCGCGGCAGCCGCGATGACAGCCGGGACGAACCAGGCTGTCACCTTGTCGACAAGGGCCTGGATCGGCAGCTTCGAGCCTTGCGCCTGTTCGACGAGACGGACGATCTGCGCCAGCACGGTATCGGCGCCGACCTTGGTGGCCCGGAAGGTGAAGGAGCCGCTCTTGTTGATCGTTCCGCCCACCACCTCGGCGCCGACGCTCTTGGCGACAGGCACCGGCTCGCCGGTGATCATCGACTCATCTACGAAGGACGATCCTTCCATCAACTCGCCGTCGACCGGGATCTTGTCACCCGGCCGCACCAGGACGAGATCGCCGCTGCGGACCTGATCGAGGGGAGTCTCGACCACCTCGCCGTCGCGCAGGAGGCGGGCCGTCTTGGCTTGCAGGCCCACGAGGCGCTTGATCGCCTCGCTGGTGCGGCCCTTGGCCCGCGCTTCGAGGAAGCGGCCGAGCAGGATCAGGGTGACGATCACCGAAGCGGCTTCGTAGTAGACGTTCGCCGTTCCGACCGGCAGCAGATCGGACGCAAAGGTCGCGACCACTGAGTAACTCCACGCTGCCGCCGTGCCGATCGCCACCAGCGAGTTCATGTCCGGCGCCCCGCGCAGGAGGGCGGGAACTCCCTTCCTGAAGAAACGCAGGCCGGGCCCGAACAAGACCAGGCTCGCCAGCACGAACTGAAGATACCAGCTCGTCTGCTGCCCGATCGTGCCGGCCACGACGTGATGGAGGGCCGGTACGAGGTGCGACCCCATCTCAATCACAAAGACGGGCAGCGTCAGCACCGCTGCCAGTATCAGCGAGCGCCTAAGCCTGCCCATCTCCTGTTCGCGGGCCTCGGATTCGTTGTCGGCCGCGCCCGCTGCCTCAAGCGATCGGGCCTGATAGCCCGTCCGGGCCACCGCCGCCTCGATGTCCGATGGCGTGGTGGCCCCCGCGAAATAGCGCACCGAGGCCTTCTCCGTTGCGAGATTGACCGCGGCGGCGACGACTCCGGGAACGGCCTTCAGGGCGGCCTCGATTCGACCGACGCAGGAGGCACAGCTCATGCCCTCGATGGCCAGGTCGATGCTGCGGGTAGCAGCCCCATAGCCGGCATCCCTCAGCGCGTTCACCACGGCGCCGGCCGACGATGGCTTCGAGAAGGTCACATCGGCGCGCTCCGTCGCGAGGCTGACCGACGCGGAAGCGACGCCTTCGACCGCACGAAGCGCCTTTTCGACCCGCCCCACGCAGGATGCACAGGTCATTCCCTCGATCCGGATGCCGACCGGAACACTCACGGAAGCCACAGAACCCACTCCTTGCCTTATCGTCCACCACAAGGTGGGGCTTCCAATAATGGGAAGGTCAAGCGAGCGACAGGGGAAGTTCCGCCCCCTCCTGTCGCACCCTTGACCTTCCCATCGTTGGAACAACCACGTTCCGGCCGTCGTTTCACGAGGAGGTTGGAATGTTTCGTTTCAAGATCGCCAAGATGTCCTGCGGACACTGCGTCGCATCTATCGAAAGGGCCATAAAAGGCGTGGACTCGCAGGCCGCGGTTTCCGTGGACCTCGGCCGCAAGGAGGTAGCGATCCGCAGCACGGCAGAAGAGCGCCTGATCTCCGGCGCCCTCCGATCTGCCGGATACGAAGGGCAGGCTCTCGCGGCCTGATCCAGGGATCCGCCGGCCAAGCGCTGTCGCCGACGGTCAGAACGGACTGACCGCTCGGCGTTGCTTCTTTCGGGAGGGGCGCTCCCACACTATTCCGGGAAAGCCCTTCAGAGGCACAAGGGGCTCGCCCAGATACGTCCAGTCCTGCAACTCGTCGATGGCGGCGTGATAACGTGGCTCACGACCCGTGCGGCTCTTGAAGAGTGCGCGAGGTATATTGACCATGTGTGCCGAACGCGCGCGCTCGTAGAAGAGCGGCGTTCCGCATCGGGCGCAGAAGCTTCTCGCCGTGCCGGTGGCTTCGTCCCGAAAGCGCGTTATGTCCGCCTGCCCCTTGGTTATTCGAAAGCGGCTGCGCCAACTGCCAACGTACGTCGCATAGGCAGAACCGTGCGCACGCCGTGTCGCACTGGAATGATCGTGCCAGGCCCATCGGGCCGGAACGTCGATCTCGATCTGCACGGCACCGCAGAGACATTCACCCAGTGCCGATGCTTCCGACATCTTTCGCGTCTTCGTCGCCATTGCCGCCTTGGCCACGCTGGACCTCATCGGGCGTCCCACCCGATCCTTCTCTAACCAAACGCGCGCAACCTCTCCATCTCAAAACGTGGATGCTGATCGAACGTAGCCGTCGACAGCGGCTTTGCTTTCTTGCCGATCCCGTAGCGTTCTCTTAGCTACGAGCGCCTCTGCCCACCGCTCGCATACAGGTCCTAAATGGCCTTACAGTCGCCGATCTCCCGATGGCCGAGACATGAGCGGTGTAGGCACAGGGCTTACGCGGCTATACAGGTCCGGTAAGTAGCTTTCGGGAGACGCCGCATGAAATTCGTCCAGGCCTCGACGCTCGACTCGATCGCCGACTATCGCCTGTTGGAGGGTGAAGCGCCGAAACCGGGGCCGGGCGAGGTCCTGATCAAGGTGGCGGCCTGCGGTGTCGGCTATGTCGATGCGTTGGTTGCCTTGGGCCGCTACCAGGTGAAGCCACCCCTGCCGCACACGCCGGGCAAGGAAGTCGGCGGCTGGGTCGAGGCCGTGGGCGCAGGCGTCGATGGTCTCGCGCCAGGCGACAGGGTCATGGCTTCCGTCCGCGGCGGCTTCGCGCAGTTCGCACTCGCACCCGCCGCCGACACGGTGAAGATCCCCGAACGGATGAGCTTCGCGCAGGCATCGGGGTTTCGCGTCAACTACCTCACGGCCCTGCACGGTTTGCGCGACCGTGGCGCGCTGGCCGCCGGCGAGCGGCTGCTCGTGCTGGGCGCGGCCGGCGGCGTCGGCATGGCCGCCATTCAGGTGGGCAAGGCGATGGGCGCCGAAGTGATCGCGGCCGCGTCGACCGAGGAAAAGCGCGCCTTCGCGCGTGCCCAGGGCGCCGACCATGTGATCGACACGGCGCCGGAAGGCTGGCGCGACCGGCTGAAGGCGGCGTGCGGCGGCAAGGGACCCGACGTGGTTTTCGATCCGGTCTGCGGCCCCCTCTTCGAACTGGCGTTCCGGTCCCTGGTTTGGAATGGACGCCATCTCGTCGTGGGTTTCGTCGGCGGCCCGATTCCCGCTCTCAAGTCCAATCTCACCTTGATGAAGGGTGCGGCGCTGGTCGGCGTCGATGTCCGCCAGTTCGGGCTGTTCGAAGAGAAGAAGACCAACGCCCATGTCGCCGAGCTTCTCTCGTGGGTCGCCGACGGCCGCCTCGTTCCGGCCGTGGGTCGCTCCTTCCCGCTCGAAGAGTTCGCCCCCGCGCTGGAGTTTGCGCTGACGGGACAGGGACTGGGCAAGACCGTGCTGGAGATTGCCTGACAGGGCTGCCCTCGCCGTCGATTGCGATATACTCGAAAGCATGAGCGGTAAAATCTCTGTCGGCATCGGCGGTTGGACCTTCGAGCCCTGGCGCGGCCCCTTCTATCCAGAGGGGCTGACGCAGAAGCGCGAGCTGGAATATGCCAGCCGCAAGCTCACCTCGATCGAAATCAACGGCACCTACTATTCGAGCTTCAAGCCCGCGAGCTGGGCCAAGTGGCGCGACGAGACGCCCGATGGCTTCGTCTTTGCCGTCAAGGCGTCGCGCTTCTGCACCAACCGTCGCGTGTTGGCCGAAGCCGGCGAATCGGTACAGCGCTTCGTCACACAGGGGCTGGTCGAGCTGAAGGATCGGCTGGGGCCCATCAACTGGCAGTTCATGGGCACCAAGAAGTTCGATCCCGAGGACTTCGAGGCCTTTCTCAAGTTGCTGCCGAAGGAAGTGGGCAAGCTCTCCCTGCGCCATGCCCTGGAAGTGCGGCACGACAGTTTCAAGGACAAGCGCTTCTACGATCTGGCGCGCAAGTACAACGCGGCCATCGTCTACGCTCACGACAAGGACTTCCCCGAGATCGACGAGCCGACGGCCGACTTTACCTATGCACGGCTGATGGGCACCGAAGAAAAGGTGAAGACGGGCTACAAGCCGACCGACCTCGACAAGTGGGCCAAGCGCAGCAAGGCCTGGGCAAAGAAGGGCGATGCCTTCGTCTACTTCATCTCCGGCGCCAAGGTGCGCAACCCGGCCGCCGCCCAGGAGCTGATCAAGAAGCTGGCGTGATCCTGCGCCGGCCGTAACGACAATCGCACTCCAGGTGCATCGGCCATCGGCACCGCGCGCCCTGGCCGCGCTTGACAGGCGGGGTCTCGCATCCTAACACTTAACCTTATGGTTAACCATCGAACTGCCATCCTCGATCGCACCTTCGCTGCGCTGGCCGACCCGACACGGCGCGCGCTGCTCGCTCGCCTCGATGAAGAGGATGGAATCAGCGTCAGTGAACTGGCTCGCCCCTTTCCGGTGTCTCTGCCTGCCATCATGAAGCACCTCGATGTGCTCTCCGATGCCGGCCTGATCGTGCGCTCCAAGACCGGACGCACCGTCACCTGCCAACTCAAGGCAGAGCCCATGGAGCAAGCGATGAACTGGCTCGCCCATTACGAGCGTCACTGGACGCAGCAGCTCGACCGCCTCGCCGCCTTTCTGGAGGAAGATTCATGGCCAGCAAGCCCAGCCTCTCCCTCAAGCGACGCCTCAAGGCCCCGCCGCAAAAAGTCTACGAAGCCTGGACGCAGCCGGAGAAAATGATCCGCTGGTGGGGCGTCACCGGCCATGAAAAGACACCCATCGCCGAAACCGACCTGCGCGTCGGCGGCCGTTTCCGCGTCCAGTTCTGGACGCCCGACGGCGAACATCACAGCGTCAGTGGCATCTATCGCGAGATCGTGCCGGACGAGAAGCTCGTCTTCTCCTGGGCCTGGCAGAGTACGCCCGAGCGCGAATCGCAGGTGACGATCGACCTGAAGCCCGAGACGAACGGCACGATCCTCACCCTGACCCACGAACAGTTCTTCAACGAGACGGCTCGCGACGATCACCGGCGCGGCTGGACCGCTGCGCTCGATAATCTGGAAAAGGTGTTCGCATGAACGTCGACCAGTGGCGGCGCGCGACGGCATTGACCAATGCTGGCCGTCACGCCCCCCTGTTCAACGGCCTGCCGCAAGATGTAGGCGGCCTCGCCGAGGTCGTCCAAGGCGTGCTGCTCCATCAGCACATCGCACCGGCCTATGGGGTGACGCTGACGCCTGCCCAGCTCGAAGAACCACACCTCCGGGGTGTCGAATCGATGCTGGAGCGCATCGTCTCTCATGACTCCAGGCCACTCTTCGCAACCCGTCCCGTGGACGAGCGCCTGGTCGGCGTCTGCCGGCACTTCACCCTGATGCACGTCGCCATGTTGCGCACGCAAGGCGTGCCGGCGCGGGCACGCTGCGGTTTCGCCACCTATTTCGAGAAGGGCAAGTTCCTGGATCACTGGGTGACGGAATACTGGAACGAGGACCATGAGCGCTGGGTGCTGGCCGACGCGCAGCTCGACGCGCGCCAACGCAAGTTCCTCGGGATCGATTTCGATCCACTCGACGTGCCACGCGACAAGTTCCTGATTGCTGGCGATGCGTGGGCACTGTGCCGCCAAGGCAGGGCCGATCCCGGCGCATTCGGCATACTCGATATGTTCGGTTTGTGGTTCATTGCCAGCAACGTCATCCGCGACGTGGCGGCGCTTAACAACCACGAGATGCTGCCGTGGGACGTCTGGGGCGCAATGACGCTGAACGAGGCCGAACTCGACCTCGGCTTCATCGACCGGATGGCCGCACTGACGCATGAACCCGACAGGCATGTCGACGAACTACGACGTGCTTACGAGGATGAGCGCATAGTCGTTCCTCCGACCGTGCTCAACGCCGTCTTGAACCGCCACGAGCAACTCTAGAGAGGAGTCGATCATGCAGACGCACAAGACCGTCTCTCGCGACGAATGGATCACCGCCCGCCGTGTCCTGCTCGAGAAGGAAAAGGCCCATCTTCGGGCTCAAGACGAGATCGCCCGCCAGCGTCGCGAACTGCCCTGGGTGAAGGTCGAGAAGAACTACGTATTCGAGGGGCCGGACGGCAAGGAGACGCTGTCCGACCTGTTCGCCGGCCGCAGCCAGCTCATCGTGAAGCATTTCATGTTCGGGCCGGATTGGGAGGAAGGCTGCGTCGGCTGTTCGTTCGGCGCCGACCAGTCCGACGGCTCGCTGGTCCACCTGATCAATCACGACGTGATGCTGATTGCCGTCTCCCGTGCGCCCTATGGCAAGATCGCGCCTTTCCACAGGCGCATGGGCTGGCGCTTCAAATGGGTGTCTTCGGCCGGCTCGGATTTCAACTTCGACTACAATGTCTCCTTCACGGAAGCCGACCGCGCGCGTGGCAAGGTGTTCTACAATTTCGTGGAACAGGACTACGCAATCGACGAACTACCGGGCTACAGCGTCTTCACCAAGGACGAAGCGGGCCATATCTTCCATACCTATTCCGTGTTTGCCCGCGGTACGGAACATACTGGCACGGTCTACGGCTTTCTCGACATCACGCCCAGGGGCCGCAACGAACCGCCCGGCGGAAATCTCTCCGACTGGGTCAAGCACCACGACAAGTACGAAGAAAAATCCGGGAAATCCTGCTGCCACGGCTGAGCCGGAGTGTTGTAAGCTTCTCGCCAGCAAGCCTTGGGAGAAGCCAATGCCCGCACTCTCGCTCGACCACTACAATATCTTCTGCAAAGACCTCGACGCCACGGTGCGCTTCTATGAGCGCTACGTCGGCCTGACCAACGGCGACCGGCCGCCCTTCCCGTTCCCCGGCGCCTGGATGTATGCCGGCGACAAGGCGATCCTGCATATCGTGTCCGAAACCGGACGCAGCGATCAGGGCAGCGGCGCCATCGACCATATCGCCATCAACTGCTCCGACATCCGTGGCACCCTCGACCAGATCAAGAAGGACAACATGCCCTTCGAGGTCAGGAAGGTGCCGGCGCGGCCGTTGCAGCAGGTCTTCGTGCACGATCCCGACGGCGTGATGATCGAGCTCAACTTCTGGCACGAAGGAGACGTCAAGGAGCTCGACGGCTTCGACCCGATGACCAACAAGGCCGGCGCCAAGAAAGAAAAGGCCGTCGCGGCCCAATGAGACTGGCCGGGCTCGCGGTAGCTGCCTCTCTGTTGGCCTGTGCCGGCGCACAGGCGCAGCAGCGCGAGACCATCAGCTTCGAGAGCCGCCAGAAGGGCCAGCCCGTCCAGATTACGGCCGAGATCTATTGGCCAGCGCAAGCGGGGCCGGTGCCGGCGATGGTGATCCATCATGGCAGCGGCGGCATCAACAACCAGCGCGAGGGGCAGTTCGCGAGCGAGATGGTAGCGATGGGCGTCGCCGCCGTGGTGATCGACTCCTTCAAGCCGCGCGGGGTGACGTCGACGGTCCAGGATCAATCGATCGTCACAGGCCAGGACTTCAATCTCGACGCGCTCATGGCCCTGAAGGCACTGAACGACGTCGCCCGCATCGACCGGGCGCATATCGGCATCATGGGATTTTCCAAGGGCGGTACTTCGGCCCTGATGGCTTCGCACGAACAGCTCATCGCAGCCGCCGGCCTTCCCGCGTTCCTGCGCTATGCCCTGCATGTGCCATTCTATCCGTCCTGCGCCGTACAGTATTACAAGCCGCGCACCACCGGAGCGCCGGTCTACATGCTGCTCGGTGGCGCGGACACCTATGCCGGTGTCGAACCCTGCCAGGCCTATGCCGAGACGATGCGCGCAGCGGGAGGACGCGTCGACGTGAAAGTCTATTCGGACGCGCCGCACGGCTTCGATGGCGGCCGCCCCTATTTTATTGCCACCGGCGAGAACTACTCCCAGTGTGTCTTCCAGCAGCAGGCAAATCGTTCGTGGGTCGAACGGAAAAGCGGCGTCGTGACGATCGGCACAGACGGCACGCTGATCCCCGGTGCGCTGGCCCAGGCTCTTTCCGCCTGCCGTACGCTGGGTGTCAGCGGCGGCCCGAACGACACCGCAGCCCGGCAATCGATGGACGATCTCAAGGACTTCGTGCGTCGCCACCTGCTGGGCGGCTGACGTCAATCGATCGTCGGCGTCGTGCGCAGCCATTTCCAGTAGTCGGTCGGCAACAGGTCGCGACCGGCCAGCAGGAAGCCGAGATACTCGCGCGTCGGGCGCAAGCCATCGCCCACCTTCAGCGCAACATAAGTGATGGCCTCGACATCGGCGCCGGTGTCCGGCCGCGCGACGCGGACCGTACGGCGTTCGTAGTGACCGCCGGCAACACCCTCGAAATGATCCAGGACGTCGAAGCCCTTCGCGGGCAGCGCGTTCAACGTCCCATGCACCGAGCTGCCGGCTCGCAGGACAATATTGCCGGCGCCGGCGCCCACGGGCTCTCGGGCAACCTTGTTGAAGGCGAGCTGCCAGCCGTCGAGCCGGCCGGCAACGCGTTCGCCCGGCATCACCCCTTCGGGCCGCAGGCGCTTCCCGAAGAGCCGGTCGGCGTCCATGTTGGAGCCATAGGCAAAGTACCAGCTCACATCACCCGCCATACCTGCACCTTCTCGTCGTAGCCGCGGATCGCGAGCGGTCCCAGGTCGACCGCACCGTCGACCGGGACGGCCGAATGCACCGAGTTGGATACCAGGACCTGCGCCCCGGTCTCCTTGGTGAGCTGTTCGAGCCGCGCGGCGAGATTCACCGTGTCGCCGATCACCGTATATTCCTTGCGCCGCGGCGAGCCGACGATGCCGGTCACCGCCTCGCCCATATGGATGCCGATGCCGACTCGCAGCGCCTGCGAGGGCCGTTCCTTGTTCCAGGCCTCGACCGCCTCGATCATCGCCCGCGCCGCCCCCAGCGCATTCTGCGCCGCCGACGGATCGGCCAGCGGTGCGCCGAACAGGGCCAGAAACCCGTCGCCCAGAAACTTGTTGATGATGCCGCGGTGGCGGTCGACGACGTCGATCATCTCGGCGAAGAAAGCATTGAGCAACTCGACGGTCTCGGCCGCGGACCGCTGCCGCGTCATCGCGGTGAAGCCGCGAATGTCGAGGAAGAGCACGCAGATGGTGCGCAGCTCGCTCGGCGGCTCGGCGCGCCTTTCCAGCAGACGCTCGACGACGGAGGGCGAGACATGCTGACCGAACAGGTTGGTCACGCGGTCGCGCGCCGCACCCGCGACAATGGAATTCTCGAACTGGTGGCGGAGGCTCAGAGCGACCAGCCCGGCAACGACGCCGCTGCCGAACAGCACGAT
>Ga0209792_1001094_pt1 | contig 14388 bp, 14 predicted proteins | sample EBPBio142005_DNA_FD_185860 | JGI IMG/M metagenome (GOLD analysis project Ga0209792, IMG submission 185860) | Wastewater treatment Type I Accumulibacter community from EBPR Bioreactor in Madison, WI, USA - Reactor 1_6/14/2005_ DNA (SPAdes)... | ecosystem: Engineered > Bioreactor > EBPR >... | reverse complement strand
GCTGGCGGGCAGGACACCGGCCGCGGGGCAGGAAAGCCGGCGGGAAAGCCCGCGGGCACGACAGGCAGAACGGCAGGCAAGGCGGGTACGCAACCAAGGCCGGGCCAGATCCTGACCCAGCACACCGGCCTGCCGCCGCGCAAGCAGCGTTGACCTGCGGGGTGGTGGCGGCGGTTTCTATTATTTGTCGGATACGGCCGGCGATGGTGGTGCGTCCGCGCGCACGCGCCAAAAACGCGCAAAGCGTGGCAGGCCGCCGGCATGCGTGCCGTTGTAGCGGTAGCTCACCACCGTGCCCATGGGTGGCGGCTGGCGGCGCAGCGCATCGGGCAGGCCGCTGCCCAGGCGCAGGCGCTGGCCGTCAGGCAGCTCGACCAGCAGCGCGCCAGTCAGCCCCGCGTATTTGCCCCGGCCGGGGACATGGCCGACAACGCGGGCCTCGGCATCGTCGTAGGACTTGAGCTTGAGCAGATCTTCGCTGCGTCCACCGCGGTAGGGGGCATCGTGGCTGCGCAGCATCAGGCCCTCGGCGCCGGCCTTGTCATGCGCGCGCAGCTGCGCCATCAGCTCGCCATGGCTGGCCACGCGCCATTGCGGCGCGGCCTGCACCCAGGGCTGGCCGATGGCCGCTACGGCACTTTGCAAGGCGGGTAGGCGCGCGCCAAAGCCGCCGGGTGCGCTGGGCACATCAAACACCATGTAGCGCAGCCGGCGCCACTGCCCATCGTCGGGCGTGGCCGAGGCCACCGCCGCCTGCGCGGTGGCGAACCGGCCGCGCCCAGCCCACAGCTCGCCGTCGAGTGGCTCGGCAGGCCAGCCGGCAGTGAACCAGGCGGGCGCGCGAATCGGTAGGCCCTGGCGGCTTTGCAGTTCGCTGCCCGTCCAGATGGCGCGCACGCCGTCGTACTTCTCGCTGACCCAGTAGGCGGTGACGTCGGTACCCTGGCGGTAGCGTTGCGCAAGCGTCGGGGTGGGGGGAGACGCCTGTGCCGTCAGACAGACCATGATTATCAAAAACAATAGCTGCCAACGCTTGATGAACAAGCGCTGAAGCCGAATTTCGCTTGATAAATTACAAACAAGGTCAGGCAAGGCCGGGTGGCTGGCGCGCATGGTGGTTCCTGGGCGATGCGGTCTACTTGGAGGCAGCCGGGGTAAACCCGTAAACTGTGTGCGTCATTCACCCCCCCAAGGAGCACCGATGTTTCCCGAGTATCGTGACCTGATAACCAAGATCAAGGGCCAGGACGGGTATTTCACCCGGCTGTTTGACAAGCACAACGAGCTGGATCAGCGCATCAAGAACATGGAGGCACGCATAGTCGCCGCCACGGTGCACGAGATCGAGACGCTGAAAAAAGAAAAGCTGCTGCTCAAGGATCAGATCTACGCCCACCTGCGCCGCCTGGATGGGGCGCAGGCCTGACTCGTCGTCAGCCAGCAACGAGGCCGGGGTTCCTGCACCGCATCAGTCAAACAACGCGTCGAAGCCGGCCTCGGGTAGAAAGCGGCGCTCGCGCTGGTACAGGCGGGTGGGGCCGGCCATGGCGCAGTCGCGCACCGAATGCAGCGGGTCGCCGGGGTAGCAAATGACGCGCCGACCCTGGTCCTCGAAGGCCTCGGGCAGGATGGTGGGCGGGGCCTGGTGCCGGGCCTGCTCCATGACGCTGTGCACGCTGGCGTGGCGCGCCAGCTGGGCCAGGCTCATGATCTGCGGCGGCGCCAGGTCTATGAGGCCGTCGCGGTACTGCTCCAGGGCGCTGCGCGGCGTGATCCAGACGCTGGCGGTGGTCTCCTGGTCGTCATGGCGGGCGGCCTGGCCGTCGGGTGCGCGGGCCACGAAGAAGCGGGTGTCAAAGCGCCGCGTGGCCATGGCCGGCGCCAGCGGCGTGATCCAGCGCGACCAGGCGCACATCTGGCGCGTGGCCAGGCGCAGCTGCAGCGCCGCCAGCACCTGCGCCAGGCTCTGGCCTTCGCGCAGCATGGCGCGTGCGCGCGGCGCGTCCACGCTGGCCGGGGCCTGCAGCGGCTCGGCCAGCAGCAGGCCGCATTCCTCCAGCGCTTCGCGCAGTGCCGCCACATGCAGGCCGGCGGCGGTGGCGGCGTCCAGGCTGCGCTCGGCCAGATTGGCGTGCAGTTGCTCGGCCGGCTGATCGAGCAGCGCGGCGCTGGCACGGTCGGCGGCGTCGAGCTTGCCACCCGGGAACACGTAGACACCGGCCATGTTGGCCATCTGCGCGTGGCGGCGCAGCAGCAGGGTCTCAAGTCCCTGGGGGGTGTCGCGCAGCAGCACCACGGTGGCGGCGTCGCGGGGTGTCTCGGGCGTGCTGGAGTGGGGCATGGGCTGCATGGTGGTATCCCTGGCAATGTGAAGGCCGATGTATTCTTTACAGTTCACGCGCCTCGTCGCTGCCGGCGCGGCTCAGATTCGGAGGAACCTTGTGTCCCATGCGGCGTGCGCGAAACAGCGCTGCGCGCATCAGAAAGACGTTGGTCACGGGCACGGTGATGGCCACGAACAGGGCGATGAGCAGGGCGTGCACGGCCAGGCCCTCGCCGACGACGGAGAAGTACAGCAGCGTGGCATGCATGACGCACCAGCAGGCCATGGTGGCGATGATGGCGGGGGCATGCACGCGCTCAAAATAGGTTTTCAGGCGCAGCAGGCCGAGCGAGCCCAGGAAGGCAATGCCCGCGCCTGCAAGCACCAGGAGCGAGACCGTGATGTCCAGCCACAGTGGCAGGTTCTGGGCGTTCACTCGATCACCTCGCCGCGCAGCAGAAACTTGGCCATGGCCGTGGAGCTGGCAAAGCCCAGCAGCGCGATGAGCATGGCGGCCTCGAAGTAATGCACGCTGCCGTAGTAGATGCCCAGCACCAGCATGAGCAGCATGCCGTTGAGGTAGAGGCAATCCAGTGCCAGCACGCGGTCCTGTGCGGCCGGGCCTTTGAGCAGCCGCACCAGGCACAGCACCATGGCGGCAACGATCAGGAACAGGGCGCCGGGCAAGGCCCAGCTCAGCATGGAGGGGGTCATTCAAAGATCTCCATCAGGGGGCGCTCGTAGTGTGTCTGCACATGGCGCACGATGGCCTCGGCGTCGTGCACCTCCAGCACATGCAGCATCAACATGGAGCGGTCACGCGAGAGCTCAGCCCAGACTGTGCCGGGCGTGATGCAGACGATCATGGCCAGCACGGCCAGGCCATTGGGGTCGCGCAGCTCAAGCGGTATCTTCACGAAATCGGGCGGATGCGGGCTGGGGCCGGGCCGCAGCAGCAGGCGCAGCACGGCGATGTTGGACATGGTGGTGTCCACCACCACGGTGAAGCACAGGCGCAGCACCGTGCCCAGGTGGCGCACGCGCACCTTCTGCGGGCGCAGCCCGCTGAACACCACCGGCAGGCCCAGGGCCAGCACCAGCGCCAGCACCAGGTGACCACGGCTGAGCGACTGGTTGAGCAGCAGCCAGACCACGAACAGGCCGATCGACACCAGCGGCGCGGGGAGGATCTTCTTCATCATGGCCTGGCCCCAATGCCGGGCAGCGGCGCATCACTGTTGCCCGGCGCCTGTGGCGCTTGCCGGGGCGTGGCCTGCATCACCGCCCGCACATAGCTGGCCGGGCTGTGCAGGGCCTGGGCCGTGGCGGTGGTAAAGCGCATCACACCCTCGGCCTGCACGGTCAGCACCATGCAGGCGCCCAGTAGCAGGGCGATGGGCAGGCCTTCGAGCACCCGCAGCTGCGGTGCCGGCCGCTCCGGAGCGGCCCAGAAGTGGCGGATTCCCGAGCGTGTGAGCGCCATCAGCGCCACGAGGCCCGTGCCAATCATGAGCGCCAGCAGCGTCCAGCCGGCGATGCCCGGCACCTGCCCGGCGGACGAGCCCATGCCCAGCGGGTTGAGCACGGCCGTGAGCATGGCGAATTTGCCCACGAAGCCCGACAGCGGCGGCAGCCCCGCAATCACCAGCGTGGTGGTCAGATAGGCCAGGCCCATGAAGGCCGTGGCGGCGGGGATGATGCGGCCGACCAGCACCTGCTCATCGTCATCCAGGTTCATGCCCGTGGCGGGCACCAGCTCGGGCGACAGAAAGGGGGCGTCGTCGTCGTTCTCATAAGGCGCCCGCGTGGCGCCGCCATTGCGCCAGCGCTCGGTCAGGTCGGCCAGCAGGAACAGCGCGCTCACCGCCAGCGTGGAGCTGGGCAGGTAGTACAGCAACCCCGCGGTGAGCAGGTTGTGCCCAAAGCCGCATGCCGCCAGCAGCGTGCCCGAGGACAGCACGGCCGCATGGCCCGCCAGGTGCGTCAGGCGCTGCGAACCCATCATGCCGATGGCGCCGAAGGCCATGGTGGCCATGCCGCCCACGATCAGCCACAGGCTGCCGAACTGCGCCGAAGGCCCGGCCTCGGTGCCAAACAGCAGCGACCACAGGCGCAGCAGCGCATACAGGCCCACCTTGGTCATGATCGCAAACAGCGCGCCCACGGGCGCCGTGGCCGCGCTGTAGGCAGGTACCAGCCAGAAGTTCAGCGGCCAGCAGGCGGCCTTGATCAGAAAGGCCGTCGCCAGGATAGCGGCGGCCGCGTGCAGCAGGCCGCGGTCGGCCGGCGCCACCTGGGGCACGGCCTGCGCCAGGTCGGCCATGTTCAGCGTGCCCGTGAGGCCGTAGAGCATGGCCGCCCCCACGAGGAACAGCGACGAGGCGGCCAGGTTGATGGCGATGTAGTGCAGGCCCGACTGCACGCGCGCGCGCCCTGAGCCATGCAGCAGCAGGCCGTAGGACGCGGCCAGCATGATCTCGAAGAACACGAACAGGTTGAACAGGTCACCCGTGAGAAACGCACCCGACAGGCCCATGAGCTGGAACTGGAACAGCGCGTGGTAAAGCACGCCGGCGCGCTGCCAGCGCGCGCCCGCAAACAGTACCGAGCACAGGCCGATGAGGCTGGTCAGCAGCAGCATGAGCGCGGTGAGCCGGTCGAGCACCAGCACGATGCCGAACGGCGCCGGCCAGTTGCCCGGCAGGTACACACCCATGCCGGCGGCCGTGCCCGCGCGGTGCGCCCACTGCAGCAGCGCAATCGCCACCAGCAGTCCCGCGAGAGTGGACACCAGGCTCACGGTGAATTTCAGGCGCTGCTGCTCCTCGCGCAAGAGCAGCAGCAGCGCCGCCGTGAGCATGGGCAGGGCGATGGGTGCCAGCATCAGGTGCGGCATGAACGCGTCGGCAAGCTCAGGCAGGCGGCTCACTGGGTAACCTCCGTGCTGCGCACTGCGGTGCGAGCTTGCTTGGGAACGGCCTGGCGCACGCTCATGGCATCTCCTGCGACTCATGCGCGTGCGCGCCGTCCACATGGTCGGTGCCGGATATGCCGCGCGAGGCCAGCAGCACTACGAGAAACAGCGCCGTCATGGCAAAGCCGATGACGATGGCCGTGAGCACCAGGGCCTGGGGCAGGGGGTCGGCGTAGTGCTGCAGGTCCTGCGTCACACCGGCCACCAGCACGGGCTCCTTGGCCACGGCCAGGCCGAGCCGCCCCATGCTGAAGATGAACAGGTTGACCGCATAGGACAGCAGTGACAACCCCATGATGACCTGGAAGGTGCGCGGGCGCAGCAGCAGCCAGACGCCCGAGCCGGTGAGCACGCCGATGGACAGGGCCAGTACGATTTCCATTTCAGCGCGTCTCCTGTGGGTCGTCGTAAGTCACCACGGCTGCCATGGCCAGTTGCTGCTCTTCCTGCAGGCGGGCGTGGTAGCGGTGGCTGCGCACCGACTGGTGGGCGATGGCCGTGAGCATCATCAGGGTGGAGCCGACGACCAGCGCGAACACCCCGGCATCGAAGAACATGGCGCTGGCCACATGCACCTGGCCCAGCAGGGGCAGATCCAAATGCGCCATGTGGCTGGTCAGAAAGGGGTAGCCCCAGGCCAGCGCGCCCAGGCCTGTGCCAAGCGCCAGCAGCAGGCCGATGGCGATCCAGCGGCGTGGGAATATCGGCAAATGGGCCTCCACCCATTCGGTGCCCGAGATCATGTACTGCAGCACCAGCCCCACGGAAAACACCAGCCCTGCGACGAAGCCGCCACCGGGCTGGTCATGGCCGCGCAGGAACAGGTAGCAGGCCACCAGGGCCGTGAACGGCAGCAGCAGGCGCACCAGCACGGCCGGCACCATCAGGTAGCCGACGGCGGTGTCCTGCGCGTGGCGCGGGTTCAGCAGGTCGGTCTGCAGGTCGGCGGGCACGGCGCGCTGCTGCTCGGGCAGATCCATGGCCTCGCCCGCCGGGCGAAAACGGCGCAGCAGTGCATAGACGGTGAGCGCGACGATGCCCAGCACCACGATCTCGCCAAAGGTGTCGAAGCCGCGGAAGTCCACCAGCATGACGTTGACCACGTTGGTGCCGCCGCCTTCGGTGAGCGCGCGCTCCAGGAAGAAGGTGGAGGTACTTTGGGCAAAGGGCCGGTTCAGCATGGCAAATGCCAGCCATGCCATGCCGCCACCCGCGGCCACGGACAGCAGCAGGTCGCGCAGCCGGCGCACGCGCGCCAGGGTGGCGCTGGCGGGGGCCGGGGGCAGGTTCTCGTCGCGCTTGGGCAGCCAGCGCAGGCCCAGCAGGATGAGGATGGTGGTCACCACCTCCACCGCCAGCTGGGTGAGCGCGAGGTCCGGCGCCGAGAACCACAGAAAGGTGATGCTGGTGCACAGACCCGCACCGCCCATGAGTGCCAGCGCCGCCAGCCGGTGGTACTTGGCCTGCCAGGCCGCGGCCACGGCGCAGACATTGCCCAGCAGCCAGACGAGCACAAAGGCCGGCGACAGTTCAAGCGTGCCGCGCCCGCCCAGGCGCATGCCGCCGATCAGCAGCGGCAGCGCCCCGGCCACCAGCGCGAACAGCAGCAGCCACAGCATCTGCCACTGCAGGTGCCGGGTGGACAACAGCTGGCGCCCGCTGCGCGCGGCGCGCGTGCACCCGGTGAGCAGCGCCTCAAACATTCGGCGGCCGCTGATGTGGTGCATCAGCGGCGGCGCGGCTATGCGACCCAGGCTGCGCTGGGTGCGCAGCGCCTGGTACAAGGCGGCGCCGCCGATCAGCGCCACAAAGCTCATCAGCAAAGGGGTGTTCAGGCCATGCCACAGCGCCAGGCTGAATGCCGGCAATGCACCGCCCACCACGGGCAGCGCCGCGGCATCGAGAAAGCGCCCTATGGACCAGGCCGGCACCACGCCCACCACCAGGCAGGCGCAGACCAGCAGCTCCACCGGCACACGCATCCAGTGCGGCGGCTCATGGGGCTGGTGAGGCAGATCCGTGGCCGGCGGGCCCAAGAACACATCGACGATGAAGCGCAGCGAGTACGCCACGCTGAACATGCCGGCCACCGTGGCGGCCACGGGGAAAAGCGTGGCCACCACGGGTGTGGCGTCCAGGAACACGGTCTCGGCGAAGAACATTTCCTTGGACAAAAAACCGTTGAGCAGCGGCACGCCCGCCATGGCCGCACTGGCCACGGTGGCCAGGGTGGCGGTGATGGGCATCATGCGGCGCAGGCCTGACAGCCGCGTGATGTCGCGTGTGCCGGTTTCATGGTCGATGATGCCCGCGGCCATGAACAGCGAGGCCTTGAAGGTCGCGTGGTTCATGATGTGGAACACGGCGGCCACGGCGGCCAGCGGGCTGTTCAGGCCCAGGAGCAGCGTGATCAGGCCCAGGTGCGAAATGGTGGAGTAGGCCAGCAGGCCCTTCAAATCGTCCTGGAACATGGCGGCATAGCCGCCCACCAGCAGCGTGGCCAGGCCCGTGCCGCCCACGAGCCAGAACCAGGCCTCGGTGTCGCCCAGCACCGGCCACAGGCGCGCCAGCAGGAATACGCCGGCCTTGACCATGGTGGCCGAATGCAGATAGCTCGATACCGGCGTGGGCGCGGCCATGGCGTTGGGCAGCCAGAAGTGGAAGGGGAACTGCGCGCTCTTGGTGAAGGCGCCCAGCAGCACCAGTACCAGGGCCCACAGGTACAGCGGGTGCGCGCGCACCAGCTCGCCCGCGGCCAGCACATGGTCGAGGTCGTAGCTGCCCACGATATGGCCCAGGATGAGCACGCCCGCGAGCAGGGCGAGCCCGCCCGTGCCCGTCACCGTCAGCGCCATGCGCGCGCCGCGGCGCGCGTCCTCGCGGTGGTGCCAATAGCCGATCAGCAGGAAGGAAAACAGGCTGGTCAGCTCCCAGAAGAACACCAGCTGGATGAGGTTGCCCGACAGTACCACCCCGGCCATGGCACCCATGAAGGCCAGGAAGAAGGAGAAAAAGCGCGGCACCGGGTCGGCCGGCGACATGTAGTAGCGCGCGTACAGCACCACCAGTGCACCGATGCCGAACACCAGCATGCAGAACATCCAGGCAAAGCCGTCCATGCGGATGACAAGGTTCAGGCCTAGCGAGGGTAGCCAGGCGATCTCCTCGCGCAGCACGCCGCCGTTGGCGACGTCGGGAAAGCGCAGTGCCACCTGCACGACGCAGGCCAGCGCCACCATGCCGGCCAGGGTGGATTCGGCATTGCGTGCATTGGCGCGCAGCAGCGCCGCCAGCAGGCTTGAAACAAAGGGGAGGGCGATGAGCAGAATCAGAGGCATCTGCGCCGATTCTAGGTGCAAGCCAGCTGTGTCGCGCTATCAAAATTGCAGTGCGCAGCGTTCACTCATGCGGCCCGCATGCTCCATCATGGCTTCTGCGGCGGAGGGGATGGGGGCGTGTCTTGCGCGCCGTAGGCGGCGCCATTCACCGTCAGTCCGTTGTCTGAGAGTCGCGCTGCAGCCGATGGGCCCATGCCCTTGACGCGGGTGATCAGGTCGCGCCAATCCTGAAAGCGCCCCTTGGCGCGCTCGGCCAGGATGCGTGCCGTCATGGCTGGTCCTAAGCCTTTGACGCCATCCAGATCGGCCTCGCGTGCCTGGTTGACCTCCACTGCGGCCAGGGATGCGCCGGCGTGCAGCAGGACGCCCAGGCAGAGGGCGGGCAAAACAAAGGCTTTGTGCAGGCGCATGGCTGGTGCTTTTCTACAGCTCTTCCACGCGGCGCGCGGGGTAGCTGTCCCAGCTCTGGCAGCCGGGGCATTGCCAGAAATGCTGGCGTGCCTCGAAGCCGCAGGCCGCGCAGCGGTAGCGCGTGAGCGGTTTGGCCGCCTGCTCCAGGGCGCGCTGGATCTGGGGGTGGAACTGCTCGTGGCTCAGAGTCTCGCCGGCCAGCCATTTGGTGGCGGCCACCAGGGATGGCTCCCGGTCCAAGTGGCGCACATACCATTCGCGCCCCGCCTCGAGCGATCCGCCAGTGGCGGCCCCCAGCGCCACCACGGCGTCCAGCAGATCGAGCGACGGCATGTCCTGGTAATGCTGGCGCAGCAGGGTGCTGGCCTGCTCGGGCTGGCCGGCGGCAAGCGCGGCTTCCACCAGCAGGGGGGCGGCCAGCGTCAGGGCGGCGGGGGTGGCATCGGCCAGGGAGCGCAGGGTCGCCAGCGCGGCCTCGGGCTGGCCCTGGCGCTGTTGCAGGCGCGCCAGCTCGATGCGCGCACGCGCGGCCTGCGGCGCGGTGGCGACGGCCTGCGTCAGCAGGGTCTGGGCGGCGGGCATATCGCCGCTGGCTGCCAGTGCCAGCGCCTGCTCGCACAGATAGTGGGCCTGGCGCGTGCTGAAGTCGCCCTGGCCGCTGGCCTGCATGCGCCGGGCGATGTCAGACGCCTGGGCCCAGTCGCGCGAGCGCTCGTAGATGGCCAGCAGCGCCATGCGCGCCTGGGCCTCGAAGGGCGTGCCCTCCAGGCGGCGCAGCGCGTCTTCGGCGCGGTCGAGCAGACCGGCCTTGAGGAAGTCCAGCGCCAGCGCGTGCTGCGCGCGCTCGCGGTCGGCGCGCGAGAGGTCACCGCGCGACAGCAGGTGCTCGTGCACGCGCACGGCGCGGTTGTATTCGCCGCGGCGGCGAAACAGGTTGCCCAGGGCGAAGTGGAGCTCCGTCGTATCAGGGTCGTTCTGCACGGCCTCGATGAAGGCGTCTATGGCCTGATCCTGCTGCTCGTTGAGCAGGTAGTTCAACCCCTTGAAGTAGGCCTTGGGCGCGCGCCGGTTTTCCTCGCGCAGCTGGCGCAGATCGAGGCGCGAGGCCAGCCAGCCCAGGCCAAAGGCCAGCGGCAGGCCCAGCAGCAGCCAGGTGAGATCAAATTCCATCGATGGGCAGATGTGGTGCGGTGGGCTCAGCCGCCGCAGATGCAGCGGCCGGGGCGGTTTGAGGCTCGGGTGCAGCAGCCTGGGCCTGGCGCGCGGCGCTGCGGTGGCGCCACCAGCGCGGCACCATGCCCAGCACGCCCACGATCACGCCGAGCGCGAAGGCCGAGAGCACGATCAGCACGGCCGGCGCCGTCCAGCGCGTGCCGAAGAAGAAGTGCACCGTGGCGTCCTGCTGATTGTTCAGCGCGAAGGCAAATAGGGTGAAAAAAATGGCTGCCTTGAGCAGCCACAGGAGGTATTTCATGCGTCTCCCCGGTGATGGGCGGGATTCTACGGCAGCGCCACGGGCGGGGGCGCAGGTCGCCCAAGATCAGAAAATATCAAGAAAAACGGCTCTAACGCCCGTCCTGCAAGCGCAAGTAGCTATTATTTTGTGCTGATTCAAGACTCTTGTGGCGGCAGATCGACGGCCTCGCGCAAGGCCTTGCCGGGCTTGAAGTGGGGCACGCGCTTTTCGGGGATGTGCACGGCCTCGCCGCTGCGCGGGTTGCGGCCCATGCGCGGGGGGCGGCGGCTGACCGAGAAGCTGCCGAAACCGCGGATCTCGATGCGGTGTCCACGCACCAGGGCATCGCCCACGGCGTCCAGAATGGTCTTGACGGCCGTTTCGGCGTCGCGCTGGGTCAGCTGACCAAAGCGCGCGGCCAGTTCTTCGACGAGATCGGATCGGGTCATGGTCGGGGCAGGTGTAGAAAAAAGAGCGGGCGCTCCAGGGCGCCCGCCATTGTGGGCCACCGATGTCGGTATCGGTGGCCTGCTCTCCAGTCGATTACTTGTCGGAGTTGTCCAGCTTGGCGCGCAGCAGGGCGCCCAGGCTGGTGGTGCCGGCATTTTCCTTGGCGGACTGGGCCGACAGGGATGCCATGGCTTCCTGCTGGTCGGCCTGGTCCTTGGCCTTGATCGACAGCTGGATGTTGCGGGTCTTGCGATCCACGTTCACCACCACGGCCGTGACTTCGTCGCCTTCCTTGAGCACGTTGCGGGCATCTTCCACGCGGTCGCGGGAGATTTCCGAGGCGCGCAGGTAGCCCACGATGTCCTCACCCAGGTCGATCTCGGCGCCACGGGCGTCCACGGTCTTGACCTTGCCGGTCACCGTCTGGCCCTTGTCGTTCACCGTCACGAAGGTGGTGAACGGGTCGCCGTCGAGCTGCTTGATGCCCAGGCTGATGCGCTCGCGGTCCACGTCCACGGCCAGCACGATGGCCTCGACTTCCTGGCCCTTCTTGTAGTTGCGCACGGCGGCTTCGCCGGTTTCGTTCCAGGACAGGTCGGACAGGTGCACCAGGCCGTCGATGCCGGCAGCCAGGCCCACGAACACGCCGAAGTCGGTGATGGACTTGATGGGGCCCTTGACGCGGTCGCCGCGCTTGGTGTTCTGCGCGAATTCCTGCCAGGGGTTGGCGCGGCACTGCTTCATGCCCAGGGAGATGCGGCGCTTGTCCTCGTCGATCTCCAGCACCATGACCTCGACCTCGTCACCGAGCGACACCAGCTTGTTCGGGGCCACGTTCTTGTTGGTCCAGTCCATCTCGGAGACGTGCACCAGGCCTTCGATGCCGGGTTCGAGCTCGACGAAGGCACCGTAGTCGGCAATGTTGGTGACCTTGCCGAACAGGCGGGTGGCCGAGGGGTAGCGGCGCGAAACGCCCATCCACGGGTCGTCGCCCATCTGCTTGAGGCCCAGGCTGACACGGTTCTTTTCGGTGTCGAACTTGAGGATCTTGGCCGTGATTTCCTGGCCGGCGGTGACCACCTCGGAGGGGTGACGGACACGGCGCCAGGCCATGTCGGTGATGTGCAGCAGGCCGTCGATGCCGCCCAGGTCCACGAAGGCACCGTATTCGGTGATGTTCTTGACCACGCCGTTGACGATGGCGCCTTCCTTCAGCGTCTCCATCAGCTTGGCGCGCTCTTCGCCCATCGAAGCCTCAACGACAGCGCGGCGGCTCAGCACCACGTTGTTGCGCTTGCGGTCGAGCTTGATGACCTTGAATTCCAGGGTCTTGTTCTCGTAGGGGGTCAGGTCCTTGACGGGGCGCGTGTCGATCAGCGAACCGGGCAGGAAGGCGCGGATTCCGTTGACCAGCACGGTGAGGCCGCCCTTGACCTTGCCGGACGTGGTGCCGGTGACGAATTCGCCCGATTCCAGGGCCTTTTCCAGCGACAGCCAGGAGGCCAGGCGCTTGGCGGTGTCGCGCGAGAGGATGGTGTCGCCGTAGCCGTTTTCGATGGAGCCGATGGCCACGGACACGAAGTCGCCCACCTGGACTTCGATCTCGCCCTGGTCGTTCTTGAATTCGTCGATCGGCACGTAGGCTTCGGACTTGAGGCCAGCGTTCACGACGACGAAGCTGTGCTCAACGCGCACGACTTCGGCGGTGATGACCTCGCCGGGGCGCATTTCGGTGCGTTGCAGCGATTCTTCAAACAGGGCGGCAAAAGATTCAGACATGTATTTCCTTGCCCGCAAACAGGTTTCCGGCAGCACCATTGCCACCGTTTCTAAGACTGCCTGCGGAGGGGGTGCGGTTTTTAACCGCGGTCAAGTTGCATAAACCGCCAGGGCCGGTACGCTGTCGGGGCGCGAAGGGAGCCTTGGCGGGCCAAAAAACGCCACTTCCGTTAGAAAGGGCGGTGCGCCTGCCACCAGTCAAGCACCTGCGCCACGGCTTGTTCCGCCGTAAGCGCCGAGCTCTCCAGAAGCAAGGCGTCCTGCGCAGGCTTGAGCGGCGCGACGGTGCGGGACTGATCCCGCGCGTCGCGTGCTTCTAGGTCTGCGCGAAGGTCGAAGATATTAGCCGAAATTCCCTTGGAAATCAATTGCTTGTAGCGCCGTTCGGCGCGGCATTCGGCGCTGGCCGTGAGAAACACCTTGAGCGGCGCCGTGGGAAAGATCACCGTGCCCATGTCGCGCCCGTCGGCCACCAGGCCCGGCAGGCGGCGAAAGCCGTGCTGCAGCGCGATCAGGGCCTTGCGCACGGCGGGCAGGGCGGACACGCGCGAGGCGTTCATGCCGGCCTCTTCGGTGCGGATGGCGTCGCTCACGTCGTCTGATCCCAGCCAGATGCGGCTGCCTTCAAAGCGCACGGGCAGCTGGCGCGCCAGGGCGGCGATATGCGCCTCGGACGCTGCCTCGATGGCGATGCCGGCGCGCTGGGCCGCCAGTGCCGTGATGCGGTAGAGCGCGCCCGAGTCCAGGAAGTGATAGCCCAGCTGCTGCGCCACGCTGGCTGCCACTGTGCCCTTGCCCGAGGCCGTGGGGCCGTCGATGCAGATCACGGGAATGGCGGCCGCGTCGGCGCGGGCGACCTGGAACAGCGCCTCGAAATAATCGGGGAAGGTCTTGGCCACGCATTTCGGGTCTTCGATGCGCACCGGCAGGCCCGCCGGGTTGAAGGCCGCGAGCGAGAAGCACATGGCCACGCGGTGGTCGTCGTAGGTGTGGATGCTGGCGGGCCGCCAGTCGGCCTTGCGCGCGGGCGGGGTGACGCGCAGGTAGTCCGCGCCCTCTTCGACGCTGGCGCCGAGTTTGCGCAACTCTATGGCCATGGCCGCCAGGCGGTCGGTTTCCTTGACGCGCCAGCTGGCGATGTTTGTGAGCGTCGTCGTGCCCTCGGCGTACAGCGCCATCACGGCCAGCGTCATGGCCGCATCGGGAATGTGGTTGCAGTCCAGGTCTATGGCCTTGAGCGGCCAGCTGCCGCGCTCTATCTGCAGCCAGTTGGGGCCGCCTTCGATCTTCGCGCCCATGGCGCGAGCGGCCTCCACGAAGCGGATGTCGCCCTGGATGGAGTCCAGGCCCACGCCCAGTATCTTGATGCCATTCTGGCCCTCAGCGCCCGCTGCGATTGCGCCAAGCGCTATGAAGTAGCTAGCGGAAGAGGCATCTGCCTCCACATGGATGCTGCCCGGCGACTGGTAGCGGCTGTCGGCGGGGATGGTGAAGCGCTGCCAGTTGTCGTGCCGCACGGCGATGCCGAAGCGCGCCAGCAGCTCCAGGGTAATGTGGATGTAGGGCCTGGAGATCAGCTCGCCCACGACCTCGATCACCACGTCCTGCTCGGCGACCAGCGGCAGCGCCATGAGCAGGGCGGTGAGGAACTGGCTCG
>Ga0209792_1001091_pt1 | contig 14497 bp, 13 predicted proteins | sample EBPBio142005_DNA_FD_185860 | JGI IMG/M metagenome (GOLD analysis project Ga0209792, IMG submission 185860) | Wastewater treatment Type I Accumulibacter community from EBPR Bioreactor in Madison, WI, USA - Reactor 1_6/14/2005_ DNA (SPAdes)... | ecosystem: Engineered > Bioreactor > EBPR >... | reverse complement strand
GTGATGAACAAGGGCCAGATCGAGCAGATGGGCGCGCCCGAGGAGCTGTACGAGTTGCCGAAGACGGCGTTCGTCGCCAACTTCCTCGGCCAGTCCAATCTCTTCACCGGCGACGTGACCAGCTCGAAGGGTGACTCCATCGTCGTGGACATCGCGGGAGTCAAGATCGAGGTTCCCAAGGATCGTGCCCAGCGCCACACGGGTGAGGTCACGATCGGGGTGCGGCCCGAGAAGCTCATGCTGCACACCACAGCACCGAAGAACGCGGCGGGCATCAACATCCTCGGTCCCGGTCGGGTCACGGATGTCTCGTTCTCGGGCGTGAGCACCCAGTACCAGATCGCGGTGCCCGGCATCGGACTGATCACGATCTTCGCCCAGAACATGGTGTTCGGTCCGGTCGTGAACCTCGGTGCCGAGGCCTGGGTCAGCTGGACCGTCGACCACGGCTTCGGGCTGCTCGATGAACCCGAGCACACGCCCAAGTTCTCGCCGGACACCGACACGGCCACCATCGCGCTGCAGACCCGGCACGAGCTCCTCGCGGAGATCGAGGAGGCCTAGCGCATGGCCTTCGCTGCATTCGGGTCGACGGCCAATCCCGTCGAGCAGGCACCACGGCGACGCAGCTGGGTCGCCCTCGTGCTGCTGCTGCCCGGGCTCGCCTATCTCGCCCTGTTCTTCCTGACACCACTGGTCTCGCTGGTGCTGACCTCGTTCCAGGAGCCCGTCGAGTTCGGTGACGTCGGCCAGTTCCAGCAGGCGTTCAAGATCGAGAACTACGCGACCGTCATCCAGGCCTACTGGCCGCACTTCCTGCGGGCCTTCGGCTATGCGATCGTCGCCACGATCGCGGCCCTGCTCATCGGCTACCCGCTCGCCTACTTCATCGGCGTGAAGTGCCGCTCGAAGCCGCTTCTCCAGGCGCTGCTGCTCACCCTCGTGATCGCCCCGTTCTTCATCTCCTTCCTGCTGCGCACGCTGGCCTGGAAGCAGTTGATGGCGGATGACACGCCTCTCGTTCAGGCACTGAAGTCGATCTCCGTGATCCCCGCCGACGGGCACCTGACCGGCACCGCGTTCTCCGTGATCTTCGGGCTCACCTACAACTTCCTGCCGTTCATGACTCTGCCGATCTACACGACGCTGGAACGCCTCGACACCCGCTACATCGAGGCGGGAGCCGACCTCTACGCGAGCCCCGCGACGACGTTCTGGAAGGTCACGCTGCCGCTGTCCATGCCCGGAATCGTGTCGGGCACGCTCCTGACGTTCATCCCTGCCGCAGGCGATTACATCAATGCGAGTTCGAGCTTCCTCGGTTCGGCGCAGACCCAGATGGTCGGTAATGCGATCGAGGCGAACTTCCTCGGCCTGCTGAACTACCCCGAGGCCGCCGCACTGTCGGTCATCCTCATGGGCCTGATCCTCGTGATCGTCGGGCTCTACGTGCGCCGCACGGGAACGGAGGATCTGCTGTGAAGTTCTCCCTCGGCAAGTGGCTGCTGCCGCTGTACTCGGCGCTCGCCCTGATCTTCCTGCTCACGCCGATCGTGTACACCTTCGTGTTCTCGTTCAACGACTCCGTGAAGTCCAACATCGTGTGGGTGGGCTTCACTCTCGACAACTGGACCCACGTCTGCGATGCCCAGGGGGTGTGTGCGGCCTTCGGCACGAGCATCCTCGTCGGCGTCGTGGCGACGCTCATTGCGACGGTGCTGGGCACCCTGCTCGCGATCGCGCTCGCGCGCTACCGCTTCCGCGGGCGTTCGGCGATCAGCCTGCTCCTGTTCCTGCCCATGGCGACGCCCGAGGTCGTGCTCGGTGCAGGCCTCGCCGCGCAGTTCCTGAGCGCGGGGGTGCCCAAGGGCCTCGGCACGATCATCATCGCCCACGCGCTGTTCTGCCTGAGCTTCGTCGTGGTCACGGTGAAGGCACGCGTGGCGAGCCTCGACCCCGCACTGGAGGAGGCGGGCCGTGACCTCTACGGCTCGGCGTTCCAGGTCTTCACCCGTATCACGCTCCCGCTGCTCATGCCGGGCATCATCGCGGCGGCGCTCCTGTCGTTCGCACTGAGCTTCGACGACTTCATCATCACGCGCTTCAACAACGGCGGCGTCGAGACCTTCCCGGTGTTCGTGTACACGGCCGCGGCCCGCGGAATGCCGCCCGAGGCAAATGTGATCGCGTCGGCGGTGTTCATCCTCGCGCTCGTGATCGTGGTGGTGGCCCAGACGACCTCGGCCGCTCGCCGCAAGCGCCTCGCACGCACCCAATAGCAGCGACCCCCAGCAAGCGACAGATCGGCTTCATCATGTACGACGACCGGCAGCGTCTCGCTGCCCTCTGGCAGACCGAACTCGACCTGTTCCGCGCGGAGCACCCCGCCTCCGAGCGGGAGTTCGAGCGGGCCGTGCAGCACATGCCCGACGGGGTACCCATGCTGTGGATGGCCAAGTGGCCGGGTCCATGGCCGGTGTACGTGAGGCGGGCATCCGGTGCCCACTTCGAGTGCTTCGATGGCATCGACCACGTGGACCTGTGCCTGGGCGACACCGGCGCCATGTGCGGACATGCGCCCGAGGCATCCGTGCGCGCGATCAGCGAGCAGCTCGCCAAGGGCTCCACCTTCATGCTTCCCACGGCGGATGCCGCGGCCGCCGCCGAGATCATGGCCGCACGTTTCCGCGTGCCGGTGTGGCAGTTCTCGCTCTCGGCCACGGACGCCAACCGCAGCCTCATCCGCTACGCGCGCCAGGTCACCGGTCGCCCGCGGATTCTCGTGCACGACCACTCGTACCACGGCACCGTGGACGAGGCGTACGCCACGCTCGACGAGTCCGGCGCGGTCGTATCCCGGCGCGGCAACATCGGCGCGCCGGTGCCGCTGGCGGAGACGACGGCCGTGGTGCAGTTCAACGACATCCCCGCGCTCGAGGCGGCGCTGAGCGTCGGCGACATCGCTGCTGTGCTCATCGAGCCAGCGCTCACCAACATCGGGATCGTGCTGCCCGAACCCGGGTATCACGAGGCGGTGCGCGAGCTGTGCACGAAGTACGGCGCCCTGCTCATCATCGACGAGACCCACACCTTCAGCGCCGGCCCCGGCGGCATGATCGCCGGGTTGGACCTGCACCCCGACGCGGTGGTGCTCGGCAAGAGCATCGGTGGCGGCATCCCCGCGGGCGCCTATGGCATGACGCGCGAGTTCGCCATCGCCGTGCGCGAGTCCCTTCTGTCTGAGGAACACGGCATGGAGGACATCGACGTCGGGGGAGTGGGCGGCACGCTCGCGGGCAACGCGGTCTCGCTGGCGGGCATCCGGGCGACCCTCTCGGAGGTGCTCACGCCTGAGGCGTTCGTGGGAATGATCGACCGGTGCACCGAGTGGACCGCCGGCGTGCAGGCCGCCATCGACGAGTTCGACGTGCCGTGGCAGGTCACTCAGCTGGGGGCGCGCGCCGAGTACAGCTTCCGCGCGACCGCGCCCCGTGACGGGGCCGAGGCGGCCGCGGCCGATGACTTCGAGCTTCAGCAGTACCTGCACCTGCATGCGCTCAACCGCGGGATCCTCATGACGCCGTTCCACAACATGGCGCTGATGTGCCCGGCGACCACCGCGGCGGATGTCGAGCGGCACACTCTCGCGTTCCGCGAGGCCGTGGTGAGTCTGTATGCCTGAGCTCCCCGATCACGACGACCTCGCGACCCCCATCCCCCCACCGCGGCCGGAGACGTTCGTGTCGGTCGACATCGAGACCTCCGGACCCACTCCCGGTCGGTACGCGATGCTCTCGATCGGCGCCTGCCTCGTGGATGCTCCAGAGCGCGGCTTCTACGTCGAGCTCAAGCCGACCTCCGACCTCGTCGTCGAGTCCGCCCGGGCCGTGGGCGGGCTCTCGCTCGAGACGCTCGCTCGCGACGGGGTGGATCCGACGGAGGCGATGACGCGCTTCGCCGACTGGCTTGACGCCGAGGTTCCCGAGGGCACGGTGCCGGTGTTCGTCGGCTTCAATGCCGCCTTCGACTGGATGTTCGTGGCCGACTACTTCGACCGCTTCCTGGGGCGCAATCCCTTCGGTCACGCCGCCCTGGACATCAAGAGCTTCACCATGGGCATGGCCGGGATCACCTGGGCGCAGACGAGCATGCGTTTCCTTGCGCCCAAGTACCTGCATGGACGAAAGTTGACCCACAACGCCCTGGGCGATGCCCGGGATCAGGCGGAGCTGTTCGCGGCGGTGCGAGCCGAGTCGGCGCGAAGCCAGCCCCCGGGCGTGTGATCGAGCAGACTGCAGCGGGAGGACGACCATGAGCGACACGAGCGACGCGGAAATCCGCACCATCGTCGAATCGGCCCGGCGCCTGGGCGTCGAGCTCGATGAGGCGGGCACGATCCAGTGGCTCGCGGCGATGGCCGCCAGCCAGGAGGACGACCAGATCGTCGTCGACACGGCGAGCGGCACCTTCGGTCACAAGGTGTCGATGCTCGACTTCAGCCCGCGGGAGCTGGAACGCTTCCGCCGCATCGGCCAGATCGTCGAGGTCACCGGACCGGAGGGCGTCGCCGAGAGCGCCCTCGCCCTGTCGGGATCGGCGGCCCAGTCGAAGATTCAGAGCTTCCCGGGCGACTGTGACTACTTCCAGCGGCTCAACATCAGGGCAGACACTCGCGAGGAGGCCTGCGCGATCATGGCGGGGCTCATGAAGGACAAGGTGCTGGCGACCCTTCAGGGCCCCACCTACCAGTTCCTCGAGGCCAAGCTCGGCTCGTTCGCCTGGGATTGCACGCAGAACGGCGAGAAGCGCTGGAAGGGGAGCCCCATCACGTGGAAGGCCGACGACATCGCCGCGGGCAGCATCGACGTCGTGAAGGATGACGGTACCCCCGTGACGCTGCGATGGGACGAGGTCGCCCTGGATCCCGGATGGTGCAAGCTCGACTGGGTCGTCGCCGATCCCGCCCGCACCCAGCTCTCCAACGCCAGCAACGTGATCGACGTCACCTGGGAGGCCCCCGACGGTGAGATCGTCTCGCTCGATGGATACCTCGACGCCTTCTTCCAGGAGGTCTACCTCGACGCCGATGACGTTCCCGTGTTCGCGAAGGTCGCCAAGTTCGTCTCGGATGACGCGCTCGACGAGTACGTCGACCGTCTCGAGGGCGAGGTGCGCAAGTACCTCACCGACCACCTCAACTACGGCAAGGCCGCGAAGCGCATGTACAACGTCTTCCGGCTGTCGGGGCGACACCTGGACGCCGCGTTCGTGCGCGAACTCTTCGACGAGCCGACCACGATCCTGTACCAGGTGTGGTCGCTCATCGTGACGCTCGAGAACGCCACCGAACCGGGGTCGTCGATTCCCATCGAGGCGGTGCAGGCGCAGGCCGACACGCTCATAGTCGACGTCGTCAAGGCCCTCGATGGCGACCAGGAGGACGCGATCGTGCAGGCGCTCCTGCAGCTGCGCCGCACCCTGGAGGACCAGAACTCGGGCGAGGCCCGCAGCGCCGAGGTCGAGGCCGCGCAGGCGCAGGTCGTCAACCTCATCAACACCTTCTACCGGGACAAGCTCGTGGCGATGCCCACCATCAAGGAGTACATCGACACCGTGCAGGCGCAGGGTCCGGCGCACTGACTCGGTCTGGTCAGACGAGGGCGAAGAGCTCCCCGACCGGTTCTCCGCCGCCGAGCACGCGCTGAGTCGTGGCGGCGAGCACTGCCGCGACCCGCTCGGAGTCCACGACACCCTGCTCGTCAAGGAGGGCGAGGGCGATCGGGATCGATGCCCGGGTCGAACCGTCGATGACCTTGAGCGCGACGGCGGTGCCGTCGGAGGATCCCGCGACGAAGACCCCCTCGGCCCCATTCTTCGCAATGAGCTCCAACTCGCCGATCACGGTCGCGACGGCGGCGCTGTCGAGCGCCCACGGGTCCCGGCGGATCGCCCGCGCCAGCAGCTCGGTGTCCGCATCGGCGCCACGGGCCACGAGTCCGGTCGCTCGGGCGAGCCCGCGCAGCGAGACGGCGTGCACCGGCGCGCCGCAGCCGTCGATGCCCGTGTGCTCGACGGGTTCGCCCGTGTAGTCCTCCACGGTGCGCCGGATGCTCAGCTGCAAGGGGTGACGAGGGGCCAGATACGATTCGGTGGGCCATCCGTTGCTCACACAGGCGAGCAGGAAGGCGGCGTGCTTGCCTGAGCAGTTCATGGCGATGCGCTCGGGGCCGGATGCCTCGTGACGGGCGTCCGGCTCGGAGGGCCAGTCGGCGGGGCACCGAAGTGCCGACTCATCCAACCCGGCGCGGTCGAGGATCGATCTCACGACCTCGACGTGCGCCGCCGTACCCGTGTGGCTGGCCGCGGCGAGCACCAGCTCGGGCCCGTCGAGATCGACGCCGACCCGCAGGACGGTGATCGCCTGAAGGAGCTTGAGCGTCGACCGCGGGTAGATGAGGGCGTCGATGTCACCGAGAGCGCGCGCCACCTCGCCGTCGGGCCCGAGCACGGCGGCGGCGCCGAAGTGGATCGATTCGCGCATCCGCGACCGGTGCACGGCGGCGAGGGGAACGACTCCCGCCGCCGACAGGTTGTCGAGTTCGGGGCCGCTCGCCGCGCCCCAGCTCACAGGCTCGCGAAGGCCTCGTCGATGACGCCCACGGCCTCGGCGATCAGCTCGTTGCTGATCGCCAGGCTCGGCAGGAAGCGCAGCACGTTGCCGTAGGTTCCGGCCGTCAGCAGCAGCACACCCTTCTGCGCCGCGAAGGCGGCGACGGCCGAGACGGCGGCGGCATTGGGCTCCAGAGTGCCGGGCTGCACCAGCTCGATCGCGATCATCGCACCGATTCCGCGAACGTCGCCGATCACGGGGTACTTCTTCTGCAACTCGACGAGTGCCGGCTTGAGGGCGTTCTCGATGCGCACGGCCTCGGCGAGCAGGTTCTTCTGCTCGATCTGCTCGAAGACGGCGATCGCGGCGGCGGCCGCGACCGGGTTGCCGCCGAAGGTTCCGCCGAGGCCGCCGGGCTGGGCTGAGTCCATGATCTCGGCCCGGCCGGTGACGCCGGCGAGGGGCAGACCGCCCGCGATTCCCTTCGCCGAGAGCACCATGTCGGGCACCAGACCGAAGTGCTCGCTGGCGAAGTACTTGCCGGTGCGGGCCATGCCGCTCTGGATCTCGTCGGCGATGAACACGATGCCGTTGGCCGTGCACCAGGCCTGGAGGGCCGGCAGGTAACCGTCGGCGGGAACCTGGAAGCCGCCCTCGCCCTGGATGGGCTCGACCACCAGGCAGGCGAGGTCGCTCGCGCCGACGGTCTTCTCCAGGTACGCGATCGTGCGGGCCGCGGCATCCGCCCCGCTGAGTCCGTCGTGGTACGGGTACGAGTTGGGCGCGCGGTACACGTCGCCGGCGAACGGGCCGAAGCCGAGCGAATACGGCGAGGCCTTGAAGTTCATCGCCATGGTGAGGTTGGTGCGGCCGTGGTAGGCGTGCTCGAGCACCGCGACCCCGTAGCGGCCCGTGTACTTGCGGGCGATCTTGACGCCGTTCTCGACTGCCTCGGCTCCCGAGTTGACCAGCACGGTCTTCTTGGCGAAGTCACCGGGGGTGTGGGCCGCGAGGAACTCGGCGACGCGCACGTATCCCTCGTAGGGCGTGATGGTGAAGAGGGTGTGGGTGAGCTTCTCAAGCTGGGCGGTCGCGCCGGCCACGACCGCGTCATCCGTGTGACCGATCGTGGTCACGCCGATGCCGGCACCGAGGTCGATGAACTGGTTGCCGTCAACGTCGACGAGGATCGCGCCGTGCGCACGCTCGATGTAGACCGGGAGTGCGGCGGTGACACCGACCGGGACGACCTTCAGTCGTCGCTCGTGCAGGGCCTGCGACTTGGGTCCGGGAATCGCGGTCACGACGCGGCGTTCCTGGGCGACGGCAGAGGTCGAGGGCGCAAGGGTGTCAGTCATAATGAACACAAGTTTATCCGTCGAACGACCGGAGCGAGCCATGCAGATCGAGCACCATTTCCAGGTGCAGGTCGAGTGGCAGGGCAACCGCGGCAGCGGTACGAGTGGTCACCGTGCGTACTCTCGCGAGCATCTCATCACCTCCGAGGGCAATCCCTCGATCTCGGGCTCGGCACACCGGGCGTTCCACGGCGATGCGGAGCGCTGGAATCCCGAGGAGATGCTGATCGCCGCGCTCAGCCAGTGCCACATGCTGAGCTACCTGTACGTGGCGACCGCGAACGGCATCGTCGTCGAGAGTTACCGGGATGAGGCATCCGGAACCATCGAGCAGACCACCGACGGCGGCGGGCACTTCACCTCCGTCACCCTGCGCCCGCACGTGGAGATCTCGGCGGGCGACCCCGGGTTGGCGCTGTCCCTGCACGGCGAGGCGAACGAGAAGTGCTTCATCGCGTCGTCGGTGAACTTCCCGGTGCTGCACGAGGCCATCATCCGCACGCGGCCTGGAGACTGACGGCAGTTCGCACCCGGCACTCAGGCTCGGTGCGACATGATGGATGCCTTGCCCTCACTCTCGAAGAAAGTTGCCCTGTGAACGTTCCTACGCGGCGCACTGCACTCTCCCTGATCGCCGCCGCCGGACTCGTCGTCTCGCTGGCCGCGTGTTCGACCGGTACGACCGGCACCTCCGACTGCGCCGCAACGCCGTCGGGCTCGGTGTCCAACGCCGTGAAGGTCTCTGGCGAATTCGGCAGCAAGCCGGATGTCACCATCAGCTTCCCCACCTCGGCCCCGGCGACTGAGCGCACCGTGGTGATCACCGGTGATGGTGACACGGTCGTCGCCGGCGACAGCGTGAACGTGGACTACACGCTCTACAACGGCGAGACCGGCGTCGAGCTCGCGGCCACCGAGTACGCCGAGGGCTCCGCGGTCGAGTTCCCGGTCGACGACACGCAGTTCCTCGTGGGCATCGTCAAGACCCTGGAGTGCTCGACGGTCGGGTCGCGCGTCGTGGGCGTCATCCCCGCGGCCGATTCGTTCGGTGACGCCGGTTCCGACCAGCTCGGCGTCGCCGCCGGCGAGGACATCGTGTTCGTCGTCGACATCGTCTCGATCTCCCCGCCCACCATTCCCGCGCTGCCCAAGGCCGATGGCGCCGACCAGCCCGCGACCCCCGGCTTCCCGACCGTGGTGCTGGATGACACCGGCCGGCCCACCGTCACGATCCCCGATGAGGCTCCCCCCACGGAACTGAAGCTCGCGGTGCTGAAGAAGGGCACGGGAGCGGTGGTGGCCGACGGCGACGACGTCACCGTGCACTACGTCGGTGTCAACTGGAACACCAAGGTCATCTTTGACGAGAGCTGGGCCCGCGGCGAGCCCGCCACGTTCAACACCGCCCAGGTGATCGCGGGCTTCACGGCCGCGCTGGTGGGTCAGACCGTCGGTTCCCAGGTGATCGTGATCATCCCGCCGGACCAGGGCTACGGATCCGCGGGCAGCCCGCCCGACATCGGCGGCACCGACACCCTCGTGTTCGTCATCGACATCCTGGGCATCGCCTGAGCCAGCTAGCCTGAACTCATGCGCAGGGTGATCATTCTCGGTTCGACCGGTTCGATCGGCACCCAGGCGCTCGAGGTCATCGCCGCCAACCCCCACCTCTTCGAGGTCGTGGGGTTGGCGGCGGGCAGCAACCGTGAGGTCGTCGCCGCCCAGGCCGCCCGGTTCGGGGTCGAGCACCTCGCGTTCGGTGCCGACGAGGCGAGCCAGCTCGTGCGTACCGTATCCGCAGACGTGGTGCTCAACGGCATCACGGGCTCCGTGGGGCTCGGTCCGACCCTCGCGGTGCTCGAGACCGAGGCGGTTCTTGCGCTCGCCAACAAGGAGAGCCTCATAGTGGGCGGGGAGCTCGTGACATCCCGCGTTCGCCCGGGGCAGCTGGTACCGGTCGACTCCGAGCACTCAGCGATCGCCCAGGCACTGCGATCGGGAACCGGCGCCGAGGTCGCCCGGCTCGTGCTCACCGCCTCAGGCGGTCCGTTCCGCGGCCGCAGCCGGGAGTCGCTGCGCGGCGTGACACCGCGCGAGGCGCTGGCGCACCCCACCTGGGACATGGGCCTCGTGGTGACCACCAACTCGTCGACCCTCGTCAACAAGGGCCTCGAGGTGATCGAGGCGCACCTGCTGTTCGGCGTTGGCTACGAGCGCATCGAGGTCACGGTTCATCCACAGTCGATCGTGCACTCGATGGTGGAGTTCGTCGACGGGTCGACGATCGCCCAGGCGAGCCCGCCCGACATGCGGCTCCCGATCTCGCTGGGGCTGGACTGGCCCAATCGGGTGCCGGGGGTGGGCCGCCCCCTCGACTGGACGGTCTCCAGCCAGTGGACCTTCGAGCCGCTCGACACGACGGTGTTCCCGGCCGTCGCCCTCGCCAAGCGGGTGGGGGAGGCGGGTCGCACCTATCCCGCCGTGTTCAACGCGGCGAACGAGCAGGCGGTGCTCGCGTTCCACGCCGGTCGAATCGGCTACCTCGACATCCTCGACACCGTGGAGCGCGTCGTCGATCTGCACGAGGCGGGGGAATTCAGCCTGGAGTCGGTGTACGAGGCCGAGCGGTGGGCGCGTGCCGAGGCAGACAGGCTGCTCACGGTTTAGCCCCGCTATCCTTGCGCCGTGGAAACTGTCCTCCTGTACATCCTCGGCATCCTCATCATCATCGTGGGGCTGGCCGTGTCGATCGGTCTCCACGAACTCGGGCACCTGATCCCCGCGAAGCGCTTCGGGGTTCGGGTCGGCCAGTACATGATCGGTTTCGGGCCGACACTGTTCTCGCGAGTGCGCGGCGAGACCGAGTACGGACTCAAGGCGATCCCGCTGGGCGGGTACATCTCGATGGCAGGCATGTACGCGCCCGCTCGCGAGGGCGGTCGGGGGCGCACCGCCACGACGAGCATGTTCGAGACCCTGGTGCAGGATGACACGAAGGCCGACGACGAGAACGGCCGCACGTTCTTCCAGCTTCCCGTCTACAAGCGCGTGATCATCATGCTCGGCGGTCCGTTCATGAACCTCCTGATCGCGATCGTGCTCTACGCCATCGTGCTGTGCGGTTTCGGTATCGCCCAGACGACGACCACCATCGGCAGCGTGTCCGAGTGCGTCGTGCCCGCGACCAGCCAGAGCCAGGAATGCACGAGCGACGATCCGGTTGCACCCGGCGTCGAGGCAGGCATCCAGCCCGGTGACCGCATCGTCAGCATGAACGGCCAGTCGATCGCCACCTGGGAGGAGGCGACCGCCATCATCCGTGCCTCGGCGGGTAAGAGCCTGGACATCGTGGTCGACCGTGACGGCACCGAGGTGGAACTGACCGCTACCCCCTTGCTCACCGAACGCTACGTCTACGACCGCAACGGTTCGCCCGTGAAGGACTCGAGCGGTGCGCTCGTGACGGAGGAGGTCGGGTTCCTCGGAATCGGTTCGGCCACGGCGATCGTGCAACAGCCGGTGACCGCCGTTCTGCCCCTGGTCGGCGATCGCATCGTGGGCATCCTCACCGTGATCGTGCAATTGCCCCAACGCCTCGTGGATGTCGCGGTCGCCGCGTTCGGGCCGGGCGAGCGTGATCCCAACGGCCTCATCGGCGTGGTCGGCGTCGGCCGCCTGGCGGGGGAGATCACGAGCCTCAACGAGGTGCCGATCGCGAGCCGTGCGGCCGGGCTCATCGAGGTCGTGGCCTCCCTGAACATCGCCCTGTTCGTCTTCAACCTGATCCCGTTGGTGCCGCTCGACGGCGGTCACATCGCGATCGCGCTGTTCGACGGCATCCGGCGCTTCTTCGCCAAGCTGTTCAAGCGACCGGCTCCGGGCCCGATCGACGCGACCCGCATACTGCCCGTGACCTTCATCGTCACGATCCTGCTCGGCGCGATGACGCTGCTGCTGGTCTACGCCGACATCGTGAAGCCGGTGACCCTGCTCTAGGGTCGCGCACGGCCCTCTGCCCCTCTGCCTCGCCGAGGCATCCCCCTGTTCCTTGACAGGGTCCTTGGCGCGCACTTAGTCTAAATGAAACCTGAACCGGGTCTCAGGTATTCATACAATCACATCCTTCTACGGCAGCAGGAAAGGTTCCCCATGCGGGTTACGAAGAAATACCTGGCTCCGGCGCTCATCGCGTCGCTCGGCATCGCACTGGCCGGTTGTGCACCGACCTCAGGGCCCTCGAACGAAGGTGCCGACCTGGCACCCGTGAGTGTGGCGATCATCACGTCCCAGACCGGACCGCTCGCGGCCTATGGTGAGGCCTACCTCGCCGGGTTCGACGCCGGTCTCGACTACGCGACCGACGGTACCGGAACGGTCGACGGTCGCGAGCTCGATATCACGATCACCGACGACGCGGGTGATGTCGACAAGGCTGTCACCGCAGCGAAGGACGCCATCGGCCAGGGCATCCAGATCCTCGCCGGCACCGTCTCGTCGGGCGTGGCGCTCGCCCTCGCCGAGCAGGCGGACCAGAACAAGGTCCTCTACATCTCGGGCCCGGCCGCTGCGGACGCCATCACGGGTATCAACAAGTACACCTTCCGCTCCGGACGGCAGACCTACCAGGACGTCGCGACTGCGGGCACCTTCGTCGGTGACCCGGCGGGTAAGAAGGTTCTCGTGTTCGCTCAGGACACCGCGTTCGGTCAGGGCAACCTCGCTGGCGTGACCGCCGTGCTGGGCGGCCAGGGGGCCACCGTCTCCAGCGTGCTCGTTCCCGAGGACGCCACCGAGTTCACGCCGTTCGCGCAGCAGATCGTCGACGCAGCTCCCGACCTCGTGTTCGTGGCGTGGGCGGGTGCCACCTCCGGCGCGATGTGGGAGGCGCTGACCCAGCAGGGAGTGTTCGACGCGGCACCGGTGGTGACCGGTCTCGGTGACATCTCGACCTACGGTGCCTACGGTGCCGCGAGCGAGAACATCAGCTTCCTCAACCACTACTTCGCCGGAGCCACCGACAACGCGGTCAACACCGCGATGATCGAGCGCCTCCAGGCGGCGGGTCACGAGGCAGACCTGTTCTCACCCGACGGGTTCGTCGCGGCGCAGATGCTGGTTCAGGCGATCCGCGCCGGTGGCGGGGATTCCGTTGACGACATGATCGCGTCCCTCGAGGGGTACACCTTCGATGCCCCGAAGGGTTCGATCACCATCCGAGCCGAGGATCACGCGGTCATCCAGCCGATGTTCCAGGTCAAGTTGGTCGCCGATGGAGACTCCTTCGTGCCCGAGCTGGTCAAGACGGTCGACGCCACCACCGTTGCCCCGCCCGTCGCTCAGTAGGACGTCGCAATGACAGACCGGCCCGTGCTCGCTGTCGAGCACCTCGCCCTCACCATCGGTGGCGCTCGCATCATCGATGACGTGACCCTCGCGGTTGCGAAGGGCGAGATGCTCGGGGTGATCGGCCCCAATGGGGCAGGCAAGACGACTCTCTTCAATCTCATCTCCGGTGTGATTCGACCGACCTCTGGTCGGATCGTGCTGGAAGGCGAGGATGTGTCTGCCTCAGCGATCCACCATCGAGCACGGGCCGGACTCGGTCGCACCTTCCAGACGTCGAGCCTGTTCCCGGCCCTCACGGCGCTCGAGAATGTCAGGCTCGCCGCGCAGGTGAAGCTCGGCGCCCCCATCTCGGTCGTGCGCTTTCCGCGCGTCGGTGACGAAGCCAGCCGGGCCGCCCTCCTCGGTCTGGAGGAGGTCGGCCTCGCGCACCATGCGATGACGCTCGCGGGGGTCCTCTCCCACGGTGACAAGAGAAAGCTCGAGATCGCGATGCTGCTCGCAACGGACCCCCGTGTCATCCTGCTCGACGAGCCCATGGCGGGTGTGGCGTCGGGGGATGTCGCGGGCCTCAGTGATGTGATCCACCAGGTGCACACCTCCGGTCGCACGGTACTCATGGTGGAGCACCACATGGACGTCGTGCTGGGTCTCGTGGACCGCGTCGCCGTCATGCATCACGGCCAGCTGCTCGCATGCGACACCCCGTCCGCCGTCATGGCCGATCCGGCGGTGCAGGCCGCCTACCTCGGAGAGCCGATATGAGCGGCCCGATCCTGGCGGTCCGCGGCCTCAGCGCACGGGTCGCCGGTCAGCAGGTCGTCGAGGATGTCTCCTTCGACGTGCCCGCTCACGGGGTCACCGCGCTGCTCGGGCGCAACGGGGTCGGCAAGACGAGCACGGTGAAAGCCATCCTGGGACTCATCGAGCGCCAGGGGACCGTCGAACTGGACGGTGTTCGCATCGATCGCGAGCCGACATATCGGATCGTCCAACGGGGCGTCGGCTATGTCCCCGAGGACAGGGAGGTCTTCGCCGGCCTGACCGTCGCAGAGAACCTCCGCCTGGCCGAGCGGGTCGGCGCCGTCGACCGGGCCCGCGTCTCCGCCCTGTTCCCCGATCTCGTCGCTCGGGCGGGACAGCCCGCGGGCACGCTCTCCGGAGGCCAGCAGCAGATGGTCTCCCT